>Ga0182012_10002714_pt1 | contig 19085 bp, 13 predicted proteins | sample 612S2SmetaG_FD_120486 | JGI IMG/M metagenome (GOLD analysis project Ga0182012, IMG submission 120486) | Permafrost microbial communities from Stordalen Mire, Sweden - 612S2S metaG | ecosystem: Environmental > Terrestrial > Soil > Wetlands > Permafrost | place: Sweden: Stordalen | collected...
AACGAATCGCATCGCCCGCGGGGGTAAAGTTCAAGTCGCTCTGATTCACGTCGGGCGGCAGTACGGGAATGCCCATTTCTTTGCATTCGTTGATGTACTTAACAATCTTGTCGGTGTTGCCCGATTCCGATGTCAGCAGCGCCGACATGAACTCCACCGAATAGTGAGCCTTCAGATAAGCCGTTACGTACGCTAAATACGCGTAAGCCGCCGAGTGCGACTTATTAAACCCGTATCCGGCGAACTGCTCCATCAAATCGAAAATCTTTGCGACTTTCTTCGCCGGCAAACCGCGCGCCGTCGCACCAGCGATAAACCGCTCGCGCTGCTTTGCCATCTCGTCGGCTTTCTTTTTACCCATCGCGCGACGCAGAATGTCCGCATCGCCCAAGGAATAGCCAGCGAGCTTATTCGAGATCTGCATCACTTGCTCTTGGTAGAGAATGACGCCATACGTTTCCGCCAGTATTGGCTCCAGTTCCGGCACGTCATAAACAACGGGCTTGCGGCCATGTTTGCGATCGATAAAATCGGGAATCATGCCGCCTTGAATCGGCCCCGGACGGTACAGCGCGTTCAGCGCACACAAATCCTCGATTCGATTCGGTTGATAGCGCCGCAACACATCCTGCATGCCCGGCGATTCAAACTGGAAGACGCCGCTGGTAAACGCATTCGAAAAAATCTTTTCGTACGTTAGCTTGTCGTCCAGCGGCAATTCTTCAACCACGATCTTTTCGCCGCGATACTTCTGAATCAGCTTCATTGCCTCTTCAATAATCGTCAGCGTTGTGAGGCCAAGGAAGTCCATCTTCAACAGGCCAAGCTTTTCCAGCCCAACCATGTCGTACTGCGTGACAATTTCTTGCTTGTTCGTGACATACAGCGGCACCAGCTCGCGCAGTGGCACCGACGAAATCACCACACCCGCCGCGTGCATGCCGGCATTGCGGCACACGCCTTCCAGCTTCATGCTGATGTCGAGAACTTCCTTCACGCGCGGCTCTTTCGAAGCCACGGCCTTCAGTTCTGCATCTTCAATCGCCTGTTCCAGCTTTATATTCAGCGTCTTCGGCACCAGCTTGGAAATGCGGTCCACTTCCGCGAACGTCATATCCAAAACACGGCCAACGTCTTTGATTGCTGCTTTTGCCGCCAACGTGCCGAACGTAATAATCTGTGCCACCTGCTCGCGGCCGTATTTTTCTGTGACGTACTGAATCACTTCGCCGCGCCGGTTCGTGCAGAAATCCACATCAATATCGGGCATGCTTACGCGTTCGGGATTCAGGAAGCGCTCAAACAGCAAGCCATATTCGAGCGGATCGATATCGGTGATCTCCATCGCATAGCTCACCAAACTTCCCGCTGCCGATCCGCGTCCCGGACCAACCGGAATGCCCTTCTGCTTTGAGAACCGAATGAAATCCCACACAATCAGCAGATAACCAGGAAACTTCATCTGCTGAATCATGCGGATTTCAAAATCCAACCGCTCCAAATATTCGGGCAAACTATGCTTCAATCGCCCCTGTTGGAACAGTGCTTCTAATCGCGGCCGCCGTTTCTCAAATCCTTCGCGCGCGACCTGGGCGAAGTAACTGTCAATCGTCTCGCCCGTGGGTACGTCAAAACGCGGAAACGGGTCTTTCAATTTTTCTAACTTCACGTGGCAGCGCTGCGCAATATCCCAAGTGCGGTCAAGCGCATGCTCTACTTCGCCGAACAACTTCATCATCTCGGCGCGTGATTTCACAAAGAATTCCGGCGTGGAAAACCGCATCCGGTTCTCGTCTTTCATGGTTTTGCCGGTTTGAATGCAGAGTAGAATCTCGTGCGCCCGCACATCGTCATGTTCCAAATAATGCGCGTCGTTGGTGGCTACTAGCGGAATGCCCGTGTCTTTCGATAAACGGCACACGCCTGGCATCACCAACTTGTCTTGGTCTAGCCCATGGTCCTGCAATTCGAGAAAGAAATTGTTCTTGCCGAACAAATCCAAATATTCGTTCGACAGACGGCGGGCTTCTTCATATTTATCCGCCATCAGCGCTTCGTTCACATCGCCGCGCAGGCAAGCCGACATTCCGATCAGCCCTTTAGAATGCCTCGCTAGAAGATCTTTATCAATCCTTGGCTTGTAGTAGAAGCCATCTAGATAGCCAGTTGAGACTAAGTTGATTAAATTTTTATAACCTTCCTGTGTTTCAGCGAGTAACACAAGATGGTTGTAGCGGTCTGAATCCGATTTAGTCTTATGCCCCTGCTGCGAAACATAAACTTCACAACCAATCACCGGAAGAACCCCGTGGGCTTCAGCCTCGCTGTAAAACTCAACAGCACCAAAGAGATTGCCGTGATCCGTCATAGCAATCGCGGGCATTTTCTGCCGCTCGGCCACCGACATCAGCTTCTTGATATCGCACGCGCCATCCAGCAAAGAGTAGTCTGTATGACAGTGCAGGTGAACAAAGGGACGGTCCGGCATCAATCTCTAGTTTACTTGCCTAGAACTTGCGCTGGCCTGAAGCGCATAGTAGTCATGCCATTTTAATCCGTTTGTAATTATGCTCCGGTAACTTGGGGAGAGTTTTCGTAACTCTCAGTTGAATAAGGAGCATATGAGGAAAAGGTTAAGTATTGCAATCCTCCTGGCTGGGTTCGGGGTGAATTCAATTTTCGCTCAAAACACGCCGGCAGGCGCGGGGGATGCCACCGCGAGCGATCTCGATTCGCTAAAGGCACGGATTTCTGAACAGCAAGCGCAAATTAAGAAATTGCAGCAAGCCGTAGAAGATCAGCAGAAAATGCTGGAACAGGCCATGCAAGCTGCAACCAAGAAGGCAGCGGACTCAACAACGTCCACCGCAGCCGCGGTTCCACTTGCGGCCACGACAACCGATGGCACGAACGTAGTACCGACAGCCAATGTGGCTGGCCCAATTAAGTTGGTTCCGGCTGTGGGCGGCAATCCAAACCGCTATCCAGCACCAACGGGACAAACTCCCAATTCCACCAGCCCGTGCGATGAAGGCAATCCTTCTCCCACGTTCGTCAGGCTAGGCAATACTTGCGTTGTGCCTATCGGCTTTATGGATCTCACTGCCCTGTGGCGCAGCGAGAATGCTGCCTCAAGCATTGGTACCAACTTCGGCAGCGTACCTTTCAACAACGCCTTGGCTGCACATAATTCCGAGTTCCGCTTCTCGCCTCAGAACTCGCGCCTGGGCTTCCGCATCGATGGTGACTGGAAGGGTACGCACTTCATCGCCTACAACGAGTTTGACTTCCTCGGCACGAGCGGCGCAACCAATCTAACCGTGACCAACGGAGCATTTGTTCCCCGCCTGCGCCTGTTCTGGGTAGATGTCGCGAAAGGAAAATTCGAATTCCTAGCCGGACAAAGCTGGAGCATGCTGACGCCCAATCGCACGGGTATCTCCGCACTTCCAGGCGATCTCTTCTACTCGCAGGTCACCGACGTGAACTACACGGTGGGACTTACCTGGACCCGCCAACCCGGTATGCGTGTCCTTATTCATCCCTCGAAGAAGGTCACCTTTGGCTTTTCGGCGGAGAACCCTGATCAATACATAGGCGGTGCGAACGGTTCTACCGTAATCACTCTACCTTCGGCACTGAGCGCCCTATCCACAACTCAGCTCGATAATGGCGGTTCCATCACTACCACGAACACCGTTCTTGCAACTCCGACCTACACTCCAGACCTGATCGCCAAAGTCGCCTTCGATCCAACCTCGCGTTTCCACTTTGAAGTGGCCGGCATCGAAAGCCAGTTCAGAATTTTCAACCCAAACACTGGCACTGCTCTCGGAGCCCAGCAGCATTTCAGCACCAGCGGCGGCGGTTTACAGGTCGGTCTTAACGCAGCGGTCCTCAAGAACCTTCGCTTGATCACGACCAACTTCCTGACCGATGGCGATGGCCGCTATCTGTTCGGGCAGGTGCCTGATGTCATCGTTCGCGCCAACGGAGCTCTCAGCCCCGTTCATGCTGTTGCCAGCGTGGATGGCTTTGAAGCCACACTCGGCAAGTTCCTCTTGTACGGTTACTACGGCGGTATTCAAATCGGCAAGAACGTTGCACTCGATGCCAACGGTAAGAGCTTGATTGGCTACGGCTATTCCGGCTCTTCTCAAAACCGCGTCCTGCAAGAAGCCACGTTCGGCTTCAACGAAACCGTTTGGAAGAATCCGAAGTACGGCGCCATCAACCTGATGGGTCAGTATGAGTGGGCTTTCCGCGATCCGTTCTTTGTCGCTGCTGGTGCGCCTAAGAATGCTCACGACAGCACCGTCTACATCAACGTCCGTTACAGCTTGCCCGGCGCGATTCCTAAGTTCTAACGAAGCCGAAAGCTAAATAGAAAAGGGGTGGCGCAAGCCACCCCTTTTTGTGCAATGAATCAACCCTGTTACTGCGCGATTACGTGCCGAGTGTTATGTGTCTTTTCGCAATGGGTCTAGTTGCCACCCTTCAAGAAAAACGTTACTTCGCGTTCTTCATGTCGTCGTCTTCGGGAAAAACTGCATACCCCTCAGGCGGCGGATACAAGCCCTTGAAAAAATTTAATCGCTTGCGCAAATGACGGCTAGGCAACTGTCGCGGCCCGGTCTCTACGTCGATATCGCAACAAATGCCATGCAAATAAAGCGTCAACGTGTCGATAAAAGATTGCCGTGCATATTCTTCAAACACACGCGTATCCCTCTTCACGCCGCTCTGCCGCCGCAGCAAAGCCTGCTTGGCCTGCCAGCTCTCTTCATCCACTTCGCCGTGCACGCCGTTGTTGAGTTCTTCGCGAATTGCGGCCTTGTAGCCGTCCCACGCGTCCGCAGGCAAGTGGTCTACCACCAACGTCGCTAACCGGCGGTACAAGCGGTAATGGTATTCGGCAACGTCTTGCTCTTTGAATGCGAACACCAAAACAGTTTCGTTCTCAAAGCGGACTTCCGAGGCCCAGGATTGCTTGCCTTCTTCCGGCCGCTCCTCAACCACGAACTCGCCGACTTTTTCCTGAGAACGAGCGCTGGCGTTCTTTGTCTTGGAACCTGCTCGACCTTGCGAACGTTCAAGATAAGGAACCAACAAGATTGAAATTCGCGGCAGCATTCCCGCAATGGCCGTAGGCAAAGCCGCCACTGGTTCTTCGAGATATTCCTTGAGCACTTCTTCGCTCATGGGCAGCGATGCGCAGAAGTACCCGAACGTGTTGCTGAGTGGAATTACCTCGGCCCGAAAGCGCTCTGCGAATTGGCCCACAGTCACTCGAGACAGGTTCCCCTGAACTACTATTCCCGGCGCTGGCTCACGTTGACTGGACATCTACGATTTCGACCACTATGCTAGCAAAGACGTGTTTGCGAAAATCGCAGGCGTGAGGCTTACAACTTGAAGTTTCTTGTGTCCGCGGGCGAAGCCTCGGGCGACATGTACGCTGCGGCACTGACAGCGCGCTTGCGTGCGCATTTCCCTTCCGCCTCTTTCTATGGATGTGCAGGGCCGAAACTACAAGCGCAGGGCGTCGATCCCGTGATTGACGCGGCCACTCTCTCCGTTGTCGGCTTGACTGAAGTAGTCGCCCACTTGCCGCGCATCTACTGCCAATACCGCAAGCTGCTTCGTTATGCGAAGCAACATAAGCCCGACGCAGCCATCCTTGCCGACAATCCCGATTTCCACTTGCGCCTAGCCCGCCACTTAAAACAAATGGGCGTGCCTGTGTTTTATTTGGTCGCTCCGCAGGTTTGGGCGTGGCGGCAGGGCCGCGTAAAAATCATTAAACAATTAGTGGACAAATTGTTTTGTCTGTTTCCCTTCGAACAACCCTGGTTCCGCGAACGCGGCGTCGATGCTACCTACATCGGCCATCCGCTAGCCTCCATGGTCCGGGCTGGTACATCTGCATCCGCCTTCCGCTCCACCCACCACCTCCCCGAACAGGGCCCACTCGTCACGTTGCTCCCTGGAAGCCGCCCCGGCGAAGCACTCCGTCACTTGCCCATTCTTCTGGACTCGGTAGCGCTTTTACGCGAGCGCTGGCCGGCTGCCACTTTTGTGTTAGCCACGCCAAAGGGATTCGCCAAAAATCGCGTTTTTGCGAATTTTCAGGAACGATTTACCGCCCTAGCCATCAAAGTAATTGAAGACGAGGCTTGGGACTGCATAGGCCACGCTAGCCTTGCGCTTGCCGCGAGCGGTACCGTCACCATGGAGGCTGCGGTGCTCGGTACCCCAATGGTTACCTTCTACAAGGTGACGGCAGTGAGTTGGTGGGCCGGCAGACGGCTGGTCAAAGTCCCTTATTTATCAATGGTTAACCTGATTGCTGGACGGCTAGTCGTGCCCGAACTGATACAGGGCGATATGACCGCAATTAAGCTTGCGGCGGCTGCGACCGACTTGCTGACCAATGAAGACAAACTTAGCCAAATGCGCGCGGACTTGGCTGCCGTCCGGACTTCCTTGGTATCAAAACAAGACCCTTTCGAAATGGCTGCGTCCATTGTTGCGGCAAGTCTGGGAGAATTTAAGAACATTAGGGAGACAATGGATTAGATGCGTGTGATTCGATTTACCCACTTACTTGTTGCGCTGGGGTGCGCGTGCTCTGTCGGTCTCTCCGCGGCGGACGATGGCCGTCCTCGCATCATGGTTCAGAAGTACACGATTGACGCCACAATCAATCCGCGCACTCAATCTATTCAAGCCACCGCGAAAATCGATTTCACACCGCTCGAAGATACTAACTCGGCCGTGTTCGAACTGAACAACGCGCTTACTGTTTCTAAAGCTGTAGATTCTAAAGGTGAGAACGTCCCGACCGATCGCAATGCTTCTGATTTCACTTTCCGCGCTGTGTTTCCCGGCGGTCTCGTGAGAAATCAGCCTGCTTCGCTTTCGGTCACCTACGATGGCAAAATTACTGGCAATGAAGACGGCCCCATCTCAGGTATCAGTTTCGCTGCCCTCCATCCAGATTATGGTTACTTGTTATATCCATCGCGCTGGTTTCCGGTAAACGGCTATTCAACCAACCGCTTCATGGCGGACATGCACATTACCACACCCGCTGAATATCGAGTGGTCGGTAGCGGTGATCTAAAAACTGATCGCGCCAAAGATGGCGGCATGACTTATTCGTTCCACTACGATAAGACGAGTTTTCCAGGCAGCATTGGCATCGTAAAAGGAGATCCGCTGCGCGTCAGTTCCGAGGGCATTAACACGCAGGTTTATTTCCGGAATGATCGTGCGCAATTCGCTCAAGCATACGGTGAAGAGACCGGTAAGATAATGACATTCTTCACTGGCTCCTACGGCTTGGTGCCCTCGTCGAATCTCTCGCTCGTAGAAACGGAAGACGGCGCAGTCAACGGCTACTCTGCTCCCGGAATTATTTTCCTCGCGCCTAGCGCAATTTACAAGCAGATCAATACCCGCTTGCTTTCAAACCAGCTTTCCCGCCAATGGTGGGGCATGTTAGTGTCGCCCGCGAACCGCAATCACCTTTGGCTAGTAAACGGCCCGGCCCGCTACTCCGAGTTACTTTACACCGAACATACTGCCGGCGTGGCCACCATGGAAGCCGATATGAAGGTGACCTACGTCGAAGCCATGACAGTCAAAGATCCGCCCATGATTCAATCGGCGCGCCTCGACGATTACTCTCCGGAGTATTGGGCGGTCACTTCCGCCAAAGGCGCGGCCGTTCTCAATATGTTGCGCAACGTTGTGGGCGATGCCAATTTCAAAAAGGGTTTGAAGCTGTTCTTGGACGAATACAGCTGGAAATCTGCCGTCACGGAAGATTTCCGCAAGGCCATGGAGCGCGCCTCAAACGAGGAACTGCGGTACTTTTTCTTGCAGTGGCTCGATTCCAGCGGTTCGCCTGAGTTCAAACTGGAATACACCGTTTTCCGCACGCAGACAGGCTTTAGAGTCGTCGGCAAGATCAATCAGGATCTCGATACCTTTAGAATGCCGGTAGATTTGCGCATCGAAACGGAAGGCAACCCAGAGGACAAGAAGATTGAGGTTACCGGCACATCCTCTGAATTCAGCGTGGATACCTTTGGCAAGCCTCGAAATCTGATTCTCGATCCCAACCACGTCCTGCTTCGGTTAGATTCGACCATGCAAATCGCGGTGGCCATCCGCCGCGGTGAGCAGTTTGCCGCTATTAACGATACCCAGAGCTCTCTTCGCGAATACCAGAAGGCATTAGAGGTAAATCGAAACAGTTCTTTGGCTCACTACCGCATCGGCGAATTGTTCTTCAAACAAGGTAATTTTCAATCTGCGGCCAACGAATTTCGTGCGGCCATCAACGGCGACCTGGATCCAAAGTGGACCGAAGTCTGGTCGCACCTGAACTTGGGCAAGATCTTCGACGTTACGCAGCAACGCGACCGGGCCGTGAACGAATACAAACAAGCCATTCGGACCCACGATAATACCGGCGGAGCCCAGGAGGAGGCCGCTAAATATTCGGCGAAGCCTTACGAGCAGAAAAATAGCGAAATTTAGCGCAAAATAGATTGTTGTCCGGTAGTAATCCTATAGTCATTAATTGGTCTTCCCCGGCACTAGTACTAAAGAGGCGTTAAACGATAATGTTGAGGCAGGTGGTTTTCGCTTTGTTAACCCGGTTTCAGTGATAACCTGAAGGTTCCGGGAAAGGGGTCTTTTTTGGACGAGAAACTGAAGGAGCTAGTGCAGGAGTTGGGAAACGCTATCAATGAATCCCTTTCCGACTCTGACCGTATCGCTGGTGCAATCGGCGAAATAAAACGCGCTGGGTATGATGTATTCCTGGTGCTGGAAGCCACCATTGGCTTCAACAAGCGGGATGAGGAAGAAGAACACGGTGCCGATAGCACTACCGACTCTTCCGGTGAACCCGTGCAGTATGAATCGAACGGGAAGATTCGGCTCACTACGCAGGACCAGAAATTTTTGCGTGCGCTGAAAATTTCAGTCGAAGAGGATCACAAAGCGTCCTGAGTTGCGGAAAAACTGGACACTGCGCGTCCGGCTTTTACAACTGCTTGTCCATTCCCTTCGCGTATCAACCAGAAAAAAGGGGGAACATTCCGGTCCCACGCGTTTATATCTGCTTCCGTTGGCCAATTACAGGGTTGTCCATTCCCTTCGCCTCTCGACCGAAAAAAGGGGGACACTCCGGGCTCCGGTGTTCATAACTGCTTTCATTCGCAATTACAGGCGTGTCGATTTTTCCGCCTCTCAACCCAGAAAAAAAAGGGGGACACTCCGGGCTCCCGTGTTCACAACTGGTTTCATTCGCAATTACAGGCGTGTCCCCCTTTTTTTCCTCCCCTCGATTCGCACATTCTCTTCTTAGTACACTGTCATTTGCACAAGACTATGACAGGTAAACGTATCCTCGTCGCAACTCTCCTCTTTATCGGCCTTTCCCACGGCATCGCTGCCGAAGCCGCGGAGATTGCCATCACTGGCGACATTCCTCAGCCCGTCACCATAAAAGATACTGATCTGGCGACCATGCCCCGTGAAACGGTCACCATTCCCGACCAGGACGGTACCCAAATTAGTTATGAAGGCGTGCCGCTCCGCGAAATTCTCAAAAAAGCTGGCGTGCCCCTCGGCAAAGATCTGCGCGGAAAGGCGTTAGCCAGTTACGTTCTTGCCAAAGCGCACGATGGTTACCAAGTTGTCTTCTCATTAGGCGAAATCGCGGAAGAGTTTGGCAACGAATCCATCTTGGTAGCTGACAAGCGTGACGGCAAACCACTCTTCGCCTACCAAGGTCCGTTTCGGCTCGTCTGCCCAAAGGACAAGGCCGGCGCCCGTTCTGTGCGCATGCTCGAAACCATTGAGCTGGTGCGCTTGCAGAAATAGCGTGGCTTCGATGCGCAGATCGGTGTTTCTTTGCGTGCTCGCCTGTGGTTTAACCTTCGGCCAAGACTATGTCTGGAATCTCCCCAAAGGATTTCCCAAACCCCGCGTGCCGCAGGACAACCCAATGTCTGCCGCCAAAGTTGAGCTGGGCCGCTATCTCTTCTACGACACGCGCCTCTCCGTCAATGGCAAACAAGCCTGCGCCACTTGCCACAAACAAGAATTCGCCTTTACCGATGGCCATCCCGTAGCGATTGGCGCGACTGGAGAAAAGCATCCGCGCGGCTCCATGAGCCTAGTAAACGTTGCGTACAGCGCGCCATTTACTTGGGGCAACCCGGAGATGAAGGAGCTTGAAAAACAAGCGCTCGTTCCGATGTTTGGCGAACACCCCGTTGAACTGGGCCTAAAGATGGGCGACGGCTTTCTCGCGCGCCTCAGCGCCGACCCCAGATATCAAGAATTATTCGCCCGCGCCTACCCCGCCGACAGCGAACGCTTCACCCTCGCCAACATCACCAAGGCCATCGCCTGCTTCGAACGCAGCATCATTTCCGCGCGTTCTCATTATGATCGTTATCACTATGGTGGAGACGACACCGCCGTCTCCGACTCCGCCAAGCGCGGTGAAGTGCTGTTTTTCAGCGCGCCTCTATCCTGCTTCCGTTGCCACGGCAACTTCAATTTCAGCGGTACCGGTGGCGAAGACTCCGAGTTCCACAACACCGGCCTCTACAATGGCCCCGCGACGCCTCTTGGCATCTCCGAGTTCACGCACGATCCCAAAGACCTCGGCAAGTTCAAAGCGCCCACCCTCCGCAACATCGCCCTCACCGCACCCTACATGCACGACGGCTCTATCGCAACTCTCGACGGCGTCCTCGATCACTATTCCGCCGGCGGCCGTGCCGGCAAAGACAACCCCCTGAAGGACCCCTTGATTGGCGGCTTCACCTTATCCGATCAAGACCGAAAAGACCTCATAGAGTTCTTGAAAGCTCTCACTGACGACGCCGTTCTCCGCGACCCGCGCTTTTCGAACCCTTGGTGACGATTCACGTCTTCGTGAATCTCAATAGCGCTGGACAATTCACCGCGCACAATGATGCAAATCAAATGAGATCACTAGTCTCCAGTGTCGCTAGCTGCGCGTTCCGCATCATCGTCGAATCGAGTAGGTAGATCAAAAAACGCTCAAAAGATGGCGTGCACTCGAAGAGGAATTCGAGCGGATTCGATGGCAGCATCAAGCGCGTCCACGTCCTCCGAGCTCAAGTGTGGCGGCTCTTTCATCGCCTGCAAAAGAGCTGTTGTGGAGCTGGCCATAGTGGGATTGTTCTCATCCACAAGCGAGTTTAAATGCTCCAAAGCAAGCTGTTCTAGGCTGATCAGACGTATCGCTGCGATCCCTTGCAGAGTTGGCACAAGTTCGTCAGGTATTTCAATCGTTAAGCTCGCGATTCGTCTGTTAAACTCCTACTCTGTCCTAAATCGGAGAAAAATGCTAGCGTCTCTGGCCGCTACCTAACCAACTCCTCATATACCCCGTACGTCTTCTTCACCGCACTCTCCCAAGTAAACAATTCCGCCCGCGCCCTGCCAGCCCTAGCAAAACTGGCTCTTCTCTCTTCATTTCTCGCCAGCTCTAGCAACCCGCCCGCAATTGCATCCGTGTCCTTCGGATCAACCAGCAATGCTGCGTCCCCCGCTACCTCGGGCATCGCTGAGCAATTCGATGTCAGCACCGGCACCCCATGCGCCATCGCCTCCAACACCGGCATTCCGAACCCTTCATCCAGAGATGGAAATGCGAAGATCGCCGCCCGCGAGTAGAGCCGTTCCAACTCCCCGGCCGTTACATACCCCGCAACTTGAATCCGATCCTTCGCCCGGCTCGCTTCAATCCGCTGCAGGATTTCCTCGGCTCCGAACCCGGAAGGGGCGCCCGCCAGCACCAGTTTCCAAGCGCCCGGTAGTGTTTCAAACGCTTCCACCAACCGCGCTGTGTTCTTGCGCAGTTGAATCGCACCTACCGTGAGAATGATCTTCTCCTCCACCCGTGTTTTCTCCGCTGGCAAATGCACACCATGCGGCACTACGCGAATTCTCGAGCGGGGCACGTCCAGCAACTCGTGCACTTGATTCGCCGTGAATTGTGACACGGTGATAATCAAATCCGAATTTTGTTCCGCAACCTGAGCCTGTTTAATAAATCGCCGGCGAAACTGCGGGCTCGAATATTCGCCGGTCATTACGAAAAGGTCGTGAAACGTTGCTACCACTCGCTTTCCCAGTCGTCTGTCTACCCGCTGATTCAAAGCATGAAACACCTGGGGCCTCATGAAACTGCCCCCCAGCAACGGCAGCAAAGTCCTAACCTCCACGTTCGGTGCAGTCTCGTCTGGCGCAGACCTATATTGCTTCGCCCGATAGCAGTGAAAAAAAACATCCGCCGGGTGTTGCGCTGCGAGCCCGTTCATAATCTCGCGCGAATAGACTGCGATCCCCGACGGATGCTTGTCTATGGAATAGGTGGCGTCCAGCGCAATACGCACGATCCTAGTGTAGTGGGCAAAGGGGTGTAGTGAGCCAGTGCGTCAGGATGAAAATTAACGCCTTTCTGCGCGACTCCACACAATACACCTATGAGAACCTGTTAATAGCCTCATATGGACGTTCATTTTTCGCCCGAGCAAGAAACTCTTCTATCTCAATTAGCTAACCAGCGCGGCACAGACGCCAAGGAACTGGTCAAGGACGCCGCGTTGCGCCTCCTAGAAGAAAACGACCGTTTCCGCGCTGCCGTTCGCGAAGGCGTAGCCGCAGCGGACCGTGGCCAATTCGTCGAGCACGCAGAAGTCTGGGCAAACATCGAAAATATCCTGCGCTCCTGATGAAGCGCATTCGATGGTCGGAACCAGCCGCACAAGACCTCTACAGCATCACCGACTACATCCGTCGTAATAACCCCGATGCCGCTCGGGAAGTAGCGGCAACAATCTATGAAGGCTGTGAAAGTCTGGTTAACTCACCATACCGAGGCCGCAAGGGCTCGGAGCCAGACACCCGAGAACTTGTTTTTTCGCCCTTCCCCTACATTGCCGTCTATCGAGTCAGAGAATCTGTTATCGAAATAATGCGTATCTGGCACGCAGCACAAGCCAGAAAAGTAACTTAGCTGCTTCCTCACCCCGCTTGATACGCCAACCCCAACCACCGGCTTGCCGGCGGTATCCTCCGCAACACAAACCGCTCCGCCAACCAAACCAACACAATGCTCGCGCCTAGCAAGGGGAGCCAGATCGCCAACATCACAATTGGCACCCAGATCCACCCGGAGAATCTGCGATTCTTTAAAGCAACCGGCGCTCCCAAAACTCCTTGCGGCCTTCGCTTCCACCACATCGCAATCGCGCTCACGTTCAAAATAATCAGCCCCGTTGCCGTGATCACGTTCAGCACTTGGTTCAAAGGAAACAACTGTCCTTCGTGCGCCGCAACACCAACGCCCACTGCCCGATCAATCCACGGCTTCTGCTCGAAGTTTTCCCGCTTCAAGATCGCGCCACTCGCTCCATCAAGTTCCAGGTTGACTCGCAACGTCCGATTCCCCGCATCCGATTTTGCGGTCCATCTCCCGCCCTTTACCGTCGGCGGTTCAATCAACACGGGATACGCAAGATTCAAAGCACCCACACTCGTCGTTAGCCGGTCAATCGGTTCGTAAGACGTGCCCGCTGGCGCGCCATGGTGCCGCCAGTGTCCGCCATGCTCACCGCCACCGCCGCCCATTCCCGCCATGCTGCCGTTCTTCGCCATGCGCTCTGCGATCTCGGAAGAACGCCCCGTCGTCCAGTCCATCTTCGCGTCCGCTGCCGCCGTTGTCTTGCGCACCCGCTTCAAATACCCGCCCCAATTCTTCGCCCACGGTAGCCCCGTGAACAACAGGAACAGCACGAAAAACGATATCCACAACCCTGTTACTGAATGCAGATCTTTCCAAAACACCCGGCCGCCTTCATTCAATCGCGGGTACAACGTTCCTGCCAAACGAAACGATTGCCGTGGCCACCACAAAATCAATCCCGTTAGAATCATCACAATCGCCCACGATGCCGCTAGCTCAACCACCATCGACCCGCGATCGCCCGCCATCAATTCGCCGTGCAGCCGGAACAAAACTTTCATCGGCCTCTTATCTTCGTTATCGATTTTCAAAACCTGCAACGTTTGTGGATGCACATAGACGCGAAATTCTTCCGCGCCCTTGCCCACAATCACTTGCACAGCCGAATCGGCCGCCGTCGGCAACTGATAATCGTGCAGCGTTGACCCCGGCACTGCCGCCAGAGCTGCCTGCACTTGCGCTTCGCCCGAAGCACGCTGTCCCGTCATATTCAAATGCTCGTAAGGCTTGTCGAGCCAGGCTTCAATCTGCGGTTTGAACACATAAATCGCACCAGTGATCGAAAGCCATGTCACAAATGGGATGCAGAACAATCCCGCATAGAAATGCCAGCGCCAAATCGTTCTGTGTTCAATCCAGGGCGCCGCGCTTTCAGCGCGCGCTTGCGATGCCGTAGCCATTTTCTTCGTCTCCTCTCTAAGTTCACTGCCTAAAGGAAAGGGCCGGAGCCCACGAAACGTGCGACGTCTCTCTTCGGCGGACAGAGCTGTCCGTCCCTTTCGCCCGCCGACTACCGCCGTAACCTAATCCGAACCCCGCCGTAAAACGCCCGCGGCGGACCCGCCCAAATCACTCCCGACGTCGCCAACGTTGCTACGCCATTCTCCAAACCAGTCGACGAGCTCAGCGAATCCGTAATGTTGCTTGCCGATGCAACATACGCCTTACTCGTCATGTTCTTCACTTCCAAATAGAAATTCAACCTCGATAGAAATCCGTGTTCCACCGCCGGCGTATAGTGAACATTGAAGTTCAGAAGGTTAGCTCCCGGAGCCCGCAGTAAATTGGCGTTATCAAGGAAAAACGACGAGCGAACGTCTTCCTCTACAAACCCGCCGAATCCGCGCCACTGACCTTTCGTGTGGTCGTAGGTTACCCGCACATTCAAGAACTGCGGTGTTACTCCAGGAATCAAGTTCCCTGCCCGGTCAAATGTTGCCGCAAATTTTCCCGCCGTCAACGTCTCCATGTAATTTGTGTAAATCTGCCGGTCGAATAAGTAACTCCCTCGGATTCGCAAGCCGGGTAACATGGGCGCTGGCCTCACCTCTGCTACGCCCTCCACACCCTTGTGCGATGACGCGGGCGCATTGAACGTATAACTCTGCAAGTTCACTCCCGGCGACTGCGTTACCAACTCGTTGTGGAACCATTCCTGGAATCCTGCCGCGCTTAGCTTCACATACCGGCCCGCGGTCCATTCCACCCCAAGATCAATCCCCACATTCTTCTGCGGCTGCAGCAGAGTGTTGTTTCCAAACGTCCCTTGCGGTGTAATAAACAGATTCGTCACCTGCGGCGTGCCATACCCAACGCCAACGTGACTGTGTATCGCCAACTGGCTCGTTGCCTGGAATCGCAGCCCCGCATCCGGCGCGAAGTTCCAATACTCTCTAAGCGCGGGAATGAGCCCAATCGTGGGTGTTGCGCTGGTTGGATAGGTATAAATGCTCTCGGTTGCAGCTAGTCGCGTGCGCTCAATCCCAGCCCCAACGACTGCCGTCCACCGCCGCGCCAAAACAATTTCCTGCCGCGCCCTGATCGCGCCATTCCAATGCGTCCCGAAAACCGTCTGCGTCAGTCCTCCCAGTGTCGCGTTTCCGCCCGGCGCAACGTTATAGGTAAACGATTTCAAGTTCTCGTAATTAAACGAAACCGCCACATACGACGTCGTTTGCCGCCCATGCAAGGTCCCATGCCGGATCAAATCGCTAATCACGTTGTACGACGGATACGGCCCGATCGCGCTAGTCGAACTGGTTGGCTGGTTGATATCCCGGTCATCCCACACAAACTGAGTGCGCCACATCGTGTTCTGCGTCAGGTCGTGTTCCCAGCGTCCACCCACAATCGTTCGCCGGTCACTTCGCCCCAACCCAGCTTGATCGGCACTTTGCGCGACCTTCGCTCCGTTAAAGCCATTGGCGAACAGACTCACACTCGCACAACCCGCAGCCGCCAGAGAAGCGCAGCCTTGTTGCCATGGATTCAATTTGTATTGGTTGAGCGATAACCGTATTGAGAGATCAGTCGCCAACTCATTGTCAATAAATTTGAACGTGATCCGGTCCTTCGGCGTCAACGAGTAACTCGCCAAAATATTCGCCGTGAACGTGTTGTAGTCGGTGTGGTCCGTGTACAAGCTACCCCGAACATCGCTGATCAGTGCCGATACCCGGTATTGATCGCCCGCCGCGCCAAACGCCAAATAATCGTTTGTGTAACCAAAGCTTCCGAAGTCCGTTCCTACTTCAATTCCTTGCGTCTGCCTTGTATGAAAGTTCACTGCGCCACCCGTGGCGTAGTTTCCATACAACGCGGAAGCTGGTCCCTGCACCACATCCACCCCGCCATAGGCGTGCGGATCGGAAAGGTCAGTTCGCCCTAGCCCGTCCGGTTGCGTTACCGGAAAACCATCCTCCGACATCTGAATGTTCCTCACCCCGTACGTCTGCCGTTCATTCGAACCGCGTATAGATACGGATACGTCACGCGGGCCATTCCCTTGCGCCGTCGTCACGCCGGGACTCAAATCGAAAATGTCCGTCACCGAAAACGCGGGCGTATTCCTGAAATCGTCCTGGCTAACCGGTGTGATCACTTGCCCTGTTGGGTTTTCCGTCGGCACTGCCGAAAGCTTCGCATCCACCGATGCCGTTTCTGTGTGAGCACCCACCGTTAGAGTGAAACTCAATTCCGTTGCCGTTCCTGCTGCAACATCAACGCTCTTTGTCGCAGCGTCAAACCCCTCTTTTTTTACCGTCACCTCGTAATGACCCATCGCTAAACCTTGCAACGCAAACCTGCCCTCTGCGTCTGTCGAACCGCTTAACAGCACCTTCGACCCGCTCAGCTTTGCAGTAACTTCGGCGCTACCGACAAACGCGCCCGAAGAATCAGCCACTTTACCCGTCACTACAGCAAGCTGTTGCGCCTGCAACACCGCGCAGAATGCAACGCTAATCAAAAACGCCCTATTCAATTTCCAATCTCCTTTTGAAAGAAAGGGGGACAATCCGGTCGATTCACGGCCCGCTCACTTTGGCTGACACTACAGGCGTGTCCCCGCTGTTTCGCAGCGCCTAGTGCAGGCCAGCTGCGCAAAGATACTCGCGGCCGGACAGATTCAACAAACCTTTAAAGGAGAAAGTAAGGAGGTCCGCGCTTGCAGTGTGCACGGGCTTGCAGCACCAGCATGCTCGCCAGTAAGCAGCAAAGGAATATCGCCCGGGTACAGAGAGGAACAAAAAGAGAAAACGGCGCGGTCAGTTGTATCGCTGGTGCGCTCGCGGAAGAGTACGCCAACGACGGATACAGCGGGCACTTTCCATTTGCTCGAATGCCCGGCGAAGTGCGAGCCGCATCCGCCGCCGACATTGCGCAATGGTGCTTGCCGCTGCGCCGGCAGCAAGCTGGAAGATCACTACTCGAATCCGCAAAAAACGCGGGACCCATCAGCGAGAAGCTGAAGAGTAAGAGCAGCAATGTGGAATTTAAGCGCCGCAAGCGGTCATTGTAGCCCACTCGCTTAAGAACTCGCTACTGCATTCCGTATTCTTTGAGCTTCCTATATAAGGTGGTTCTGCCAATCCCTAAAAGTGTGGCCGCCAGCGTCCGGTCGCCCTTCGTAATTTGCAGCGATTTTACGATAGCCCGCTTCACTAATTCTTCGAGCGGGATCACATTGCTCTCCGGGTCAGTGAAACTTCCTTTTGGTCCCTCATCTGAGGCAAGTTCGAGCTTTTCAATAGCAGGGTTCACCATCGTGCTAGGCAAATCGGTAGCCGTGATCCATGGCCCAGTGTTCATCGCCACCAACTTTTGAATCGTATGTTCCAACTCTCGCACGTTACCCGGCCAATGATATTGCATCAACAGCTCCATCACTTCGTCCGGCACCTTATGGCCATTCCCGTAGCGCTGAAGAAAATGCGAAATTAAAACCGGAATGTCTTCTTTACGCTCGCGTAACGATGGTAGTCGCAGCTTCATCACGTTCAGCCGGTAATAAAGGTCTTGCCGAAAACGTTTTTCTGCTACTTCCAATTCCAAGTTGCGGTTCGTCGCCGCAATCACGCGGAAATTCGAACTCCGTGTCACCAGCGCGCCAATCGCCCGAAACTCTTTTTCCTGCAATACCCGCAACAGTTTCATTTGCAGGTCTAGCGGCAGTTCTCCAATTTCGTCGAAGAATGCCGTTCCGCCATTAGCCTCATCCAGCAGTCCCAGCTTGTCGCTATGCGCCCCCGTATACGAACCTTTACGGTGCCCAAACAACTCGCTCTCCATGAGCGGACCGACCAGCGATGAACAATCCACCACCACAAATCGGCCCTTGCCTTCCAAATTGTGGATCGCACGCGCCACTACTTCCTTGCCTGTTCCGGTCTCTCCTAAAATCAAAACGGGAAAACGCGATTTGCTCATGCGCATGGCAAGCCGCTGCACCTGCTTCATGGCAGGCGAAACTCCAACGAGAGTGCTTAGTGGCGATTCATCAAGCGCAATTTGTGGTGTCACGGCAGTCTGCTAATTCCCTAAGTGATAGGGAAGTGGTCAACCGCTGACAAAACTCTCTCGCTTTCTACCGAAACCCGCCGTTCCCGGGCCGCAACAGTTATGTAGCGGTCGTTTTTTTCTTACCTTGGCGCCTTCGTCGTACTTTCCTTCGGATCAAACGTTACATTCTCTGGCGTCTGCCAAACCAACACCGCCGGTGGCGGCTTCGGCGCAGGCACCGGAAGCTTATCATCCAAACGCACTACAAACACATCTCGATTCTCAGCCGTTAACGTCGCAGCCAGCTTCTGTGCCCCTTCGGCCGTCGCTTCTCTGCCCACCAGCACCCGCCATCGCGGCGAACTCCCTTGCTCCATCACCAACTTCGCCGCCCCCAACCGTTGTTGATAAGTCGCTCTCAACCGCTCGGCATTTTCATACACCGAGAAAACGCCCACCTGCACTGCATAAAAATCGTCCGCCGGAATATCCGCCG
>Ga0182012_10002715_pt1 | contig 19082 bp, 10 predicted proteins | sample 612S2SmetaG_FD_120486 | JGI IMG/M metagenome (GOLD analysis project Ga0182012, IMG submission 120486) | Permafrost microbial communities from Stordalen Mire, Sweden - 612S2S metaG | ecosystem: Environmental > Terrestrial > Soil > Wetlands > Permafrost | place: Sweden: Stordalen | collected...
CTCGCATCGGCAAGCGGAATTCATGCTTCTTATAGTGCGCTTGGGTGTCGAAATTGTTATGAAGACGCTCCCAATACCAACCGAGAGCGACAACTGCAAGGCAGGCGAGCGCCATCGAGAGAAGACGTTTGCCTGATGTGCTCATCGGCGTCCTCGCAGCAGCTAACTAATCGGCGCACCTTTGCTTAGCCGCGTTTGTTCAATGCGCGCATACAAATACTTGGCCGGAGCACAGAACGCTGGAAGCACAACATCATAGCCCGATACCGCACGATAAATCTTGCTCTGCGCTGTCAACGATGTCGAATCATCTCTCAACCGAAGCACCACACTTGGCATCGGCCGTTTGAATGACACAATCCCTACCTTCGTGATATCGCGCCAGTCATACGACCGCTCCGTGCCATTAAAATAGTGCACCGTCAGACGGTCATCTCCGAACTTGATAAACATTCTCTTGCGCAATAAAAACAATGCAAGCATCGTTACCGGCAAAGCGGCAAATGCCAGGTACTGCCAAGTGGTCAAGTGCTCCCACGCCGCCCGGTTGACGTAAACGGAAAGACATATCAAAGCTCCTAAGATCAAGAGCGGCCGCCGAAAAGTCGAAATTTGTATGAAAAAAATGTCTGCGTCTGAACGATACGTCTGTGGCATTGATGACATTTTCTTAGGATACTCGGTGCCTGTTTTTGGCATTCCCAATCGGCCCCAGTTACTGAGATACTTATGAAGATCGAGTTTCACAACCTCCCAATAAATGAAGGTACCCAAATGCCCACCATTGCAGTTACGTTCACGTTTCATTCCGGCGTAAAAAGCCACCTATTCCAAAATGTCCGACTATCCGGAAGCTGGGATTCAGCCGGTAAGTACTCCACTCAGTGGACACAAACAGCCATGGCCGCTTCGTCTGATGGGACTGGCTGTGATGCATTCAGCGCCAACATAGCTTTGGATTCAGCTCAGGTAGGAACTAGTTTTGAATGGGGCGTGATGGCCGATCTCGCGGGATCGCCAAATACTTGGGCAATTGTAACTGAGGTATCCGACCCTAATTCCAGCCAAACAACGCGCAGCTTTACTCTTACCGCTGCCGGCGATCCCCAAGATTACTGGTTTGTAACTGGCCGTCGCTTTGGGGCACAGAAATACACTCCTCCAGGAGCGGCGAATCCTGGAATACGATTTGCTGTTTGGGCGCCGAACGCTCAAAACGTTGAAGTTGTCTTCGCTCCCCTCGCGACAGCAAACGGCGCCACCACCGGCTACATTTCAGACGACGGCACCGGAATAGACCCGTCGGCGCCCTCGCTGCCAATGAAAAAGATCGGAGCAAGCGGTGTCTGGCAAACAGATGGAGGCAGTTCCAATCTCTCGACATTCGAGACATATATGAACCGCCTGTACATGTTTCGGATTACGAATGAGCAAGGGAGCCAGACTTACAAAGTCGACATCTTTTCCCGCAATCAGGTCGGCCGCGGCGAGACTAATCCAGGAGGCGCCCACTACACAGGCAGCTATCTCAATCTAGATGGCATTGTAAGTTGTTCAGTTGTTTCCGATCCTGATATGGTGACACGCGACTTCTCGGATACCGGGATTGCCAAGCAGTCACTCATTCCGGCCGATGAGTTCTGGGCCAACGAATTCACCTCCGGCAAACCACTTCCGCAGAACATAGAGGATCTAGTGATCTACGAATTGCATATCGGATCGTTGGGTTATGGGTCCACTACGTCTGGAACTCTGGCAGATGCCATGGCTTTTGTCGAGAAGCTAGTCGAACTCGGTGTGAACGCTGTTGAGTTACTCCCGGTGCTTGAAAGTGATGGCGATCTCCAATGGGGCTATGGCACGTCGCTCTTCTTCTGCACGCAAACCAGCCAAGGTGGCGGCAATCAATTGAAGCACTTCATTCGGGCGTGCCATCAGAACGGCATTGCAGTCATTATGGATGTGGTCTACAACCACTACGCCACGCAAGACGGAGAGCGCACGGAATGGGGTTACGATTCCGACCCCAACGTTGCGCCACAGCACAACATCTGGAACTGGTATCAAGGGCTACCTTCCGACTATCCGGACGATATCAATGGCGGCTATCTCGATAATGACTCAACCGGGTTTGCTCCGCGCTGGAGTGAAGAAACTGTCCGGCAGATGTTCACCAGCAGTGCGGCAGCCCTTTTTGATGAATTCCACATAGATGGAGTTCGTGCAGATCTAACCGACGCCATACATCAAAACAATGCGCTTCATTCAAATGGAACATCCGTCGCACTGGCTAATCAATACGGTGCAAAATTTCTGCGCGAACTCACGCGCACAATTCTAACTGTAAAACCCTCCGCATTCTTGATTGCCGAAGACTACAGCGGATGGAGTGCGATGACCCAACCAGTGAACCAGGGAGGTATCGGGTTCGATGCCGTTTGGTACATGGACTTTTATCACAATCTCATTGGTGATGGAAACTACCCCGGCTACGCCGACCTTCTGAGGAATGCAGGGTATGGCAACGCAGATCCATTGCACATGGATTATTTCGCCGGAGCTTTGCTGGCAACGCAATACAACAAAGTGGCTTATCACGAAAGTCACGATGAAGCGGGCAATGACGACGGTACCGAGCGAACTATTGTGACGGCCGTGAACGGCGCTGCCTTAGTTGGCACAACGCGAACCTACGCCGAGGCCCGCTGTCGCTTCGCCTTTGGTATGGCCGCGCTATCAGCAGGCACCGCCATGTTTTTTATGGGCGAAGAGATCGGGGCTGCCAAACCATTTACCGTCAGCACTTTCGCTTTCAATAAAGAAGACCTGGTCGGCGAACGTACAGGCGACGGGAAATTTTTGTTTTCCTTCTATCAAAATCTGATTCAGTTCGTGCTCGCGAACTCGGCTGCTCGCTCAAAGTCTCTTGACGTCATCCATACCAACAACGATAATCGCGTGATCGCTTTTACTCGTAGCGCAACTAATCAGATGCTTTTGGTTTTAGCAAGTCTGAACGATAGCGCTTTCGCCAACGGCTACGTAATCGGTACAGATTCGTCACGGCTACCGACTGGCGGCTGGCGGGAAGTTTTTAATAGTGATGCTGCGCTATTCGGAGGTTCAAACATCGGCAACGCTGGGGGTATTCTGCCTGTTAGTAACGGGCAGATAAATGCAATAATTCCCGCGAATGGATTCGTGGTGTTCGAGAAAGTTAGTTAAACGCTGGTGCGTCTGAGGGTCGCACGACAGAAATTTGCCATTTCGTCAAAAATTTGACTGACTCGCAGACGCGCCGACGTCTGTTTACAAAGGTTTAGGGACTATCGCAAACGGCAGCAAGAATGCCACAGGTCTACTAGACCCGATCTATGATTCGCTCTCAACATGCCTACTCGCAACGTCGGGGTAGATTTGTAAGGAAAAGGCCGCCTCACTTCATTCAGGGCCTGATTCTGAAAGCCGCCCGGTATTACCGAGCTGGCAGATTAGCTGAGGCCGAGCGGATCTATCGCCAGGCCCTGCAAATAGACGCCCAACGTTCGGACTGCCTGCACGCGCTGGCAATTATTCTGCAACTGCAAGGGAGGCTTGATGAGGCAGTGGCAACTTATCGGCGAGTGCTCACACTCAGGCCTGACTGTGCTGAGGTACACAGCAATCTGGGAGTTGCGCTGATGGCGCAGGGCCGGGCCATGGAGGCGTTTCGTCACCACCAACACGCCGTCACTCTGAATCCAACCGATGCAAACGCTCACCACAATCTGGGAATCGCTTTGGAGGCGCAAGGCGATCTGACAGAAGCAATGGGTCAGTACCAAAGAGTCCTACGCTTGAATCCGAATCACGCCGACGCCCACAACAGCCTTGGCAATCTCCTGAAAGAACAGGGAAATTTCGTTGACGCAATCGCACATTACGAAAAAGTTCTCGTCATCAACGCGAAGCACGCTGAGGCTCATAATAACCTGGGCAACATCTTCGCGGAGCAAGGCAAATTCGATGACGCAATGCGCCATTACGATCGGGCAACCGCGATCAAACCGGATTACGCAGAGGCTCATTTCCATCGTGCGGAAATCAAGTCGTTCCGGAATGGCGATTATGAATTAGCCGCGCTCAAGAAGCTTTCCAAAGCTGGTCGTCTGTCTGCAAACCAATCAATCTATATTCATTTTGCTCTGGCAAAAGCGTTGGACGATACTGGGGACTACCGCCAGGCGTTCGAGCATTTGCGCGCAGGGAACGTATTGAAAAGGCAGCAAATCAAGTATGACGAAAGCCACACCTTTGACCTATTTCGTCGCACTATGAAAGTATTCGACAATAATCTTTTCGAGCGCTTCCAGGAAACTGGTGATCCTTCTCCAACGCCAATTTTTGTGCTGGGGATGCCCCGTTCGGGCAGCACGTTAGTCGAACAAATCCTCTCCAGCCATCCGCAGGTTCAGGCGGCCGGTGAATTACTCGATCTAGAACTCGCGACGAGAAGCGTACTAAATGCCAGCAGCCAGCCCGGTCAATATCCGGATTGCATTCCTGGCCTAGACCACGAAGCGTTTCGGGTTATTGGGCAGTTCTATCTATCGCGTTTGCCTGCCTTGGCAGGAGGCAGGGTCCGAATCGTTGACAAGTTTCCTGGCAATTTCCTGATGATCGGCCTAATTCGGCTGATACTGCCTAACGCCAAGATTATCCACACGGTGCGCGATCCAATCGACACTTGTCTATCCTGTTACTCCAAACTCTTCAGAATAGGTCTGCCTTTCAGCTACGATCTGGAGGAGTTGGGCCGCTATTATCATTCCTACAGCAAACTCATGGCGCACTGGCATGCTGTTCTTCCCCCTGGCGCTATGCTCGATTTCTCGTATGAGGATCTCGTCAACGATCTCGAAGGTCAAACCCGGCGTTTGATCGATTATTGCAATCTGCCGTGGGACGATCGCTGCTTGAGTTTCCACAAAACAGAGAGAATCGTTCGTACAGCGAGTGCCGCTCAGGTGCGCAAGCCCCTGTTCCGCACGTCACTTCAGCGCTGGCGAAGACACGAACCTCAATTAGCTCCGCTGCTGCGGGCCTTACAGGACGGCATCCCGGCTTCGGGTTGTAGTACTAACTAACCCCTTACCCCGATGACAGTGGGGGGGCGCGCGTGAGATCCTGCTTGAGACATTACTCAATCTCCCCTTCGCCCCCTCCATGGAATATCTAACTACGAGACTTGGCCGCTACGCTTCCCTCATTCTGACGTGTCTGACCGTAACCGCCGCGGCACAAGCACAATTGAACATCACCATTACAGCTACTTCGAACAGCCTCCAGAACGGCGCGACGCTGGTAGCGGTGGCCCAGTCGGTAAATGCCAACGGTGGCGGCACCATTACCCTCACCGCCGGCACCTATCTTCTTACGCAATCCGTGGTTATGGGCAGCAACATGACTGTAACCGGTGCTGGTCCCACCACGCTCATCCAACTGCCAACCTCGCCCAATGGCATCGCTGCCTTTACTTCAAATGGCGGCGCCAATATGACCATCGAAAATCTTGTGATGGACGGCGGTATCCCGCAGGGTGCTTTCCTTTTATGTTGTGGTGGAGACGCCAATCCCTATGGAAGCACCGGCGTAAACATGTACTCAACCAGTACTGCGGAAGTCAACGTATACCTCACGAATCTTGAGATCCGCAACTTCAAGCTCGGTCTATTCATGGGCACAGTCAACGGCCTTTACATTACAAATGTTTATGTCCACGACAACAATCCAGGCGAGTATGCGCACAACGCGTACTTGGTGTCTTGCGACAACGTAACCATTTCTCACTCGCGTTTCGATAATGCCCATACAGGCGACGGGCTTCACATCGATTTTGGCGGGGTTAACACAGTTATCTCGAAATCGGAGTTCTCAGGCAACAACGGCTACGGAATTCTGAGCCAGCAAAATGTGAACGTCACCATGGAGGATACGCAAACCGATTTTAACCAGAACGATGGCATCCAAATCGATGCGGGCGGTCTGTTTCTACTTCGCAACAGCGGCAGTCTTAATCATGGCTACGGTTTCAACATTCCTGACACGCTGGATGGCAATGGCACTCTCAACGGCTATTGGGGTTACTACAACAGCCCCGATATTGGCTATTTCTATGAGGTGCCCAACATCTCCAACATCACTGGGAATATGAGTTATCCGGGCACTCCGAATCTCTATGAGGCCGAACAGGCATCTGGAGTGTTAGGTCCGGTAGATACTGCGGACTGGACCACTGCCTACCCCGGATTCAGCGGAGTGGGCGCGGTTGATTTCAATGCTAAACACCTCACGAATGGTCTGCTTACTTTTCCCACTGTGGGTGCAGTTTCAAGCGGCACTTATTCCATGAGCATTCGCTATTACAACGCCACAAGCGCAATTCAGACCATGGCTCTGACGGTAAATGGCGTTGCGCAACCGGCTCTCACCTTCCCCTTGCCACCGACTGGTTCCACCTGGCAGACGCTCACGTTCAGCGCACCTTTGAACGCAGGTAACAATGTAGTGCAGCTCGGAGTGCAAGGTCCAGGAGCGCCCGAGATTGATTATCTTTTAGTGAATACGGCGACCCCCGCGGCCCCTGCCGCGCCAACTGGGCTTACCGCTAAAGCCGTCACTCCGTATTCAGTGAATCTAACATGGCAACCAGTGCCTGGCGCATCGTCTTATGTCATTTTTCAGAATGGCGGCGTCATAGCCACGCGCGTGGTAGGAACCAGCTATACCGACAACAAGATCCTGTTTGGATATAGCGAAATCAGTTATAACGTGCAGGCACTCAACGCGGGCGGAGGTAGCGCCCAAAGCGCCCCAGCTGTGGTGCAGACACCTATTGATTCACCCGCGGGTTTTCAAGGACCGAGTACCGGCACCGGGCCAGGCAATTATTTTGTCTGGATGAGTGCCAACGGCGCTTCGCACTATAATCTGAAACGCTCTACCGTGTCAGGTGGCCCTTACACTACAGCTACTCAGATCACCAATACAACCAGCTTGCAATCCTCAAACTTCGAACAGTCGGGCCAGGACCCGACCGCCGTTCCGGGCACCACTTATTACTATGTAGTGACGGCTGTGGATGGCAATGGGAACGAGTCCGCTACACAGTCCTACGAGATCGCGGCCACTACGCCGTACCCATCCTTTACTCTCGCTCTGAATCCAACGTCCCAAACTATCGCCTGGGGCCAGTCAGTCAACACTTCGCTGGCAGTTCAACCTTCTAGCGGATTCTCCGGTGCCGTTACGTTCTCCATTACTGGTCTGCCTGCGGGAGTAACTGCCTCCGTGGGCGCGGTTTCCGGCAATGCTTATCCGCTGACCCTAACCGCCGCGTCGAATGCCACCACTGGCACTTTCAATGTGGTAGTGACCGCTAAAGGAACAGGAGTTGGCAATCCCACCGCATCTGTCACACTGTCACTCACCGTAGCATCTCAGGTGATTACCTTCAATCCCATTCCTCCGCAAGCAGTCGGGGCAACTCTAACTGTCAGCGCAACAGCCACCTCCGGTCTTCCTGTTAGCTTCAGTGTCGTACCAAATGGCAACTGCAGCATTTCCGGAAATGTCGTCAAGTTTGTAAATACCGGCAACTGCGGCGTTATAGCCAATCAAGCAGGGAATGCCACCTACGGTCCGGCGCCTGCAGTCGGTGAGGTGATCCAGGTGAATAGCTCGCCATCGGGGCAGACGATTACGTTTCCCACAATTACCACTCAATCCGCCGGAACGCAACTGACTCTTGTGGCAACGGCCACCTCCGCTTTGCCCGTGAGCTTTGCTTCTTCTACCACTGGCGTCTGCACTGTCTCTGGAACTACAGCCAACTTCATGGCGGCCGGCACCTGCACCATAACGGCCTCCCAAGCTGGAGATGGTAGCTATACCGCAGCCACATCAGTGACACAAAGTTTCACGGTGAAAGCGAGTTCCACTGGACCAACACCGACCTCCCTCACCACCTATGTGGGAACTTATGGCAGCGCCACTCCCACCTACAACGGTTCCACGGTTACCTTGCCCTTACGCGCATACGACCCATCCGGTGCGGGCGCGGTGGGAAATCTAACGGCAATCGTCAACACCTCCAGCGGAAGTTATAGCATCATACTCGAGCAGAACTCTGGAGCTTACAGCGTCCATCTAACTGATCCCTCAGGCGCCTCAGCTCCGTGGCCTTATGTTGTGTTGACCCCAAATGGCACGGCGACTCCCACCTCGATCTCTATCTCGGGTCTGCAACTCAGCTCGGCCAGTCTGGCCCTGTCTGGTAATGAGTTGCAGTTCAATGTGACGTTGACGTTCAGCAGCGTCTTTAACAACACGATCTCGCTAGGCGCCCAAGATTCCACTAGCTATTCGATGCCTTGGTATGAGACCACCGCAGCGGACTGGACCAGCGGTGCGGCCGCACCCTTCGTCACGCTCGCTCCCACCACCTTGACGTTCGCCAGCCAGACCGTTTCTACTAGCAGTGCTTCCCAGACAGTCAAGATCACGAACACAGGCAGTGCTCTGCTTTCCGGCCTATCGTTCGCCCTTAGTGGAACCAACAGTAGCGACTTCAGCATCAGCGCCAGCACCTGCGGAACCAGCCTAGCCGTTGGGGCGAATTGTTCAGCGAGTGTCACGTTCACACCACAAGCAACGGCCACGCGCTCTGCGAGCTTGCAGGTCACAGATAATGCAGCCAATTCTCCACAGAGTGTGCCGCTCACCGGTACGGGCGCAACGTCGGCCGGTCCAACTCCGACAGTGCTTACAACTTATGTAGGAACTTATGGCAGCGCGACACCGACTTACACCGGCACGACCGTTACCCTGCCCTTGCGCGCCTACGATCCTTCTGGGGCGGGCGCAGTTGGGAACCTCACAGCAAACATCAACACCTCCGCAGGCACCTACAGCCTGGTGCTCGAACAGATCAGCGGTGCTTACTCACTGCACATGTATTCCCCCAGCGGCGCTTCCGCTCCCTGGCCCTATGTTGCACTCGCTCCGAGTGGTCAGAGCACCGCTTTATCAATCTCGCTAGCCGGTTTGCAGATTACCGCCGTGAGCTTGACCCTGGCGGGCAATGAACTACAGCTCAATTTGACCGTCACTTTCAGCGGCACTTTTAGTGACACCATCACTCTTGGCGCGCAGGACTCCAACAGCTATTCAACGCCCTGGTATGAAACGGTTGCCGCAGATTGGAATAGTTAAAGTAGCTAAGTGCAGTTAGGCTCCGATCACCTCGGAAGCCTTACCCTCTGCTTGTCGAGGCCGAAGGTGAAAATGGACGTGAAAGTGCGTTCCCAATCCGGGTTCACGCTTCACCGTGCCCGCCATTTGAGTTGCCAGATCTAGCACCAGCTGCATGCCCAACGAGCTCGAACTTGCGCAGTCGAAGCCTGGAGGAAGACCCACGCCATCATCGCGAAAGTGGAGGTCGGCTTGACCGTCTTTCTCCGTTAGCGTGAGCCAGATGTTGCCCTTGCGTCCGTTGGGAAATGCATGTTTCAGAGAATTGGTCAGAAACTCGTTAATAATGAGTCCACACGGTACCGCCTCGGTCAGCCCTAGCCGAGCACTCACCGCAGTATGCAACTGAATATCGCAACTGTCGCCTCCCAGCGATGACATTAGATCGCGGCTAAGGTATTCCACACAGTCTGCGAAATTAATTTCTGCTGCGGTTCCGTCGTAACACAAGAGTGAGTGCACCAGAGCCATTGACTTGATGCGATCACGAGTGCGGATCAACACAGGTTCAGCCAGGGAGTTGCGAGACTGTTCGGCTTCCAGCATGAGGAGAGAGGAAATGACCGCGAGATTATTCTTAACACGGTGTTGAACTTCCTGCAGAAGCACTGTCTTGTCAGCAAGTGCTGATTGGAGTTCGAGTACACGTATATTCAACTCTTGACTAAGGCGCCGATCACGCTCGCGAAAAGACATCTCCACGTTTTGCCACGCCTTTAACATTCGTTGGAACAGCCACGTGGCGATCCCAAACATTACCATTACAGAACCACAGACAAGGCCGTACAGCATCCGGCGTAGTTTGCTGGATGCCGCAGCCGAATTTGTGTCGAACCGCGCCTTCGAAGTTTCTAGACCCGCGCTGAAAACCGCTACGTTGCGTTTAAGAGCGGCAAGGCTTACTTTATCGGGCGGGGAGTGCGCCAAGGCATTCCTGGCAAGCTGGTTGAAATTCAACAGGGTTTGAATGTCGGATGGCATCTCGCCACGCATTCTCGCGTTCTGCACGGATGAGTCTTCGAGATTACGCAATGAGAGCCCCGCGAATTGAGAAACACGTTCGAACCAACGCGTGCGAAAGCGCAGGGGAGATGCGTCGATTCCTGCCTCTCTCAGGTCCCGTTCAATCGCTGCCGAATCGGGGTGGGGGTTTGCCCTTTCTTTCGTTGCACGAATATACGCCATTGGCCGCTTAAGTCGATCTTGAACCAGCTCACACTCTTGTCCTCCCAAATCAATGCAGCGGTTTAGTTGCAGTAGCGCACTTCTGTCCGCTTCCATCCAGATATCGGAAAACTGCATGGACCTGCGTAGCGCCTCAAGCGTTTGATCGGCCAGAAAATACAGTACAAGTGTGCCCAGTGTTACTGCAGCAAAGGGGATCGACAGTCGGATCAGCGGCCAACGGCTAGGATTCACCAGCGTCGGAGCGACGGTTTCGATCGCAAACATATTGACCGGAGACAATTAGGCCACTACGAAAAGGCTGGCCTTATTGTAACCAATGAGGTTAGGTTATCCCTGTTCCTTTTTCAATCTCTCGGCGACCCTCTCAACTTCTCCCCAAACTCGCAGTAGGTTGCCGCTCCACAACTTGCCGATCTGCTCTTCAGTGTAGCCGCGGCGAACCAATTCCAGGGTTACATTGAAGGCTTCCGCAGCACTGTCCCACCCGTCAATACCACCGCCCCCATCAAAGTCGGAGGAAATTCCAACGTGATCGATTCCGATGAGCTTCACGGCATAGTCGATATGATTCACAAAGTCCTGGACATTCGCCCGCTTGGCGGGAGGCCACTTAGCATCAATTTCCGCCAACTTCTTGGTGTACTCGTCGCGCTTTTCGGGAGAAAGCGTGTCGATACCATATGTCGCCAAACCCCTTCCCCCAGCACGCCGTCCCTGCGGAGTCTGACCAATGGAACTTTCTACCGGGCACGGTCGCGTTGAATTGCTGTTCGCCTCACTGTCCATCGCACGAATTCGGCTACCACCCGCTCCTCCGCGTCCAGTCGGAAGTCCGAAGTCCTCCCGCAGTTTCATGACAGCCTCAATCCGTTCCGGCGCGTCCGTCTTTATATATGACGAGAATCCGACGACTTGGATCACACCGCCGTTCTTCTTCAATGCCAGCAGTTGCTCATCGTCCATATTCCGGCTGACATTGGCGAGCGCTCGCACTCCCGAATGCGATGCGATGACCGGGGCCTTTGACAGCCGTATCGCCTCTAGATTGGCGCCTTTTGAGGGATGCGAAAGATCCACCATCATCCCTAACCGGTTCATCTCCGCGATCACCTCCCGACCAAGCGGCGACAAACCATTGTTATAGAGATAGCCTTGCGTCTCTCCGGTATTCGAATCAGCGAGTTGGCTGTTTCCGTTGTGCGCCAGAGACATGTATCTCCCACCCCGGTCGTAAAACTCCTTCACGCGTTTTAGGTCAGTCCCGATCGGATATCCGTTCTCGATACCGATTACCGCAATTCTTAGGTTCTTTTTATGCAAGGCCAGGACATCCGCCGGCGTCAACGCCAGCCCGATATTGTCGGGAGCAATCTTCTCGGTAAAACGATGAATTGCATCGAACTTCGCAACCGCCTGTCGATAAGCGTTGTCGTATCCTTCCGGCGTCAGTGGACCTTGGCCCACGTAGGCAATCATGAACGAGACATCCATCCCCCCTTCCACCATCTTCGGGAGATTCACTTGGGTTGTCAGGCGCATTGTGTAATTGCAATCCGGGGTGAAGTTCGCCGGTTCGATATCGTTGTGGGTATCCAGCTTGAGAACGCGGCTGTGAATCGCTTTGGCTTTTACGATGAGCGCTGCATCGTCTGATTGTGAAGAGCTGGGCATGGCGTTTTGCTGGACTAAGAGAGCAATTGTTGCCACCGTCCCCAGAGTCGCTAGCATAGACTTTCGCTGAATATACATAATGAGAGCCTCCCGGCCCAAAGCGGTCAGATGATTATCGTAGCAACAAAGCTGGCTAAAGGTCCGTCATGCTACTCACTTCGTATTTCTTCACGCTTCGCTTCACAACCCGCAACTTGGCGATACCGGCGCGGTAAATCGCAGTGTGGGCCGCCTGCAAATGCGCGGCGAGTGACTCTTCGTTCTCCCAGAGCTCACTCAATTGGAAGCGATGGGCCACCAACAAATCGCGCGAATACGCGTAATGAATGCAGCCTTGCTCTTTAAGCGTCTCGTCCATCATCGTCCGCATTAGACCCTCTGCGGCTGCCGAGTCGCCGCCATCCAGATCAATCTGCCCGAGAACTATGATCAAGCTCATGTAAGAATTCTACAGCGCACTGAAGAACTCAGAGGTCAGCTAAACTCAGACGTGATTTTGCAACGCCCACGGAGACCTGAATACGTCGTGGGATTAATACCGGAAAAGGCTTGAAAATCATGGATAAAGTGAGACTGGTCATAGTAGCCGCAACGTAACGCAAGATCCGCCCAAGCCACGTCGGTCCTTCGATACAGATCCGTAACGGCAAGTTGAAAGCGTTGAATCCGCGACCACATCTTGGGTGACATGCCGACCTGTTCCCGGAACACTTGTGACAAACGTCTCTCGCTGACAGCTTGAGACTTGGCACATTCTCTGACGGATGCGTTGGGCCTCTTCAAAAAGACGAGTGCTCCGTCAACCAAGTCAGATCGCTTTGCGGGTTCGCCGATAGAGTTCTGCAACAAGCGATCAAGAGCATCCAGTTTGCTCGCCGGCGTCTCCGCATCCAGAAGCGGGTCGAGTTTCAAGCCGCGCCAAAGATCTTGCGCAGCCACTGACTTTTGAAACAGCAGGTCGGCTCGCTCGCGAAATAGACAAGCGAATCCACCCGGTTCGATTATGATTCCAGCGAGTTCGGCAAGATCTTTGGTGGCAATGAGTTCATAGCATTGCCGCGCGCCCACAAAAATCGCGGGGGAAGTGGCGACTCACTTAGATCATCTCTGCAAAACGTCAAGAAATCTTGGGCGAGATTTAGAACAATCTGTATGCATCCATTTGGGAGGATGCGCTGGTAACTGTGGTCTAAACAAGGAGCACAGCAATACCAGAGCGAACGTACCCAAGGCCGCAAGACAGGCGCCGGTTCTCGTTCCACGTACAACATGGTTATGATGACAACTCGTGCAAATAGTTGTAATCGGTCCTCACTGCCTCGATGGCTGACATCTCCGTAAACGGTGGCTCTTGCTCGATGTAATATTGCTCGACTCTTGCCTTCTCTGCGGCCGCAAAAATCGGCCTGTAATCGGGTTTTCCACGACCGAGTTCAGTGGGTTTGGGCTTCTTTGGACCCACCAGATTCAAGTTGGGTGGGGCGGCTTGAAAGGCCTTTATGTGAAGCATCCGAATGCGTTCTGGATATTTCTGCAGGAACGTTACCGGATTGTAGCCAGCCGCTGAGACCCAACCACAATCCATTTCAAATTTCACCTTCTTGGGGTCCGTCGAAGAAACAAGCATCTCGAAAATAGTTGCATTTCCGAATTTCTTAAACTCCACGTTGTGGTTATGATACGCGTACGTTAGACCGTGTCTTTCTGCTTGCTCTCCCAGAGTGTTCGCCATGGCCGCACTCTTCTTCCACTGATCCAAAGTCATGTCTCCCACCGCTGTCACCACGTTGGTCCAATCGGGCTTGCCTTTAATTCGAGACAAAATTTCAGGCGGTGCATTGAGAGAGGTAACTACGTAGCGGGCCCCGAGTTCGCTCGCGAAACTCATAATGTGTTCCGGCGGCTGATCCTGATCGTACACGTGGACGCTGCGACAAAGCAGTCCGTCTCTGTTAAGGGCCGCTTTCCACTCCGCTGCGGTTTTACCATAGTTATCCGCTATTTCCACTTCTTTGATTCCTATTTGTGCGACCTTCGATAAAGTGCCACTGAAGTCTTTCTGCATCTCGGCATCGAGAGTATAAAGTTGGAGCCCGATCGGTTTACCTGAGGGATTCGCAGTCACGCTCCGCAAAGTCGAACCTACTGCCGCAAGATTTGCGAGGAATTGCCGGCGGGATGAAAACATGTCTGGGAATCTATCACATAAGCATGGGTCGCAATAGTGCAGCGCAACCATGAGGGGGCGATCGTCATGGCTTCCCTAAAGTAGATCGGGTCAAACGCCCCAAAAGGCTTTGGGGATTCCACTTGAGAAACTCATCAAGTATTTCTCTTGCCTCGGCCCGTCTGCCCTGTTTGGCGTAGAGTGAAGACAATTCCAAATAAGCTCGACTCAAGGAAGGATCAAGCTGTATCGCTCTCCGCAACTCCCGTATTGCTCCATCTGAATTTGCATTTTGCTTAAGGGCAACTCCCAACAGCATGGCGAACCGTGCGGAGGATGAGTCGAGTTCGGAAGCCCGCCCAAAACATCTCAGAGCCTCTCTGGTTAGGCCCTTCGATAAGTTAATATCTCCCAGCGCCGCGTTCACACTCGCGTCGTTGTTCAGTTGTGACATCGGGAGACTCTTGAGGAGCTCGTCACCCTCCTCCGCACTTCGCCTATTCCCGGTGTTCTCTGCGGCCTCTAAATAAGCCAATGCCAAGTCCCGTTGTTGGAAATCTGACTCAGGTTCGCGCCAAGCTCGTATCTCCCAAAATCCGTTAACTGCGGCCTGCACAGCGTCAGGCTTGGCGAGGATCCGGTGATCTGTCAACGCGGCATGAGCAACATCCTTCGGAGCGCGTTGCGGCATATGGCAACTCGTGCACTCCGTCACGCGCTCATGGCGAGCGGGTGAAAGCGACGAGTGGCAAGAAGTGCAAACCTTTGTAATCTCCTCATTCCGGTTTGCCTGCGTATTGTGAGGGTTGTGGCAGGTGCCGCACCACAACTTGCCGCCACTTGCCTGACTGCATTTACTCGCCGCCAACTGCTCCTCATGGCTAACGGCTTTCACACCGGGGCTTTCCTGTTTCACAACATAGATGGCTAGGATGGCTTCTAGATTCATCCCTGGTTTGAAATCGTACAGAGTCTTTCCGGGATTCAGAATACGGGCTAAGCCTTCGAGGTGGCACTGCTCGCAAACGCTGTCGCGGGCACGGACCGCCAGTTTAGTGGGATTCACCACGTTCTCCTTTGAGGGATGCTTCACGTGTTCGGAGGTGTCGCCATGACATCGACCGCAACTTATAGGGGCAAGTTCTTGCCCATTTAGCCCGCGCCCGTTAGGTGAGCCGCGCCCATCAGAATGGCAGAACATACAGCGATTCGTCAAAACCCGGTCGAAGTCCAACAGTTCTGTGCCAGCAAAGCCAGGAGAAACGTCCCATCCATACTTTTTGAAAAACGATGCTGGCGACTCCAGCAGGTAATCGCCAACTTGCGCCGCGTAGCTATAACCGACCTTCCCCGCTCCAATGCGATAGCGAATTTCGTATTCGGCATTCATGCCGTCTTCGGACAGACCGTGAAACATTTTGCCGTTTCGCCATTCCGCGCGAATGACACTGCCTGATTGAGAATCGGTCACTTTGCCTGGCGGCACATGATCTGGAACGCCGATTGACCTACCCATGAACGATCCCAGAAAAGCCTTCGTCTCTTTCGGATGACAGGCCGCACAATCCAGTTGCGCGCGCAAACATTGCGAACCCAAAGCCGGCAAAAGAATTAATAAGAGTTCTCTACGAATCAAGCGTTGCTCTTCCGGTTTAACCATCCTATATTCAGCGCTCCGAAAACTTGTGATATATTCCCCCCGTAACAAACTCTTCGAAGGAGTAACATGAAATCCCGTTTACTAATCATCGCGCTGGCTACGTCGCTGCTTGCGATTCCCGCCTGGTCGCAGAGTGAAGCTGTTAGTGCCCAACTCAATGGAACAATCCAGGATCAGAATGGAGCCACGGTACCGCAAGCGAAAGTAACTCTCACAAATCCGAGTGTGGGATTTAACCGCGAAGTATTAACAGGTGACAACGGCTTTTATTCATTCACGCTCATTCCTCCAGGCACCTACCAATTGCGCGTTGAAAAGACGGGTTTTAATACTTACGCTGCTACCGGAGTAGTTCTGGCCGTGGGCCAATCGTCTACCTTGAATGCGGAACTGCAAGTCGGAAACGTCAGCCAGGTGGTTGAAGTTACTGGCTCAGCACCTGTGCTTAATACTGGCAACGCTGATGTCGGCTCGGAGGTTAGTAGCAAACAGGCGGTGGAATTGCCCCTGAACATTCGGAATGTCTATGGTTTAGTCGAGCTTGATTCAAGCGTCAACAACAGCCAACAAAATCAAGCATTGAACCCACCAGGTTCGCAAGGCAATGTAGATCAAGACATCGCGTTTTTCAACTTCGGCGGTGGACGCTTCGGTACTACCGGCTTCCTGCTGGACGGTGCTTGGGACGGAGCCGGTGATTGGGATGGCGTCATTTACGTCCCGTCTGTTGACGAATTACAGGAGTTCCGCATTCAGACGAATACGTTCTCGCCGCAATATGGGTTGAGCATGGGGAACATCGTCAACGCCGTTACGAAATCGGGCACGAGGAGTTTTCACGGCGATGCCTTCGAGTTTCTCCGCAACGACAAACTCGATGCCAACAACTATTTCAACAACTTGAATGGTCTGGCTAGGCCGGCCTTCAAACGAAATCAGTTTGGCTTTACGGCTGGTGGGCCGGTTTATATTCCGCATTACTACAAACAACGGGACAAGACCTTCATCTTTGGCACTTACGAAGGAAATCGCCAGCAAACCCCCACGACTTTGGTCACTAGTGTTCCCACTACTGCCCAGCGAAACGGCGACTTTTCGCAAACATTCAACCCGGACGGATCACTCGCCACCATCTACAACCCCTTCAGCACACAGTTTGTCAATGGACAATACGTTCGGTCGGCGTTCCCAAATAATATGATCCCGATGACTTTGCTCAATCCGGTTTCACTGAAGTTGCTGGCTTACTACCCAACGCCGAACCGCCCGGGCAACGCTCTAACCGGGGCTAATAACTACGTCGGGACAGCGGGCCTGCCAACAGATAGCGACCAATACACGATCAAGGTGGACGAGAACATCAGCGAGAAACAGAATTTCTATGCGCGCTGGTCTCAGAAGCGACAATTCAAACAATTGGAAGGAGAGTTTTTTGGGACCTCCGATATAGGTGGCAATGGAACTCTAGCGCCGGATAATCGCTTTGAAGGCGGAATGGGATATACGCGCGTTTTCTCTCCGACCTTTGTGATGTCGTTGAACTTCGGATGGGGACGCTGGGTGGAAGGTCGCAAACCCCAAGGAGTGCCTTTCGACGTGACGCAGGTAGGACTGCCGGCATCGCTTAACACCTACGATGGGCCAGGTGCATTTCCGAACATAAGTATCAGCGGCTATCAGAATCTAGGATCGGGAGGACTCAACGCAACTCCACGCGAGGCCCGTACTTACGCCGTAGACATTACCCGCAATTTGGGCTCGCACAATTTGTCCATGGGTTTCATGGGGATTAACTTTTACCTGAACACGTTTAACTCGGCTCAGGCATCGTTCAATTTCTCTCCCGACTTTACGCAAGGGCCCTTTCCGACTTCCGCCAACACTGACTCGGGTTCCGGCATGGCGTCGTTCCTGCTGGGGACAGGCGATAACAGCAGTGGTGGCATCAGCTACTCCGCTGAAGCCGCCTACAGCAAGAAGGACTTGGGATGGTATCTGAACGACGACTGGAAGGTAAGCAAGCGTCTCACTTTGAATCTTGGAGTGCGCTATGACATCCAGACACCCACAACAGACCGCTTCAATCGCCTCTCGAATTTCACGTTTGCGCCGAATCCAATCAGTAGCCAAGTGCCTGGACTAAACCTCCCAGGCGATGTCGTCTACGTGAACGGCAATAATCGCGGCGTCTATAACACCAAATACAATAATGTCGCACCCCGTGTCGGCCTCGCTTATTCGCCCACCCAGAAGCTGGTTTTCCGGGCTGGGTATGGAATCTTCTATACACCGGCGATGGAGTTTGGCGACTATCAGGGACTTTCCCTGAATGGCTTCTCGCAGACAACTCCTTATGTCGGGACTCTCAACGGAGTAACTCCGGCAAATCTCTTGAGCAACCCATTTCCAACGGGCCTTCTGGCTCCCGTGGGATCCGCAAATGGCGGCGCCACCTACGTCGGCCAGACAATTAACGCGGTATTGCGCAACCGGGAGAGCCCTTACGTTCAACAGTGGACCGCTAACCTGCAGTATCAAATTGGCAACACTGTACTCCAATCCGCCTATGTGGGGAACCACGGTGTGAAGCTATTGTTTGGCTCTTCGACTGAATTGAATCAACTTCCAACTGCTGATCTGGCGCTCGGCAATCAGTTGCTGCAGCAAGTCGCGAATCCGTTCTATGGAGTCATCACCAGCGGCGCCCTTTCCGGCCCGACGGTTTCCTACGGACAGCTCTTGCGTCCTTTCCCCGAATACACAGGCGTGGAGGATGTGCAACCACCTGAAGCAGGAAGTTCGTATAACGCGCTAGCGCTTTCTGCAAATCATCGTTTCTCAAACGGCATTCAATTCCTACTTTCTTACACTTGGTCGAAGTACTTGACCAACAGCGAAGGCCCTGAGGGCTGGACCAACGGCCAAGCACAATCGGTAAGGAACTGGAACAACCTTTCGCTTGAGAAGTCGCTCATGATCGACGACATTCCGCGCAGTCTGGTAGCCAGCTACGTGTATGAGCTGCCAGTCGGCAACGGTAGGGCGTATAAGCCCTCGAACAATGTTGTAAATCAAATCATCGGCGGCTGGCAAGTGAGTGGCATC
>Ga0182012_10002716_pt1 | contig 19076 bp, 19 predicted proteins | sample 612S2SmetaG_FD_120486 | JGI IMG/M metagenome (GOLD analysis project Ga0182012, IMG submission 120486) | Permafrost microbial communities from Stordalen Mire, Sweden - 612S2S metaG | ecosystem: Environmental > Terrestrial > Soil > Wetlands > Permafrost | place: Sweden: Stordalen | collected...
ACGCACGCCAAGCGGCGGCGGAAGATTGAACACGCCAACCAATGTCCAATTGCTTGAGCTGGTCGGATCAGTCCCGCTGTAAATGATGCATTGACCGCGGCTAGTCATAAATACCGCAAGATTTTGCGGCCCATTGCCACCATTATATGTCCATGTCCCCATGGCTATGACGTAGCCGCCCTGATCCATCAGAGGGCCGATATCAAGATTGCCAGATACTGCTCCGGTTATCGCATTCGTTCCGAGATAGTAGATCGCCGTAGAATTGTTCGGGATCAACCAAACACGGTTCTGATGCGAATGGATGTGGAAGAAAGTCGATTGCGCCGGCCCGCCAGTAATCGTCGGCGAGGTCCAGTTCGTTCCGTCCCAAAGCTGGGGATTGTCGCTGCCGTTCACCGCATAGAGATAATGCGAGCCGCCGGGAACGTCGAAGTTGATATACTGCCATCGGTTATTAGCGAACCCGCTGTTTACCAAAACCGGAGTCGCTTGGTTGCTGACATTGTAGAAATTGCCGCCACATGTAGCGAACAGAAACTGCGTTCCGCTCACTGGCTTGTAGCACATGAGCGTTTCGACAGGCCCATTCGCACCTAGACCCTGACACCATGCATTGTATCCAGCCCGTAATTCGATCCATGCCGTCCGCGGCACCCAATTGATCAGGATCGGCGCATACTTCGGGTCCATATTCGCCAGAGGATCGATAGCATTCCATCCGCCCACAGGAGCCGGAATAGGTACCGGCATCGTCTCGGGCTGGGAAAATGGCTGCTTTGGTCTGGCTTGGAGTTTGCGCATTTAAGCTCCCACGTCCTTCACTCTATTAAAGACGGAGGTCAGCGAACATTCGAAATGATCTGCGATTGCCTGCAGCGACATTCCTGTTACGCGCATTGCCCGCATTTCATCGATAGCGGTATTCATCGCATCAGATTTTGATGAAGCTTTGCCAACAGTTGGTGGCATCCAATCGATGCCGTGCTTTTCGATGCCTATGACACATTCACGGACGCGCCTCTCGGCCTCTTTTATAGAATTGAACCCGCCCAAACTTTTCTTGACAGTTTCACACTGTTTGGAGTGCATGCCACGCGAAAGTGTCCGTGTCACATAATGACGGCCGTCGCGGGGATCGCTATAGATATACAGACCATATCCATATTTACCACTTCCGTAAGACCGTAGAATAGTGCGGCCACGCCGCTTTCTGTGGTTCTCTGTTATCGTTAGTTCTTGCAGATTGTTCGGGGCATTGTTCATAGAATCATCGTCATAGTGATCGACAGTCATATCATCGGCGGGCCAACGACCGCGCGTCAAAAACCATACGACATGTGAGTACGGGACAGAAACAACTCCGCCGTCAAAATTGAAATTGATGCAGGTGGCAGCGTACATTCCCTTGACCTTGATATTTCCAGTTTCGTCGACCGTTGTCGTCTTTCGCAGCAACTCCTCAAATTGAGGATTACGTTTCTTTGTTCGATGTGACACCGGCATCTCCTATTTCGTGAAAATGCCAATCTATATCTTTTATTATGCCCCGTCAAATTAGGACATGTTAGGTCCGACAGGTCCAGGAAAGAAGCCGTCTTGCACGTTAGCTGGCGAGATGAATATCGGATGCACCCGCTTGACCATGGACAGGGTTTCGGAGCCACCATCGCGGCCGATTAGGAGGTCAACGCGATCGATGTAGTCGTTACGATCGTCCTCCCATCCGCCGTAGCCTTTGATTTTCTTGAAACGCCATTTCAGGCTTTCGATCAAAGCGCGATCGTCGAGGAAGGGAGTATCCGTGTCAGCCGTGAAGGCAGAATTTGTCCCGGTCGATGCGATCGATCCGGTCATATTTACCCAATTGGTTGAGAGATATTCAAACACCAATTGGATAGGGTTGATGATTTCGATTGGCGCTGGCCATAGGCGATATTGATTGTTGAGAGAGTTGCCGAGTTGGCGCCAGTGCCGGCGAGGTCCGGTGACCACGATGCCTGATCGATGCCATTGGTCGAGCTGCGGGCTGTCGGGTCCAAGCAATTCCCATCGGTTCGTCCTGTCCCACCATGTTCTATCAACATAAGCTTTGAGATCAGCGGGAAGCGCGTAGGTATCTTGCGCGAAAGTTATCGGAGTAGACGTTGCTGCTCCGGTAGATTCCATCGTCATCGTGATAGTGGTCGATGGGTTATTTCCGCTCTGATCCCCGAGATTGAGGATGCGTGCGGCAGTAGGCAGGAAATTGCCAACCACGGCCCAGTTGCCTGCGGTCAGGCCAGCCGTTGTCGGGATGCCAGAGACTACTGGAGAATTTAGAGAGACATTCCCAGTCGTGATAACTGGCGCGTTCACAACCAGGTTGAATTCGGTCTGCATCGCGGTCCAACCTTCTTCAGGCTGGTCACGCAACGCCTCTCCCGCCGCATTCAGGAGCGCTAGGATCTGTATCGCAGTTGGATCAATGTTGCCGATCAGCGTCGTAAGTTGGGGGAAGCCAAGCTCCCCCAACGCCGTATTAGCGATCTGCAAACAAGTCTTTGGCGCGAACGCAGTGACCGGCATACGGCATCCTCCGGCCTCGCCTTACGATGACAGGAAGGCGTCGTATGTGCTCGCCGTTACGCAAACAAGGAAGAGCCCCTTGCCGCTTACGACGGCCGTCAATGTCGCCGTGGCACCGCCCGAAACGTTGAATGTTCCGCCAACCGGCGGATAAACATTGGCAGTGACGCCGCCGGTAATGCCGCCGATGTTGAAAATTGAATACTCGCTTCCAGGCTCCCCGTTGCTGGGCATCTGATAAACGTTGAGCGATGTCTGAGCATTGGCCCTGACATAGAACTGAAACTGCCCGATCGCCGTAGCGCCAGCAAAATTGGCCCCGCCATTCAGGTTTGCTGATGCAGTGTCTGCCGGAACTCCCAGGCGCTTGGCCAGTTGCGCCGACAAGCCGACACCAATCAAATATCTCGGAAGAGCCATTTCATTTTCTCCTAAGCCGCCATCTGGCGGGAGAGTTTAGGGGACCGCGCCGGAATGCACGGTTTGCCCTTGGTTCCATTAAGCTGCCTTGCGCGGACCTCTTGGCTTCCCCTTCGGCCAGCCGCGCTGCTTGTGTTCGGCCTGTTCATGCTCTGGCTTCGGTCCCATCGGATGGTTCGCATTGATCTGGGCTGCCTGGGCATCGAATATGTGAGCATCGCCGAACGATGGCGGCGGGGCAAAGCCTCCGGGCTGTGGCGTGGCCGGCGGCGGTGCCGGTTGCCGCGGAACTCCCGGCATAGGAACGCCAACGCCGGCCTGCGCCAGCATCGCCGCATTGAATTGCGCCATCTGATGCTGGAGATCGTCCACCACCTTGGCGAGGCGCGCATTCTCCCTCTTCATCTGCTCGTTTTCCATCTGCATCTGATGGAAGGCGGCGCCGCCGGTCCCGGCATTGAGGTATTTCTGCGCATAGTTTACATAGTCTTGGCCGTGCATGCCGATCGCCGCAATGGCTGTCGCGCTCGCTTGAGCCAGGTGCTGCACCGTCATGATGCCAATGGCCTGCAACATGGCGACCTGTGCCGGATGCCGCGGAAACAGCAGCCCGAGCGGCGTACCCTCCGCGATCTGATCCTTGCCAGCCGCATAGGCCTGCCACTGAGCCGGCCAGCGCCGCTTGTCATTGATCTGTGCCGGCCGATCGACAACCTGTGTCGTCTCGCCTGGCTGTTGGATACGGACGTAATCCACATCCTCATAGAATGGGATGCCGGCCGCCGCTGATCTGATCTCGTTGTGAACTGCTCTCTTGTAGAAAATGCAGAGCATCGAGGCATCGCCTGGACCAGTCTGAATTGATCCATCCTGCCTCATCTCAAATCGTCCGCTATCCGGAACTCCGTCGCCGATATATCCGCTCATGCCGCCTCTTCCTCTCTCAGTCGTTTCGTTTCAAGATCAATGATCGCTTGCATATCCGCAAGCAAACCTGGGCCATGGAATGTCGGCCTAAACGCTCCGCCGAATGCCATCAAGGTCTGCTTGTAATGTTCAGCCTGTGCCAATTGATAACCGGCCACACGGTATACCTTCATTCCAGGGCCATCAACCTGCCCCATCCCAATCCGAACGTCATAGACATCGCCAAGAAACTCCTTGGTTGGATCGGTGAAAGGATAGGCGTGATGATCGTTTTCCATCGTCATGCAGGAATCAAATCCGAAGAAATGCAGATCCAAAAATCCCATCATGACAGCCATTGAGATGGCGCGAAGCCCGATTGTGCATCCACCGCCGATCGCAACCCATCCCGGTGTATGCTCCTGCAGGAATTGTTTTTCAGTATCGGTTGCCGCACCGATCGGCCAGCAATGCCACTGAACGATATTGCATCCGTCCAAAGCATCGAACACAGTCGGATTGCATTGGCTCGCAATCAAATACGTCGTGTCCTTGTTCGGCCTCCTGAGATAATTGGCCATCACAGGATCTGGATCACACACCGCGCAATATCTTGGTACTCGCGGAGAATGTTCCATGACCCAGTCATGAGCCGATCCGCATACCATGACGTTGGTAAAATCCAAGAGTTCGACGGCTGTATCTTTGAGCGACGGGCCGCCGCCAACCAACGCAATTCTTCCAGGAAGCCGATCAGAATCCTTGATCAAACATGTTTCATGAAACCACGGATGTCCGCGCCCGATATTGGCGCGAACATTTTCCATGGATTCATCCGTCGGCGTAGCCGCAGATGTCGTCACGCCTCCCAATTTGTTCCAGAACAAATGGGAGGCCTGTTCGATGACTTCCGGCGAAGGCATGGCGTGAACCACCATTAGATCGAAGCCCTCATATACTGGAAAATCAACTCCACCGCCACCGTGGCGCCGGTCAGAGACGAGTTCACCGCGGCGTTGAACAACGTCGCATTCGTCGCCGAGCTCGCAACCGTGGTCGTGACGGAACCTGGAGACGAACTCGAGATATAGAGCTGCGCATTAGCCGCCGCCGTGCTGAGCACGTTGACAGCCGATCCGCCGCGCCCTGCGATCTGCGCCCAGAAATAGTCTCCCGCGTTCGCAACCGCAGGAGAGCCAACGCCGGTCTGAAATTCGGCAAGCCCCAGCGTCTTTTGCAGCGAGACACCATTGGCTTGCGAGAATGAGCAGTTGTTGGCGTTGAAGCCGTTGTCGATCATGACAACGTTGAACGCCGTCACGGTCGTCGATGCCTTCACGAAAACCCACTGCGAGCCATCGACACCCTGACAAATATCGCCAACCGCAAAATTGGGCGCCGGATACTCCGGATTGGTAGTGGTGTTGATAGTTTGCGTCGAGTTCAAGTTGATCCCCGATCGAGGATCAACAGCGAAGAATGAGGTAACAAGTGCCATGATATTTCTCCTTTTCCTTCGCCGTTACGTCGTGATGGTGCCTTGGAGGAAGGCGCAAGAAATTGTCGCATTTCCCGCCCAGCCGATGAGACGAACCATCGCGTCCTGGTTCACGCTGAACCGATCCGGATCAAGCGGAACCATGTTTCGCCCTGCATACGGCCTCCAATGAATGAAGTTCGTATTCAGGAAATACATCGTGTTCGTCGGGGCGCCGCCGACCGCAGAGGTTCCGGACGAGGTCTGGAACGGAAGCGGGTCGGTCGATTGGCCCTGATAGCCACCGTCGAGAACAACGTCGGCGTTCAAGTACTTCAGCGTCTCGAACCCGAGATTGGCGAGTTCGGTATCACCCTGCAATCGCTGGATTGCCTGCAGCGACGACAGGTAATAGCGATACATGTTGTTGTCGGCAACGATCAAGTCAGGATGGTCATTGCCGCGCACGAGCTGCACGTACATCTGATCCATGTAGTCCTGAATGTTCGCCGCCGATGTCGGGGCGCCGCCAGTCGTCGCGGCAGAGAACGTGATATTCCGCCAGAACGAATATTGCGACCGATCTATGCCGCCGACAACGCCGGTAGACGGCGATGCCGCAACGAGCAACTGCAGGCCGCCGATCGAGTTGGCCACCGTGCCGTCACCATAGGCGCCCTGCGATAGACCGTTCAGGAACGTGCGTTCACCGTTCTTCACCCGGCCCTCGAGCAGATTGATAATGGCCTCTTCGCCTGAGTTTTGTATTTCCTCAAGTCCAGAGATCGAGATCGCCAGCGCCGATTGACGGATCGGGAATTCCGCCGCAGTAAAGGTCTGCGAAGGGGAAATATTGAGACTCTGATACCCAGAGTACCATACGAACGTCGAGTTGTTGTTGTAGTCCAACTCCTGAACGATCGTTCGGCCGCCGTCGAAGGTCTTGATATTGCCCTTCTTGTTCAGCCGATGCAGCAACGCATTGTTTCGCTGTTTCTTCTATATATCGGCATTTAATCCGATATTTCCTGCATATTTCTATGCAGAGGAGATCATATCATCATCCCGTGAGGGAGCTGGGCGCTCGTGGGCGGGTTATTCTTTCGTCACCGCCTGATCGTTGAACCTTTCGCATCCCTGACAATCCACCGGACTGCTACATATGCGACTTGGCTGCTGGTTGCCTGCGGCTTTACCCGGTCAGGGATTCCAGATCATGCCACCTGCAGCATGATTTTCAGTTCACCCAGTTTAATTCCCGTGTCCCGAATTTTAAGACACGTTGTCTTGGAGCGACCCGGTGCGATTCCGCAGCGTGGTCGTGACGATTTCGGAAAGGCCGGGAGAGGCCATGGCACATTTCCCCTATGGGGTTAGTGCTGCGTTCCCCTCACTTCGGCGAGTGCTCGCTTGATGCTTTCCGCGACAGTTTCGACCCTTGGCGACGCGCTTGAGGCTGGAGTGACGGTGCCGGCAGGGGCTCCGGATCGCAGGCTCGCGCCCGCTTTCTTGGCCTTCTCGACAGCCGCCTTGGTAGCCGCATCACGCTTCTGTTGTTCCTCCTGGAGCAGCGTTGCGCGCACGTCTGGGTGCGCATAGACCGCCGCCTGATAGGCCGCATCCATGTCGATCGATCCGTTCTTGATGGTGTTGCTGATCTGCGGTTGTCCTGCCTGAATAAGGGCAAGGTCCGAGTTGATCAGGTTTGCCATCAAGCCACGTACCTTCTCGGCATGCGGCTTGTCATGTGACCAGTTCGCCCAAGTCTGTTTCGCCGCGTTTTGCATTGCGGCAGACTCGCGTTCGTCGATCGCTTTGAGGCGATTTTCGAGGTTCGCGATGACTGGTCGGAGGTTGTCAGGGATCTGATTGTCGGGGGCAGCACCAGCTTGCGTCTCCGTAGTGGCGGGAGCAGCAGCAATGGTTGCTGGGTCAACACCAAAGCTCTTAGCCAGATCGCGAAATGCCTGAACCTTGTTGGGGCCGGCAAGCTCCATATGCCATTTGAATAACTGATTGATGGCCTGTCCGGGCGTGACGTTGTTTTGCGTCATGACCGCTTTGTATGGGGCGATGGCTGTATCGATGTCTTGGTATCGCGTTCGGAGTTCGTTTACGCCCTTTGCGGTGTCAGCCTCGCGCCGGGTGATAGCCGCTTTCGCGGCGTCCGGCAGGCTTTCCCAAACGGCTTTTTCTTCCTTCGTCCACGCTTGGGGCGGGCCGGACTGGGCCTGTGGGGCCGTCTCGGTGTTGCCATCGGTCGTGGTCTCGGAATTCGGTTTTGCAGGGTCGCCAGTTTCGGCGCCGGCCTGCTGTGTTTCCTTGGCTGTCTTGGCTGCTTTGGTGGTCTTGGCCTTGGCAGCAGCCGCTTCCTTTTCCTTGGTCTCGGCTACCGCGCGCTTGACGCTGTCGGTAATCGTCTCGACCCGCGGCTTGGAATGATCTTCCTTTGGTGCCGCGGCGGCGGGCGCAGTCTCGGTTACTGTCTCACCGCCGGCAGGGGCTTCCCCACCGGATGCATCTGTCGTGTCGACGGTCTCGACAGTCTCGCCGCCGGCATCGGAGCCGGGAACATCTGGCGGGGAAAATGCAGCAGTGGATAAAAGCCAATTTCGCATCATGGGAACCCCATATCATGACAATTTCACATAAGCAACCGCTATCCGTAGATCATCGGCTGCGCAATTGCTCAATGGCTCTCTTGATATCTGGGCCAGGCCGAGACGGTTCGATATATTTGCGAGGTTTGGCCGTCGCTTCGTTGCCGACGCATACCGCACCGCACGCCTTATCGGCCGCTCGGAATGCCGACTTACTGTCCAGCATTTGTCCAGTGCCCATGTGGCGCAAATGGGTGCCGAGATTGTCAGATATCACGTTCGGGGCGCTTGATTTGGTAAACCTAACGCATTTCTTCGGCCATGGCTTGTCGAGATCGTGCCACTTGCCGCAGGTTTTGCACATTCTTTCGGCCACTCAATCCTCCAGCAACATCCGGATAATCATTTCGTCGTCCATCGCGATCTCTTCAGGCGTCGCCATGTGGAAAGGCGGCGGGTTCATATGCAATGTAGGCATAGGACGATAAGGCGGCAACTGAATTAATGACGGCAGCGCAACCCCTGGAATAAGCCGATTGATCGGAATAAGCAGGTTCGGAACCTGCCGTTTGATCTCCTCGATGATCTCCTCAACATCATCGTCACGCTGCTCAATCTTCTTCTTGAGCCTGTCGTAATATTCCTGTGAATAAACCGAGGGATGCCGGCGAGGATGCGGCCACCTCCGCAGATGGCCCCCGTCGTGCGTGTCCCGTCCTGATGGCTTGAATGGCGCATTGAAATAATACGGCCACCATTGCGGACCTTGTCCTGACCAAAGCTTTGCAGTCCGGCCAAGGGCAAACGGCGTGAATTCGATACCGATCTGATTGACTGGGACAATTGTAAAGCCAAACTCGGAATACTCAATCCAGCTTTTGGCGAAGTTATGCGGCGGTGCCGGTGGATCGAACTTCGAAAAATCAATACCGATCTGTGGGAACGCTTCAACAAATTCATTCCCTGAATATGCAACCCAATCACGGGAGAAATTAGGAGCATGTTGGCCGGGCGAGAATGGAGTAAACGTTATTCCGATCTTGTTGACCGGAACGATCGTGAACCCGATCTCAGAATAGGAGATCCAATCCCGCGCAAAGTTATGCGGCCTTGGTGCAGGATCGAAATTCGAGAAAAACGATAGCGTCGTCGTTTCGACGTAGTAATTTCCAGAAGCCGCAATCCAGTCTTTGGCAAAATTGCGCGGCCGCGGCGGCGGATCAAAATTCGAGAACGGAAACCAGATCGCAGGCGGACCAACGATCGTATTTTGATAGAATTCGATCCAATCCTTGGCGAAGTTTCGTGGCCGTGGCGCGTTCGGCCACCAATGATGGTTGTAACCAAATATCACATTCGGCAAGCCAGGTGCCGGCAAGAACATCTGGAAATCGCGCTGTTGCGCGTTGCGATTTCTAGCGTTGTTTGGCCATGATTTCGACGGTGCTGGTGGATCGAATACGGAAAACGTTGGAAACGGCGAATAGGATACGACGATAATACCTTGCGCGCCGATACCTCCAGTTCCGTTAGTCCCACCGCTTGATGTTCCCCGGCCGCCACCTCCACCGCCATATAGACCAGCCGCACCACCGTTGCCGGCTATTCCGGTTCCGGTCGCATCGGCGCCGCCGCCACCACCACCGCCGCCGGAACCAGCCGTAACCCATTCCGATCCAGTCGCTCCAGAGCCGCCAAAATCATTCGCTGCACCGCGACCGCCGCCGCCGCCGCCGCCGCCTGTCCCTGCGGTTCCGTTTGATCCGGCACTACCGCCGCCGCCCCCTGCACCTCCCCCAGTTCCATTCGGCCCGTTGCCGCCGTTTGATGCTGATGTGACACCACTGCCGACCGCGGCGCTGGTTGTTCCGTTATCGGCGCCACCGCCGCCGGAACCAGCATTGTTTCCGCCGCTGGTCGATCCGCTGCCGCCGCCAATTCCGTTGGGGCCTGCGGCAGCGCCGCCGCCAGAGCCACCGGATGGTGCGGCGTTGATGGTTCCGGACGCGCCACCAGAATAAGCGTAAGGCACCCCTGGATTGAGCGTGCTGCCGCCAACACCACCAACGCAGGATGTTGCGGCACCACCTGGAGCCGAAGCGCCGCCGCCTGCGGTGCCTGCCTTTGCTCCAACTTTGGATGTCGCGACCGACGATCCACCGAACCACGTATCATTTCCGGCAATGCCAGTTGCGCCGCCTGTACCGACGCTATATAAAATCTGAGCCCCTGAAATCAGAGCAAGATTACTTCCTCTGGCATAAGCGCCACCACCGCCGCCGGACGTTCCAGCGCCACCACCGCCGCCGATCGTTTCAACCGCATTGAGGCCGCTATTCCAATCGCTTGGAATCGGAAATACTGTTCCCGTCGTGGGCAGAAAATAAATTGTTGATCCGGAACCAGGAGTAAATGTGAGGACTATGAGGCCCTGACCGCCAGAGCCGGCCGTTCCGCCAGCAAGCGATGCACCACCGCCGCCGCCATATTTTCCGCCGGAACCAGCCGTGCCAGTTGTGCAACCCCCGCCACCGCCGCCAGAGCCAGCCGCGCCGCCATTATTCAGATTGGCTGTTGATTCGGTGCCAGGACTGCCAGATCCGGCTGTCCCGGTCGTGCCGCCAGCACCACCGCCGCCGCCAGAGCCATTATCTCCAGCACCGCCCGCGCCGCCTGAACCGGCGCCTCCGTTCGATCCTGCAACGCCGTTACCGTTCTGGCCTGCCGCACCGCCACCGCCACCGGCATCGGTCGATAATGAACCACCGTTGCCGCCGGAATTGCCAGTTGATCCGGAACCAGTCCAAAAGCCATTACCGGCCGCGCCAGAGCCAGTTCCGGCAGGCCCGCCAGTGCCTCCCGTCGTCGTGGTCGGAGCCCCACCGCCACGCGCCCCGCAGGCCTGCCCTGTTGTCGGGAATGCAGCCGAGTTGAACCACGTATCGCCGCCAGCGCCCGCAGCCGTGCCACCAAGACCAACACTGAATTGATATGCCGTATTTACGGCTAGCGTCAGGAAACTGACCGAATAGGCCCCGCCAGCACCGGCACCGCCAACAGCATCGCCCGCCGCGCCGCCACCCCAACACTCGACTTTGACGGCCGCAGTGCCAGTCGGGATGTTATTCGGGCTTACCCAAGTCCCGGCGCCAGTGGTCGTGATGAAAATCTGTGTCACGTCCGCAGCGCTCCGTAATCCAAGCTATACCGCAGCCGGACTTGGACTACCCTAAAGCGCATAATGGATGCAGAGGAACATCGTAAAACGGCGCTGCCGTGACAAATCCCTGCAGGATCGTGATGCCGCTAGCCGGGTCCGTGATCGAATTATCCGGATTAACCGTCAAGCCTAGCCCTGGAGCCCCCGCGATATTGGCAGTGATCACAGCCTGTGCCGCTACCTGATCCAGTATTTGTCCGGTAGAGGCCGGAAGCGATGGGCCGCCGAATGAGGACCACGCAGTAACGGTTTGCAGGACGTTTGCCATTTACGTTCCGATCGCGATAACTGGAGTTCGTTCCCACTCTTCAAGTTTGGCGCGGTCAATCCACCCGCCTTCCATATACGTAATCTTCGCCTCGATCGGGATGCATACGCGGCGATTGACACAGTTCGGGCAGATCAAACCATCGCAAAGTTTGCAATGTCCGCCAACATCAGCAGGATCGCAGAAAGGCTTGAAACTGACAACAAACTGACAGTGAGAACAAGTAAATGTGTCTCGGCGAAACGTTCCATCCTCGCCGAAGCTTTCGAGAAATCCGGTTGATTTGCCATATCGGAGCGACACAGGATCACTCCTCGAAATACAGCCCAGTTCCGACCGATGCGCTGTATGATGGCGACAGACCTCGGAAACAGAAACCGTTACCGCTCGTCGCCGGCCAAATCAGCATCTGACTTTCCTGCGCAGCCGTCCACCGTTGCGAGTTGCGTTGGTTGAGGGGCACGCTGAACAGCGAACTGTTTGCTGTGACGGTTGCTCCAGATGCCGTGATATAGGCCAACGCCGATGGCGTCTGCGCGTCCGCTGGGTCGTTGCATTGTGGCGCATATGACGTGCCGCCGCTTGTCGATGTCGTGATGCGCGATAGATCGTATTGGATCGGAGTATCCGTTGCCGATGGAGCGGAAGCAGCGCCCATCAACAACTCATAGACGCGGCCGCGGCGAAGCGCCGAACCGTTCGTTGATGTGGCATAGACAAGCGCGCCATGCTGGTTGAATGCCGCTGATGCGGTGAAAGAACCGTTGACAAAATAATAGGCCAGAATCGCCTCCTATTTGACTGGAGTGGTTACAAGTTTCAAAGGCTTCGGTTCGATCATGGTGACCGGCCGAAGCGGAACCCGGTCATTTCCCCAGACGCGGCGAGAATAATCAAGCCCACCTAATGCACCTTCGAAGGTGGCCGCGTCAAGTTCCGCCTGCCGCTTCACGCGCTGAGCTTCCTTGAGCTTTTCCTCCAATTCGGCCTGATAGACATGCATCTTCCTGCCGGCCGGCGTTGCATCCACATAGCCATAGAGCGGCGGCGGGCGCATGATGTCGCTCTCGTCAGGAGCTCCGATCTTGATTCCCATCGCCATGCACATGACAATGAAATGCTGCATCGCCGGCCGTTGCTCGGCGTATTCGCCAGGTAAGGTCATATCGATACCGAACAGCCCGATTTCAGTTGCGCCTTCCGCGATCGCAAGCGCCATCATGTACGCAAACGTGCTCGTAAAGAAATACAGCGAGTGTTTCGCTATCATCTCTTCAAGCGGATACGGGATCGATTTCTTGATGTATTCTCGGCTCTGCGCATAGATCGTGAAATCCTGCTCGTTGAGCCAATCGACATATTTCGATGCTCCCCAAGCGCCGCTTTCCTGCCATCCGAGGTCGCCATGGATCTCAAACCAGCGCGTTACCCGAGGCAGAAGCCCATAGGCATTGCCGGGCGAGCAAGCCCATATTTCCCAATCTCCGTTGGCATACGGCGCCAGCATGCGGGACGACGGGCAGGTTCCGACTAGGGCTACCTTCATCAGCGATCACCGAGGATGCACAGTCGGCATGTTCCGATGAAGTCTTGGCCGGGGCCTTTCGGCGACGTTCGTTCAACGTGATGCTTCATACTGGATTCTCCTGATCTGGAATTGGTTCAACTCCGATTGGCCGCCCATTCACGCCATATATCACGCGCTTGCGCGTGTTGGCCGCCTTATGGATTTTATCCGCAGCTTCTGCAAGACGCATCACATTGTCTTGGTGGCCTTGCGCGGTCGCGGTTTCCATCGTCGGTGCCGGTAATCCGACTTGCGCCGCATGTGCCATACGTTCGCTAGTGAGTTTTTGCATCTCAAATGCGTGCCGCTCCCGCATCATCGTCATTTCGAGCTGCAGCTTTTCCATATCTGCCTGATGATTTTGCGTCGCGATGGTCTGCTCACGCTGGTCGTTGGCCATCTGCGATTGCTGGTCGATCTTGGCCTTGGCGATCTCAGCTTGCGACCGCGCCGCATCGGCCGCCGCCTTGGCTTGCTCCGGGTTCTGATGCCCAGCCATGTTTGCTTGAGTTGTTTGCGCCAGCTTTTCGGCCTTGTCCGCATATTCGTCGATCGCGCTCTCAAGATCGCGCCCAGTGCGGAATTTCCGGACGCCCCATTGCAACATTTTAGCCAGCAGCGGCACGATCGCAGGATTTTGCGCTCCCAGCATTTGCGCCGTCTCAAGGAATTTTGTCACCGCCGTAATGAATTCAGTCGCATCCTGCCGCTCTTGCTGAACGTCGCCGGCAATCATCGTATCGGTTTCGATGTCGATCCGGTAGCCGCGCGGGATATCCTGCTTCAGAAGGTCGATCGCCTTCTTGATCCTGGCGACAATCTGAAGGACGTAGGGCGAGAGCAGCGGCGAACCACCCGGAGGGGTCGGAGGCATGCCAATCCCACCGCCGGGAGGCGACGGCATCATGCCATGGCTAGCCCCAGGCATCTGCGGCGGCATTCCTGGCGGCTGGAACGGCACCATGCCGGTTCCGGGTTGCGGCGGCATCGCGCCAGGCGGCATCCCGGGCTGCATGGTCCCAGGAGCCATTGGCGGGGCCATGGGCGGCCGCGGCGCCTGAAGCTGCAATGGGGCCGGACCTCCCGGCTGCGGCATGGCACCGCCAGGCTGCTGCATCGGCGGCCCAATTTGCGGCGCTGGAGGCGCAATCGGTGGCGTGTCAGGAACAACCGGCTGCATTGACGCCGGGTCAATCCCCTCCTCATACAAAATGCCGCTGATTTCTATCAGCGTCGCCGGCTGGAAATGCTTGGCAATGATCTCGGCAACCAGCCGGACGACATCCCGCGCGAACCGCCCGACTTCCTCGCGCCGATCCTCAATCCTGGTCTGACCGCCATTTGCCTTGAGCCTCATGCCGCCCATGGTTTCACGACCGTCTCCAGTCTGGCTTACCAGAGCGCTGATCCCGGTCACTCGATCAAAGTCCTCGAGCACCTTGGCCCGGACCGCGATCAAGCCTTGCATCGTCTCAATGACTTCCTTGATCGGAAGGAAGGCAATCGCGCCCTGCAGACCTCCCTTTTGCGCGAATTGAGCCCAGCCTTCGACCGGAATGAGTTCGTTCTCAACCGATTCGTCCAAAAGACGGCGCAATGGCTTATTCGCGCTATCGTAGCATCCGGCTACCTTCAACGCCTTGGCCAGAAGGCTGATGCGCTGCGTTAATTCGTCAATTTGGTTTGCCTGATCCTGATATTCCGAGAAATCCGGAACCGGAATGAGGCTCTCGTTCGTCATCGTCGCCGAAAGCGGCTCCGGACATGGGAAGAAATTGCGCAGTTCCAGCGGATCTACCCGGCAATCGCACAGCGAATCAAATCCCGTCGATATCCAATAGACCTTGCGATCGGCCTTGTTCCAAATTTCGTAAATCACCCGCTTTCGGCTGTTATGATCGTCCAGCGTGTGCGGCGTATTATCGCCAGCGATCCGATCCCGAAGCGACATCTGCGGGTCCGCCATGATCCGCTTGCCGATTTCCTCGCCAAACCGTTCGATATTATAGGTTTTTGACGTGAATATGCGCTTGGAGACCGCCTGGACCTCTTCCCATGTCCGAGCCGTGCTCGGAAGCATGAGGAAGTCCTTCCAATTGACGTAATCCACCGGAGCCGACTCGCTGATGATCTGCGAGCCTGTCTCCTCCAGCTTCTCAGTGGCGTCATCATCGTCCGGCGGCTCGATATTACCGCCGGCATCGGTCACATCCGGCTCAACCGATGCCGGGATGGACACTCCCTCGCCTATTTCAGGCTCATACCGCACCCACAATTGACCGCGGCCAGGCAACAAGTAGTCATCGCGCGCCCGACGCATCGACGGGTGGAAGCCATTCTCCTGGAGCTCATTCCGGAGCGCCCTCTCGAGGATGGTCGCAGATATCCTGCCAACTGGGTCTTTGTCTTGGAATTTCCTCTCGCAAATCGCCTGCGGAACCTTGGCGTAAACCGCCGGCTTGAGGATCTGGACCGAACTCCAAAGCAGGTTCATCCGGCGCTGGCCCTGCTGATCGGCCATGGTGCGCTCGTCACGGTATCGCTTCAGGATCGTATCGCCGCGCTTGTGCCAGACTTCCTGGACCTGTTCTACCGCGGATATCTCGCCCTTCCAATATTGCGCCATCCGGCGGGATTCTTCCGGATCGTCCATGATGGGATCGCTCCCGGTGTCCTCCGGTTCGTCATCCGGCATCTGGGCGCGATCGTCGTCAACCATGGTCAATCCAATCCCTTTGGTCGCAAGCCATAATAAATCACGTCAGACGGTTCATCAAAAAAGGCCTGCTGCGGACCCGGCATTGGACGCCATTTCTCGCGAATCGACTGAGAGGATGGCACCTCGGCGTGGTCGGGCGTGTCACGACCCTTTGCACTCGCCGGGCTGGTCACTCTGTTCGGTGCCATTACAGCCATCCCCCCAATTCGTCAGTAGATGCGCTTACGTTCCACGAATAGATGTCGTCCAGACCAAACCACATCCGAATCCGCTCGCGCCATGTTAGCCAATGTATGGAACCGTTTCGGCAGCGCAGCAATGGACCGTCAATATGGTTCCAGACTATATGAGGCTCGGCATCTGCCGAATAGCCGACACCGTTCGGAGAATAGACGTAATCTGGTCTTTGTAGCGATTTGTGAGAAACGATATGCATTTCAAATCCTCTTGTACGGCTGAAACTTAGCTTCCTTCACGGCCTCGAAATCACCCATCACATCCTTGATCTGCAACTGATTGTCCGGGCCAACTGTCATAATGCGGCCCTTGTCCGGGTCACCCTCGGGACGGGAATATGGGCGCGAAGTGCAACTATAGCGCACGGAATCCGCGCAATTCGCGACGATCATTCCATTCGCAAGTTCGAAGTTTCCTGTCTCAGGAACCGTGAGACAATACACATCATCCCTTCCGGCGTCCCTTACGGCTAGACAAGTAGGCCAATGTTTTTCTTCCGCAATCTCTGGAGCAAGTCTTGACCTTACTGTACTTATTGACATCAAATTCTTTATTGCATTGCGCACAAGTCCGCTTCTCGTTGTCGATTCCAGAACCGCGTCGCCATGAAGATTTGCATTTATTTGAGCAAAAGAGATTGTTGTGATGAGCTGAATATTCGGTACCGCAGCGTTTGCAAATGTCCGGATTCCTGCGATGCATCGCCTCAGCACAACGGAGCCTATAGTGCTCGCGGTGCCAAACAATGCCCTCAGGACTTCCATGCCAAACTTTGGCCTCTTCTCGTCCCACACCACTTTCAACGTACGGTCTAAGTCGTTCGGCTGATTCGGCACCGTGCTCCTTTGATTGATGATCGTGTGATGACATGCAATCCAGATTGGCAATACTGTTATGGTGCCGATTGCGATCTTTATGGTGAACATGCCAGCCTTTAGGAACTGGGCCATGATTGGCCTGCCATACCGCCTTATGGAGCAGTTTACCTTTGTGTCGGTAATATCTTCCACCACAGAAGTAATACCTTGTTCCGTCGAACTCTTGAATTGTTGTGGAGATAACGACAGGATCGTTAATCCCATCAAGTTTTCCGCTTTTATCCACCCGTTCGTCGTCAGAAACTTGTGGTCCGGAGTGCATCGAATTGTCATCCCATCGCTGAAACTCAGACAAACAATCGGCTGATCCCGCTTTACAAGTCGAACCGACCTATAAGCGTGCCATTCCCCATCATGAGATCGGGTATAGCCTTCAGTTCCGATAAGCTCAGCAAGTGAATACATACCTCGAAGCGTTCTTACAAGTGTTTCCCCCGTAAAGCAGTGATCTTCGACATTGTCAGTTTCCACGTCCTCGATATTGTCTTTGTCGTGCTGAAGGGCCGGCAATGTCCTTATAGTATCAACGCAATTTGGGAAAAAGTAAATCATTGGGTCGCCGTCCTCCCCGATTAGCCTAGCTCGAACCATATCCCAACCACCCATAGCACCCTTCCGTGCGACGCGGGCATTATCCGCCGGCCGCCAAAAATGGTAATAGGGCTCTGCCGCAAAGCGTTCGGCCAAAGATGGTCCGCCGTCCTCCTTGAAGATCGATGGATCGGCCACCCGGTAGGATATCCGGGGCCGGCCCAGATCGTTCAGCGGCTCCCTCTTTTCCCGTTCCGCCACCCCGCTGGCAAATTGTTCGGCTGTCAGCTTTTGACCAACATTGTTGTGCATCGATTGGCCGTTTTCGTCGACCTGGCAAGTATACCACTCTCGGTAACAGATGATGGCCCCTCGCGGCCGGTCATTCTTGTATGCGTATCTCGGATCGAACGTGCTCGGCAAATGGTCCGGAAGCGGATCAAATTTATCAGGCACGACAGCCCACCAGAGCACAGCAGACGGTCGCGCGCTGCCCCAGTCCATCGACGTAAACCGCGTCCAATGCGCCGGAATGATAAACTGATCAATGACGTGCCTCCGCTCGTCCCACTCATCGAAATATGCGCCCTCGATGATGTCCCAGTTTCCGAGCAGCCACGCATCCACAAGCCGCGCGTTGCCGACCATCTGCAGGCGGGCAACGTAGGCAGCATTATTGTTATATCGGTTGTCTGTGATTTTTGATGGGATGAATACGCGCTCTTGCTCGTATTCTTCCTTGGTGAATGGGTTGATGAATTTCGTTTTGATAATTTGCATACCGCGAGGCGCTGGTTCAATATATCTTTTTTTTATCCATAAATGCCCGGGGCCGCCTGGATTGCCCGTCGCGCGGAAGCCACAACGCACCTTTGGATTCGATGACCTGATACAGGCCATCAATTTGAAAATAGGGACAGGGCTCGGAAAGTTTCCGAGTTCTTCGACATAAATCCTACTGTACGAATGGCCCTGATATCTATCCGCATCGTCGTCCGAATCCAAGTACGCAAAAACGAGCCGTGCCCCATTCGGAAAACGCCACATCTTTTCGCCGACGTGCCAGACCGCACCCAACAATTTATAAATTTGCTTTGATCTTTCGATCAGTTCTTTCAATTGCACGAGATCTCGGCGAATGATGAGTCCGATCGCATCCTCGCCGAATTCATCGGCATGGGACGCGAAGTCCCCAAGCATACCATCAGATTTTCCACCACCTCGAGCTCCACCGAAAAATAGTTCGAAAACCGGGCATGAAAGCAACCATGTCTGTGGCCCGAGCTGGGGCTCCCACACGATGCGGTAGGCTGGATTAGTGCGGTCTGCGAGTGTTGACATTGATTGGAGCATACCACCAAAGAAAAACCTCTCCAAGTTGCCCTGGAGAGGTCCATTTCTGCCGATCCGATCAGGGACGGAAATTGCCTGAAGGCGTGTGCTTGAAATGTCAAGTGGCTTTCTGTGGCCCGTTCGACCCCTTCCAATGCGCTGCACGCGCGATCGTCTCCCGAACGCCAGGCTGGAATTTATCGCACCAATAATCCGGCTCGATCGCGCCATCGACTATCAAACACGTCCCGTGCCTGTAATGCTCGCAGATCCCGCAATGCTCCTCGGGCGTTCCTTTGGAGTAATCGACCTGAGATTTGGTGAGCTTGGCCATGAAACTATGCTCTGGGCCT
>Ga0182012_10002717_pt1 | contig 19072 bp, 18 predicted proteins | sample 612S2SmetaG_FD_120486 | JGI IMG/M metagenome (GOLD analysis project Ga0182012, IMG submission 120486) | Permafrost microbial communities from Stordalen Mire, Sweden - 612S2S metaG | ecosystem: Environmental > Terrestrial > Soil > Wetlands > Permafrost | place: Sweden: Stordalen | collected...
CGACAGGCGGTCCGCAGTGAGTGATATGATTCGCCGGCAAGATAAAAGCTGAACCAGGCAAGGGTAAATATGTTCAAGAAGCTATTGCTGATGAAATTTATGCCGGTGAAAGCGGATGCGGGGCTGTTGCTGATGCGCGCCATCCTTGCCGTATCCCTCTTTGTCAAACATGGCATTGAGAAGATATTCGGCTTTCAGGCGAGCATCGCGCACCTTGCCGCCAGCGGCCATTACGTAAGGCTGATAGGGCCGGGGCCGTCGCTGTTTTGCGCCACGGTGGCCGACGGGCTGTTGACGGTGCTGTTGTTGCTGGGACTGGGTACCCGCTGGTCGGCATTTCTGATCTTCATCAATCTCTCAACCGCATGGGTGGTTGTGGGCATGCCGTACGCCGGGCATCAGGTAACGGGGACTGCCGGCGAGATGATCTTTGCTTATATTGCCGGCATTCTGGGCCTGGCGCTGATGGGCGGCGGAAAGTACAGTATCGACGCTTTACTTGATAAATAGCGGCAATGGCGGCAAATGTTATACTTGCAAGTTGTGCGCATCCTTGCGCCGCTCCATCTCGATCTCACTGAGGTTCCTATGTCCGGCCATTCCAAATGGGCCACAATCAAGCACAAAAAGGGCGCGCTCGATGCCAAGCGCGGCAAGGTCTTCACCCGCATTATCAAGGAAATTACCATCGCCGCCAAGTCCGGCGGTGACCCGGACGGCAACCCGCGCCTGCGCACGGCCATCCTGGCCGCCAAGGCGGAGAACATGCCCCAGGAAAATATCAAGCGCGCAATTCAGCGCGGCACCGGCGAGCTCGAAGGCGTCAACTACGAAGAGATTTCTTTTGAAGGCTACGGCCCCGGCGGCGTCGCCGTCATCGTCGACGTGCTCACCGATAACCGCAACCGCGCCGTGAGCGAGATTCGTTTTGCCTTCTCCAAAAACGGTGGCAACCTGGGCGAGACCGGCTCGGTGCGCTTTATGTTTTCCAAAAAGGGCTTGATTGCAGTCGAGAAGTCAGCGGCCACCGAAGAGAAATTGATGGACATCGTTCTCGAGCACGGCGGCGAAGACCTGAACGACGAAGGCGACAGTTGGGAGATCATCACCGATCCCGCATCGTATGAAGCGGTCAGCGCCGCCATCAAGGCCGCCAACATCCCAACGGTGATGAGCGAAGTGACCATGGTCGCCTCCACATATACCAAGCTCGAAGGCTCGCCCGCCAACCAGATGATGCGCCTGCTCGATGCCCTCGAAGACCTGGACGACGTCCAGAACGTCTACTCCAACTTCGATATGGATGCCGAGCAGGTGGAGCACGCGGCCGGATAAGCGAATCTGAAGGTCACCGGAAGGCCGCCCGGTTGTGGCGGCTTTTTTGTGGAAATTGCAGGGAACAAGGGACCGAGGCAACAAGCTTGCAGCATTTGGAGGAAGGGTTGAAAATCTTCAATCGAATTGGTGGGTTCGCATTCGTGGCGCTGTTCGTGGGTCTGGGAGTCAGCAGTCTGTCTGCGCAAGATCACGGCGCAGCGACAGTTGCGGCCACCGCCGATGGCGCCGACAACCCGGTCGCCAGAGTCCGCAACCATCAAAGCTGGGAGTACGGCCCATTTATCAACTGGGGTACCGGCGTCGGCGACCGCGCGGACTTCAAATTCCTCTGGGGCGGTTTTCAAATCGCCAAGCCTCTCACACCTGTTCTGAAAGCCGGAATCCTCAGCGGCCAGTTCGAGTTTGGAGGCAACATCATGCCGCTGTGGCAGGCATACACCCCACCGCCGCATCTGGTAAACACCACCTGCATCATCGGAGGCGTGACTGGCCCCTGTGCCTTGAAATTTGCCGGCGGAACCTATCGCGGTGTCAGCCTTACGCCGGTCATCTTCCGCTGGAACTTTCTCACCAAATCAAAGCGCATTCAGCCCTGGTTTCAGGGCGCCGGAGGGCTCATCTACACAACTCATGAGTTCCCGCCGGATTACCTCAGCACAGGAACGATCGACGGCAGCACCAGCGTGTGGAACTTCACCCCCCAGGGCGGCATCGGTATGCACTGGTTCACCGCCCCCAAGCGCTCCATCGACGTGGCATTGAACGCGGTGCACATCTCCTCGGCCTCGCTCGGCGATCGCAACCCAGGTGTAAATGCAAGCTTGCAAATTCAGGTTGGCTACACCTATTGGCGGAGATAGGGCTGGCGGAAGTAACGCCCAGCGCAATAGATGGAACAGGGTAAATCCACATGAACGGCGCGGTAATCGAGTGCGTCCCAAATTTTTCTGAAGGCAGAGATGCCGCCAAGGTCCAGGCCATTGTGTCCGCCATGCGCGGGGAAGGCGTGCGCCTGCTCGACTGGTCGATGGACGCGGATCACAATCGTTCCGTAGTCACCATCGCCGGCAGCGCCGATGCCGTCGTGGAAGCCGGAGTGCGCGGCGTGGGCAAGGCAGTGGAGGTGATCGACCTCAACCGGCATGAAGGCGAGCATCCCCGCATCGGCGCGGCGGACGTCATTCCATTCGTACCCGTCTCCGGCATCCGTCTGGAGCAATGCGCCATGCTGGCTCGTCAGGCCGGCCTTGAGATCTGGCGTCGATTCGGCGTTCCCGTCTATTTTTATGAAGCCGCAGCGGCGCGTCCTGACCGCGCTAACCTCGAAGACCTGCGCCAAGGCCAGTTTGAGGGCCTGCGCGAGCTGGTCCACAAGGACCCCAGGCGCCGGCCTGATCTGGGCGGTCCGGACCTTCATCCCACGGCTGGAGCCTGTGCCGTGGGCGCGCGCAAATTTCTGGTGGCCTATAACATTTACTTCGATTCGACGGATGTATCGGTCGTTCGCACAATAGCCCGCGGAATCCGCGCCTCCTCCGGCGGCCTCAAGGGAGTAAAAGCCATCGGAGTCATGGCCAACGGTCGAGCCCAACTCTCGATGAACATTACCGATTTCACCGCCACGCCCATCTCCCAGGTTCACGCGGCCATCTCCGCGCTGGCGGCCAAGCACCGGGCTACCATGGCCGAGTCCGAGGTCATCGGCCTCATCCCTGAGGCCGCCTGTGAGCGCGACAGCGCCTGGATGCGTCAATTAGCTGAGTTCGACGCCGAGACCAGGATTCTGGAGCGCCGTCTTGAGTCCCCCATAGCCTGGCCGGGTGACTGAGAAAGCAAACGGAATTCAGCCACAGCGTCTAAAATGGAAGTGATCGTGCTTGTGTACGCGCCCGGTTGGGCCAGCCGCGGCTGGGGCAGTTCTTGCCAGTCAACCAAATATTGCGTTGCGGTTTTGGAGGTAGTTCGTGTTGAAAGCGATGAGTAAGTTTTCGGTAATGTCGATCTTGTTGGCAGCGGCGGCCGCTGCATCCGCAGCTCAGCTTTCCACAGACGCGCGCTCGGCCATTCCCCGCGACGTGCAGCAACTGGTGGTCATCGACTACAAAGTCATGCAAAACTCGCCCGCGGCCATGGATCTGCGCAACAAGGTGACCCCGCCGGAGTTGAAGCAACTCGAAGAAGCGTTGGAAAAGTCGGGCCTCAACGACAACCACGACGTGGACCAGTTGGCGTTTGCCTTGTTCCGTGAGTCGGATGCCAAAGAGGGTGAAGGCCTGGCAACGGTTGGCATTGCCCAGGGGCAGTTCAGCGAGCAGGATGTACTCGCCAACTTCAAGAAGCAGAAGATTGTCGCCGCAACTCTGCGTACCAACAAAATCTATCCGCTCACCCACTCGGGAATGGTGCTCTGCTTTGTGGATGCTTCCACGATGGTCTTTGGCCGGAAGGAGGCTGTGACCAAGGCTCTCGATGCGCGTGACGGGCTGGCCCAGAACCTGCTCTCCAACGGTTCGATGATGAGCGAGATGCAGACAGTCGATTCCAGCCCCTTGTGGAGCATCCTCGATGACAAAGGTACGCAGGTCATGATGAAGTCCGCGCTCGGCGAGGCCGGTTCTGTAACGGACTTCGAGACGGTGCGCAAGCGCCTGCAGGGCTCCTGGTACACCATGGACTTCCAGCACGGGGTAAAGTTCAACCTGACCGTTTCCACCGGCGACGCTTTCACCGCCGCAACCATCTCTTCGCTGATGTCTGCCGGCATCATGCTGCGCAAGATGAGCGGCTCCGACGCGGAGAAACTGGCGCTGAGCGATACAGATATCAACTCCAGCGCGGGCCAGTTGAACGTCCACTTCGCAAGCACCGACGCCCAGTTCAGCAGCCTGCTCCAGTCGCCGCTGTTCCAGAGCATGGTGCATTGAGTTCGCGCCCTGCTCTTGACGCAATTTCTCAATCGAATCTTTTAAACTGTCGAGGCTGCAAAGACTGCCCTGTGCGGAATCAGACGGACGGCGCGTCCCGTTTGGCTCAGGCTGGCCGGATCGCCGCATTGCCTTGCTTGCGGGCGAAATCATAGAGCGCCTGATCGAATGTCACCAACCGTGCGTTGGCGGCCTCGGCGAAGGCAAGCAGCCAGCAATCTCCCACCCACTTTGATGCTTGCTTGGTTGCGAACGGCTTTGTAGCGAGCCGGAATGCGGATTCAAGATTGCGCGGCTCCGGGTAGAACTCCACACGCGGATCTTCGAGCCACCGATCATAGACGGCCCAGGCCTGATGGAGGGTGAGAGTCTCGTCGCCCATGACGGCTTTGTTGGTAAGTAGCCGGAGCATTCCGAGTTGCGTATAACGGCACACAATCAGGCGTGCGTCATCCGGCAGCTCATTCAGCCATTCCCAGGCAATTGTGTAATGAGGGTGGCGATCAACGAAGAGAGCAAGCCATACGTTGAGGTCAATAAATAACAAGGTCATGGGGATTCTCGTCCACTGGAAAGCGCGGCCCGAGTTTGCCTTTGGCGCGAATCAGCGCACCGGTTACGCGGCGACCCTTCTTGGGTTCCGCATAGGTCTCTTCAAGCGCCCGCACGATAAGCGAACGGATGGAAGTACCGGAACGCTCGGCACGGTCCCGGAGCCGCTCGTGAAGTGGCTCTGGAATGTCGACTGTGGTGCGGATGGCCATGACATGATTATGTCACAGAACAGAGGATGCAGCTTCCAAAGAAATGGCGCCAGGTCTCGCCGTCACTTTCTGCCGGCACTCAGCGCCACAATCTCCATCGCCAGGAACAGCTCCAGGTACACACTCGCTCCCACGACGACCAGCGCGATCAACGCTCGAAGGAATGCCGTAAGCCCCGAATCGCGTTTCATGCGTCGAAAAACAAGATACGCGGCGGCGATTGAGAAAAGGCCAGCCAGCGCTACAAGCGAAACGGCTCCGTAGTCATGAATGCCGACCACGTCGCAGGGGCAAATCATCATTGCTGCCGTCGCGGCTGAGATATGGCAGAAGATCAAGGCATTGCTGATCCAGCGTTTCTTGATCGAGAACGCCTGCTGCGGGGCATCGATGTTGAAAATCTCGTTTCGCACAATCATCTGCCTGTTGAAACTGTCACAATTCGATAGGCTATCGAATCAAGTGATTCCATGCTAGCGCAACTGTCGATGTGCACCGACTCGATGGCGCTGTCAGACAGACACTTACCAGCTATTTTGGCAGGTGATATAAATTTCGAAAAATAATGTCACAAAAATCACGCTCACTTTCGTCATATTGTGATATTCTTCATGCAAGGCTGTAATACCTGTTGGAGGAGAGTATAGGGACCCATAGTTTCTGTCATTGGGACTCCTGTCGTAGAAGTAAGATTCGATTCAGCCACGCCAGCCACGCGCGGAAGCGTATTCATCGCATGGAATGTTCGGGCGATAGTGAAAAAGTTCGCTATCGCGTGACCTACAAATGCCGGTTCTGTCTGGGATTACATATTGGACATCACCGGCTCAATTACGCTCTGCGGAGTACGAGAAGGGGTTGCCGATGAGCTTACAGGGTGTACTCACGGAGGTTTCCTGTGCAGTCGAGGTCTTTGTGGCGACTGCGCTTTTGCACAAGGACAATCCTGGACGTCCGGAATTCACGATTCAGGAAATCGTGAGCCGGGCTGAAAGGGAAAACATCAACGGGGAGTTGCGCCTTGGTGTAAGCGTTCACGCCTCGCAACATTGCGTGGCCAATAAGCCGCCCAATCCAGCGAGGCATCGAATGCTGTTTGCGACAGGGAAGCATACTCGGCGTCTGCTGCTGCCGGGCGATGAGGTGCATCCCGAACGGACCGGAAAGATTTTTCCCGCGGCCGGCGAGATTCCTGAGAGATATTTGCCCATGCTGAAGTGGGCAAAGAAAAGATATGAAGAGAGCCACGCGGACCAAACGACGAGCCAAATCGATGACGACACGGGTGTCGCCCAGTCTCTGAAACGGAAAGGGCAAACGCCGCAAGGATGGCTTGAGTCGCTCTTGGAGCTAGAGGGGCTCGGTAAGGAATATTGGAAAGATACTGACCCTGACGAATTCGTGAGCAAGTTGCGCGAGGGTTGGCAATGAGCCGCATCTTTTTGGATACGAATTTCTTTATCTATCTAATCGAGGGCGATAGTCCGCAGGCCGCGCGCGCCAAGTATTTGATAAGAGCGTTTGCATCGCGAAAAGACCAGATCCTTACCTCGGTGATGAGCCTCGGGGAGGTCCTTGTGGGACCTTTGCGCCACGAAGATTTTGAACTGGCTCAACGTTATCGCCGAATCTTCCGGGGGCAGGGGATCACGGTGTTGCCTTTTGTGGAACGAGCAGCGGAAGCGTTCGCGCGCATTCGCCTGGGTGGGACGGTTAGGCCCCCAGATGCGATTCAGTTGGCGACTGCAGGGACTGCGCAGTGCGATCTATTTTTAACAAATGATGAGCGGCTTCTTGGCGTAACGGTGCCTGGGATTCAATTCATCACTTCGTTCGACAAGGCCCCGATTTGAAGTGCATCCTTGCCATCTTGTTTGAGGGCCGCTGTACCGGAAGTTCCTTGTACGCGATAGCTGGACCCGAACTTGGCAACCCTCGTTGTGATTTAATTGTGCTTGCCCTTCCACTCCGCATACGGCCCCTGAAAATCTTCGATCCCCTCCGGCTTGAAGATCCACAGCCGCGTGCCTACTTCGTCAATCAGATCGTGGTCGTGCGTCACCAGCAGCACCGTTCCTTCGTACCGCTGCAACGCAATATTCAATGCGTTGATGGCTTCAAGGTCCAGATGATTCGTAGGCTCGTCAAAGATCAGAATGTTGGGCTTGGTCAGAATCAGCTTGCAGAAGATGAGCCGCGCCTGTTCGCCTCCGCTCAGAGCCTTGGTCTGCTTGTCGCCTTCCTCGCCGCTGAATAGCATTTGTCCAAGAATCCCCCGAATCTCCTCCGAGTGCGCGGCCGGGTTCCAGCGATGCAGCCACTCCGAGACCGTCAGCCCATGCTCGATGGTCGAGCCAACGTCTTGCGGGAAGTATCCGATCTGCGCCTCGTGACCCCAGAATACCGAGCCGGAGTCTAAAACAAAATCCTTGTCGGCGAGGCCGGGATAGTTGGCCAGCAAGCTCTTGATCAGCGTAGTTTTTCCCGCGCCGTTGCGGCCCATCAGACAGATCTTTTCCCCGCGCAGGCAGTTGGCGGTGAATCCATCGATCACGGTTTGGTCGCCATAAAGTTTCGTCACGTGCTTGAACTCAAGCACGTGCTTGCCGCTGGGCCGCGTCTGGTCAAATTTGATGTAAGGCCGCTGAATATTCGAGCGGGCAAGTTCGTTGGTTTGCAGCCGCTCCACCTCTTTGCGCCTGCTCGTTACCTGCGACGAACGTGTGCCGGCTGCAAACCGCGCAATGAAGTCGTTGAGTTGCGCGATCTTCTTTTCGCGCTGCGCGTTTTGCGACTCCAGTGTCGATCGGATCTGCGTCTTGGCCATCACCATATCGTCATAGCCGCCCGTATAAACAATGATCGTCTGGTAGTCGATGTCGGCCGTGTGCGTGGTGACCGAGTTCAGAAAGTGACGGTCATGCGAGATGCAGATCAGCGTGCCGACGTATTTGTCGAGGAAGTCCTGCAACCAGTGGATCGATTCAAGATCGAGGTAGTTGGTCGGCTCGTCGAGAAGCAGAGCTTCCGGGTTTCCGAACAGAGCCTGGGCCAGCAGCACGCGAACCTTCTGTCCGCCCTGAAGCTCAGACATTTTGTTAAGATGAATCTCTTCGCGAATGTCCAGACCGTCCAGCAAAATGGCCGCGTCGGCTTCGGCAGTGTAGCCGTCCTCGTCGCCAATGACGCCTTCGAGTTCACCCAGCCTCATGCCGTCTTCGTCGGTCATCTCAGGCTTTTCATAAATCCGGTCTCGCTCTTCAAGCGCAGCCCACAGCGGCGCATTGCCCATGATCACGGTATCGATGACGCGATAGTTGTCAAAAGCAAACTGATCCTGGCGTAGAATGCCCATCTTGCGCGGACGCACCACGTTGCCCTTTTGCGCGTCCAGCTCGCCGGTAAGAATCTTCATAAATGTCGACTTGCCGGAGCCGTTCGGCCCGGTGAGCCCGTAGCGGCGGCCATCGGTAAAGGTAACGCTTACGTCTTCAAAAAGCAGTTTAGAGCCGTAGCGCATTGTGACGTTGGAGACACTCAGCATGATTCACTTATTTCCTGTGTTTGGGCGGAGACTGGCAGACGGGCTGCGTAGCCTCAATCGATACAGCTGGCCTGAATTTGTGGATGCGGAGCGCCGGAGAGGGCCGCGCCGAAGAGCCGTTCCTCTTCCAGTTTCTCATAAGGGGCGAAGAGACGCCGCGCGATGTAGTTGGGGGAAGGGAAGTGAGTTGTCTTATGATGAAAGCGGCCAGGAGCTTTGCATTGGCTGCCTGGCAATGCATCAAACGATGCACCCAGCCCGGATGGCGAAATCGGCAGACGCAGCGGACTTAAAATCCGCAGGCCGCAAGGCCGTGGGGGTTCAAGTCCCCCTCCGGGCACCAATAAAATCAATAGTGTGCAAGATTGGCCGTCGAAGTAACTGGCGGCCATTTTAGTAGCCATTTCTTATTTTGTATGGCAGCGGAGAATCTCCTATGCCGAGAAAGGCGAAAGAGAAGAAACTCAGGGGTGTATTCGAGCGGGAAAAAGGGAGCGGGATTTTCTGGGTCCGGTTCGTGGACCTGGACGGGAAGCGGAAGTCCCGTTGCATTGGCAACTTCTCGGACGCGGTGAACTTCTACGAAGCGGAGAGAGTCCGTATTTGGAAACGCATCCTTGCTCCGATAGCCAGCCACAAGGGCATCCGCTATGGTCAATTGGTTGACGAGGCCCTCAGGTTCAGCGAAGCGTCCCACCCTGACCAGCGAGGGTTTGCCCAACGGCTGGAGCGGACGCGGGCACAGTTCGGCCATCGCATGGCGGACTCCATCACGCCCGCAGAAATTGCGGAGTGGTTCTCGAACATGTTGGTCCGGCGGAAATGGACCCCAGCCACAGTCAACCGCTACCGGGCGGCCATGTCCAAGGCGTTCAAAATCGGGATTCAAAACGGTAGGGTTACGGTGAACCCGGCGCGTCTAGTCCCCTAGCGGAAGGAACCCGCGGGTGACCTCCGGTTTCTGACTGAGGAAGAGGAAACCCGGCTCCGGGAGACTTCGGCGTTTTTCGGTACTAAGGTATTCGTCATCGCACAAAGCAAGTTGAATGATTGGACTGAGCTGCATACGCCGGATGTGGCAGGCTCACAGGTAGAGATACCAACTGGGATGCCGGCAAATCCAGCTCGATAGAGTTCGGTATCGTGTTCGATTGTCTCTCTTGCGGCACTCGCTGTCCGCACCAGAACTGAAGGCTATCAAGAAATCCACAAGATCACGCCAAGTTCTTCTAAATTTATGCATGAATAGTTTACGGAGGGGAGTTAGGCGCCAGCATGAATGCGACGGCCTGAATTGGCCTTCTGCGTTGAACTAATCCTTGGAGCATGAGACTGGAGTTACCTGTAACGCATCCAGGCCACCCGCGGCTTCCACTCGCAGCAGACATTCAAAGGAGTCAGGCAGGGGGTCGTTCGGTCGATTTGCCAGGCCGAACGCCTGACGCACCTGGGCGATGCCGTCCGCCGATGTAGCGAAAGCCGCGGCCCCTTGGGTACCCGTGGTGCTGATTCCACCAAGGAGTACGATTCTGTGCCCCGCCGACGGGCTGGGTGCAACCTTGAAGACGCTATAGTCGGATTGAATTGCCTGCGTCTTGGGATCGCGCAGCATTTTATAGAAGCGGGTTGCGGACGAAGTTGCCGAAGTATCTTCGATAGCGCCTCCCCAGGGCCCCACCGTCTGTCCTGTATGAAAAATGAAGCGCTTGGGAAGATTGATTTTTTCCAGAAGCCCGTTCCAGCCAGTGGAACCGAGAAAGACGACATCGTGATCTTGAAGTTCAGATGCCTGCATGGACTGCCTGCGACAGAGACTCATCTTGATGCCCATTCCGTCGAGCATCCTGGTGAGATCGTAAATGGCAAAGGCCTGTCCGGTCCCCATAATACTGCTCTCGAAAAAGAAGGCCTCATCCCGACCAATGGATGCATTTCTTCCATGCAGGTCGGGGCTGTGCGGCGATTCAAAGATTGCGCCGCGGTCCGCAACGGCAGACCCAGTGTAGGGAACCAGCTCACCCGAACTCGAAGCCAAATATTTAAGGCTCAAAAAGGCAACCACGATGCCGCTGCGGCTGGATGGCATGCCCCAGAATGCCTTCAATTGTGTATCGGCGCCTCGGCTGGAAAGCTCGGTTCCAGTCGGCCGGTTGATTAAGAAATTGCGAACCAGAAATGCGCAGCCCATCGCTATAAGGAGCAGAACTGCAACCATCGCCGATGTTGGCCAACGCTTCCCACTGCCAGTTTGAATGTGAGGTTCGTGTTGAATCGGTAAGTGTTCAACGCCGGCAGGTGTCACGGCTTCGAGTTTTTCGGGAATGCGGAAGTTTGGAGAGTACGATCCAAGCGGCAGCTCGATTTGTACGGCTGCATTCTTGCCTTCCGACTGATAAAACAGCTCCAGCCGCTTGCGGACTTCCGTCGCCTGGCCTCGAACCACGCTATCTTCCGCAGTCTGGTATCCCAGCGGGCGATTGAATACCTCGGTCCCGATGGTTCGTTCTTTAATTGGCTCCTTGTGCCGTTCGAGTTTGTATCGAACGACATATTCCAGAAACTGCCTGCACCTCGCCGCGTCCTTGAAAAAGCGGCTGGCCAGGATGCGATTGAGCTCCGCTAGCACAGCCTTGGCAGCTGGGTCATTCTGCAATGTCGAAGAGAGTGGGTGATTCGGATCAACCGCCGTTGACATCTTGCCCTCGGTGAGACGACGAAGCGTTTCGCGGAAATTTGCCCTCTGCTCACATGCGCCCAATGGGCACATGGCTAGTCACAGGGAAGTAGAAATTAGCAAACATGTCGCTGTCAACGAACAAAACCGAACGCGAAGGCGCAGTACTGCACAACGACCACAGCGCGAATAAAGCTCTTCTATTCATTGAGATAAATGAGATTTCCCCCCATGTTAGCCACCGTTGCTCACCGTTAACCACTTGGCAAACGTCATTGTGCGGTCATACTGTTCGGGCAAGTCGCCGGTTTATCTGTCCTGGGCCAACTTGAGACCTAAAGATGGCTGTAACGCACCGAATCGCTTATGGGCGTTCCAACTCGAATGCAGAAGCGGCCTGGAAGATAACGGTAGGCTCATGTGCTTCGAAGCGAGAAGCGACAGAGCTCTTCAATCATTACGGAGGCAAATGCATGAAATACAGAATTTTACGTTGGACTCAAGTGCTCTTGTTCGCCATGGCGACATTGTCCGGCAGCAAGCTGATGTCACAAGCCGTTACTGGCACCCTGCTGGGAACAGTGGCGGATTCGACCGGAGCCGTTGTCGGCAATGCCCAGGTAACCATCGTTCTAGCCGGCCAGAGCCTGGAGTACAAGACCGTCTCGAACGCGGCCGGAGACTTTACGCAGCCCAATCTTCCGCCCGGGACTTATAAGGTCACGGTCGCCGCAACCGGCTTCAAGACGGAAACTCGCGAAAACATCTCGCTGGCCACGAACACCACGGTCCGCGTTGACGTAAGCATGTCGACGGGCAGCGCGTCAGAGACTGTGCTCGTAACTACGGCTCCTCCCGAGCTGCAGACCGACCGTGCCGATATCTCCAATACCATCGAGCAGACCACGATCGGCAGCCTTCCCCTGAGCAGCGGCAACAGCTTTCAGTCCCTGCTGAATACCGTACCGGGCATGGCGCCGGTGGTCTTCAACAACTCGCAGTTCTACAACGCCAACAACGATCTTTCCGAGAACGCCAATGGCCAGTCCTCCTACGTGAACCTCTATCAAATCGAGGGTATCGACGACGATCAGCGCACCGGCATCCATATCATCCTGGTTCCGCCTGCCGCTGCCATCGGCAACGTCGACATCACCACCAATAACTTTGAAGCCGAATTCGGTCGCGCCGTGGGTACCGTGGTCAACGTGACCCTCAAGTCAGGCACCGGCCAGTTCCATGGCTCGGTGTTTCAGAACATGGAAAACAACGGCGTCAATGCGCGCAATTATTTCGCAACCGGACCAAACGGACGCCTGGTCTACAACTACACAGGTGGCTCCCTCGGTGGGCCGATCAAGAAAGATAAGCTCTTCTTCTTCGGCGATTTTCTCCGCACCTCCGACCACGAATCCACAACGACGAACACAACCATTCCGTTCTACAACGTGACCAACGGCAACATCAATCTGAGCGGATACAAGGGCCAGGTGTACGATCCGAACACCGGCGACACGGCCGACTGCGTGGGCAGCACCGCCAATGCTGCATGCGGCACCGGGCGCGCGGCGTTCGCCGGCAACCTGATCCCGTTGACCAACACGGGGCTCACACCGGTGGGACTAGCCGTTCTGCAGGATCTGGACAAGCTGGCAAGAAGCTCGACAACCAATCTTGCCTCGGCGGCGTACATTGCCGGAGCGACCGCAAACAACTTCTCAGCAAATCTTCCTTTCCACAAGGATGCCATCAGCTACGACATCAAGTCGGACTACACGATCACTGGCAAAGATCATTTAAGCGGTCGATTCAGCCACCAGAACACGAATACGTATCAGGCGCCGCTTTTTGGCTCGTTCCTCGGCGGCCCAGGCGGCAGTGGTGGATTTGAGGCCACTGGAGTTGCCGCCGCCTACAGCACGGGCTTCAACTACGACCACGTATTTTCGCCGACCCTGTTCACGGAAGCGCGCGTCGGCCTGGCTCATCTGCGCAACTCAGCTACGCAGAGCGACTACGGCGCCAACGATGCCAAGACCCTGGGCATTCCCGGTAACGGCCCCAACGGCACGGACAATACAGCCACCAGCAGCGGCCAGGTTGCCTTTCAAGTGAGCAACTTTGCCGGCAATGGCGAGAACGGCACAACCAACGCGATGATCGGCTACTCGCAGTCGCTGCCCTGGTTGCGCGCCGAGTCCAACATCGACTTTGCCAATAACTGGACCCTGATCAAAGGCAACCACACCTTGAAGGCCGGCGCAGATATTCGCCGTGTGCGCGACGATCTGCTGCAAGGGAATAACAACGCCGCCGCTGGAACCTTCTACTTCAGCGAAAACCAGACCTCGGAGGTGGGAGCGGCTTCATTCAATGGCGCCGCAACCGGCCAGGCAAATGACATCGCCAGCATTCTCTTCGGCGTGCCCTATCAGGTAGGTCAAGACACGAACAGTACCTTCCCCTGCTATCGACAGACCTGGCTCTTCTTCTTTGCCTCCGACAAGTGGCAGGTCTCTCGCAAACTGACTGTGGACCTGGGTCTGCGCTACGAGTTGTACCCGCCGGCCACTCCGCGCAAGGCAGGCGGCTTTGTCAACTTCAATCCTGCCACCGATCAACTGGTTCTTGCCGGGGTGGACGGAAATGCATCCAACCTGGGCATGAAAACGGACCTCAAGAACCTCGCTCCGCGACTGGGCGCGTCCTATCGCATCTCTGACAAGACCGTTGCTCGCGCCGGGTTCGGCATTAGCTACGTTCCCTTTGTCGACAACAGCTATGCCTACAACTACCCGATCAAGACCAGCACCTACTACACCTTCTCACCCACCTACGGAGCGGCCCTGAACCCTGCCGGGGGCGTGGTCAATTTCTCGACTGGAATTCCCGCCACTCCGACCGCGACCTTCACCGCCGCCGGAACTCTCACCGAGAGCGCGGCCAACGGCACCATCGGGCTAGCCAACCTCTATATCCCGCTCAACTTCCAGAACGCCTATGTTGAATCGTGGAACGTGGCTGTGGAGCAGGCTCTGCCAGGCGACATGTCTCTGCAAGTCGCTTATGTTGCCAACCACGGCACGAAGATCGACATTGCGCAAAACATCAACCTGCCCAGCATCTACGGCCAGAGTTCCACCTACGATCCTCTGAATGTAGCCTTTGGAAAAACTGCCGCGGTCACGCAGTACTTCCTCGGCGCATCCAGCAACTATGAGTCGCTCCAGGCTCAGCTCACTCGCCGCTTCACCCACGGCCTCGCATTCATGACGGCCTTTACCTGGGGCAAAGCGCAGGGCTACCAGACCGGCGCTCAGGACGGCAATCTCTTGTACTTCTCAGGCAACTGGCGGCGGAACTACAACCTGCTTGACTTCGACCGCAAAAAGAACCTCGAACAGACAGTGACCTACGAACTGCCGGCAGGGCACGGTCATCAGTTCCTCAGCTCTGGCGCGGGCGCTTACATCCTCGGCGGGTGGAAGATTTCAGCTACCATCGGCGCTGTTTCGGGCCTGCCGTTCACAGTGTCAGGCACAAGCGCCACGTCGGGTACGACTCAGACGGCAAACTTCACGGGGCCGTATCAAGTCAATCACGCAGTCAGCGGGGTGTCCGCTGCACAAACCCCATGGTTCAACACGGCCTCATTTTCGGCACCCGCTGCCTGCGTCGCGTATTCAGCTGCCAATCCAGTTGCTTGCGCGCTGGGTAACTCGCAACGCAATCAATTTCGCGGCCCCGCCTACTTCTCCGACAACGTCTCGCTCTTCAAGAACGTGCCCATTTACAAAGAAAAATTGAATCTTGAAGCGCGGTTCGATGCCTTCAACATGACCAACACTCCGGCGTTCGGGCTGCCAAATAGCACCCAAACATCAGCGAGCTTTGGTAAGATCACCAGCACGCTCGGCAGCGGTGTAGGCAACGTCAACGGCGTTGGCGGCCCTCGCGTGCTGCAGGCGTCAATCAAGATCGCTTTCTAGCGATGCCAAGCATCCAGGAAAAAACCAGCCGTCGGATCGTCGGGGGCTGGTTCGCTCCTCCAAACAAGATCACGCGCCATTCGGCTTTAGGAATCAAGATGACGACAATAACTCGACGCACAATGCTGAAGACCGCGGCCGCCACGGCCCTGTCTGCTCAGTGGCTCACTCGCCGGGCTCTGGCACAGGCCGGCTCGCCATTTCGGATCGCAGTCATTAACGATGAGATCTCGCAGGACTTCGACCATGTCTGCCACGTAGCCGTGAACGAATTCGGAATGCGCTGGGTCGAACTCCGGACCATGTGGAACAAGAATATTCTGGACCTGAGCGACGCCCAGTTAGCGGAAACAGAAAAGATTTTAGCCCGCTACAAGCTGACGGTTACCGACATCGCCAGTGCGCTGTTCAAAACGGACTGGCCGGGCGCTCCGCGCTCCACGTATAGCTCCGCCGCGGATCTGCATGGCGCGGCGGCAAACACCTTCAAAGAGCAGGACGCGGTTCTGGAGAAGGGAATCCAGCTTGCCCGCCGCTTCCAGTGCAACAAGCTCCGCGGCTTCGATTTCTGGCGGCTCGACGATCAAGCGCCTTACAGGAAAGCCATCGACGAGAAGCTGCGCGACGCCGCCGAGAAAGCCGGCAAACAAGGTGTGTTGCTGGTTCTCGAAAACGAGTATGCCTGCAATACGGCCACAGGACGCGAAGCCGCGCGCACCATGAATGCGATCCGCACCTCGCACCTGGCGCTGAATTGGGATCCGGGCAATGCAGTGATGCGCGGCGAGCTCGACGCTTTCCCAACCGCGTGGGAGATGCTGCCCAAGGACCGCATTCACCACTGCCATTGCAAGAACGCCGTAAAGGGCGCGGACGGCAAGATCGTCTGGTCGCCAGTCGATAAGGGCTACATCGACTGGACCGCGCAGTTCCGCGCATTGAAAGCCGCCGGATACCGCGAGGCCGTCAGCCTGGAGACGCACTGGGCAGGCGCGCCGACGCCGGAAGAATCGACCCGCATCAGTTGGGCGGGAATGAAGAAAGCTCTTGAGGACTCCGGCACGCTCTAGTACATAGGTCGCAACAGGAAGCCTCGCACCCAAGCTGCGAGGCTACATAACTCATGATTCGAAAATAGTGGAGGAACCATGGAAACACGGCGGAAATTTTTGGGGACAATGGCGGCAGGTGCGGCCTTTGCGGCTACGGCGAAAAGCTACGCGCAGATTATGGGAGCCAATGACCGGCTCAACTTCGCGATTATCGGCCTTAACAGCCGCGCCTACGCGCATCTGTCGAGCATGAAGGCCAATGCCGCCCAGGCCCGCGTCACGCATGTCTGCGATGTAGACAGCACCATCCTGGACAAGTTCGCGCGCAACGCGCAGACCATGCTGGGCTACGCACCGGCAACGGTTAGGGACTTCCGCGAACTGCTGACCCGCAAAGAGGTGGACGCTGTAACCATCGCGACTCCGGATCACTGGCACGCGCCCATGGCAATCGCCGCGCTTGAGGCCGGCAAACACGTTTACGTGGAAAAGCCCTGCAGCCACAACCCCGCCGAAGGTGTAATGCTGGTAGCCGCGCAGCGCAAGTACAAAAAGCTGGTGCAGATGGGCACGCAGCAGCGCTCTTCGCCGCACAGCATTGAGATTGTAGATAAGATCCATAACGGCATGATCGGGCGCGCATATTATGGCAAGGCCTGGTACAGCAACATTCGCAAATCCATCGGTACTGGCAAAGTGGTTCCCGTTCCGTCAACGCTTGACTGGGATCTGTGGCAGGGGCCTGCGCCGCGCGAGCAATACCGCGACAATGTGCACCCTTACAACTGGCACTGGTTCAGGACGTGGGGCACGGGCGAGACGCTGAACAACGGAACGCATGAGGTAGACGTCTGCCGCTGGGCTCTCGGCGTCGATCTTCCGCAGCGCGTAACGGCCTCCGGCGGGCGCTACCACTTCAAGGACGACTGGCAGTTTTACGACACCCTGCTGACCAGTTTCGAATACGAAGACAAGCTGATCAACTGGGAATCGAAGTCCTGCGAGGGAATGAAGTTCTACGGGCGCGACCGCGGGGCCTGCATCATGGGCACGGAAGGTTCCGTGGTCCTGGATCGCGACGGCTACGAAATCTACGACCTCGATGGCAACAAGAAGAGCGAGTGGAAGATGAAGCAGGTAACTTCTTCGACGGATCTAGTGGGCGCGGATGCCATGACCGACGCGCACTTTGCCAACTTCATCGCCGGCATTCGCTCCGGTGAAAAGCTTCACGCGCCCGTCGAAGTCGGCAATGTTTCGGTGACCATGCTGCAATTGTCGAATGTCGCATGGGAACTCAACCGCGAGTTGCGCCTGAACACGGCGGACGGAAAGCCGCAGGGCGATGCTGAGGCGATGCAGCACTGGGGCCGGAAGTACCAGCCTGGGTGGGAGCCGAAGATGTAGCTCGCAGCTCGAACCGCTTTGTCCAACTGGTTTGGGAACCGAACCAACTAGGAGTTTGTATGCAGTGGAATCTTTCACGACGCGGGTTTCTAAAAAGCAGCGGCGCGCTGGCAGCCGCAAGCGCGTTGCCGGCGTCGCTTCAGGCAGCAACCGCGCCAAAACCGGAAGCAGGCAAGCCTTGCCCAATCCAACTCGGGCTGTGCAGCTATACGCTGCGCAACTTCACGCGGACACAGGTGATCGGCATGATGAAGCAGTTGCATGTGTCTGCGCTCAATGCCAAGGACGCGAAAGATCACTTGCCCATGGATGCGGCTGGCGAGGCGGAAGCTTTGAAAGACTATGCCGCGGCGGAAATCAGTTTGCACGCCGTAGGGACGGTCTACTTTCCGAAAGATGAGGACGACGACATGCGCGCCAAATTTGAATATGCCAAGCGCGCCGGCGTCAGCGTGATCGTGGCCGGCGATCCTGCTCCAAAGGCATTGCCGCGCCTGGAGAAGTTCGTCAAGGAATACGACATCCGCATCGCCATCCACAATCATGGACCCGAGGACAAGGTTTGGCCATCGCCCATGGACGTTCTCAAGGCGGTTGAAAAGTTTGACCAGCGCATCGGCTGCTGCATTGACATCGGCCATACCGTGCGCGCAGGCACTGATCTGGTGGAGGCGATTCATGCGGCAGGCAAGCGGCTTCACAATCTGCACGTCAAGGACCTTCTAAACTTCAGCGACAAGGAAAGCCAGGTGGCCGTGGGTCAGGGAATACTCCCCTTCCGCGAAATGTTCGAGGCGCTGATCGCAATTCAATATAAGGGCTTCGTCGATCTGGAGTACGAGATTCACGAAGACGATCCCATGCCCGGCGCGATCGAGAGCTTTGCTTACATGCGCGGCGTTTTTACGGGAATGGGCTATCTGAACCATGCATAAGATACGGACCAGACACCTCGCAAGACAGAGGCGAATGCGGATGAAATCCACGGGGATTTTTCATGCCGTTATTTGGCCTGCGCGATGCTGGGCATCGCCTTTGGACTGAGGGTTGCAAATGCGCAGGCACCTGCATTCAATCCGTCCAGGCTCCCCAGGATCGGCACCGTCGACGAACGCTTTCAGTCCTACAACATCGAGATGGTTGAGGCTACGGGGGGCAGATTCTGGAAGCCCTATGCGAGTACAGCATCTACAGAGTCCGCGAATGGAAATCAACCCACCGGCGTGGCCCCGTCGCTCTACGAGCACCGCAAGCCGATCGATCTTTACAATGCGCGTCTTCGCAAGCTGGCATCGGCGCTCGGGCCAGCCAGCTTGACGCCACGTCTCCTGTAGCAGGGAGCTTTAATTATTCACCCGCATCCGGAATGGTGCTCGGTGC
>Ga0182012_10002718_pt1 | contig 19068 bp, 17 predicted proteins | sample 612S2SmetaG_FD_120486 | JGI IMG/M metagenome (GOLD analysis project Ga0182012, IMG submission 120486) | Permafrost microbial communities from Stordalen Mire, Sweden - 612S2S metaG | ecosystem: Environmental > Terrestrial > Soil > Wetlands > Permafrost | place: Sweden: Stordalen | collected...
CCAGGCGGAGATCGTGCCGTTGAGGTTGGCGAAGATGAAATGGGCGGGTGAAGCGCCGATGGTGAATGCGGTGGTGGAATTGAAGACCTGGCCGGTGGGTCCCTGCGGGCCGGTCACGGTGGTTGGAATGGCGACGGTCAGCGCGTTCTTGGAAACGCCGGTGCTGTTCACGGTGTAGAGGGTGCTTTCATTCGTGCCCTGGTCGGAGAGCCAGAATGGGCTGCCGGAACTTTCCGCGACTCCCCACGGGTTCACCAGTGCCGCGTCGGTCAGCGTGGCCAAGCCTTGAATGTCCGACACGAGATCTGTTTGCACGTAGTCGGCGCCGGCTCTGGCGTGCAGCGTACTGGCGACGAGCGCGCCGGCGCTGAGTGTTGCCACGGCGATGCATTTGCGTGAACCGCTTCCCAGTCGCATAGACGGTCTCCCCCGATACCGATGCGTCAAGCACTCTTTCTGCCCCGTTATGGCATAGTTTTGCTTCGCATGAAGAACAGTAACGTATTTGTGATATTACCAGTCTGCGTCTGCCGTGTTTCAGCGCCGCACGCCGAAACCGGCGAGCTGGGCGTAGCCGCGGACAATCTCGGCGCGTTCGGCTTCGGTGGCGATATCCTCGATGTTGGCGAATCCGTCCGGGGCGCGGGCGGCGATCAGGTCGATCACGCGTTCGGGTCCGCCGATGCGGTTGGAGCGGACGATGGCGGCGGTGGCCGGCAGACGGTCGGCCTCGTAGGCAGCGAGGGCCTCGGGGACTGGGTGCTGGCCGAGCAGATCGGTCAGGCAGCGCGCGTCCAGGATCGCCTGGGAGGCGCCGTTGGAGCCGACGGGATACATCGGGTGGGCGGCGTCCCCGAGCAGCGTGACGCGGCCCTGAGTCCACCAGGGCAGCGGGTCACGGTCGCACATCGGGTATTCGAATATCTCCGCGGTTTTCCGGATCAGGGCGGCGACGTCGATGAACGGCAGGTGCAGCCGTTCGGCGAGGTGGCGGAAGGCGTCGTAGGCGCCCAGGCGCGACCAGTTCTCGCGCTGGGGCGGCGGGGTGCCGGCGTCGGCGACACGGGCGTAGATCACCCAGTTGGTCAGGCGGGTGTGTGGCGTTTCGCCGGGGCCGATCGGGTAGAGGACGAGCTTGGCGATGGCGTCGCCGGCGATCACCATGCTGTCGCCGCCGTCGAACGCGGGCCAGTCCACCGCGCCTCGCCACATCTGGATGCCGTTCCATCGGATGCCGGGATCGTTGGGGTGCAGCAGCGCGCGCAGGGCGGAGTGGATGCCGTCCGCGCCGATCAAAGCGAGGCCGGTGACATCAGCCGTGCTGCCGTCTTGGCGCTGGAATCTTGCGGTGACGTGGTCCGGGTGCTGGGTGACGTCGAGCAGGCGGTGGGCTGGGTGAAGTGCGGCCGGGCCGAGACGGTCGATGGCGGCCTGCCACAGCATGGCGTGCAGGCGGCCGCGGTGGACGGAGAACTGGGGCACTTCGTGGCCGGCGAAGAGGCCGCGCGGTTCGCACCAGATCTGCTGGCCGAGGTGGTTGGCGTAAGTGAGCTGGCGGGTGCGGATGGCGATCTTGTCCAGGTTGGGGAGGAGGCCGAGCGCGGCTAGTTCGCGGATCGAATGGGGTAGGGCGTTGATGCCTACGCCTAATGGTTTTACTTCGGTGGCGGACTCGTAGATCGCACACTGAATGCCTTGCTGGTGCAGCATCAGGCCCAGCGTCAGGCCGCCTATGCCGCCGCCAGCAATCAGAATGCCAGGCCAGGGCGCTGCCCTGGACCGCGTCATGCGCAGCGTGCCTTCGCACGACGGGCCGATGGCCCTTTGATCCCATTCATTTTAGCTCGGTGGGGGGAGGAAGTGGATGTTGTAGTCGGCGGCGATGCGGACGACTTCGGCGGGGTCCTTCAGTTTGTCGATTTGCACGAACAGATCGAACAGCCGGCGGGAAGGCGCGACCCAGAACAGAGCGCGGGTGTTGGCGGCGCTGCGGTTGAAAATGCCGTGCTTGCTGCCCATCGGCATGCGGATCAGATCGCCGGCACTGGCCTTGAGTTCCTCGCCCTCCAGCCACAGATCGAAATCGCCCTCCAGGACGCGGATGAACTCGTCCTGGTCGGGATGGAAGTGCGGCGGCACGAAGGTGCCGGGCGGGAACATCGTGTCGAACGCGAAGGATGCCTCGGACAACTGGACCGGTTTGTAGGTCTGGCCGAGGATGTCCCAGACGATCCCGTCCAGGCCCTCGCCGGCGCGGGTGATGCCGAGTTCTGCTGCCATTGTGTTGGTCCCCCTTCAGATGTCGCGCGCGGACTGGTCTACCGCCCCAGCACCACGATGTGGTCGACCAACCGCAGCACAGAGGACAGGTTCTTGTCGATGACCAAAATGAGGTGCCCCGTTTGTTTCAGCACCGCCGCTACGGGACCGGCACCGCGATGAACTTGCGTGTTTTCCCTCACGGCCGAAACGCTATAGACTCGATGGCCGATGTCCCAGCCGCAAACAACACCAGACGATACGGATGACGGGCTGCAGATCGTCCTGACTCCCGTGCAACTTGCCGCAGTGATTCAGGGCGAGACGATCACGCCGCCGGAGACCGCGACCAACCGGCTGCTGACCCGTCTGGTCGGGGGCGCCGAACTGGTCGGCGGCGTCATCGAGCTGCTGGGCGCTGGCGCGCTGTTCGTCACGCCGGAACCGACGATGGTGACCAAGGCGGGCGGGGTGGTGCTGGGGGCGAACGGCCTCGATAATGCCGGTACCGGGGTTTACCAGCTTTGGACCGGGCATTCGCGGGCGACACTGACCCAGCAGGGCGCGACCGCGACGGCGCGTTTGCTGGGGGCGAGTCCGGGCACCGCCAACACGATCGGGATCGTCGTCGACGTCGCCGTGCCGTTCGTCGTCGCCGGCGCTGTCGGGGCCGCTCGGGCGTTGAGCATCCGTGCCGGGCTGATCGATCTGGCGGCGGAGGAGGCTGCGGGCGGGCATACGATTCTGCGCCATGTTGCCAAGGATGATGCCTACCTGCTGAACCGCCTGGCGACCGAGCGAATCCCGGCGGCGGGCACGTTCGCGACGCTGCGCGCGGCGGAGACCACGGTCAGCGAGGCGATCCGGGTCAACAACGCCGCGATCACGCAATGGGCCGCCTCTGGCGCTCGAAATACATTGGCATTCACCTATCAGGCGGGGCGGGATGTCGGCACTGTGATCGTGCGTGGGTCGACCACGGCGCGAGCGTCGCAGGCGGTGCGGGTTGTGCTGCGGCGGACGACGATCGCGCAGAAGCTGTATTTCGTGTTGACCGCGTATCCGGTTCCCTAGCGGAGGCGCCCGTGTCCCCGATCCCGATCCTGGAGTGCTACCCCTATCTGGACCAGCTTTTGGGGGCCTATCTGAACTCTGACTACACGATCCATGGGCCGGACCTGGCTGACGCGGTGGCCGCGTATGCGGCGGATGAGGGGTGGCTGGATGTGGTGGCGGCGCGGGCTGACATAAGGCGCTTTGTTGCGTTCTATGGCAACGATCTGGCGGGCGAACTGAACCGCCGGTTTGCGGACCATGCGCAGGACCCGGATCAGAGCGCAGCGGATTTTTTGCGCTGGCTGGATACGGAACTGGCTGGGCATCAGGCTGCCGGGGCGCCGTAGGGCGTGCCCCTCCGATGCCATCGCGCAGGAACAGCGGCGACAGCACCAGCAGCGGGACGACGCCGCCGACGGCATCCCACTTTGTGGCGTTCGAGAGCCTCGTTGATTTTTGTCGGTGAAACGTGATGATAAGGGTTTGGACTGTCAACGGAAGGTAGAAAGTCATATTCTTAAATATTTTGATAGCTCAGCCGACACTATTCTGTTGCGCTCCTTAGGCTTATATTTTCCGAACAGGTTCTCTTGGTTTTTGACAATAAATGTCTCAATGCAGCGTAAACTTTCGACCATGTCACCCAATACCTTCGGATATGTAGTGGACCACGGCTCGTCCTTCCTTCCCATGAAATGAATAAACATGTGAAGCTGGGCGAAAAAATACAGGAATTCCTTATCGTCATGATAGCGCTTGCAGACCTCGCTGAAACTGAGAGGGCTCGTGAGTTCGCCGGAGGTGGTGATTAGTCGTTCCCCAATAGCGTCGATGTAATTGTACCAAAGTACCGTATCCTGGCTCGCCGAAATCTTGAAGGAGTCAAATTTATCATATAAATCCGATATTAATTCGTTCCCCCTCGCAGTAAGAAGCGCCTGTAACACCGCCATTTGATAGATCCTGATCCATGAGGAAAAAGCAGCAATCTTGTAGGCGGTTATCATGGATAGGTAGCCAGTCTTAACAAGCCAGTCGGTTCGCCCACCAAAATCATACCGGGGAATTTTCAGTAAAGCGTCTCGTGTTTCATCGGCAAGCGTGTCACCCTTTTTTAAGGTTTCCCTGATCTCCTCCATGTGTTGACGTAGTTCATAACAGGATAACCAGATACCGGACGCCACCACTTTGCGGAGTCGCTGTCGTTTGAGGATTGGTTCTACAAAGTACCGCAGTCCTCCGCCTGCTCCCAGCGCAGCCGCAAGCACGCCACCTAATAGAAGGAGAATTTGGCCACTAAAAGCTATTACATTTTCCTGCGTCACCTTATTTTATCTCCACCCTTTGCATCCGCGGCCGACCGCATCGGCGGTGTGATGCGGACGACGGCGCGCGCTTCCCCGGCCTGGCCGCTCTGGCACCGATTGGCCAAGCACGGACGCCAGGCTGACCGGCAAGAGGAACGGCGCGTTCATGGCTGCATCGGCCTCGCCGGCAGTCGGAATTTCGTTCATCGCGGCTGAAAATCGTTCACTGGAAGGCGGATTGCCCGATTTTCATATCATATCTGTGCAGCGACGCCATCCCCGCCGCTTCCCGGTTTGAACCGTCTTGCCCCAGGCAAGCGCCTCCCCGCCTCACGCGCGTCTTTGGTCCGCCGGCCAGCCTTGTAGGATGCTGATGTAGTTGGCGCGCTCGAACGCCGCGGGATCGCCCAGCCGGTGGCGGCTCATGCGTCCGCGGATTTCGCCGATCGCGTTGACGTCCCGCGCATCGAGCCAGTCCACCAGCTCGTCCAGCAGTTTGCGCATGTGGCCGGGGCCGTGGCGCAGCAGGGACGAGGCGGTCATCACCACATCCGCGCCGGCCAGCAGGTATTTCACCACCTGGTCGGCACTGTCCACGCCGGTGGTGGCGGCGAGCGAGCCCTGGATCTGGCCGGCGAGCACACCGATCCAGAGCAGCGGCAGGCGCAGTTCCGCCGGCGTGCTGAGGTCGAGGTCGCGGCGCAGGCGCATCGCAACGAGGTCGATGTCGGGCTGGTAGAAACGGTTAAATAACGAAATACCGCTGGCACCGTTGCGGTCGAGCTGGTGGACCATATCGCCGGGCGCGCTGAAATACGGGCTGAGCTTGACGGTTACTGGCAGGCTGACCGCGGCCTTGACGGTGCGCAGGACGTGCAGGTGGCGCTGCTCGACCGTCGTTCCGTCCAGTGCGCTGTCGATGGGGACGAAGAACGTGTTGAGTTCCAGGGCGCTGGCGCCGGCCTGCTCGATCAGGCGGGCATATTCGGTCCAGCCGTAATCGGTGATGCCGTTCAGGCTGGCAACGACGGGGATCGACAGCGCGGCGCGGGCGCGGCGGATCAGGTCGAGGTAGCGGTGCGGCCCGTCGGCCACGGAGGCGGCGGCGGCCGGAACATAGGACGACATCTCGGGCGAACTTTCGGCGCCGACGCCGGTCCAGCGTTCGAATTCGGCGCCCTCATGGTCGATCTGTTCCTCGAAGATCGAGGGCAGGATGACCGCAGCGGCGCCGGCGTCTTCAAGGCGGCGCAGGCTGTCGAGGTCGCCGGTCAGGGGTGAGGACGAGGCGATCAGCGGGTGCTTCAGCGCCAGCCCCAGCCAGGTGGTGGTGAGGTCCATCCGGGTTATCCCTGCACCGGTTCGGGAACGCCGAAGCGGGCGGGGTCCCAGCCAGCCATTTCCTCGTAGAGCTTATACTTCTCGACGATGCCGGCCTGGGCGGCTTCGGCAAGCTGTTCCGCCTCGGCCGGGCGCGACTGCGCGAGCGATTTGTAGCGGATTTCGTTGTAGGCAAAATCCTTGAAATTGCGGGTCGGCCGCGGGCTGTCCAGGCGGAACGGATTCTCGCCAATTGCCCGCATCGCGGGGTCGTAACGGAACAGCGGCCAGTAGCCGCTGGCGACCGCGAGGTCCTGCTGGTGCATGCCGAACTGCATGTCGATGCCGTGGGCGATGCAGTGGCTGTAGGCGAGGATGAGCGATGGGCCGGGGTACGCTTCGGCTTCGCGGAAGGCCAGCAGCGTGTGCTGCGGGTTGGCGCCCATGGCGACCTGGGCGACATAGACGTTGCCGTAAGCGATCGCCTGAAGTGCCAGGTCCTTGCGGGCGACCCGCTTGCCGGCGGCGGCGAATTTGGCGACAGCCCCCAGCGGTGTGGCTTTGGAGGCCTGGCCGCCGGTGTTGGAATAGACTTCGGTGTCCAGGACGAGGACGTTGACGTCTCGCGAGGTCGCCAGCACGTGGTCGAGGCCGCCATAGCCGATGTCATAGGCCCAGCCGTCGCCGCCGATGATCCAGATGCTGCGGCGGATCAGGTGATCGACGACCGAAAGCAGGTCCTTCGCCATCGGATCGCCGCCGAGGCTGTGCAGCCGTTCGATCAGCGTCGCCACGCGGGCGTGCTGGGCGCGGATTTCCGACTCTTGCAATTGCGGCGCGGTCAGGATGGCCTGCACCAGATCGGCCCCGAGTTTCGGCGCGAGGGCGTTTGCCAGCGTGGTTGCCAGCGCCAGATGTTTGTCGGCCGCGAGGCGGAAGCCGAGGCCGAACTCGGCATTATCCTCGAATAACGAGTTGGACCAGGCGGGGCCGCGGCCTTCCTTGTTCTTGGTCCACGGAGTCACCGGCAGGTTGCCGCCGTAGATGGACGAACAGCCGGTGGCGTTGGCGACCATCATGCGGTCGCCGAACAACTGCGACAGCAGCTTGATGTAAGGCGTTTCACCGCAGCCGCCGCAGGCGCCGGAGAACTCGAACAGCGGTTCCAGATACTGCACGCCGCGGACATTGGCGAAATCGACGCGGGCGCGGTCGTTGATCGGCAGCGACTGGAAGAATTCGATATTGGTCCGTTCGGTTTCCAGCAGCGGCGCCTTGTCGCGCAGGTTGATCGCCTTGTGGTCGGAGATGACGGGACTGAGCGCGGGGCAGGCCTCGGTGCAAAGTCCGCAGCCGGTGCAGTCTTCGACCCAGAATTGCAATGTGAAACGGACGTCGGGGAAGCCGCGGACGTTGATCGGCGCGGATTTGAAACTGTCCGGCGCGCCGGCGAGTTTTTCCGCGTCATAGTATTTCGCCCGAATGACCGAATGCGGGCAGACGAAGCTGCACTGGCCGCACTGGACGCAGAGGTCGGGTTCCCAGACCGGCACGACCTCGGCGATGTTGCGGCGTTCCCAGGCGGCGGTGCCGACGGGGAAAGTGCCGTCGATCGGCATGGCGCTGACCGGGATTTCGTCGCCCAGGCCCTCCATCATGCGTGCGGTGACGTTGCGTACGAAGTCGGGGGCGCTGGCCGGCACCAGCGGCGGGCGCTCGAAATGGCTGGTGGCCGCGGCGGGAAGCGATACTTCGGACAGGCGGGCGATGGTGTCGTCCACCGCCTGGAAGTTGCGGCGAACCACCTCTTCGCCGCGGCGGCCATAGGTTTTCTTGATCGCGGCCTTGATGTGGCGGATCGCGGCGTCCTGGGGGAGGACGCCGGAGATGGCGAAGAAGCAGGTTTGCAGGACGGTGTTGGCGCGGCCACGCAGTCCCACGTCCAGGGCGACTTTCGAGGCATCGATGATGAAGAAACGAAGTTGCAGTGCAATCATGCGAAGCTGCATGGCGCGCGGCAGGCTGTCCCAAACCTTGTCGGGCGGATGCGGGGTGTTCAGCAGGAAGGTGGCGCCGGGGGCGGCAAGCCGCAATACGTCGATCTTGTCGATGAAACTGGGCTGGTGGCAGGCGACGAAGCTGGCGCGCTGGATCAGGTAGGGCGCATGAATCGGGTTCGGGCCGAAACGCAGGTGCGACACGGTCTGCGCACCTGATTTGTGCGAATCGTAAACGAAATAGCCTTGCGCGTGCAGGCCGGCGTCCTCGGCGATGATCTTCACGCTGTTCTTATTGGCGCCCACGGTGCCGTCGGCGCCGAGGCCGTAGAACACTGCCTGGGTCAGTTCCGGCGGGTCGATGCTGAACGACGGATCGTCGGCGAGGCTGGAGTGGCTGACGTCGTCGGTGATGCCGACCGTGAAGCTGTTTTTCGGTTCGGGCTTTTTCAGTTCGTCGAAAACCGCCTTGGCCAAAGACGGCGAAAAATCCTTCGATGACAGGCCGTAGCGGCCGCCGATTACCAGGGGCGCCCGCTGCGACCGGCGCGCGGCCAGCGTGGTGACGACGTCGAGATAGAGCGGTTCGCCGGGAGCGCCGGCTTCCTTGGTTTGTTCCAGGACGGCGATGGCCTGCACGGTGGGCGGCAGGGCGGCGAGGAAAGCCTCGGCGGCGAATGGGCGATACAGGCGGACCTGGAGGACTCCGACTTTTTCGCCACGGGCGCGCAGGGCGGCGGCGGTTTCGCGGGCGGTTTCGGCGCCGGAGCCCATCAGGACGATGACCCGTTCGGCATCGGCTGGCCCGGCGTAGTCGAACAGATGATAGGCGCGGCCGGTCAGGCCGGCGAAGCGGTCCATCGCCTGCTGCACGATGCCGGGTGTGGCGGCGTAGAACGGATTGACCGTCTCGCGGGCCTGGAAGAACGTGTCGGGGTTATGGGCGGTGCCGCGCACGACGGGGTGGGCTGGGTCCAGTGCCCTGGCCCGATGCGCGCGCACCAGATCGTCGTCGATCATGGCGCGGATTTGCGCGTCGCTCAGCAGGGCGATGGTGTTGACTTCATGCGACGTCCGAAAACCGTCGAAGAAATGCACGAAGGGCACGCGCGATTGCAGCGTGGCGGCCTGGGCGATGAGCGCCATATCATGCGCCTCCTGCACCGAGGCGGAGGACAGCAGGGCGAAGCCGGTCGGCCGGACCGTCATGACATCGGAATGGTCGCCGAAGATCGACAGCGCCTGGGTGGCCAGCGCTCGGGCGGCGACGTGGAACACCGTCGCGGTCAGTTCGCCGGCGATCTTGAACATGTTGGGGACCATCAGCATCAGGCCCTGCGACGCCGTGAAGGTCGTCGTCATCGCCCCAGACTGCAGCGCGCCATGCACCGTTCCGGCGGCGCCCGCCTCGCTTTGCATCTGCTGAATGAGCGGAATATTGCCCCAGATGTTTTTCACGCCCGCGGCGGCCCACTCGTCGGCGAGTTCGGCCATCGTTGATGACGGGGTGATCGGGAAAATCGCCGCGACTTCGTTGACGCGATAGGCGACATGCGCGACGGCGGTGTTGCCGTCCTGCGTAGCGGTCTGCTGCGCCGGGGCGGCGGTGGCGGCTTGCTGGCCGGAGGTGGCGGGCTGCTGGTCCATGGTGCTGTTCCCCTAAACCGCGGCGGATTCCGGTATCATTTCGATCGCGTGGCACGGGCACTGTTCGAAACAGGCGGCGCAGCCGGTGCATTTCGCATAGTCGTAACGATAGCGCTTGTTCGGCCCCAGCTTGATGATCGCGTCTTCCGGGCAGGCAGCGAAGCAGTTATCGCACTCGAAACAATTGCCGCAGCTCAGGCAGCGCTGAGCTTCCCGGCGAGCCTCCTTTTCCGTCAGGCCAGCAAGCACTTCGGCAAAGCCTTCGGCACGTTCGGCGGGGGACAGTTCGCGCTGGGCGGTCGGGTCGGCGTCACTGAACACCGGCAGGCTGAGCATCGCGTAGCTGACGACCGGCGGTTTCGGCGGGCGCACGTACTGGCCGCCGCGCAGCCAGGCATCGATGTTGCGGGCGGCGAGTTTGCCGTGGCCGACGGCGACCGTGACGGTGCGCTCACTGGGCACCATGTCGCCGCCGGCGAAGATGCCGGGGGCACCGGTCATCATGTCGGGGCCGACCACCACCGTGCCGTCGCGCTTGAATTCGATGCCGGGGACCTGGTTCAGGAAGGCGCTTTCGGTTTCCTGGCCGAGGGCGAGGACGACGGCGTCGGCTTGCAGGGTTTCGAACTGGCCGGTCGGGCGGGGGAAGCCGTCGGGCCCGAGTTCCATCATCTCCACCGTCAGCGAGGTTTCGGCGATATCGGTGATGGTGGTGAGCCACTTGATCTTGACGCCTTCGGAGATCGCCTCGTCGGCTTCGAATTCGTGGGCCGGCATATGCGCGCGGTCGCGGCGATAGACGATCAGGGCTTCGTCGGCGCCGAGGCGGCGGGCGGTGCGGGCGGCATCCATCGCGGTGTTGCCGCCGCCGTAGATGACGACGCGCCGGCCCAGCAGGGGTTTGGCGCCGCTGCCGACGTCGCGCAGGAGGGTGACGGCGTCGAGCACGCGGGCGGCGTCGCGGGCGGGAATATCGATGTGGCGAGAGGCGTGGGCGCCGACGGCGACGAAGGCGGCGTCGAATTTCCCGGCCTGTTTTTCATCGAGCAGGTTGGTGACCTTGCGATTCAGCAGGATGCGGACGCCCATTGCCTCGATGCGGGCGATTTCCTGCCGCAGGTCGGCGCGCGGCAGGCGGTAGGTGGGAATGCCGAAATGCAGCATGCCGCCGGCGACGGGGCCGGCTTCGTGGATTTCCACGCTGTGGCCGAGGCGGGTCAGGTGATAGGCGGCGGACAGGCCGGACGGGCCGGCGCCGACGACCAGAATGCGTTTGCCGCTGGGGGGTGCCTCGATCGTGGGCGTCCAGCCCTGTTCGGTGGCCATGTCGCCGAGGAAGCGTTCGACGGCATGGATGCTGACCGCGGCGTCGAGTTCGTTGCGGTTGCAGCCGGTTTCGCAGGGGTGGTAGCAGACCCGGCCGTGCACCGCCGGCAGCGGGTTGTCGCGCATGATCTGGTCCCAGGCCTGGCGGTATTTGCCGGCCTGGGCGAGGTCGAGCCAGGCCTGGATGTTCTCGCCGGCAGGGCAGGCCTGATTGCAGGGCGGCAGGAGATCGACGTAGAGCGGGCGGCGCGTGCGCACCGGACCGGTGCCCTTCTCTCGGGTCAGGTCCGCGAGCGACGTCAGGTCGGTGGGCTTGCGGCTCATGATTGGTCCCTTTGGTTCAGCAGCATCCGCGGACTGGTCCCTTGCCGCCGGCGTAACGGGCGTCCTGGCGCTCGCGAAAGAATTGCTGGCAGGTCTTCTCCGACTGGCCGGCCGCGATGGTGATGCAGACCGAGCCAACGATGAGCCAGGCGGCGTTGACCGGCTCGCCGCGGGTCAGCGCCACGACCCCGAATGAGATTGCGCCCAGTACCGCCACCGCGGTCCACGTGAGTTTCGCTCGGAGCGCCAAACTGTCCCTCCCAAGATCACGCCGATGCGCCGGCGTTACGCCGTACGTCCGGTGATGGTCCTTGACTGGTGGTTAATCGCATCCGTGGGCGGACCGGTGCATTGATCTGGATCAGTTCGCGCGGCCGGGTGGGCGGTTGTTGGCCGGGTTGGCTGAGGCAAGTCACGGCGCTCAGGCGATAACGTCTGCGGGCGCAGCGGATTGAGACAAATCAATGACCATCGCGGCCGAACGGCGTCTTATCTTAGGCGAGAAAAGTGCAGGAGGACACGATGGCAATCACCGCTGCCGATATCATGACAAAGGATGTCAAGACCGTGCGACCCGACGCGTCCGTTGCCGAAGTCGCCCGGCTGCTGACCGAAAGCGGCATCAGCGCCGTGCCGGTCTGCAACGCCGAAGGCGAAGTGCTCGGTATGCTGAGCGAGGGCGATCTGTTGCGTCCTGTGGGCCAGGAGCACGCCACGCGGCGCGCCTGGTGGCTCAATCTTCTGGCGGAGGGGACCGAACTTGCGCCCAGTTTCCTGGAATGCATCAGTGTCGAGAACCAGCGCGCCCACGCCCTGATGGTCGGTCCGCCCATCACGGCTTCACCCGACGCCACGGTGCCGGAACTGGCCGATCTGCTGGTGCGCCATCGGATCAAGCGGCTGCCCATTCTGCAGAACGGCAAGCTGGTTGGCATTGTCAGCCGAGCGGATTTGGTGCGGGCTATGGTGCGGACGCCTGACGCCGTCGCTGAAGCGATCTGAGGCGGCTGTGCCGCGGAACTGCGTTACTGCCGGATCGGCACCCAGGTCTCACCGTCTTTGACGTAGCGCCGCTTCACCGCGGCCCAGGCGATCCGATGCACTGTCGCCTCAATGTCGGGCTCGCCGGCATGCTCGTGCCAGGCATTGGCGAACGCGGCCAAATAGATCACCTGCGCGAGCGGCGGCAGGTGGTGACCCACGGAATCCGGCAGATCGTCGGTGGATTCGTATGGCATAGGACATATACCTTCACGCGCGGAGGGTTTCGAAAGGGCGGGGGCCCGAGCATGTGGATCGTCTTACAAGCGCGGCAAACCGGTCCTGCCATGAGGCACGCAAACCTGGAGAGGACGCGCTGCAACAAGAGATCCGATCCCGCAGCCCCAGATTTTTCAAGTTTGAATCGAATATTCCTATACAAATCTATAGTTCAGGGCTTTGTGGCCTACACGCCGCGGGGTGCCTCTACGTCAACGGATCAATCCGCTTCCCAGTCCGGGCGTCGAAGACGTGCGCGTGGTCGGGCTGAAGACCAACCGTCACTGTATCGGACGGCATCACCGCGCCTGGAACCTTCACCGTGATCGTTTCGTTGGCAGCGTCAGCGATCCGTCCGTGCACCAACGTTTCGGAACCGAGCGGTTCGATGAGGTCGACGGTCAGGGTCAGGCCGGGGGCGCCGAGGGTCAGGTGTTCGGGGCGGATGCCCAGCGTGACGGCGTTGCCGGTGCAGCGACCTTGAAGCGGAACCAGCGGGCCGGCGTCTAGTTGCGCCGCGGTGCCATCGTGCACCAGGTGACCAGATAGAAAATTCATCGTTGGGGAGCCGACGAAACCGGCGACGTAGGTATCGGCTGGGTGCTCGAAGACCTCCATGGGTGTGGCGAGTTGGGCGGGCGTGCCTTCGTGCAGGATCAGCAGGCGGTCGCCGAGAGTCATTGCCTCGACCTGATCGTGGGTAACGTAAAGGCTGGTGACGCCGAGGCGACGTTGCAGGCGGCGGATTTCGGCGCGCATCTGGACGCGGAGTTTGGCGTCCAGATTGGACAGCGGCTCATCGAACAGGAACAATTTCGGATCCCGCACAATCGCTCGGCCCATCGCAACGCGCTGGCGCTGGCCGCCGGACAATTGGCGCGGTTTTCGAGCCAGTAACGAGTCAAGACCGAGCAGGGCGGCGGCTTCTTCGACTCTTCGCCGAATCTCGCCGCGGGAAAGACCGCGGATGCGCAACCCATATGCCATGTTGTCGAAGACGGAGAAATGTGGATACAGCGCGTAGTTCTGGAACACCATGGCGATGTCTCGTTCCGAAGGGTCCAGACCGGTGACGTCGCGGCCGCCAATGAGGATGCGGCCCTCGGTGGGCGTTTCCAGTCCGGCGACAAGGCGCAGCAGCGTTGATTTGCCGCAGCCGGAGGCACCGACGATGACCAGCATCTCGCCGTCGATGAGTGAAATATCGATCTGGCGCAGGACCTGGGTATTGGCAAAACTCTTGCGCAGGCCTTGCAGTTCGAGGGTGGCCATTCACTTCTCGCCCTCGGTCAGGCCGGCGACGAACCAGCGTTGCATCAGCACAACGACGAGGACCGGGGGCAGCAGGGCGAAGACCGTGGTGGCCATGACCGCGGCCCAATCGGTCTGGGTTTCCTGGCCGATCATCTTGACGATGCCGATGACGATGGTGTCGAGGCCTTGGTTGGTGGCGACGAGCAACGGCCAGAGATACTGGTTCCAGCCGAGGACGAACAGGATGACGAACAGCGCGGCGATGTTGGCGCCGGAGACGGGCAGCACGATGTCCCACAGGAAGCGCAGCGGGCCGGCGCCGTCGATGCGTGCGGCCTCGACCAGTTCGTCGGGGATGGCGGTGAACACCTGGCGGAACAGTAACGTTGCGGTGGCGGAGGCGATCAGCGGCACCCACAGGCCGGTGAAGGTGTTGATCAGGCCGAAATCGGCCATCACGGCGTAGGTCGGGATGATGCGGACCTCGACCGGCAGCATCAGGGTGACGAAGATCAGCCAAAAGGCGATTTTGCGGAAGGGAAAGCGGAAGAAGACGACGGCGTAGGCTGACAGGATCGAAATGATGATTTTGCCGAACGCGACGCACAGGGCCATGCCGAGGGAAATCAGCAGCATGTGCCAGACCGGCTGACTTCCCATCGTTTGGGTCGTGAGCACGCGCGCGTAGACGGACAGATTGGACAGGTGCGGAACGAGCGAAAGTTCGCCGCGCATGATGGCGTTGGAATCCTGCGTGGACCCGGCGAAGACCAGCCAGACGGGAAGCGCGAAGAGCACGACGCCGAGGATCAGGATGGCGTGGGCGAGGTAGTCCGGGCGTTGTTTCATGATACCGTCTTGCGGCCCATGAAGCGGAACTGGATGGCGGTGATGGCGATGACTCCGGCCATCAGCACGACGGACTGGGCGGACGATGAGCCGATATCCTGGTTGATCACGCCATCGCGAAAGACCTTGATGACCAGGGTTTCGGTATCCTTGCCGGGGCCGCCCTGGGTCAGCGCGTAGATCGTGCCGAACGTATCGAAAGCCGCGTAGACGACGTTGACCACGAGCAGGAAAAACGTGGTGGGGGCCAGCAGCGGGAAGCTGATGGTACGGAACCGGTGCCAGCCCTTGGCGCCGTCCATCCGCGCCGCCTCAGTCACAGCCCTGGGGATCGACTGCAGGCCGGCGAGGAAGAAGATGAAGTTGTAGCTGACCTGTTTCCAGGCGCTGGCGGCGATGACCATCAGCATGGCCTGGGTGCCGTTCAGGGTGTAGTCCCAGGCGATGCCATGATGGTTAAGCCAGCGTCCGAGCAGGCCGATCCTCGGGTTCAAAACGAAGAGGAAGAGTACGGCGGACATGGCGGGCGCGATGGCGTAGGGCCAGATCAGTAACGTTCGGTAGATGCCTCGGCCGGCAATCGAGCGGTCGGCGAATACGGCCAGACCCAGGGCGATGCTCATTGCCAGGACACTGACCGCCAGACAGAAGAACACGGTGCGGACAATGGACTGCAAGTAAAGCGGATCGGCGAAGAGTTCAGAGAAATTATCAAGGCCGACGAACACCCATCCCTGGCCGAAGGCGTCCTCGGAGATCAGGCTGGACCAGACGGCATCGCCTGCGGGCCAGTAGAAGAAGAAGAGTGTTAGCAGAAGCTGCGGCAGAAGCAGGATGGCGGGCAGCAGCCGTCCGTTGAAGACCGTGCGGCGGTCCATCAGGCTTTTGCTGATTTGGCGAAATCCTTCAGCACCTTGTTGCCGCGGGTGACGGCGGTATCCATGGCCTGCTGGGCGGTTTGGCCACCTTGCAATGCCTTCTCCAGTTCCTCCTGGATGATGTTGCGGATTTCCGGAAGCCGGCCGAGGCGGAGGCCTTTGGTGTTGGGGGTGACGGTGCCGCGGGTGAGCTGCTCAACCGCGATGTCGGCGCCCACGGCCTTGGTGTAGTAGCCTTGTTGTTTCAGCGCTTCGTAGCCGGCGAAGGTGACCGGCACGTAGCCGGTGTTTTGAGCCCAAGTGGAGTCCACGTCAGGCCTGCCGATGTAGTTCAGGAAGGTGGCGACTGCCTTGTATTCGTCCGGAGTCCGGTTCGGTGCCGTCATGGTCCACAGGCTGGCGCCGCCGATGATCGAGTTGAGCGGCGTCTTGATGATCTCCGGGTCATAGGGAAGGTAGGCCTCGGCCCACTCGTATTTGGCTGATTTCACCAGATTGCCGCGCGATCCGGACGAATCGAACGCGATCGCCGCCTCACCGGCGACGATCAGCGGACTGGCGGCGTTGTCGCGGCCGGCGTATTTGAACGTGCCGTTGTTCGACATCTCCAACAATCTTTCGACGTGCTTGACATGGTCCTTGCTATTGAAGACGAGTTCGGCGTCGAGGCCGTCGAACCCGTCGGATTTCGTGGCGAATGGCAGGTTGTGCAGCGCGCTGTACTGCTCGAGCTGGATCCAGGTCGGCCACGCGGTCGTCATCGCCACCGCGGCGGCGTCCTTCGCCTTGATCGTTTCGGCCGCGGCGCGGACTTCCTGCCAGGTTGTGGGGGCCTTGTCGGGATCGAGTCCGGCTTTGCGGAAGGCGTCCTTGTTGTACCACATCACGGCGGTGGAGGAGTTGAACGGCATCGACGCCATGCGCCCGTCGGCCAGGCTGTAATAGCCGCGTACTGAGGGGATGTAGGCTTTCGGGTCGATCGTCAGACCGGTTTCCTGCGCCAGTTCCCAGACCGGTTTCACGGCCTTGCCAGCGGCGAGCATGGTGCCGGTTCCGACCTCGAAAACCTGCACGAGATGCGGTGCCTGGCCGGCGCGGGAGGCGGCGATCACGGCGGTGAGCGTGTCGCTGTAGCCGCCTTTGTAGACCGCCTCGATTTCGACCGCGTCCTGGCTGGCGTTGAAGCCTTCGGCGATGCGGGTGACCTCATCGGCAAGCGCTGCTGTCATCGCGTGCCACCAGACGATTTTGGTTCGCTCCGCCGCCCTGGTTCGGCTGGCGACGAGCGCAAGCGGGGCGGCAAGCAGAGTACGGCGCTGCATCGGCGGTTTCCTCACCTGGGTTGGCTCGCAGCCGTTAGCGGCGCTGCGTTGCCATCCGATTACCGTTTTACGACGGTTGGGTGAAGGGGATGGTTTATGCGCCATCGATCCCTTCGGTGCGCGTCTCCCTTGCGGCGAACACGGCCACCGCGGCGATCAGGCCGAGCGCGATCAGGTAGAGCGATACCGGCCAGGTGGCTCCAGCCCAAGCGAGCAGCGCGGTGGCGATGATCGGGGCGAAGCCGCCGCTGAGCGCGGCCGACACCTGGCATCCGAGCGAGGCGCCGGTGTAGCGGACTCGGGTGCCGAACAGTTCCGGCATCCAGGATGCGCCGATGCCGAAGCCGATGGCGTGGGTGACATTCATCACCAAAGCGAGGCCGGCGACGACGAACACCGGATCGCGGGTATCGAGCAGCCAGAACACCGGGAAGGCGGACGCGATCGAGAGGGCGACACCGGTCAGATAGATCGGCTTGCGGCCGAAGCGGTCCGACAGCGCGCCGGCCAGCGGCAGGGTGATCAATTCCAGCAATGCGCCGGCGATGATGCCGTTCAGGATCAGCGTGCGTGGCAGTCCGAGTTTGGTCGTTGCATAGACGATGGAGAAGACCGTCAGGACGTAGACCCATGCAACCTCGGAGATCTTCATGCCGATCGCGATCAGGACGGTGCGCGGAACGCGGGCGAAGACTTCCAGCATCGGGCGCCGGGCCAGGCCTTCGGCCTGCCTTATCTGCTCGAAGGCGGGGGTCTCGGACAGGCGCATGCGGACGAACAGGCCGACGGCGACCAGCACGACGCTGAGCAGGAACGGGATACGCCAGCCCCAGGTCAGGAAATCGTTGGCAGGGAGAGTCGTTAGAGGGATGAAGATCCCGGTGGAGGCCGCCACGCCCAGTGGGAAGCCGATCTGCACCAGGCTGCCATACAGGCCGCGGCGGCGTGGCGGGGCGTGCTCGACCACCATCAGCACGGCGCCGCCCCACTCGCCGCCGAGACCGAAGCCCTGGATGAAGCGCAGGACGATCAGCAGCAGCGGGGCCCAGATGCCGATCTGGTCGAAGGTCGGCAGGCAGCCGATCAGGAAGGTGCCGGTGCCCATGATCATCATGGTCAGCATCAGCATGGTTTTGCGTCCGAGCCGGTCACCGAAATGGCCGAAGACGATGCCGCCGAGGGGCCGGGCGGCGAACCCGACGGCGTAGGTGCCGAAGGCTGCGAGGGTGCCGGTGGCGGGGGCGAAGCTGGGGAAGAACAGCTTGTTGAACACGAGCGCGGCGGCGGTGCCGTAGATCAGGAAGTCGTACCACTCGACGACGGTGCCAAGGACGCTGGCCCACAGGACGGTCTTCATCGTGGATGGACGTTCGATGAGGGTGGTGCTCAAGAAGCCTCCTGTTCCGGGTGCGAAGCCCATGCGATACTCCAGCGACTATGCGAGCAATGTACTTACAATGAAACAAGTATCCGAACCATCTTTGTTTGGCGTGCTGGTGTATGAAGGTGTTGAGCCGATCGACATCGGCGGGACGGTGGGTGTGGTGTCGATGGCGCGGCGTGTCTTGCCGGGTGTCAATGCAACTGTCATGGCGCGCCGAGCTGGACCGGTGCAATTGGCGGGAGGTCTGACTGTCATTGCGGAATACGGGATCGATACGGCACCAGACTGTGACGTGCTGATCGTCTGCGGTGGCCCTGGCTGGCCGGCGGCGGCAGCCGACCCGTTGGTGCTGGGCTATCTGCGCGGATTGCAGCCGGAAGGGGTGGCGTCGGTCTGCACAGGTGCGATGATTCTGGGCGCTGCGGGCGTATTGGACGGCCGCAGCGCCACCACGCGCCGGACGGCCGTGGGGACGGAAACGGTGGCGCCGTTGCATATGCTGGGGCAAAGCGGGGTGGTGCGCACGACGGTGGCCCAACTTGTCGATGCAGGCGTGGTGACGGGCGGCGGTGTGTCGCTGGCAATCGATACGACGCTGTACCTGCTGGGCCGGATCTACGGCGAGGACGCCGCGGCGGAGGTCGCTCGTGTCATCGAATACGACCGTGCTTATGCGGCGAACCGTGCGGCGCTCGGGGTCATGATCAGTCCGGGTGGCGGGCAGGCGTCCCTCGATATGGAAGCAATCAGATGACACGCCACTACTTTACCCTCGACGTGTTCACCGGGCAGGTGCTGGCCGGCAATCCGCTGGCGGTCGTGCTGGATGCGCGGGGCCTGGATGATGAGCGGATGCTGGCGATCGCGCGGGAGTTCAATCTTTCC
>Ga0182012_10002720_pt1 | contig 19059 bp, 23 predicted proteins | sample 612S2SmetaG_FD_120486 | JGI IMG/M metagenome (GOLD analysis project Ga0182012, IMG submission 120486) | Permafrost microbial communities from Stordalen Mire, Sweden - 612S2S metaG | ecosystem: Environmental > Terrestrial > Soil > Wetlands > Permafrost | place: Sweden: Stordalen | collected...
AAAACCAGTCACAGGCGGCTATATAGCGTACGATACCGCAACGACCCCCCATTCCCGGTCCTGGTTGCCTCTTCCTGGGGATCTACCGGCACTCTTGCGTCAGAGTTTTGCAAGAGGCTCAAGGGCAATGAATTTCCCCGCTCCATAGGTCTCCTTTTCACGCGGCTCCGAGATTCGGGATGAGAAGCCCAACCGCGCCAAGCGGTCGTTGGGCATCCAGCGGAATCAGCCATAATCCCGCAGCACCCCCACCACAGCCTCCGTCAGCACCGCCAAATCCTCCGCCCCAATCGTGAAAGCCGGCGTCAGATACACGATGCTGCGGAACGGCCGCACCCACACCCCCGCCTCGACGAACCGAGCCTTCAGCGCATTGATCCCGTCGATCCGGTCCAGTTCGACCACCCCGATCGCCCCCATCACCCGCACATCCCGCACCCGAGGCAACGCCCGGCACGGCTCCAACCCCCGCGCCAGACCGGCCGAAATCGCCGCCACCTGCGCCAGCCGAGGCTCCCGCGCAAACAAATCCAGCGACGCATTCGCCGCGGCGCAGGCCAGCGCGTTCCCCATATAGGTCGGCCCGTGCATCAGCGCGTGCGCCGGATCATCCGACCAGAACGCCTCGAACACCGCGCGCCGAGCCACTGTCGCGGCCAGCGCCATCGTCCCCCCGGTCAACGCCTTCGACAACGCAACAATATCCGGGGTCACCCCGGCTTGCTCGCAAGCGAACAAAGTGCCCGTCCGGCCAAACCCGGTGAAAATCTCGTCGAAAATCAACAGCAGCCCATACCGGTCCGCCGCCGCCCGCAACCGCCGCAGCACCGCCGCGTCATGGAACAGCATCCCCCCGGCGCCCTGCACCAGAGGCTCCACCAGGATCGCCGCCAGCGTCCCCGCGTGCCGCCCCAGAAACCGATCGAATGCCTCGACACTTTCCTCGCAACGCGGCAGCGCGATCACCGGATGCTTGGGCAGCACGCCGGCGAACAGGCTGTGCATCCCTTCGTCCGGGTCGCACACCGCCATGGTGGCGAACGTGTCGCCGTGATAGCCGCCCTTGAACGCCAGCACCTGAGTCCGGCCGCGCTCCCCGCGATTCAGCCAGTATTGCACGGCCATCTTCATCGCGACCTCGACCGCGACGGACCCCGAATCGCTGAAGAACACCCGATCCAGCCCGCCCGGCAGCAGCGCGGTCAGCTTGCGCGCCAGCGTCAGCGCCGGTTCATGCACCAGGCCGCCGAACATGACATGCGGCATGGCATCAAGCTGCGCCCGCACTGCGTCGCGGATCGCCGGGTGATTGTAGCCGTGACACGCCGTCCACCACGAAGCGATGCCGTCGATCAGCTCGCGGCCATCCGCCAGCACGATGCGCGAACCATGCGTGCGCGCCACCGCCAGCGGAGGCGGCGTCGTCTTCATCTGCGTGTAGGGCAACCAGATATGGTCCAGGCCGGACTCGTACCAGTCCCCCCCAGGCGGCGGTGCGGAAGCCATAACCCGCGCCCGATCAGATCCGCATCGCCGCCATGCCCAGACGGCCCAGCAACGCAACGTCCCGGCTGACTGCCGCATTCGGCGTGGTCAGCAGCCTGGCGCCATAAAAGATCGAGTTCACACCGGCCAGAAAGCACAGCGCGTGGGTCTCGTCGCTCATGTCCTCGCGCCCGGCGGCCAGACGCACGAACGACCGAGGCATCATGATGCGCGCGGCGGCGATGATGCGCACGAAGGTGATCGGGTCAACGGCCTCGCCGTCCGCCAGCTTCGTCCCCGCGACCCGCACCAGCAGGTTGATCGGCACGCTCTCCGGGTGCTGCGGCAGGGTGGCCAGCGCGACCAGCAGGCCGGCCTGATCGTCCTGATCTTCCCCAAGTCCGACGATGCCGCCGCAGCACACGTGCATGCCGGCGTCGCGCACGTGCGCCAGCGTCTCCAGCCGGTCCTGATAGGTGCGCGTGGTGATGATCTTACCGTAATGCTCCGGCGAGGTATCCAGATTGTGGTTGTAATAGTCCAGGCCAGCGTCTTTCAGCCGCTCCGCCTGCGCCCGGGTCAGCATCCCGAGCGTCATGCACGTCTCCAGCCCCAGACCCTTCACGCCTTCCACGATGGCGCAGATCTCGTCCAGGTCGCGGTCCTTGGGCGAGCGCCAGGCGGCTCCCATGCAGAAACGAGTTGCCCCGTTGGCCTGGGCGGTGCGCGCTTCGTCCAGCACCGCCTCCACCCGCATCAGCCGTGTGGCCGCCACCGAGCAGTCGTGATGGACGCTCTGCGGGCAATAGGCGCAGTCTTCCGGGCAGCCGCCAGTCTTGATCGACAGCAGCGCGGACATCTGCACGGCGCACGGGTCGAAATTCTGCCGATGCACGGTCTGCGCGCGGAACAGCAGGTCGGGGAAGGGCAGATCGATCAGCGCCCGCACCTCCGGCCGCGTCCAATCGTGGCGCAGATCGGGGCTTGGCCGGGCCGCGGGGCGGGGCAGCGTGCTCGCTGACATGCAGACAGTCCTCAAATGGCAACCCCCCGGCGCGGGTCGCGTCCCACGCCGAGCGGATTTGGCAGGGCACCGTAGTCTGGCCCATTTTCACCGGCAACCGTTGGAGCTTGCCGCATGGAGTCCCTCGATGCCTTCGCCCGGGCGAAGCTGGCCGCCCTGGAGCAGCGCAGCCTGCGCCGCACGCTGGCCGAGACGACGCGGCTGGAAGGTCCATGGGTGGAACGCGACGGTCGCCGCCTGCTGTCGTTCTGCTGCAACGACTACCTCAATCTGAGCATGCACCCGACCGTGGTCGCCGCCTCGGTCGAGGCGACGCGGCAGTACGGCGTGGGGGCCGGCGGATCGCGTCTGGTGACCGGCAACCACCCGCTTTATGGGGCGCTGGAAGCGAGGCTGGCGCGGCTGAAGGGCACCGAGGACGCGTGCGTTTTCGGCTCCGGCTATCTGGCCAACACGGGCATCATCCCGGCGCTGGCGGGCAAGGACGACCTCCTGCTGGTGGATGAGTTGGCGCACGCCTGCATCTGGACCGGTGTCGCGCTGTCCGGCGGGACCATCCTGCGCATCCGGCACAACGACGCGGCACATGCGGCGGACTTGCTGGAAGGCGCACGCGCCCGCCACAGGCATGTGGTGATCCTGACCGAGACCGTATTCTCGATGGATGGCGACCTGGCGCCGCTGGCCGAACTGGCGGCGCTGGCCGAGCGGCACGATGCCTGGCTTATGACGGACGACGCGCACGGTATCGGGGTGCTCGGCGGTGGCCGGGGTGGCGTTCACGCCGGGGAACGGCCAGCCCAGGTGCCGCTGCAGATGGGCACGCTGTCCAAGGCGATCGGCGCGTATGGCGGCTATCTGTGCGCCTCGCGGCCGGTGATAGACCTGATCCGCACGCGGGCGCGGACGCTGATCTACGCCACCGGCCTGCCGCCGGGGACCGTCGCGGCCGCGATCGCGGCGTTGGATCTGATCGCGGCGGACCCCGCTTATGCCGCGCTGCCGGTGAGGAAGGCGCGGCTGTTCACGCGGTTGCTCGGACTGCCGGAGGCCGCCAGCCCGATCGTGCCACTGATCCTGGGCGAGGCGCCGGCGGCGCTGGCGGCCTCGCGCCTGCTGGCTGAGGCTGGGTTTCTGGTGTCCGCCATCCGCCCGCCGACCGTGCCCGAGGGCACCTCGCGGCTGCGCTTCACCTTCACCGCCCAGCATTCGGACGAGGCGATCACCCGGTTGGCGGACCTGGTGCGCGAGCGCATCCTGGGGGCGGGGATATGAGTGGTGTCTTCATCACCGGGGCCGGGACCGATGTTGGCAAGACGTTCGTGGCCGCCGGGCTGGTGCGGGCGCTGCGCCGGGCCGGTCGGGAGGTCTTCGCGCTGAAGCCGGTGGTCAGCGGGTTCGATCCCGCGGCGGCGGCCGACAGCGATCCGGGTGTGTTGCTGGCGGCGCTCGGTCGCGCGGTGACGCCGGAGTCGGTGATGGAGATCGCGCCGTGGCGCTTCCGCGCGCCGCTGTCGCCGGACATGGCCGCGCGGCTGGAGGGGCGGACGGTGGATGTGGACGCGGTGATCGGCTTCTGCCGCGAGCGGATCGCCGCGACGGAGGGCGTGGTGGTGATCGAGGGCGTTGGCGGCGTGATGGTGCCGCTGGACGACCGGCGCACGGTGCTGGACTGGATCACGGCGCTGGACCTGCCGACGGTGCTGGTCTCGGGCAGCTACCTGGGCGCCATCAGCCACACCCTGAGCGCGCTGGACGTGCTGGTGCGGCGTGACGTCGCCGTGGTGGCGCTGGTGGTAAGCGAGTCGACGGGCAGCAGCGTGCCGTTGGCTGACACGGTCGCGACGATTGCTCGGTTCGCGGCGTCGGTTACGGGGCTGCGATGGGGGGGTGACGATGCGGTTTTTGATCGGCTGGTCGGAAGGCAAGGTTGGGGCTCCGCCCCAAACCCCGCCAAGGGGAATCCCCTTGGAACCCATCACTTAAGGGATGGGGGTCTGGGGCCTCAGGCCCCAGCGGGGTCCAGGGGCAGAGCCCCTGGCCTTGCTTCCTCGCCAGGGACTAAACCGCTCGCATGGCGCTAAAAATCGGACGCGGGGCGGCAGCGCCGCCCTTCCTGGTGATGGACGTGATCGCCGCCGCCAACGCGCGCCAGGCAGCGCTCGCCCCCGGCGCCCCCCGCGTCATCCGCATGGAAGTCGGCCAGCCCGGCACCGGGGCCCCGTCCGGCGCCGCCAGGGCCGCGGCGGCGGCGCTGTCGTCGGACGACCCCCTCGGCTACACCGAAGCCTTCGGCCGCCGCAGCCTGCGCGAGCGGATCGTCGCGCACTACCGGGACTGGTACGGGCTCGAGATCCCGCTCTCCCGCGTCGCGGTCACGGTGGGCGCATCTGGCGCGTTCCCGCTGGCCTTCCTGGCAGCGTTCGACCCCGGCGACCGCGTGGCGCTGACCTCTCCGTTCTATCCGCCCTACGTCAACATCCTCACCGCGCTGGGTCTCGTGCCGGTGATCCTGGAGGCGGGACCCGAAACGCGGTTCCAGCCCAGCGTTGCTATGCTGGACCGGCTCGACCCGCCGCCCGACGGGCTGATCGTGGCGAGCCCCTGCAACCCGGCCGGCACCATGCTGCACCCTGACGAGCTTGCGGCAATCGCCGCCTGGTGCGACCGCAGCGGCGTGCGGCTGATCAGCGACGAGATCTACCACGGCCTGCACTACGAAAGCGCCATCGCCACCGCGGCGGCGTGCTCGCCGCATGCAGTCGTGGTGAACAGTTTCTCCAAATACTTCAGCATGACCGGCTGGCGCGTCGGCTGGCTGATCCTGCCCGAGGATCTGGTCCGTCCGGTCGAGTGCCTGGCGCAGAACCTGTTCATCAGCGCCCCGCATATCTCGCAGATCGCGGCCGAGGCAGCGCTCGACTGCCACGACGAACTGCAAGCAAACGTGGCGCGCTACCGCCGCTCCCGCGAGCACCTGCTGCGCGCGCTGCCCGAAGCGGGGTTTGATCGGCTGAGCCCGGCGGAGGGCGCGTTCTACCTGTTCGCCGACATGGCCGAGCGCTCCAACGACAGCGTCGCCTTCTGCGCGCGCATGCTGGCGGAGTTGGGCGTGGCCGCGACGCCAGGCGTGGATTTCGACCGCACCCGCGGCAACCGGTTCCTGCGGTTCAGCTACTGCGGGCCAGAGGCGGACATGCGAGAGGCGACAGCGCGGCTGCGGGGTTGGCGGTAGCGCACCTTCGCCACGAGTGGCCGGACCGTAGGGTGGACAAGCGTAGCGCCGTCCATCATTGCCGCCTGCGGCACCGCAAGCGGTGGACGGCGCAAGCGCCGATCCACCCTACTCGAAAGCCGCACGGGACGGCACGGCTGGCGCGTGGCACAGCGAATCTCGTAACAATTCATCCCCACGCCGCCGCCAGCCCAACGTGAGCGTCGCATCCTACCCCAAAGCGTCGTCGCCGCCGCCGCCCGACGCGAGCGGCAGGGACAGACGGATGCAAAAGCCGCTTGGGGCACGATTGCTCGCGGTGAGCTCGCCGCCGAGCGCCCTGGCATTCTGCCGCGCGATCCACAGGCCGATGCCGAAATGCGCCCCACCCGCGCCAGCCGGCGCCGCGCGACGGTCGGAGTAGTAACGATCGAATATCCGCGACAGCGCCGCCGACGGAACACCCGGTCCGTCGTCCAGGACGCTGAGCCGGGCTTCGCTCCCCTCGGCTATCAGGCTGACGCGTACGGTTCCGCCCGCCGGGGAAAAGCTGAGCGCGTTGTCCAGCAGGTTTTCCACGATACTCTCGATGGCCTCTGGCTCGCCGAGCACCACCACGTTCGGTTCCAGCGTGTCCACGATCGAAACCTGCTGCGCCGCGCGCATCGCCCGGCAATCGGCGACCAGCGCCCTTACCAGCGCGGACAGGACCACCCGGGTTTCGGCCATCTCAAGCAGATCGGCGGTCGCGGTATCGAGACGCCGCGCGGACTGGACCAGCCCGTCCAGACGATCGAGCGACGCCGTCATCGCGGCCAGCGCCGGCTGCAGCCGCTGGGGAGTCGGCGCCTTGCCGATCAGCGGCTCCACTGCCTGACGGATCGTTGCAATCGGTCCTTTCAAGGCGTGTGCGTTGTCCTCGGCCGCCTGCCGCAGCATCTCCGCCGTGCCGTGCAAACGCTGCACCATGGTATCGATCGCGCGGGCCACCGGCATGATCTCGGGGACGACGGTCGCCGCGGCGAAACTGCCGGCGGCGGTCGGCGCCAGCGCGACGCGGCGGAAGCGCCGCAGCGCGGTCATCACGCTGCCGAAGATCAGCAGGATCAAGGCCGCCATCACCCCATAGACAAACAGCGCAAGCAGCAACTCGGGACGGGCATAGAATGGACGGTCGTCGATGCCGGCGAGAACACGCTCCGAGCTGACGGCGATGACGATGGCCCAGCAGCCGGCCTTCGCCGGCACGCCGGTCATCGACGTGATCATCGCAGCGCCCCATGTCTGCAACGCGACGCGCTCGGCCATCGGCGTGCCGCCTGTGCAGGATCGTGCCAGCGCAGGCGGCACACCGAGCGATTCAAGACGCTGGCGTTCCTCGTCGAGTTGCTCCACGGCGATTGCCGGCTCGCTGGCAACCAGAAAGAACGCCGTACCCGCCGATTCAGTGTTCGGGTGGAACAACAGCACGATGCGCCGGCGCGGATCGGCGAAGCGGCCGAGCTGTCCCTCAAGATCGCTGAATTTTTCCGGCTCCAGATCGCGCAGCGCCGGTGCCAGCCCGGCCGCGATTGCCGTTCCGGCGTCGCGCACGGCGGTGACCAGGAGCTCTCTTTGCTGGTCCTGTGTATGGGCGAAGATGGCGTAGAGCAGAATTGGCAGGGCAACGAGAATGACGAGCAGCGCCAGCGCCTGCACGCGCAGCGATCGCACCAGGCGCACACCGATGGGCGTGCGTCCGTCAGTCATTGCTACGCCAGCGATAGCCGAAGCCCGGATAGTTTTCGAGCGCGGCAAAGCCGGTGTCGATCTGCTCGAACTTGCGGCGCAGCCGCTTGATCGCCGCGCGGACATTGGTCCGGTAACCATCCTCGCCGGAACCCGAAATGAAACCATCGCCCTTCATGACGTCGTAGATCTCGCGGTAGCCGACATCGAGGCCGGGCTTGCCGGCAAGCAGCAGGACGATATCGAACTCGGTGCGGCTGAGCGGCACCTCCAGTCCGTTCCACTGCGCGCGCCTCGACTGGCGGCTGAGCAGCAGCGTGCCGAGCTTCAGGTCCGCGCCGGCCGCGGCGGCGTCCTGGTCGCGACCCGGCCGGGTCAGCAGCGCCAGGCGCTGCAGAATGATCGCGGGTCCACGGCTCTTGTCCACGAAATCCAGCGCGCCGCAACGCAGCGCCTCCTCCTCGAACATCGGTGCGGTGTGGGAGGTGAGCACCATTACCGGGATGGCCGCCGCCTGTTCGGACAGGGCGCGCAGGAAGGCGAGTCCGTCCAGGCCGGGCATATCGAGATCAAGGATGCACGCATCCGCGCCGGTGCCCGCCGCCAGCGCGGCCAGCGCGGCGGCGGGATCGCCGAAGCAGAGCGGAACGTAGCCTGCTGCCGTCAGGTTCTGGCTGAACACGCGCAGGAACAGCGCGTCGTCGTCCACCAGGACCAGCCGCTTTGGCCGCGGCGGGGTTGCCGGGTCAGGAGGCACGGGAGTCCAGGATGCGGCTGAGGCAGTCGCCGCTGCCGGTGCCGGCCGAGTGGTGGCTCAGGGCGAAGAATCCGTTCCGCGTCACGTCGTAATAGAATGCGATTTCCACGCTGCACGCGCCGCTGCGATAGGTCCAGGTCTGCTTTGTACCGTGGGCGGCCGTGGCGGCCGGCGCACCGAGCAGTCCACGCACCTGGTCCTGTGAAAGTCCGACCACCGCCGTGGGCGGCCGCTGCGAGGCAGGCGACGGCGGCGTGCCCGGGGCGGGGAGCGGTTCCGTGTGCACGGGGGCGCCGCGGGATGCGGTCATCGGCCGGTCCTGTGACGGACGGGCACGGGGTGTGACCGTTCGCGGCGGCTGGGCAGGCGGCGGCCGCTGCGCCACGACGGGTACCGGGGCCGGCGTCTGCAGATCATCCGCGTCCATCATGCAGCCCGGCAGGCATAGCAGGGCGCTCGCCAGACAAGGAAACATTGCGCGCGCAAGGAACAATCGAACATCCATGAAAGCAATTAACGACGATATAACGACGCAATCGCGGCCGTGACGGGTTGCCACCCGCCGTGACAAAGCCGAGATGGGGATTGTTCGGCTTCTCATCCAGTCATAGTTCACTGGCCAGAGAGCACGGTGCTCTCGTTGGAGAAGGCCAAGCCGACATGCGTCTCATTTTGCTTCCAATCATTGGCTCGTTGCTTCTGGTCGGTTGTTCGCACATGGACAGGACCCAGCAGCGCGCCCTGAGCGGGGGCGCGATCGGGGCGGCGGCAGGCATGGCCATCTCCGCGCTGGCCGGGGGCAGTCTTCTGGTCGGCGGTCTGGCCGGCGGCGCCGGCGGTGCAGCAATCGGCGCGCTGACGCATTGAGCCATGGTCCGGCGTCCGGGTCGAGGCGTGCGACGTTAGCCGATCATTAGGAGTCCCGGGGCATTCCCGGCGCCGCGCCGGCGGGTCCCACTGGACCCCACAGCCGCGTCTCGAACAACGAGACCGGTCTAAACACTGAAGGAGTATCGTTATGGGTCAAAGAACCGCGTTGCTCACGGCAACCGCCATGCTCGCTGCCGTCACGGCGATCGCCCCGTCGCGGCTGGCCGCGTCGGAGCACATCAGAAACATCCCGCCGTCGATGCGCTTCGACCACGAGCAGACCATCGCACGACTCGCCGCGCTGGCCGGGAAGCCCGCGCCGGTGGGACCGGAAGCCCGCGCCGTGCTCGATCTGATGGAGCCGCATATCCAGCGCCATGAGGCGGCCGTGCTGCCCACGCTGGCGCTGCTTCCGCTGATTGCCGAGGGCAAGGCGAGTCCCGACATGAAATGGGCGTTGCTGATGGCCGACCGCGTCAAGGCCGAGCGGCAGCAGGATCTGCAGGAGCAGCAACAAATCACGGTGCAATTGAACCGGCTGGGCACGGCTGCGCAACAGGCGAACGATCCGGATGCATTCGGAACCGCCCAGCAGATCGCCGGGGACTTGCTGCGGGAGAACGAAGTGACGGAGCCGACAGCGATCCTGATCGGCGAGTATCTACGCGCAAAGCTGTCCTCTGGCTCGTAATCCGGGGTGATCTGTCCGCCGGGCGGAGGATTTCAGCGGCGCGCCGGGCGGTGAGGTGATCAGGGTGGGTGCGCGTCCGAGGGCGCGCACCCGCGCCTCGTAACCGGTCAGTCGAAGTGCCAGCGGTGATGCTCCGGTTTGGCGTCAGTGTTGGTGGTGCCGATCGTGGACGGTCGAGAAGGTATGCCGCCCTTCGTAGGCCACGAAATTCACACAATTTTCTTGTGCAACAGAAAGCCGACTGATTCCCTGTGCCGTTCGCGATTCGGGCGTGCGACGGGGCGGCGAGCTTGCAGCCACTTTGTGTGCCCAGGTCGTAAAATCCGGAGGAGCGCGCCCGGCGCGTGCCGGAACACGCGCCGGGTCGCCGGGCAGAAGCTCAGTTGTAGTGCCAGTGATGATGCTCCCACTGGCGATGATGCCAGTGTTCGTGGTGCCAATAGTAGTCGGCCTGGGTGGCGTGCCGTCCTTCGTATGGCGTGCCGCCGTAGTAGTGGTCGGGGGCGGCCTGGGCGCCGTAAGCGGTCATCGCCAGGATGCCGCCGAGCGCCGTCAGTCCGATCAGGGTCTTGCGCATCATGTTTTCCTCCTCCTTGGGGAGTGTGATGACCCTGGCCGCGAATTCGGCCAACATCGGGTCAGGATGGTGGCCGCGGTGGGTCCATTCGCAACAGCGTGTTGCGACGTCGGGGCTAACGCCGAGGCGGAGGACAGGGATGCGGATCGGCGTCGTCGATCTCGGGCACATGGGCGAGACCACGCTCCGGCGGACCCGGGAAGGGCATTCCCGCGCGGCCCGCGACACCGGTCCGACGGTCTGGGAGACGGGCAAACTCTCCGCTTGCGTTAGCGTGATCGACGGCGAAGCGCCGGCCGAAACAGAGGTTCGGCAGGGGCGACCAGCCTCGCGACGCCGATCGCGTCTCCGCCAATGACCGTCGTCCTCATGATGGGCGTCTCCGGCAGCGGCAAAACGACCGCTTCGGTGCTGCTTGCGGCCCGCGAGGGCTGGCAGATGCTGGAGGGCGACTCGCTGCACCCGCCGGCCAATATCGAGAAGATGCGTCACGGCTTTCCGCTGACCGACAAAGATCGCTGGCCCTGGCTGCAGGCGATCGCGGCCGAAATCGATCGCTGGCGGGTGGCCGGCATCTCCGGCGTGGTCGCGTGCTCGGCGCTGAAGCGCAGCTATCGCGATCTGCTGATCAATGGCCGGCCCGACGTGGCGCTGGTGTATCTGCAGGGCTCGCACGACCTGATCGCCAACCGGCTGGCGGCGCGCATGGGGCACTACATGCCGGCAACGCTGCTCGATAGCCAGTTCGCGACGCTGGAGGAGCCGGGACCGGACGAACATCCGATCGTGGTGTCGGTGGCGCATCCGACGGATGAGATCGTCGCGCAGGTGATGCGGGCGCTCAAGGAGCGCGGCATGTGAGCGGTCCGTTCGCGGTCTATCCCAGTCTGCGCGACAAGCTGGTGTTCATCACCGGCGGCGCCAGCGGCATCGGCGCCGAGTTGGTCGCGGCGTTCGCGGCGCAAGGTGCCCGAGTGGCGTTCGCGGACATCGCCGACGACGCTGCCCATGCAGTATGCACCGCGGTTGCCGAAGCGGGGCACCTCGCGCCGCAGTATCGGCACTGCGACCTGAAGGACATCGCGGCGCTGCAGGCGGCGATCACCGAAGCGGGGCGCCTCGGCCCGATCAGCGTGCTGGTGAACAACGCGGCGAACGACCAGCGGCACAGGTTCGAGACCGTCACCGCAGAGTACTGGGACGAGCGGATGGCGACCAACCTGCGCCACCAGTTCTTCGCCATCCAGGCAGTGGCGCCGATCATGAGTGCAGCGGGCGGCGGGTCGATCATCAATCTCGGCTCCATGAGCTGGCGAGCCGGCCAGGGCGGCATGCCGGCCTACACCGCAGCGAAAGCGGCGATCGAGGGGCTGACGCGCGGCATGGCGCGCGATCTGGGACCGGACAAAATCAGGGTCAATTGCGTCGTTCCCGGCTGGATCATGACGCAACGCCAGATCGATCTGTGGCTGACTCCGGAGGCCGAGGCCGATCTGATGCGCAGCCAGTGCCTCAAGCAGAAACTTGTGCCTGCCGACGTGGCGCGTCTGGTGCTGTGGCTGGCGGCGGATGACAGCCGGATGTGCACGAGCCAGATGTGGATCGTTGACGGCGGTCGGCTCTGATGCAGAGCACGGCATGTTGCAGCAAGAGCCGGACTGCGGCTTTGGCGCAGCGACGGCGCCGCACGAACCCTCGGGCGCGCACGTTCGCAACGTCACCATACTGCGAACCCATGAGGCACCGATGACCTACGACGCCTTCTGGCTGCGCTACCTCCGTGCCCACAGCAGCCCGGCCACCCGTGCGATGCACTACGCGGGCAGCCTGCTCGCGGTCGCCTGCCTGCTGCTCGGCGTGCTGGTCGATTGGCGCTTCCTGATCGCGGCGCCGCTGATCGGCTACGGCTTTGCCTGGACCGCGCATTACGGCATCGAGGGCAACCGCCCCGAAACATTCGGCCATCCGTTCTGGTCGCTGGCGAGCGACTTCCGCATGCTTGCGCTGTTCCTGACAGGCCGGCTGACCCCCCATCTCGCGCGCGCCGCCGCAAGCCGCTAAGCTCGCGCCCGTAACGATGCCGAAGGGGCCGGGCGATGTGGGAACCGATGAACTCGCCGAACGACGTGGTGATGGAGTCGGGCCGTTCTTTGCATGCGCTGTGTGTCAACACGCAGGATGTCGCCGGCTGATGAGATTGCCTCGGCTGCTGCAGGCGCACGGAACCACTGTCCGCACGGAAATCCTCGCCGGCGTTACGACCTTTCTGACCATGGCGTATATTGTGGTGGTCAACCCGGGCATTCTGGCGGAGGCCGGGATCGACCACGGCGCGGCGTTCGTCGCCACTTGTTTGGCGGCCGCGATAGGCTCGGCGGCGATGGGGCTGCTGGCCGACCTGCCGCTGGCGCTGGCGCCGGGCATGGGGCTGAACGCCTATTTCACGTTCACGGTGGTGAAGGGCATGGGCGTGCCCTGGCAGGTGGCGCTGGGCGCGGTGTTCCTGTCCGGCGTGCTGTTCCTGATTGTCAGCCTGCTGCGCGTTCGGGAGTGGCTGATCAACGCCATCCCGCTGTCGCTGAAGCTCGGCATCGGCGCAGGGATCGGGCTGTTCCTCGGGCTGATCGGCGCCCACGAGATGGGCCTGGTCGGCGCCAACCCGGTGACGCTGGTCACGCTCGGCCGGCTCGGCGAACCCAGCACGCTGCTGTCCTGCCTGGGGTTCCTGCTGATCGCCGGGCTGGCGGCGCGGCGGGTGCCGGGGGCGATCCTGATCGGCATCGTGGCGGTGGCGTTGCTCGGGGTGCCACTGGGGCTCACCGACCTGCATGGCGTGGTCGCCGCGCCGCCCTCGCTGGCGCCGACCTTCCTGCAACTCGATATCCCCGGAGCGCTGAAGCTGGGCCTGCCGGTGGTGGTGCTGACGTTCTTCCTGGTGGATGTGCTGGACAACGCCGGCACGCTGATCGCGACCACGCACCGCGCCGGCCTGATGCGGCCGGACGGCACGGTGCCGCGGCTGCGGGAGGCGCTGCTGGCGGATAGCGGCGGCGCCATCATCGGCGCGCTGCTCGGCACCAGCACGACGACCAGTTACATCGAGAGCGCGGCGGGCATCCAGGCCGGCGGGCGCACCGGGCTGACCGCGATCACCGTCGCGGTGCTGTTCCTGGCGACGCTGTTCTTCGCTCCGCTCGCCACCGCGATCCCCGCTTTCGCCACCGCGCCCGCCCTGGTGTTCGTTGCGTGCATGATGATGCGCGCGCTGGCCGACATCGCATGGGGAGACGCCACGGAGTATGTGCCCGCCGTGGTGGTGGCGATCGCCATGCCGTTCACCTTCTCGATCGCGACGGGGATCGGCCTGGGCTTCATCGTGCATGTGGTGGTGAAGTGCGCGGCCGGGCGGGTGCGGGAGGTTGCCGGCGCGGTGTGGGTGATCGCCGGGCTGTCGGTCCTGAAGTTCGCGTTCGCATAGCCTGCGCGCCGAGCGGCGTGGCCGCGGCTGACGGTTCGACGACGCCAAATGACGCGTCCGCAGACTTGCCGCTGCCTCCGGCGTCCGTTACGCTCAGTGCAAAGGGGATGGAGTTCCCCAAAACCGCCCGGCCGACAATGGGCTGATGACTCCTGCCGCTGGACACCGCAGGAGCCTGTCCGGAACCCTCCGGGCCAACCCGCTCCGTGGCGGGTTTTTTGTTTGAGGGAGACCGGATGCTCGGATACGTGATGGTCGCCGTCGGCAGTGCGCTGGGCGGGGTGACGCGCTACTGGCTGAGCATCGCCGTGGTGCGGCTCCTGGGCCCGTCGTTCCCCTGGGGCACCATCCTGATCAACGTGCTGGGCAGCTTCGTCATCGGCTTCTTCGGGGCGCTGACCGGGTCCCAAGGGCTGATCCCGGCCCCCCAGGCAATCCGGACGCTGGTGATGGTCGGGATGTGCGGCGGCTTCACGACCTTCTCCTCGTTCAGCCTGCAGACGCTGGAGCTGGCGCGGGGCGACCAGTGGTTCGGCGCACTCGCCAACGTGGTGCTGTCCGTGGTTCTATGCCTTGCCTCCGTGACGGCTGGTCACGTCCTCGCAACTCGCATCGCCATGCTGGTACCGGCCGAGCCCTGACGTGGCGCCGGGGCCATAAACTTAACCCAAGGGGGAGACACCCATGGCTGCACGCATTGATCTGATCGACGCTCTGGAGATTCTCGACTCGCGCGGCAACCCGACCGTGCGGGTGCAAATCGGCCTGGAGGACGGCACGCTGGTCAGCGCCTCGGTGCCGTCGGGCGCGTCCACCGGGGAGAACGAAGCGATCGAGCTGCGGGACGGCGACAAATCCCGCTATGGCGGCAAGGGCGTCCTGAAGGCGGTCGCCAATGTGGTCGAGACCATCGGCCCCAGGCTGATCGGCCAGGACCCGGCGCGACAGGCCGAAATCGACCGCACGATGATCGAGCTGGACGGCACGCCGGACAAATCCAAGCTGGGGGCCAACGCCATCCTCGGCGTGTCGATGGCGGTGGCGCGGGCGGCGGCGGAGTCCTCCGGCCTGCCGCTGTATGCCTATCTCGGCGGGCCGGGCGCGGTGCGCCTGCCGGTGCCGATGATGAACGTCATCAACGGCGGCACGCATGCGGACAACTCGCTGGACTTCCAGGAGTTCATGCTGGTCCCCCACGGCGCGCCCAGCTTCAGCGAGGCGCTGCGCTACGGCGCGGAGGTGTTCCACGCGCTCAAGGCGATCCTGCACAAGCGCGGCCTGTCCACCGCGGTGGGCGATGAGGGCGGCTTCGCACCCAACCTGCCGAACAACGAAGCCGGCTGCGAGCTGATCGTCGAGGCGATCAAGGCCGCTGGCCTGAAGCCGGGCGAGCAGGTCGCGATCGCGCTCGACCCCGCCGCCAGCGCCTTCGTCAAGGACGGGGTGTACGACCTGGCCAAGTCGGGCGGCGGCCGCAAATCCAGCCGGGAGATGACCGAGCTGTTTGCCCGCTGGGTCGCGGCCTATCCGGTGGTCTCCATCGAGGACGGCCTGGGTGAGAACGACTGGGCCGGCTTCGCGGAGCACACCGCGCTGCTCGGTGGCACCACGCAGATCGTCGGCGACGACCTGTATGTGACCAACACCAGGTTCATCGCCCGCGGCATCGCCGAGCATTCGACCAACGCGGTGCTGATCAAGCTGAACCAGATCGGCTCGGTGACCGAGACCATCGAGGCGATCGAGATGTGCCGACGTGCCGGCTGGCGCTACATCGTGTCGCACCGCTCGGGCGAGACCGAGGACTCGTTCATCGCCGACTTCGTGGTCGCGATGGGCGGCGGACAGATCAAGACCGGCTCGCTGTCCCGCAGTGAGCGGATTGCGAAATACAACCGGTTGTTGGAGATCGAGCGCGAGCTGGGCAAGGCAGCGGTGTTCGAGAGCCCGTTCCGCGGCAAGGCATAGGCCTGCACCGGAGACGTAACGGGATCAGGCCGAGGGGACGACGGTAGACCAAAGCGCCGTGGCCCCTGTCCTGGTCTTTGCCGGCCCGGTGACGAGGCGTGCGAGAAATGATCGAAGACGCGGAACCTGTGGCATGAGTAAGGTCGGCGGCGCAGCAATCGTCCTTGCAGGCTTCATCGCGGCCTGCGTGGCGATCCAGTTCGGCGCCGGTGCCTATACGACCGATCGCGGATTGACCAACGACGAGGCGGCGCATTTCGTCAACTCGTTGCTGATTCTCGATTTCCTGCGCGAGGCGCCGTTCTCGAACCCGCTTCGGTACGCGTTGGATTACTACGCGCACCTTCCTCGCGTTTCCATCGGTCACTGGCCGCCGATGTTTTATATCGTCCAGGCTGCAGTGTTCGGTCTGTTCGGGCGGTCGGGCACCGCGGCCATGGCGTTCCAGGCCGTGGTCGCCGGCGTGGCCTGCGGCTGGCCGGCGATCCTGGTGCAGCGGCGGCTGGGATGGCTCGCCGGGATCTGCGCGGGTCTCGCGGTGCTGGCCTCGCCGGTGCTGCTGTTCCTGCTCGACGCTGTCATGCTGGACACATTCCTGGCGTTATGGGTCCTGGGTGCCGCGCTGACCTGGGCGCAATTTGCCCGCCGCCCCGGCCTGGGCTGGGCCGCACTGTTTGCCGTGTGCGCGATCGGCGCCATCATGACCAAGGGAAACGGGTTCGGTCTGGCCCTGCTGCCGCCGCTGTACGCCGCCATCACGCGCGACACGCGGCCGCTGCGGGACTGGCGGGCCTGGCTCGCTGCCGTGGCAATCGCAATCGTTACCATTCCCTGGTACGCGTTGACCTACAGGATGGCCGCCGACGGCTTCAATTACGCCTGGGGATGGGACTACACCGGCCGCGCCATTCCTGCCTACGCCCGTGCCCTGGTTCCCTCGCTCGGTGTGATCGGTCTGATCGGGTTTGCCTCCGGGGTGGTTGCGGCCGCGCGACGGGTCGATGGCGAGCGGGACCAGACGCTGGCGTCGCTGGCCGCCACGGTGCTGGCCATGGCGCTGTTCCAGGTCGTGGCGCCGGCCTATATCACGCCCCGCTATCTGGTCTCGCTGGTGCCGGCCGCGGTTGTGGTTTCCGCGCTTGGGCTGGCATTCCTGGTTCGGCAGCTCATCCCAAGGCCGCCACGGGTGGCCGGCCTGGCGGTGGCGGCGCTGCTGCTGGTCAATGCCGCAACAATCGTGGCGCTGCCTCGCGTCGCTCCGTTCGGGATGGGCCGGGTGGCGCAGCGTGTGCTGCAAGCGGAGGGCGGCAACCCGCTGGTCCTGATAGCCGGTTCCGGGCGCGCCGAGGGCGCCTTGATCGCGGCCTTCGCCGCGCTTGATCCGGCGCGTACGCACTACGTGCTCCGTGGAACCCAGCTATTGGGCACCGGCAATTTCATGGGCACGCAATACCAGGAGCGGTTCGCGACGTCGGACGAGCTTGCCAGGTGGCTGGACGACAGCGGGATCGGATGGCTGGTGGTGGACGATTCGGCGGTCGCGAAGGCGCTGGCGGCAAACCGCCAGATCGATGCGGTGCTGGCGGCGCCTCGCCCGGGGTGGGAACTGGCTGACGAGCATCGGAGCTCCGAGGGCGAAGTCCGCCTGTTTCGCCTGCCCGCCGCTCGACCGACGCCAGATCAGATGCAGGATATCCTGCAGCGCATTCAACCGAACATGAGGTGATGAACCGTCTGCGGCCGGCTCCGCGCCCTGCAGCCGCTGGCCCCAGGCTGCCGGTCCCGCGTCGCTCAGCGCCGACCCGGGTCGATCGGTGCGCAGTTGGTGCGACCGGAGGCAACGCAATCCTGGATGCGCGCCGCGTCGCCCAGCCGGTGCATGACGAACACAACCGAAACGATCAGCACAACCATCAGACCCAGCGCGACAAGCGCGCCGCGCGGTGGTCCCCTGTTCTCCTCGTCATCCACCATCTGGTCCGGTCCTCCATGACTGGGCGGCAAGCGGCTGGTTCAGCCTGTCGAAAGTGCAGACCCTGTTCCTTCGGGAGACCCCCGTCCCGGCCCGCTGGCTGAGAGGCCCAAAGGGAGGTCGTAATCGGACAAGCTGTTGCCGATGGGGCAAAGTCAGAATCCGGTCAGCAGGATGTCGAGCGCGCAGGCAAACCGATCACCGTGGTCGGCCAGCAGCGAACCGGCTCGCTCTCCGATCTCGCGAGAGGTCAGGGTCGCCAGCGATTGCGCGACGAAAGCGTAGTCACAGTCGTCAATGCGAACGACCGGATTCAGGTCGGCAACCGGTTTGCCGATGTCCGCCACAGGCACCAAGGGGACGACAATGCGGGTCATCACCTTCTCCGAGGTGTGGTCGGACTGCACATCGACAACGTAACCCTGATTGGCTGCCAGCCTGAACAGGTCGAACCGCGCCATCGGGGTCAGAACTTCCGATACTTGGCGAGCGGCACGCCATTTGTCTCGACGTAGGCGTTCCACGCCACAAAGCCGGCGGCATTTTCATCTTGCCAGCGCTTTGCCCGCCTGCGGCGGACCTCGCTCTCAAGCCCCTCTTCGCAGGCCCGGGAGACATTGATTCCCAGGTCTCGTGCCTCGGAGACCAGCGCCTCACTCAACGACACATTCGTAGCCCGTTTGGGCCCGTCGTCCTGACGCCTGCCCACTTGGTTCATGGTGTGCGCCTCCATCGCCAATGCGCTAAGCATATGCACATCAAGAGCGCGCACTCAGGATAGGCGCATACCAGGCAGCACTCCAGTTTTCCGTCATGGATCGGGCGGCATCGACCCCGCTGCGGTCAGGACTTCCGGCAGGCCGTACTGGCACACCGCCGTCTGCCACGGCAGGCGGGGCGGACAGCGGAACTAACGACGGTCAGCGTCGACACTTCGCCCGATCGCAGCGAGGTGTTCCGAACCCGCGATGATGCCTTCGGGTAGAGCGGCCCCCGGATCGTCCGGCACCGGCGCCTCCACGCGCGCCCATTCTTTCACCAGCGTAAAGCCGACGCCCAGCAGCACCGGGCCGACGAAGATCCCGAGCAAGCCGAAAGCAATCGCGCCGCCCAGAACGCCGAGCACGGTCAGCAGAAACGGCAATTGCGCCCCGCGGGTGATGAACCAGGGACGGATCACGCTATCGGCGCCGGAGATCGCCACGCCGCCATAAACGGCGAGGAAGATGCCCCAGCCGAGGTGATCGTCGGCCATCAGCCAGATCGCCGCCGGGATCCAGACCAGCGGCGCGCCG
>Ga0182012_10002722_pt1 | contig 19049 bp, 14 predicted proteins | sample 612S2SmetaG_FD_120486 | JGI IMG/M metagenome (GOLD analysis project Ga0182012, IMG submission 120486) | Permafrost microbial communities from Stordalen Mire, Sweden - 612S2S metaG | ecosystem: Environmental > Terrestrial > Soil > Wetlands > Permafrost | place: Sweden: Stordalen | collected...
ACCCATTCATGCTGGCCGTTCTTGTCGGTTTCGCCGGTAACGCTGAACAGGTTGCCGGCCTGCCAGACCTCGACCACGCGGTGGCGGTAGCGGACGATCGGGATCGACAGCAGGGTAACGAGCGCATCGACGGCGACGTGAATGGTGATAGTGTCGCCCTGGCGATCGAAGGTCAGGGTGTGGCGGCCGATATCGCTGCCGTGGCGGATCAGTCTGAAGGCGAGCGAGTCGCCCGGGGGAACGGGCAGCGCCGCGCCGGCGGGGCGCACCGCAATGGCCGCCCCTGCCAAAAGCATAGCACGCCGCAGTATCACCGAATCACCGTCCACCCGTTGTTGCCGGCCTACGCTCGGTCCGTAACCTAGCGAATCGCAGGCTTCAACCGAAACGCGTCCGAAAGAACATGACAGTTTCGGGTCAGCCGCGGCGTGCGGGCCGGGTCAGTTGGGTAGGGGAGACTCAGTCGCGCAGATGCGGCATCACCTCGCTGCACATCAGCCGCAGCGAGTTGGTCACGCGCTCGTGCGGGATGCGCATGCCGCAATTCATCTCTGCCAAGATGCCGGACAGGCCGAGGGTTTCCCGCAGGATGGCGAGCCGATCGGTGACCATGGCCGGGGTGCCGACGACGATTTTGCTTTTCAGCACGTCCTCGTAGTCGATGGTTTGCAGGCGCTGGCCGCGTTCGGCGCGGTTTTCGATGGCGCGAGCGCCTTCCATAACGGCGGATGCCTCGATCCGCTCGCCCAGATATTTGTAGAAGTGCATCACACTTTCATGCGGCTCCTCACGGGCCTGCTGCTCGGTTTCCGCGATATAGACCGGGACCCGAAGATAGACCTTGCCGTTGCCGGGGTGGCCGGCGGCGGCCCAGGCTTCGCGATAGACGCGCAGATTGGGCACCAGTTCGTTGAGGTCGCCGAGGCGAGTGGCGACGAAGATCGGCAAGCCGGCCTCGCCGCTTTGCTGGAACGTGTCGGGGCTGTTCACCGCGATACGCAGTTCCGGATAGGGCGCCTGGTACGGTTTCGGCACCAGGCAGATGTTGTCGAAGTTGTAGAACTGGCCGTGGAACGAGAAGGTTTCCTGGGTCCAGGCGCGCTTGAGGATTTCCAGCACCTCGGCGAAGCGTTCCCGCGATTCAGCGTAGGAGATGCCGTAGGCCTGGTAGGTGCGGGGAAAGCCGCTGCGGCCGACGCCGAAGATCAGGCGGCCGTGGCTGATGTGATCGACCGTGGAGGCTTCCTCGGCGATGCGCAGCGGGTGGCAGAGCGGGAGCACCTGAACGGCGATGCCGATTTTCATGCGCTTGGTGCGCGTGGCGATGGAACTGGCGATGGACAACGGCGCGGCGAGGACCGATCGTTCGGGCGCGGTGTGCAGTTCGGCCAGCCACATGACGTCGAGGCCGGCGGCCTCGGCTTCATCAACCTGCTGAAAGGATTCTGCAAAGGCCTGAGCCTCGGTCTGGCCGGGCCGGCGCTGAAATTCGTGGAACATGCCGAATTCCATGTGTGGTCGTCTCCTTGTTTGGCGACAGCGTCGGACGGTTTCGCCGGTTCGGCAAGAGCGGGGGCGGTTCGGGATGACTGCCGGCACGGCGAACGGGCGGCAGATGCCAGGCCGCCGGCAGTTTTTCCACAGCAGAGGCGCCGGCCTGGGCAGGCGTTTACGTGCTGTTAAGCTTGACCCGGCAGGATGGCAGGAGGCCATCCCGCGCCACGCCAAGGCGCTGCGGATTGTCGATTGGTAAAAGGCAATTTGCCGTATCGGAGACCAGGTGCCCCACGCTCTCCCGCACGCCGCGCGCAGCCGCACGCTGGCATGGACCACCTCCGTGCTCATGGCCTTCCTGGCCGTTGCCATGGCGGTCGCGATCTGGGTGCTCCGCCAGGGTGCGATTGCGGACACCGAGGATGATAATCACCGGCTTGGCGTCGTGCTGGCCGAGGAAGTCTCCCGCACGCTTCAGGCGGACGATTCGGTCCTGCTGCAGATGCTGGACAAAATCACGCGAAGCGGCGTTGGTGACGTGGCAGCCTTGCGGGAGAAATTCGGCGGCCTGGATATTCATGTCGCCCTGGCAAAGCGCCTGATCGACCTGCCGCAAACCAGTTCATTCGTTATTTTCGATTCGGCGGGGCGCTTTGTGAATGATTCGGCCCGATGGCCGATGCCGGATTACAGCAATCTCAGCCGGTCCTATATCCAGCACTTCCTCACCACGCCGGACCAGGGGCCATATATCTCCGAACCGCTGGTCAGCCAATCCTTCGGGTTCAAGACGAGCGTACTTGCCCGCCGGATCAGTGGTGCGAACGGTGCCTTCCTGGGCGTGATCATGGCGCCCATCAGGCTTGACTATTTCGACACCTTGCTGGCCAGGACAGGGCTCAGCGACGGCACGCTGGTGTCGATTATCCGCCGCGACGGCCTGATGCTGGTGCATTATCCGACGCTGGATCTGCCGCCTGATCAGCGTATCCCGACCAACCTGCCCTGGTATGGAACAGTCGCCTCAGGGGGCGGTCATTACACCTCATACGGTGCGCTCGTTTCACCGGGCCCGACTTTTATTTCGGTCCATCCGCTCGAAACCTATCCGCTCGTGGTCGATGTCGGACGCACGAAGGCGGCCGCGTTGGCGCGCTGGCAACGGCAGGCGATCATGATGTCTGCCGGCGTGCTGGCGGCCTTGATCAGCCTGACGGCGCTGCTGCTGGCGCTGATGCGGCAGATCGCCATCAGCGAGGCGTCGCAGGAACGGATCAACCAGCAGGTGGGCGCCATCAAGGCAAGCGAGGCGCTGCTGGCGACGACGCTCGAACACATGAACCAGGGGCTGATCATGGTCGATGCCGCCGGCACGATCGCCCTGTACAACCGGCGTGCGCTGGAAATACTGGAGTTACCGGCCGATTTCATGGCGGCCCACCCGCGTGCCATCGACGTGATCGATTACCAGATGCAGCAGGACGACCTGGCCGCTCCATCGGAGCCGGGGCTGGATCTTGCGACGCTACTTGGCAGCCAGTCGTGCTATGAGCGCAGCCGCCCGAACGGCACTGTGGTGGAGGTCCGCACCGCGCCGTTGCCGGACGGGGGCATGGTCCGCACCTACACCGATATCACCGCACGAGCGGCGGCGGAGACGATGCTTGGGCTGGCCGCGTCGCACGATCAACTGACCGGCCTGGCCAATCGCAACGGCTTCAACACCAGGCTGGAAGCCGCCTTGTCGGCGGCGCGGCGGGAAAACACCGAACTCGCTGTGTTGTGCCTCGACCTCGACGGTTTCAAGGTGATCAACGACACGCTTGGGCATGGCGCGGGCGACCAGTTGCTGATCCAGGTCGCGCAGAGGATGCGGGACCTTGCCCGCGGTTCGGACATCGTCGGCCGACTGGGGGGTGATGAATTCGCTGTGGTTCTGCCCGGCGCGAACCTGACCGGGGCCGAAAATGTGGCCAGGCGACTGCTGGAGGCGATCCGCACGCCGTTCACACTTGGCGAAGAAACCGCGCGGATAGGCGTGTCGATCGGGATCGCGGCTTATCCCATCGATGGCGGAACCGCCGAACAGTTGCTGCGCAATGCCGACAGCGCGCTGTACAAAGCCAAGACGGGGGGGCGCAACGGTTGGTGTTCCTATGCGTCCGAGGACGGCCAGCGCGAACGCATGCGCATGCTGCTGGAGCAGGATTTGCGGACCGCCGTCGAGTTGCGCCAATTCACCCTGGCTTACCAGCCGATCTGCGACGTCATCACCAGCGAACCGGCCGCGTTCGAGGCGTTGCTGCGGTGGAACCATCCGACTCGCGGTGCCATATCGCCATCCGAATTCATTCCAATTGCCGAACAGACTGGCCTGATCCTGCCGCTTGGGCGCTGGGTCATCGAGGTCGCCTGCGCCGAGGCGGCGGCCTGGGCGGCGCCGCTGCGGATCGCGGTGAACCTGTCACCGGCGCAATTCCGCGATGACGATCTGGTCGGGTTTATCCAGGATGTCCTGACCCGCACTGGCCTGTCGGCGCAGCGGCTGGAGCTTGAAGTGACCGAGGGATTGTTGCTGGAGGACGTAGAGGATGTGGTCAGGACAATGCAGACGCTGCGGGCCATGGGTATCCGCATGGTCCTGGACGATTTTGGCACCGCGCATTCGAACCTGAGTTACCTGCGCGGATTTCCGTTCGACACCGTGAAGATCGATCGCAGCTTCCTGCGGGCGTTGAACAGCGACCGCCAGGCTCGGGCGCTGGTCGAAGCGATGCTGGCGATGGCACGCGCGCTGGACCTGGATGTGATTGGTGAGGGCGTCGAAACGCAGGAGCAGCTTACGCTACTGTCCGCGATGCAGTGCCGATGGGTCCAGGGCTACCTGCTGGGCCGGCCGGCGCCGAGCGCGGATACGCGGGAGCTGATCTGGAAATTCGCTTCGAGATCGGTGCGGAGCGACAAAACCATGCGGATGGCGCAGACTGCGACAGGCGCGTGACGGGCGGGCCGGACTGACGCTGGCGGTGTGCTGGAATGAGCCGGGTTTATTTCATGTCTCATCCGGAAGTTCTGATCGATCCGGCGGTGCCGGTGCCGCACTGGGGGCTGTCGCCCCGCGGATTCGAACGCATGCAGGCGCTGCTGGTGCAGCCCTGGGTGCGCGGCCTGGACACTGTCTGGTGCAGCACCGAACGCAAGGCGATCGAAGCGGCCGCGATTCTTGCCGCTTCGGTCGGCGTCGTCCCTGGTGAGCTGGCAGCGCTGGGGGAGAACGACCGATCGGCGACGGGTTACCTGCCGAAAGCCGAGTTCGAGGCGACCGCGGATACCTTCTTCGCCGATCCGGAGAGCAGTGTCCGCGGCTGGGAGACGGCGGCCGACGCGCAGCGCCGGATCGTGGCGGCGATCGCGACTGTGCTGTCGGCGATACCGGCCGGAGCGGCGATCGGGATCGTCTCGCATGGCGGTGTGGGTGCGCTGCTGCTGTGCCATTTGCAAGGACAGCGGATCAGCCGGACGGCGGACCAGCCCGGCACCGGTGGCGGCAACTATTTCTGCTTTGAGCGGGAGACGTATGCGCTGCTTCACGGCTGGCGGGCATTCGAGGCGCCTGCAGCTTGAAGTAGGGTTCGGCGGGTCGCGCTCGCTAAAACGTGATGCGCGCGTGTATGGCGTTGCGGGCGGTGGCGGCGATCGGTACCGCTGCCCGAGCGGCTGGGCGGTGTGGTAGAGTCGACCGCTCGGGCGAACAGGATGGGCCATGACGAAACCGCTGCCAGCCGAACCCTTCGGTCGTTTGCCGGATGGACGCACCGCGACGCTGTTCACTCTGGAAAACGATCAAATCCGGGTTCGCATCACCGATTTCGGCGGCCGCATGGTCAGCATCGAGGCGCCGGACCGCGACGGAAAGCGCGACCACGTGCTGCTTGGGTTCGGCGACGTCGCCGCCTATGCCGACTACGGCGGCTCGTTCTGCTGCCTGCTCGGGCGTTACGCTAACCGAATCGCCGGGGCGCAGTTCAGCCTGGACGGGCAGACTTGGCGGCTGTCGAAGAACAACGGCAATGCAACGCTGCATGGCGGTGCGGTGGGCTTCAACCGGGTGTTCTGGACGGTGGTGGCGGCGGCGGCGGAGCCGCGGCCGGCGCTGGTGCTGAGCCATGTCAGCCCCGACGGGGACCAGGGATTTCCCGGCGAGGTCCGCGTGCAGGCGACCTACCGGCTGGACGGTGCGGCCCTCTCACTGGCGTTCGAGGCTCAGACCAGCAAGCCGACGGTGATCAATCTGAGCGCGCATCCGTATTTCAATCTGGGTGGGCCCGCCTCCGCCGATGTTTTGGGCCATGTGGTCAGCATCGAAGCGGAGGCATTCCTGCCGACCGACGCCGAACAAATCCCGACCGGCGAAATTCGTCCCGTCGCCGGCACGCCGTTCGATTTCCGGGTGGCAACGGCCTTGGGCGCGCGCATCCGGCAGTCTGATCCGCAGTTGTTCCACGGGCTGGGGTATGATCACTGCTTCGTGCTGGGGATGGACGCGGCCTCGGTGCGGGCGGGGACGGTGCGGGTGCATGAACCGGTGAGCGGACGGAGCCTGGAGATCGATACGGACCAGCCGGGTGTGCAGGTTTACACGGGGAACAAGCTGACTGGCGCGTTCGCCGGGCATGGTTCGGTGATCTACCGTCAGGCCGCCGGGCTGGCGCTGGAGCCGCAGGATTTTCCTGATGCGCCGCATCACAAGCAGTTCCCGTCCACGACTCTGCGTCCGGGTGAAACTTACCGGCGGCTGATCCGCTACCGGTTTGGTTTGGCCTGAACCAGGTTGCGATCAGTTGGGGATGGCGAGCGGCATCCAGGACAGTTTCTTGTCGCGCTCCACCAGGACGGCGGCGAAATGGTGCCTCTGGTCGGCCTGCTGGTTAAAGATCTGCGAGGCCTGGGTGGGGTTGGCGACGGGGGTCTGCTGGACTTCGACGATGATGTCGCCCTTCTGGATGCCGCTGTCGGCGGCGGTTCCGGACGGATCGACCGAGGCGACCATGACGCCTTTGCCGGTCTCGGCCGACACCAGTTCCAGACCCAGCTTCCTCTGGCCATCGTCTTTCAGGATCACGGGCTTGGCCTCGGGCCATTCCTGGATTTTGACCTGGGCGGTCCGGGTGGCTCCGCCGCGGAAGATCTGAAGGGTGGCGTCGCTGCCGATCGGCGCCATCGCCGCCTTTCGCGCCAGGTCGCGGGGATCGAGCACCTTTTCGCCATTGATCATCATGATGACGTCGCCGGGCTTGATCTCGCCGTGCATCATCTTGTCGTCGCTGTCATGCACCGAGGTGACCAGGGCACCCTGCAGATCCGGCGTGTCGAACGCCTGCTTCAGCATCCAGGTGACCGGCTGGGTGTGGATCGGCAACATGCCGGCCTTTACTTCGCCGGTCTTCATCAGACGGCCGAAGACGAACTGCAGCTCCCTGGACGGCAAGGCGAAGCCGAGGCCGGAGGAGCCTGTGCTGGGCGAAAAGATGACACTGTTCATGCCGATGACCTGGCCCTGCATGTTGAACAGCGGGCCGCCGGAGTTGCCGTGGTTGATGGCTGCATCGGTCTGGATGTAGTCGTCGAACGGGCTTTCCATGATGTCGCGGTCGACGGCGCTGACGATGCCGGATGTCACGCTGTTGTCGAATCCGAACGGGCTGCCGATGGCAATGACGGTATCGCCGACACGCATTTTGTCACTGTCGCCGAACTGTACGAATGGCAGCGGATGGCCGGCATAGATGCGCAGCAACGCCATGTCGGCCTTGCCCGGCATACCGACGACCGAGGCCTGGTAGCGCACGCCGTCCGCTGTCATGACGAAGACCGATGCACCGCCGTCGACGACGTGCTTGTTGGTGGCGATGTAGCCGGACGGATCGATGATGAAACCGGATCCGATGGCGGTGGTGGTTTCATCCGTGGCCGCGGCGGTTGACGCGGAGGCCCCGGCAACCTGGGGATTTTCCTTGCTGTCGTCGGTACTGGGCGGCCGCACGGTGATGACGCGTACCACGGCCGAGGAGACTTTGGCGACGACGTTGGCGATCGGGTCGGACGCCGGCTGGGCCTGGGCTGGGGTCTGGGTCTGGGTCTGGGTTTCGGCCTGGGTTAGACTGGGCGCGGCAACGGTGAGTATCAGGCCCAGGGCGAGGCCGACGGCACGACGACGTTGCTTCATGACAAACCACTCATGCTGTCCATCGACGCGTCCCGTTCTATTGTCATTGATCAATCAAACAGCAAACCAGCCGGTCCCGTCAATACAATCCAGCCCGGATCCTTGCGGAATCCGGGCTGGATATCGTGGTAACCGGTATTAGTTCTGCTTGGCGACGCCGACTGGGATGTCACCATGCGACAGGCTTTGCGTCTTCTGCTTGTAGGCGCCGCTGGCCGGGCCAACCATCGCCGGGCCTTCGGCCTGGGTCTTCTGCTTGTAAGCGCCGCTGGCCGGGCCAACCATCGTCGGGCTGCCGCCGTCCTGGGTCTTTTGCTTGTAAGCGCCGCTGGCCGGGCCAACCAGGGTCGGGCTGCCGCCATCCTGGGTCTTCTGCTTGTAGGCGCCGCTGGCCGGGCCAACCAGGGTCGGGCTACCGCCGTCCTGGGTCTTCTGCTTGTAGGCAGCGCTGGCCGGACCAACCTGGGTCGGGCTACCGCCGTCCTGCGTCTGCTGCTTTTGCGCCGGCGTCGTCTGAGCGAACGCCGGGGCCGCCATCAGCAGGCCAGCGCCCATGGCGATGACGGACAGGCGAAGTGCTTTCATAAGGAACTCCTGGAGTTGTGTTGTTTCGTTGGGAGGATGCCGCGTGCAGTGCATCTCGACACCACATAGTCGTTTCCGCCGGTTTATCAATTGGACATCCGTATGCGATTTTTCGTCGGAAGTCATGCGATTTTTATTGTCGGCACACGGTAACCGGCGGGCATCGAAGCACGAAGACCGGGCGCTGCGATTGAGCCTTGTCAACACTGATTGGTTCTTTGGTGGTCAGCGGTGCTGCCAAATTGACCATAAGCCAATTCGGGCCCGAAATCGCCGCAGATCGCACAAGCAATCCATAAAAGTTGGTAACATTCCGGCCATCTGTGTGTCCCTGGCGGCACCGGTTGCTGCAAGACGGGGCTGGCGACGCGCGCCGGGGGGTATGGGATCGGCGCGCGACCCAAGTGCATTCGGCGTTGCGGCCGGGAATCTTTGCCGCGAAAAGCGACCTCGCAAAACCGTGAACCGCTGATAGTATCGGGGAGACGCTGCGGCACCAGCGAGGGGGGAAATGCATGGCCGGCGACGGCGCGGAGGCCGGATCGGGTCTGGAACGGATCATCCTGTTCAGCGATGCGGTGATCGCGATCGCCATTACCTTGCTGGTGCTCGACATCCGGCTCCCGGCACTGCCGGAACACGCCGACAATGCGGCGCTGGTGGCGGCGCTGGCCGCGGTTGCGCCGAAGATCGAGGCCTATGTCATCAGCTTCCTGGTGGTTGGACAGTTCTGGGTGGCGCATTATCTGCGCTTCCGTTTCATTCGCCGCCTCGACGCGGGACTGATCTGGCTCAATCTGCTGTTTCTGATGGCGATCGGCTTTGTGCCGTTCGCCAGTGCGGTGATCAGCGAGCACGGCGTGGCGGCGGCTTATGTGCTGTATGACGGCACGATGGCGGTGGTGGCGCTGCTGTCCGCGGCGATCTGGGGTTATGCGATCATCGGCAGCCGGCTGGTCGATCCGGAGCTGGCACCGGCGATTCGCCGGCGAAGCCTGGTGGCGCCGCTGACGGTGGCAGCGGTGTTCATACTGTCGGGCCTTCTGGCGCAGGCCGATGTGCGGGCCGGGCGATGGGCCTGGCTGCTGATGGTTCCTGCGGCGATCGGCCGGCCGGGTTCGTGGCGGTCCGGGCGTGCTCCGCGATCGCAGTCCTGATCATTGCGGCCGGGGTGTGGGTTGCAAGGGTGGCGTTGCAAGGCTGGAGCGAACCGCCCAAACTCGGGCAAGGCTGTCGGGACCAAGCCCTTTGGGCGGGAGAGAAACAATGGTGGTAAACCGGAGGACCGGATGGATTGTCGCGGCAGGATTTGCGGGCTTGCTGGCGGCAGCGCCGGCGCGGGCGGCTGAACCGCCGCAGAAAGTCGCGGCGGGCGAGTATAAGACCAAGGAACTGCTGTTGCTGATGGATGTGGACCGAAACGGCAAGGTGTCGAGAGACGAGTTCATGAAATTCATGGCGGCCGAGTTCGATGTCCTGGACACCAATCATGATGGCGAACTGGATGTTGCCGAGCTGACCGGGGTGCGGGTGCGGCGGTCGGGGCCACCGTCCAACCACAAGTGATCCGCTAGCGGAAATCCCGTGTCGGCACCTTGATGCCCTTGCCGCGTGGGGTGCGCAGATCGGGGATGTAGATATCGCGGGGGGCGACGATTTTCTTCTCGCGCGGGTCGGGGGCGCCGCCATGTTTGGCTTCGTCGCCGCGGCCGTAGGCGACGGGAAAATCCTCGTCACGTTCACCGACGCCGCGCAGCAGGCCTGACAGATCGGTCAGGTGTTCGGCGATGACATGGATCACCTCGCCTTCGCGCTGCAGCTTGCCGCGGCAGGCGATCATGCTGGCGGACAGCACGAGGCGGCGCTGTTTTTCGAACACCGAGGGCCAGAGGATCAGGTTGGCGTGGCCGGTTTCGTCCTCGATGGTGACGAACAGCACGCCGCGGGCGCTGCCGGGGCGCTGGCGGACCAGGATGATGCCGGCGACCTCCACCCGGCTTCCGTCACGGATCGTTGCAAGATCGGCGGCGCGGACGATGCGGCGTGCCATGAGGTCGTGACGCAGGAAACTGACCGGATGGCGGCGCAGGGACAGGCCGGTGCTGCGGTAGTCCTCCACGACCTGACGGCCGGCGGTCATGGCTTGCAGTGCAACGTGGGGTTCGGGATCGGGTTCGGTGGGGACGGTGTCGAACAGCGGCAGGCGGCTGTCGGAGAGGCCGCGAAGGGTCCACAGCGCCTGGCGGCGGTCGATCCCTAGCGCCTGGAAGGCGTCGGCTTCGGCGAGGCGTTCGAGCGCGGCGACGGGGATGCCCAGGCGGCGCCACATGTCCTCGATCGAGCGATAGCCGGCGGCACGGCGGGCGATTATGTCGTCGGCGTGGGCGGCGGCGAGGCCTTTGGTCATTCTGAGGCCGAGACGGACGGCTGGGCCTTCCAGCGTGCAGTCCCAGGCCGAGTGGTTGACCGAGACCGGGCGGATTTCGACTCCGTGCAGCCTGGCGTCGCGCACGATCTGCGCCGGGGCATAGAAGCCCATCGGCTGGGCGTTGAGCAGGGCGCAGCAGAACACGTCGGGGTGGTGGCATTTGATCCAGGATGAGGCATAGGCGATCAGCGCGAAGCTGGCAGCATGGCTTTCCGGAAAACCGTAACTGCCGAAACCTTCGATTTGCGAAAAGGTCTTGTCGGCGAACTCGGGCGTGTAGCCGCGTTCGACCATGCCGGCGATCAGTTTTTCCTTAAAGATCGAGACGCCGCCGGTGAATTTGAACGTTGCCATGGAGCGGCGCAGCGCGTCGGCCTCGGACGGCGTGAAGCCGGCGCAGACGATGGCGACCTGCATCGCCTGTTCCTGGAACAGCGGCACGCCGAGGGTTTTTTCCAGCACGCGGCGCAGTTCGGGGGTGGGATAGTCCACCTTCTCCAGCCCGTCGCGGCGGCGCAGATAGGGGTGCACCATGTCGCCCTGGATCGGGCCAGGGCGGACGATCGCCACCTGAATAACGATATCGTAAAACGTGCGCGGCTTCAGGCGCGGCAGCATCGACATCTGCGCCCGCGATTCGATCTGGAAGGTGCCCAACGTATCCGCCTTGCGGATCATTGCGTAGGTGGCGGGATCCTCGGACGGGATCGTTGCTAGATCGATGCACAGGCCCTTACATTCCGCCAGCAGATCGAAAGCGCGGCGCATGCAGCCCAGCATGCCAAGTCCCAGCACATCGACTTTCATGAATCGCAGAATATCGATGTCGTCCTTGTCCCATTCGATGACCTGGCGGTTTGCCATGCTGGCAGGCTCGATCGGGACGAGGTCGTCGAGGCGGTCCTCGGTCAGCACGAAGCCGCCGGGGTGCTGCGACATATGCCGCGGGAAGCCGATCAGGGCGCGGGCGAGATCCAGCGTCAGGCGCAGGCGGCGGTCCTGCATGTTGAAGTTCAGCGCGGCGGCGTGTTCCTCGGCGACGCCTTCCTCGCTCCAGCTCCAGACCTGGGAGGCTAGGGCACCGGTCACGTCCTCGGTCAGGCCCATTGCCTTGCCGACGTCGCGCACGGCACCGCGGCCGCGATAGCGAATGATCGTGGCGCACAAGGCGGCTCGGTGGCGGCCATAGGTGTTATAGATCCACTGGATGACGTCCTCGCGCCGTTCGTGTTCGAAATCGACGTCGATGTCGGGCGGTTCGCGGCGTTCGGCACTGACGAACCGTTCGAACAGCAGGTCGCTGCGGGTGGGGTCGATCGAGGTGATGCCGAGGACGAAGCAGACCGCCGAATTGGCAGCCGACCCGCGCCCCTGGCAGAGGATTTTCTGTGATCGAGCGTAGCGGACGATGCTGTCGACGGTGAGAAAATAGGGTGCATAGTCGAGGCCGGCGATGAGGTCGAGCTCGTGACGGAGCTGTTTTTCGACCTTTTCGGGGAGGCCGCCGGGATAGCGGGCGGCAGCGCCCTGCCAGGTCAGTTGTTCCAGGGTCTGCTGCGCGGTGAGGCCGGCGAAGCGGACCTCGTGCGGATACTGGTAGCGCAGTTCGTCGAGACTGAAGCGGCAGCGGTCGGCGATTTCCTGGGTGCGGGCGATGGCGTCGGGGTGGCGGGCGAACAGCCGGTTCATTTCTTCCGGCGCCTGAAGATGCCGGACGACGGAGCGTTCGCGGCGGTGGCCGAGTTCGTCGATGGTGCAGCCTTCGCGGATGCAGGTCAGCACATCCTGCAGGATGCGGCGTTCCGGGGCGTGGTACAGCACGTCGTTGGTGGCGACGGTGGGGACTTTGAGCTTTTGCGCGGTGCCGGCGATGGTTTGCAGGCGCACCGCGTCGTTGGGGCGGTGCATCAGGGTGAGGGCGACATAGGCGCGGTCGGCGAAGTCTGCTTTCAGGCGGCGCAGGTTCGCCTCGGTGGGGTCGGTGCAGAGAATGGCGATGAGGCCTTCCGCGGCGGCGGCGAGATCGGGCCAGTGGAGTTCGCATTTGCCCTTGCCGGCGCGCAACTTGCCGACGCTCAGCAGGCGGGTCAGCCGGGAATAGGCGGCGCGATCGGTCGGATACAGCAGCACGGACGGGCCGCCGGCAAGATCGAGGCGGCAGCCGATGATCAGGCGGATGCCGGCTTCCTTGGCGCGTTGGTGGGCGCGGACGATGCCGGCAAAGGAGTTGCGGTCGGTGACGGCGATCGCCTGCATGCGCAGGACGGCGGCGCGTGCGATCAGTTCCTCGATCTGCGAGGCGCCGCGCAGGAAGCTGTAGTTGGTGGTGACCTGGAGTTCGGCGTACATCCGGCGATCATAGTTTGTTCCAGGCTATATTCCTAGTTTGTTCTAATTATGGGGGCTGATCGCCCTACGGGATCGGCCCAGGGGGATCGGCCCAGGGGGATTAGACCGGGGGATTAGACCGGGGGATCGACTGACTGTGAAGCTGGCCGATCGGGCCGGAATACGGCGCCTGGAGGGGATGGCGCGGTCGGGCTGGTGCGCTGGAGTGACAGGTGTGGCGATGTTGGCGGGACGGTCCGTAAAGCCGGATTGACAATCGGTTCGGGGGGTGTCAAATTTTATTTACACCCTTAGCGTCAAGAAGGGTTGACACTTTTGGGGGCACCTACAGAACACACGGCCAAAATCAACACGCCCGAGTGCCAGCGCCTGCCCTCATTAGACGTGCCCAAAGCTGGCGGCGGGCGGGGTCCTTTGGCAGGGGCCTCATTCAGTACCCACGTGCGGGTTGAGCACGAAATCGGCTTTAATGCCTTGGTAAGTGGAGGTTTTTTCCATGAGTGACGATCCGAACAGAGTCTGGCCAACTGGCCTGACCATCGCGGAATCGGAAGAGTTGCATAAGCATGTGATTGACGGAGCACGGGTGTTTTTCGTGATCGCGTTGATCGCGCACTTCCTGGCGTTCGTTTACTCGCCCTGGCTGCACTAAGGAGGATCGAGCATGAATCAGGGTAAAATCTGGACTGTGGTCCATCCCACGGTGGGTCTGCCACTGCTGCTGGGCAGTGTCGCCATCACCGCATTGATTGTGCATGCGGAAGTCCTGGCGCACACGACTTGGTTCTCCGGCTACTGGCAGGGCGCCTCGAAGCAGAAAGTGTCCATGGATACGGTCACCCCGCAGGGCGACTCGAAGGCGGCCTTCTCGATGACGGTGACCCCGGTTCCCGCAACCGCAGCCGCTCCGGCTTCGTTTGTGATCACCGTGGCCCCCAACACCTCGTCGGCCGTCGTCCATGCTGCTGATGACACAACCAGCAACAAGCCAATTGCATTGCCGATCCGTTCGGCAAGCAAGGACTGAACGGATTGATGCTTTCGTGACTAGCCGGCAGGCCGGAATCCACGGATTCCGGCCTGGGATACCGGTGGCAGACTGTCAGGCGGGGAAGCACCGTTTTCACTGGGTGCGTTACGACCGAACCAGCGAACGAGGTGGATCGCCTGACTGATTGTTTGTTGAATGATTGTCTGGGACTTTGTTGGAATCACTGACCGGCATCTGATGGAACATCCAAAACGATGAATCGCGTAAGCCAGGCAGCCATGAGAACTTGGATCGGCATGGGTTCGCGCTTTCTGCCCTTTGCCGACGCGGCGACGCCGGACCTGCCGCTCTCAAGACTTTTGCGCCTTTCACTTTTTCAGGTCTCCGTCGGGATGGCCCTGGTGTTGCTGGTGGGCACGCTGAACCGGGTGATGATCGTCGAACTGCATGTTCCTGCATCGCTGGTCGGGATCATGATATCACTGCCGCTGCTGTTCGCGCCGTTCCGCGCCCTGATCGGTTTTCGTTCGGATACGCATCGTTCCGAGCTTGGCTGGCGGCGGGTGCCGTTTATTTTCCGGGGCGCGATGGTGCAGTTTGGCGGCTTGGCGATCATGCCGTTTGCGCTGCTGGTGCTGTCGGGCGGCGGCAATGCCAGCCAGGCACCGGCATGGGTCGGCCAACTGGGGGCCGGGCTGGCGTTTCTGCTGGTTGGCGCCGGGCTGCATACGATTCAGACGGTCGGTCTGGCCTTGGCGACCGACCTCGCGACGACGGAATCGCAACCCAAGGTCGTCGGCCTGATGTATGTGATGCTGCTGTTCGGGATGATCGGCAGCGCGTTGCTGTTTGGCTGGTTTCTGGCTGATTTCACGCCGGGCCGGCTGATCCAGGTGGTGCAGGCTTCGGCAGTGATGACACTGGTGCTGAATACCTGTGCGCTGTGGAAACAGGAGAGCCGCAACCGCGCCAGGGTATCCCAGGCGCGCCAGAAGCCGCCGAGTTTCCAGGAATCCTGGCAGCGCTTCATCCACGGCGGGCAGGCGTTGCGCCGGCTGGTGGCCGTGGGTTTTGGGACGATGGCGTTCAGCATGGAAGATGTGCTGCTGGAGCCGTATGGCGGGCAGATTCTGCACCTGACGGTGGGCGACACCACCAAACTGACGGCGACTTTGGCGCTTGGCGGGCTGTTCGGCTTCGGTCTTGCCTCACGCGTACTGAGCCGGGGTGCAGATCCGTTCCGGATGGCGAGTTATGGCGCGCTGGTTGGCATTCCGGCGTTCATCGGCGTGATGATGGCCGCGCCGCTGTCCTCGGCGCTGCTGTTTGGCCTCGGCACGTCAATGATCGGATTTGGCGCCGGGCTGTTTGGTCACGGCACTCTGACCGCCACGATGAACCTTGCACCGCGCAGCCAGACCGGGCTGGCGTTGGGTGCCTGGGGTGCCGTTCAAGCCTCGGCTGCGGGTATTGCGATCGCGCTTGGCGGCATTATTCGCGATGTGGTTGCGGCGTTTGCGCCACAAACTGTGTTTGGTTCGGCGGCCGGCTACGATTTCGTTTATGCTATTGAAGTCGTGCTGCTGTTCGCCACACTCTTGACGATGTTCCCGCTCATCCGCCGGACTGGCATTCATCCTGAACCGGCAAGGGCAACGATGCAGGGGCGATAGGTTCGGCCCACAACTGGAAAGGCGATGTGATGCTAGTCTCTCGAATATTCAGCACCAACGAGGATGCGACGGGTGCGGTCGGCGATCTGGAGCAGGCGGGCTTCAGGCGAGCGGCGATCCAGGTGATCAGCGCGACAGAGGGCGACGCCAGCGAGGCCGCCCTGGTCAAGAGCGGTGTAACCCCGGCGCATGCGGCTCCGTACGCCGCAGCGGTCAGAAACGGCGGGACGCTGGTGCTTGTCGAGGCCCCGCCGGGCGGCGCCGTGGCAGTGAAGTCCATCCTGGAAACGGCACGTCCTGGCGATTCGGGCGCCGTGGCCGCGGAGTATCAAGCGGTAGCCCGCCCCGAGTCGGCAAAATCGGGGACGGCTTCAACCTCGGTGTCGGCGGCGGAGAGTTCGACCCCGCTTTCCTCCGCACTGAACTGGCCGGTGCTGTTGGATGACCCGGCGCCGTTGTCGAAATGGCTGAACTGGCGGACGCTGACGGCGCCGCCGACGGAGAAACCGACATCGCATGGATTGCCGTTTCTCTCGGATAATCCGACGCCGCTGTCGTCAAAGCTTGGCTTGAAGGTACTGTCGGCGGAGCCGGCGCCATTGTCCGCCAAGATGAACAAGAATGTGCTTTCGGACGATCCGACCCCGTTGTCCAACCGGCTCAACTGGAGGGTGCTGCTGGACAATCCGTCACCGTTGTCGTCGTGGCTGGGTATTGCGGTGCTGAGCGGCGACAAAAAGTCCTGAGCGTCTGAACGGCTGAGTGGTTGAAAATGCCCCGCACGCCGATGATTCGGGTGCGGGGCACTTCTTGTTTGGGATCGGGGGAGGATGTTCATCCAGCGGATACAGAGTCGCACCGAGTTGGCACAGAGTCAGCCGTTTTTAGCCTATTCCACTGCTCTTCAGGCCGAATCTGCTCAACCTCCGCGTTCAATGCCAAGGCGCCGAGAGGATGAAACGTCCGCCGGAGCGTCCACTCTGGCGTTCAATCGTCCTGGCGACCGAACGGGCCAAAATCTTGGCGTCTCGGCGCCTTGGCGTTGAACGCGGCCGTAAAACCGGCACCGGCGACACCAAGGGCGCGGCATGATCCCAACCCGGACTCCATGGCCATAGGCGCATCGCGGGTGAACACGATTGGCAGGATCGATCGCCCAACCATTGCCCCGGCCAGCGGCGGACGACAGTGTATTCTCCGGGCGGCGCGGATTTTTAGAATACCCCGTGCAGGAACCAGCGCATGTCGCCGGTATCCGTATCGCTGCCGTCGCCGCGCCGGAACAGCCAGAAGCGGCGGCCGGCTTCGTCCTCGACGCGGAAATAGTCCCGCACCGATAGCCATTCCCGGTCACGCTTCCACCATTCCCCGGCGATGCGTTCGGGACCATCGGCATGGCGCACGAGGTGGCGCACCCGCCGCCAGGTGAAGGCGACAGGCGGCTGGTCCGGCAGCAGCGCCATGGCCTCGATCGGCTGCGGCGGATCGATCAGCCGGACCGGACGCGGCCAGTCGGCTGGCCAGGCGGCGGTGACGTTCGGTGCCACCGGCGAGAGGGCCGGGACCCGGCGCAGCGAACGTTCGGGGACATCGCTTTGCACCGGGGCGATGCGATAGATCTGTGCCTCGCCCAGCCGGTTGGTCAGGCGGTCCACCAGCTTGGCGATATCGGGCGACGGCTCCGCCACCAGCGACGAAGCGGTCTGCACGAAGGCCAGCGGATCGGCGGCGGCGACGATCAGGTGCATCGCCTCGACTCCAAGGCCGGGATCGACGCGTTCCAGCCGTTCATCCAGCATGCGGCCGAGGTGGTGCGCATCGCGCACCGGCCTGGCGGTGCCGACTCGGATCGCCTGCACCGACCGGTCCACCCGTTCGAACAGCAGATCCAGCCGGCGTGCGCCCCGTTCGGCCCGTTCGAGATCGCCGCGGACGCTGTCCACCAGTTGGACGATGACGGCGGAGAACGCCTCCGCGGTCAGCAGCGGCTCCATGAATGCCAGCCTGGCCTGGATCAGGGCGGGTGGAACGATCGGGGTGATCGGTTCGAACAGTGTGCCGGCGGCCTGGTCCAGCCGCCGCGCCAGCAGTGGGCCGAAGCGGCGGACCAAGGGCGCGCGCGCGGCGGCGGCGAGGGGACCGACACGCTCGAAGCCCATCAGCCGGAGATCGGCCAGGGTTTCCGGGGGGAGGCGGAGCGCTTCGATCGGCAAACCGGCCATGACGCCGGCATCAGGCAGGACCACGCCGCCGCCGCCGAACCTGGCCATGGCATGCGCCACGGCGGGGGTGTCGGCGACGGCGGCGTGGGCGGCCCACCCCTGGGCACGCAGCCGCCGCAGCAGATCGCGCAGCAGCCTGGTTTCACCGCCATGCAGATGGGTGCTGCCGGTGACGTCGATCCACAGACCGTCCGGCGGATCGGGTGCGGCGAGCGGCGCGTAGTGCAGGCCCATCTCCGCCAGCCGAGCGAGTGCTGCCGCGTCGGCTGGCGGATTCGCCCCCTGCACGGCCAGTCCGGGTACCAGGGCCTGCGCTTGTGCCAGATTCATCCCGGGGCGCAGGCCCAGGGCGGTGGCGGCGGCGTCCACCGCGGTCAGCAGCCTTGCGGCGACGATCACCAAGGGGGGCGAGGCGGCGGTGTTGGCGTTCTCAGGCTGCCTTAACCGATCGGTCGGCAATGTCGGGAACCAGACCGAGACGACCCGTCGCATCGCAAGCCTCCACGTTCCAGGACCTTGGTTCACCGCCGCGGCATCGGGTCAGCTCCAGTTGCCAGCGCGCGCGGCCCAGTCCCGGCGTATCGGGTGCCTGCGGCAGGGCGGGCGGCGAGGGCAGAGCGGCGATGCGCCAGCGGGTGATGGCGGCGGTCGGCTCATTCAGCGCCGAATCGTCGAAGCCTGGGCTGCGGCGGATCAGCAAAGCGAGGATGCCGGACTGCTCTGCGGCCAGTTGCAGCCGGCGGGAGGCGAGAAGGCTCAGCTTGCCGGTGTATTCGGCTACCACGGCAGCGAGGCCGGACTGCCGGAGACCTTCCTCCATGACCGGCAGCACCTGTTTGCCGGCTTCGGCGAAGATCACCCGGTCCGGTTGCAGGCCGGCGCCGGCGAGACCGGGGGCGAACAGGTCGGCCTGCCGCAGCACCCAGAGCACCGGCCCATCGCGCCGGGCGAGGATGCCGGCGACGAACAGGGTGGCGGCGGCGGCGTGTTCGGTATCGGGGCCGGCGGATGCGGTTTCATGCAGGGCGCCGAGGCGGATGCCGCCGGTGGGCAGCGCTTGATCGATCGCCTCGATCCCAAA
>Ga0182012_10002723_pt1 | contig 19044 bp, 20 predicted proteins | sample 612S2SmetaG_FD_120486 | JGI IMG/M metagenome (GOLD analysis project Ga0182012, IMG submission 120486) | Permafrost microbial communities from Stordalen Mire, Sweden - 612S2S metaG | ecosystem: Environmental > Terrestrial > Soil > Wetlands > Permafrost | place: Sweden: Stordalen | collected...
ACCCCACTCCCGGCCCTGCCCTCGTTGCCTGTTATGGCTCCGATTGCACCTCTTCCGGCCATGGCGCCGCTTGCCTTTCCCATGCAGTTGGAAATCGTTACCAACGCCGCAGACGATCCCAAGCTCTCTCCCGAAGACCGCCGCAAGTTGAAAAGGCAGCTCGGCGAGTTGCAGAAGGAGCTCTCCAAGGCCAAAGGCTGGAACAGCGAGGAGTTCCGCCGCAGCATGGCCGAGTTGCAGCGCAACATCGCCCAGATGAATCTTGAGCGCAACGCCCAGTTCAAAAAGCAGATGGCTGAGCTCAAGCTTCAGCTCAACAGCGACTTAATCCAGAAGCAGGCCGAGGAGGCTCGCCAGCGCGCCGAGCAGTTTGCCCAGCGCCGCGAGCAATTTGCCGCCGACCAAGCCAAACTCCACCAGAAAATGGAGGAGTTGAAAAAGCAGCTCAGCAGCCAGGAGTTCCAGCGCCAGATCGAGCAGGCCCGCCACGCTGCCGTCAACCGCGAGGAACTGCAAAAGCAGCTCAAGGAGATGCAAAAGCACCTCGCGACCGACGACATTCAGCGCGCCATGAAGGAGGCACAGAAGGAACTGGAGCAGGCGCAGCGCGAGATAAAAGACAGCCTGCGGAACCTGCCCGCGCAGCCCGCAGAGCCGCCGCAGCCGGAGACCACCCACTAGGTCTCCCCTTTACTCAACCGGGCGGAGGACCTAACCGGCCCTCTGCCCGCTCTGCTATGCTCCACCCAGCTTTACCCCGCTCTGCTTTGCACCACTCTGCTTTACAATGAAAGCGCAATGACCACTCCAAGATTTGCCATCGCCATTCTGGCCGCCGGTAAAGGTACACGGCTCAAGTCGAAGCTGCCCAAGGTGCTGCATCGCATCGCCGGGCTTTCCCTGTTGGGCCACGTTGTGCGCGCCGCCAGCCAGATCGTTCCCGCTGCGGACATCTACTGCATCATCGGCCACGAGGCCGAGCGCGTGCGCCAGGAGATTGCGCCGCTCGGCGTGCAGTTCGTGGAGCAGACCGAGCAGCGCGGCACCGGACATGCCATCATGCAGTGCCGCCAGGCGCTCGCCGCCTACGACCACGTGCTTGTCCTCAGCGGAGACGTGCCCCTCATCCGTCCAGAGACCATCGCCGGCGTTCGTGATTTTCACATCGCGCGCAAAGCTTCCATGACGATCCTCACCGCCCGTCCGCCCGATCCCTTCAGCTACGGACGCATCGTGCGCCGCGTGGAGCACAGCGCGGAGACCGACCACGTCGCCGCCATCGTCGAGCAGAAGCAGCTCACCCCGGCGCAGGAAAGCATCGGCGAGATCAACAGCGGCATCTATGCATTCCAGGTGCCGGAGCTCTTCGCGCGCATTGACCGCCTCTCCACCGACAACCCTCACGGCGAGTACTACCTCACGGCGATCGCCGCCATCCTCGGGCAGGAGGGGCTGCCCGTGCTCGCCCTGCCCACCGCGCACGCCACCGAGGTGCTTGGAGTCAACACGCGCCGCGAACTCGCACAGCTCGACGCCATCCTCCGCGAGCGCAAAGCCCGCGAGCTGATGGATAACGGCGTTACCATCTTCAAGCCGGAAACAGTCATGATTGACGCCGATGTGCAGGTCGGCGCGGACACGGTCATTGAGCCGTTTGTGCAACTGCTCGGCAACACCGTGCTCGGCGAGGATTGCCTCGTCCGCAGCTTCAGCGTGCTCACCAACCTCAAGTGCGGTAACGGCGTGAAGATCCACCAGGGCACCATCGCCGAAGATTCCACCGTGGGTGATGCCGCCGTGATTGGCCCCTACGCGCGCCTGCGCCTGGGCAGCCAGATCGGCCCGGAAGCGCACGTCGGTAACTTTGTGGAGACCAAGAAGACCAGCCTCGGCCGCGGAGCCAAGGCCAATCACCTCTCCTATCTAGGAGACGCCGAGATCGGCGAGCGCACTAACATCGGCGCCGGAACCATCACCTGCAACTACGATGGCGTCAACAAGAGCACGACGAAGATCGGCGCCGGAGCCTTCATTGGCAGCGACACCACTCTGGTCGCGCCCGTCAGCATCGGCGACGGAGCCTACATCGGGGCCGCCAGTTGCATTACAAAGGATGTTCCCGCCGACTCGCTTGGGCTGACGCGCCCCGAGCAGGTGGTGAAAGAGGGTTGGGCCACGGCCAAGCGCGCCCGTCTGGAAGCCGCGAAGCTGGCGGCCGCAAAGAAGAAGTAGATCCCTGGCAGGCAAACAAAAAGGGCGAAGCCGCATTGGCTCCGCCCTTTTACATCCCCGCGCACGCCGCCCCACGGGGCGCCGCGTGTGAAGTTATATCTGCACGCTCTCGCCGCCCGCGCGCGCCACCAGAATGCCAACGACGATCAGAGCTACCGCGCCCAGTGGCTGCCCGTAGGTGCCGGCCTCCAGCGCCATGCCGCAAAACAGAGCCCAAATGGTGCCTACAATCGCCATCAGAGTGCCAATCGGGCGCAGCACGGGATCGTGCGTCACCCCCAGAACTTTTTCTCCACCATATGCGTGCTGTCCGCTCATAAGGCTCCTTATGCAGAATGGATGCGCCGCTGCTGCCCTGGGATTCGCAATTTTGCGGGCCCAGCTTTAAGAACCCCGGATGGTACACTCAGGCAACGCAAAAACTCAGAATGGACTCCGTAGGCCGTGTCTCAATCGTCGCCACAATGCCGCTCCGCCGTACTCCTCATCAGCTGCCCAGACCGCAAGGGCCTGGTGGCCGTCATCTCCAACTTCATCTTCCAGCACGACGGCAACATCCTGCATGCCGACGAGCATCGCGACGCCGAGACCAACCTCTTCCTTATGCGCGTCGAGTTCGACCCTTCTGCCATGCCGGTCACGCTCGACCAACTCGCCGAGGAGTTTCTGCCCATCGCCACGCAGTACGAGATGCAGTGGCGGCTCGCCAAGAATCAGCGCCGCCCGCGCATGGCCATTCTCGTCTCGCAGTACGACCACTGCCTGGCCGACCTGCTCTACCGCCATCGCGCCGGAGAGCTTGATTGCGACATCCCTCTCGTCCTCAGCAACCACGAGAGCGCAAGAGAAATGGCCGCCTTTTACGGCATCCACTTTGTGACTCTGCCTGTCACGCGAACCAGCAAGGCCCAAGTCGAGCAGCGGCAGATTGAGCTGCTCCGCCAGCATGAGTGCGACCTGGTGGTGCTGGCGCGCTACATGCAGATACTATCGCCAGCTTTTCTCGCGGCCTTCCCGCACCAGATCATCAACATCCACCACTCGTTCTTGCCGGCCTTCATCGGCGCGCGGCCGTATCACCAGGCCTTCGAGCGCGGCGTCAAACTGATTGGCGCCACCAGCCACTACGTCACGGAGATTCTCGACGACGGCCCCATCATCGAGCAGGCGGTCTCGCGCATCTCGCACCGCGACTCGGTGGAGAACCTTGTGCAGAAAGGCCGCGACCTGGAGAAGGTCGTCCTGAGCCGCGCCGTGGGCTGGCACCTGGAAAACCGCGTGCTGCTGTATGGAAAGAAAACGGTGGTCTTCGACTAATCTCTGCGTGCGGGGGTTGCGTTTAACGCGACTGCTAGTCCCAGCGCCCGGCAGTCTCCGCGCCGCAGTGCGGACAGCGCCCCCCGACAATCGCCATCTGCTCAATGCTGTGCCAGCTGCGCTTAATCAGTGCGCGGTTGCATTGCGGACAGCGCGTCGTGCCGCCCTCGCGCGTGTTGATGTTGCCCTCGTACACATACTTCAGTCCACGCTCCAGCGCCAGTTGCCGTGCCCGATGAATCGTCTCCGGCGGCGTCGGCGGACGGTCCTGCATCTTGTAATCCGGATGGAAGGCCGTGAAGTGCAAGGGCACGTCGTCGCCCAGCTCACCCATCATCCACTCGCAGAGTTCACGGGTCTCCGCCGCGCTGTCGTTGGCTCCGGGGATGAGCAGGTTCGTCACCTCGAACCAGACTTTGGTCTCACGCCGTAGCCAGCGCAGGGTGTCCAGCACAGGCTCAAGGTGAGAGAGCGTCAGCTTCCCATAGAACTCTTCGCGGAAGCCCTTCAGGTCCACGTTCGCGGCGTCCATGTGCTCGTACACATCAAAGAACGCCTCGCGCGTGATGTACCCATTCGTGACCATCACCGTGTGCAGTCCGCGCGCGTGCGCCAGCCGTGCAATATCCACCGCATACTCCGCCCAGATGGTCGGCTCGTTGTAGGTGAAGGCGATGGAAGGCGCGCCCTGCGCGATCGCCACCTCTACGACTTCTTCCGCCGTCATACGCAGTGCGCTGCCCTGCACCTGTTGCGCGCGGCTGATATCAAAATTCTGGCAAAACTGGCAACCCAGGTTGCAGCCCGCCGTACCGAGTGAAAGGATTGTGCTGCCGGGATGGAAGTGGAAGAGCGGCTTCTTCTCGATTGGGTCCACGGCCAAGGCCGCCGGACGCCCATAGCCGTTTTGGATCAGCTCGCCGCCCACGTTTTGCCGGATGTAGCAGAAACCGCGCTGCCCTTCGCTGAGGTGGCAGTTGCGTGGACACAGGTAACAGTGCACGCGCCCATCCGGCATCGGCTTCCACCAGCGTGCGGGATGAGTTGCCGTCGGCATCTTCTCTCCTGACTGGTAAAACCTGGGGCGGCGTTCGATGCTCTTTAGTAGCGCGCCACCGCCGGGTCCACTTCTTTCGACCAGCGGTCAATGCCGCCGCTCATGGACTGAGCCTTGTCATAGCCCTGCTGGCGCAGCCAGTATGCCACGTTCATGCTGCGCACTCCGTGATGGCAGTAGACAACGATGTGCTCGTCCGGATCCAGTTCCTGGATGCGCGCAGGAATCTCCCCCATCGGAATAAACGCGCTGCCGGCGATGGCTGCCGTCTCGCGCTCCCACACTTCGCGCACGTCAAGCAGGGTGAACGGTTCTTTCCGCTCGCGGCGTTCAACGGTTTCCTGCGGAGTGATCTCGTATTCCATAAGCCTTAGTTGTAGGTCTTGCGCTTGGCGAAGAGGGCGTGTTCATCCACGATCATATCCGGCGTGCTGACGATGACGTTCTCCGAGCCGCAGCACGGACACACGGGCGTGTCGCCCTCGTCCCAGAAGTCTTCAATGTCGGCCCACTTGAAGAGCCGGTAGCAGTTGGTGCAGCCGCAGGGAGTGTCCGGCGCCTGATCTTCGTTTGACATGGCCATAGCATAGCATTCCCGCCGGATGGCCATCGCCGGGCTCTTCGGCCTAGCTCTTGATGTCCGCCATCAACTCTTCCACCTCGCGGCGCTGGGTGGCCGTCAAAGCCAGCAAGGGCAGCCGTGGAATTCCCCCGGCAAAGCCGTTCAGCTCGCTGGCATACTTCACGCCGGGAATACCCAACTCGCTCACCACGCGGATGGAGGCCTGCTCGACGCGCGTTTGCTTCTCGGCGGCCAGTGCGTGGTCGTTGTCGCGGAACGCGGCATAAATCTCATAGCAGGCCGTCGGGGCGCAGGCGGCAAAGGCCAGTACGCCGCCCACTGCGCCGCTCTTCAGCAACGCGTGCAGCTTGTGTCCGCTACCCACCAGCACCTGGAAGCCAACTTCCTTCGGTCGAGTGCGCAGCGTGCCAATCACCTGCACGGCGGAAGAGGATGGCTTTGCGGCCGTGGCAGCCAGCGCGCCGGCCGTGACAAAATCGCCCACCGGGACTGCCGTCGCCTTCTCGATCATGCGTCCCGTTACTGCCTGGAACTCATGGGTCACCCGCGTCTCGCGCTTGATGTGCTTCGTCAACTGCACCATGCGCTCCACCTTCGCCAAATCGCCGGAACTCTCCTTGATGCCGATGATGTTGCGGTGCTCCGCCAACTCTGCGATCAGCTCCACTGGCAGGTCGTAGCCCGTGCATTGCGGAAAGCTGTACATCACAATCGGCAGCGGCGAGCGGTCGGCCACCGTGCGGAAGTAGGTCAGCATGGCCAGCGGCGTCATCTGCGTGCGGTAGTAATGCGGAGTGCGCACCATGGCCGCGTCGTAACCCAGGCTGGCCGCAGCCTCGCACAGTTCCACGGTCTCGCGCACGCTCTCGTGGCCACAGCCGGCGATCATCACCTTTTCCGCGGCAGCGGCGGCGATGGCCGTGCTCAGCACCTGGTGCTGCTCCTGGCTGTTCAGCATCACGGCTTCGCCCGTGGAACCCAGCACGACGACGCCGGTTACCGGGCCGCGCGTGTAGCGCTCCACATTGTGCTCAAGTTTTTTCAGGTAAAGGCGACCGTCGGAGTAAAACGGCGTGGCGATGGCGGGAAAGATTCCATGAAGAAGCATGACCTAACCATTCTATTGCAAGCCCGCGCGCAAAAGGAAACCCGGCCGCAGCCGGGTGCAAAAACAATGCTCTTTGCCATTTGTGAACCATCACGCCTGGTTGTTCTTCGCAATCTCTTCCGGCGTGCGCTCGCGGATGCGTTTGGCCACCCACCACCAGTTGCCATCGGGGTCTGCAAAGCCGCCCGTGCGGTCGCCATACTCCTGGTCGGCCACGGGATTCAGCTGCTTCGCGCCATGCTTCAGGGCCAGCGCGTGCGTGGCGTCGGGATCGTCCACGTAGACATACACCATCTGCCCGCGCGCCGGATATTCCTTCACGGCCTCGGCCAGCATAATACGCGAATCCCCCAGCCGTAGATCGGCGTGGATGATGGTGCCATCCGGACGGTTGTGGCGCTCCACTAGAGTTGCGCCAAACACGGTCTTCAAAAAGGCCACCATCCGTTCGCCATCCGTCACCAGAAAGAACGAATTGATCGAGTGTGAATCCTTGGGAATCGTCATCGCCACCTCCGAATAACTTCGATGCACCCGTCCGCACTATGGTGCAGTATTCTCACTTCCGGGATGCAGCCGCGCGGTGCTGCTGCTCCTCGTCGCTCAAATCCTCTTTGCGCGTGGCAATCCACCACTGGTTTCCCTCGCCATCCACCAGTCCTCCGCAGCGGTCGCCATAGTACATATCCTCAATCGGCCTAAGAATGCTGGCCCCAGCGACGACTGCCCTTGCGAACAGAGTGTCAGCATCCTCAACGTACAGATACAAAGTTTGCGGACGGCTGGGCCATCCCTCCATTGCCTGCCCCACCATCAGCATGGAAGTGCCCAAACGCAGCTCAGCATTTTTCAGCCGGCCGCCAGGCTCGTTGTGCCGGCTGGTGACCTCCGCCCCAAAGCCCTTCTGCAAAAACGCAATGAAGCGCTCGCCATCCGTGACAGTGAAATATGGTGTCAGCGTGTGATAACCCTCAGGAATCTTCCTGGCCATCAAATCCCCTCCCCACAGAGGCAAATGTGGCGGAATCTTTGCACAAATTGCTATTCTCTGGCAACCGCGGGCACTCTTTTCCTTGTGCATCCCAGGCGTCGTTTTTCGCATCTAAAATACACGTATGAGTAAGACGGAAACCGCAGTATTAGGTGGAGGCTGCTTCTGGTGTGTCGAGGCTGCTCTCCTGCAACTGGATGGCGTTCTCTCGGTAGAGAGCGGATACATGGGCGGCCACGTGGATCACCCCTCTTATGAACAGGTCTGCACCGGCAGCACCGGCCACGCCGAGGTCGTCCGCGTCGAATTTGACCCCGCCCTCATCACTTATCGCGAATTGCTGGAAGTCTTCTTCACCGCGCACGATCCCACCACGCTCAACCGCCAGGGCAACGACGCCGGCACGCAGTACCGCTCCGCCATCTTCCCTCTCAACGGCCAACGCGCCATTGCCGAAGAGCTCATCGCCACGCTGACCCGCGAGGAACTGTTCGACGCGCCCATTGTCACCACCATCGAGCCCGCCGGAATCTTCTGGAAGGCCGAGGGCTACCATCAGAACTATTACGCCAACAATCCCCGGCAGCCTTATTGCATCTTCGCCGTGGCGCCCAAGGTGGCTAAGGTGCGCGCCAGGTACTCTGGGCGCCTCAAGCGTCCGTAACGCTCGTGGTCAGGATTCCGCCCCCAAAACAGAACGCCTCCCCGCAGGGAGGCGTCGCCGTTTCTAACGAATGCGTTTTACAGCGCGGGCACCGGCTCCGTCATCGGAACCCCTTCTTCGGCACGATGCACCAGGGCCGTCACCAGTCCGGGCACGGTAAACTCCGTGGCCTGCACATCCACCGTCAGCTCAAAGTGCCGCAGGGTCTCGCTGGTCACCGGGCCGATCGAGGCGTTCAGCACGCCCTCCACCAACCGCGATTTTCCGCTCCGTATGCCCAGCAGCGCCACGTAGTTCTTCACCGTAGAACTGCTGGTAAAGGTGATGACATGCGGCCGCTGGCTGGGATCGCGCAGCAGTGCCCGCAGGGCTACCCGTGAGGATTGCGGCACCACCGTCTCATAGGCCTCCACCACGTCCAGGAATGCGCCCAACCTGCGCAGTTCGCGTGGAATCACATCGCGAGCGACCTTGGCGCGACAAAGCAGCACCCGTTTTCCGCGTACCTTCTCTTTCAAAGATTCCACAATGGACTCGGCCACGTACTCGCGCGGTGTCACCGCAACCGTCAGCCCTTCCTTCTCGATCGCAGCCCGCGTCGCCGGCCCAATGGCGGCAATCTTCAGGTGCGCCAGCGCCCGCTTGCCGATGTTCAACTTGGACAGCCTGCTGAACATCGCCTGCACACCGTTCACGCTGGTCAGGATCAGCCACTCGTACTCCGCCACAAGCTTCAGACTCTCGTCCATGCTCTTGAACGAGCGCGGCGTGCGAATTTCGATGAAGGGAATCTCGAAGACCTCGGCGCCGGCCTCACGCAGCCCCAGGGACAGCGCTCCAGCCTGCTCCTTTGCGCGCGACACTAAAATACGCCAGCCTTCCAAAGGTGCACCTGCTACGAGTTGTGACTTATCCGCCATGATTCTCCCCAGGGTTCGGCTATTGGGGCGTAGGCGCGTTTTGCGCGTAAACGTCCTTTAGAATCTTGTCTCCACCACGGCCCAGGATGAGATTGCCCAGGCGTTGTCCCAGTTCCAACGGGTCGGTACCCGTGCCAACTTCACGCAGCAACTCCGTGCCGTCTGGCCGCGCGCAAATGGCCGTCATCTTCACCACTCCGCCCTCGACCTCGGCGTAGGCGCCAATCGGAACCTGGCATCCGCCGCCCAACTGGTTCAGCAGCGCGCGTTCGGCCACCGTGGCCAGTCGCGAGGGCTCGTCATTCAAAAACTCCAGGTGCTTGCGCGTGGCCTCATCGCCCAACCGAATCTCAATGCCCAGTGCGCCCTGCCCTGCGGCGGAGCACATGATGTCGGCGTTGATGATTTCCTTGATGTGCTGCGTCTTGCCCAGGCGCTTCAATCCGGCGGCGGCCAGGATGACGGCGTCGTACTCGCCCTCTTCCAGCTTGCGCACCCTGGTATCCACGTTGCCGCGCAGCGGGTAAATCACCAGGTCCGGACGGAACTGCATGAGCTGGGCCTGTCGGCGCAGGCTGCTGGTGCCCACGCGCGCGCCCTGCGGCAGCTCGCGAATGCTGTTGTACTTCAGCGAAAGGAATGCATCGCGCGGATCCACCCGCTCGGTGATGGCGGCAATCTCAAAGGGGCCGGCCAGCGTGGTGGGCAGGTCCTTCAGGCTGTGCACGGCCAAATCCACGCGGCCTTCGGCCAGCGCTTCTTCAATTTCCTTGGTGAACATGCCCTTGGTGCCCACCTTGGCCAGCGCCACGTCCTGAATCTTGTCGCCCGTGGTCTTGATGATCTCCAGCTCGACCTGGTGGCCCTTCTCGCGCAGCAACGCCGAGATGTGATGCGCCTGCCAGAGCGCCAGTTGTGAACCGCGGGAACCGATACGAAGCAATGCCATGCGAACTTCCTTTGTTATTTCTGAATTTGTTTCACCAGCGCTTCCGCCTCCGCTTCAGGGGTGGCGCGCTCGGGTGGTCGAGCAGCGAGCGGCGCGGCCGGTTGATTTGGCTCGGACTTCGGCTCCGTCTGCAGGTTGAAAAGCTTGCGTACCACGTCAATCACCGTGGTGGATTCCGGATCGCGCGCCGCCGACTTCAAGGTCGTAATCGGCGTGTGCATGATCTTGTTGATGATGCCTCTGGTCAGGGTCTCGACTGCCATCTCCTGCTCCGGAGTCAACTCGCCGAGCCTGCCGCGCACACGATCCAGCTCAGCCTGGCGGAGGTTCTCCAGATGCTGTTGCAGGCTCACGATGGTCGGCACCACCTCGGCGGTCTGGGCGCGCGCCTCGAAGCGACGCACCTCCTCGTCCACCATGGATTCGGCACGGACGGCTTCCTTCTGCCGGTCGCCCATGTGCGACTGCCGCACCTGCTGCAGGTCGTCAATGTTGTAAACAAAGATGCCGTCCAGATCGTTCAGTGCGGGATCAATATCACGCGGCACCGCGATATCAATGAAGAACATTGGCCGGTTCTTGCGGATTTGCAGGAACTTCTCGCCGTGCTCCTTCCGGAAGATGGCGTGCGGCGCGCCCGTCGAGCTGATGATGATGTCGGCCCACGGCACGGTGTCGTACAGGCGCTCAAAGGGGATCGCCTCGCCGTTGAACTTCTCCGCCAGGTTCACCGCGCGGTCAAAGGTGCGGTTGCCCACGTAAATCTTCTTGGCGCCGTGCGCAATCAGGTGGCGCGCTGCCAGCTCGCACATTTTGCCTGCGCCCACCAGGTACACGCTCTTGCCCGTCAGGCTGCCAAAAATCTTCTCTGCCAGCTCCACGGCGACCGAGGCAATGCTCACCGAGCTGCTGGCAATCGTCGTCTCGTTGCGAACCTTCTTGGCCACGGCAAAGGCCCGGGTCAGCAACTGGTCCAGTTGAGAGTTCACCGCGCCCAGCGCGCGCGCCGTGGCGTAGGCTTCCTTCACCTGTCCCAGAATCTGGCTCTCGCCCACCACCATCGAATCCAGGCTGCTCGCCACGCGGAAGACGTGCTTCACCGCCTCCATCTGTTCATGTTGGAAGATGTACGGCTCGTACTCGCCTTCGCTGAAGCCGAAATACTCACGCACGAACTTTTGCAGGTCGCAATTGCCGTTTTTCGAGCGCGCGAAAATCTCCACCCGGTTACAGGTGGAGACGATCATGCCCTCCTCAACGCCTTCCATCGAGGTCAGCTTGCCCAGGGCCTCCGGCATGCGGGACTCAGGGATGGCGAAGCGCTCGCGCACTTCCACCGGCGCCGTTTTGTGGTTCACGCCCAGTACGAAAAAATTCATGGCGCTACAAACCTATGCAGCTTGCTCAAGTAGTTGGCGCCCCAGGCGCAAATGCTGACGGCAAAGCCAATGCTGGCCAGGTAGGCGGCCTTCTTGCCGCGCCAGCCCGCGCTCCAGCGCGTGTACAGCAGCAGTAAGTAAATCGCCCACATCAGCAGCGAGAGCAACACCTTCGGATCCAGCACAAAGCCGGCTCCAAAGCGCTCTTCGGCCACCACCGAACCGGCCAGCAGCCCGATGGTCATAAACGGAAATCCCAGCAGCAATGCCCGGTAGCCCAGCTCGTCAATCTCCTGTAGGGCCGGCATCCGAGACGCCCATGACCACGGCTGCTTGTGCTTAAGCTGGCGCGACAGCAACAGGTACAACAGGCTGCTGACAAAGCTCAAAAACAGCATCGCGTAGCCAAAAACCAGCGTGCATACGTGGAAGAAGATCCACCCGCCATAAATCGAGGACTGGGCGATCGTCGTCTTCTGCTGCGAAAGTGCCGAGGCAAAGGTCAAAAGGAAGATCAGAGGAAAGATGAGTGCCGCAGGCGATGCCGTCCGGTAGCGGACAAACAGGACGGTGAAGACCAGTGCAATGATCAGGGCCAGCGCAGACTCGGCATTACGGATGGTCAGCAGTTCGGAGTAGCCGTACAGGCCAGCCGTCTCAACCAGCGACACCAGATGGAAGATGATTCCAATACCCACGGCCGGAGCCGCGATCTTGCCTGAACGCTCACCCCTTTGCCGGAGCATGAGCATGGCATGAATCAACCCGACACCATACAGAACGGTTGCAACTCGAAGCCAAAGCAAGGGCATAATGATTGTAATTCCACTCTCGCCCACCCCCCCAAAACCCACCGGGGGCAGCACGAAGACACTGCTGATTATACCCATGAGAAGAAACGTCCTAAGTGTGCCTATCACTGCGAATTGTGACCATCGTCACACCAATTTATTACGATCAGTGAAGCATCCTCGCCATCACCATGACTCATAAGGGCCAAAAGCAACCAGTCGAAACAAATCTGGAGTCAGTTCTCAGACCTATTGGACCTGCCGAACTTCCTCCGCTTGTTGGTTTTCCTCCCAGTTGATTCCTCAAGCCCTTATATCGGCGGAGCTTGAGTGCTTCCACAATCCTTTTTTTGACGCGGCTTCCGCACTCCCCTGGCCGGCGTCGTGAAGTCGGCTAAAAGGCCCTTGCGACAGGGTTTGTAATTCGCCATACCCGGTGCTAGGATTGTCCCCCTAAGCTGAACAGAGGAGGCATTTTCTATGGCTGACGAAAGCTGCAACTGCACGGGTGGCGGTATCTTATGGTTCCTTGCCGGACTTGGCGTAGGCGCCGCACTGGGCGTTCTGTACGCACCCAAGAGTGGCCGCGAAACCCGCGAGTCCATCCTTGCGGCGGCCGGTGAAGGCCGCGAGGTGGTCACCGAGCAGGCCCGCAAGTATCGTGATCAGGCCGCCGAGTGGGCGGACAAGGGCAAGGAGACCATCGCGCAGCAGAAGGAGAACCTCCGCTCGGCCTTTGAGGCCGGACGCCAGGCCTATCGCGAAGCCCGCAAAGAGCCCGAAGGCGAGCCCGGTACGGGCGTTTAACTCCCTTTCATTTTTTTCTGCCCCTCCGGGACCATCCTGAGTGATGGTCTCGAGGGAGCTGGAACGGACCGGAATAATGAACGAACAGACCCTTCTCATCGCCTTCATCGCGGTGACTTCGGTGGCGGTAGTGCTGCAAACGGCGATCCTGTTTGGCATATACCTCTCTACCCGCAAGCTCAGCCAGCGTTTGACCGAGCTTTCGGTAAAGGTGGAGACGGATGTGCTTCCCTTGGCCGCCAAGGTTCGCGCCCTTGTGGACGAGAACGCGCCCAAAGTCGAAACCGTTCTGGCCAACCTGGCCCAGACCAGCGACCTGGTGCGCGAGCAGGCCGTCAAAATAGACGCTGCCCTCACGGAAGTCGTCACCGTGGCGCGCACCCAGGCCGCCAACGCCGGTGAGCTGGCCGAGCGCACCATGCAGCGCGTGGATCACGCCGCCGGCACGGTGCACAACGCCGTTACCGCCCCGTTGCGCCAGCTCTCTGCGCTGGTGGAGGGACTGGTGGCCGGTGTCACCGAGTTCGCCGGAATCCGCCGCGTGCGCCGCTCCACCAAGGCCGTGCCCACGGATGAAATGTTCATCTGAGGGCGCGATAAACCGGATGACTGTGAGCACAACTAATCACGACGCAAAGCGGAGGCCTAACCCCCTCCGCTTCTTCTTTTTACGGCGAATCCCTCATGTGTATTCTTTAGGATTTTGCACGGTTTTTGTCTTGCAGTTTTCGCTTGATTTGGCAGTATTTTGCTGGAAACACCTGGCGCCCAAAGTCGCTACTGATGGCCTCTGATGGGCGCATGCTTTGAGTGACAATTCGCAGATTCAGATTGCGCCGCGTATGGCCTTCGCTCCACGATAGCCTTCCGCCGGTGCCGGGAGATTCCTTCCATGTCTTGTAAGACCCTGAAGTCCCAATTGCTTGCAGCGGCCCTGTTGCTTACCGTTCTTGCCCTTATCGCCCTGCCGCTCGTGGCGCAGGATGCCCACGGCGTGATGATCTTGAAATGTCCGCAGACGAGGCAGGATCGTCCGCAGTTTCTGGAGGCCACGTTCCTGCCCAACCACGGCATGAACCTGTTGCAGATCAAGGCCTACCTGCCCGGCAAGGGAGTGGTGAACCTGCTGGCCTCGCCACCGCTGGAGGAGGCTTTGGCCAAGCTCGATGGGCCGGATCCCTATGGCAACGAGGCGTTTAAGATCGGCGGGGCGTTTCTGCTGCCCTACGCCAACCGCATCCGCGGCGTGCTGAGCGAAGATGGCCAATCCATTGAAGCCGACGCCAGCGGACAGAAGTTGCATCTGCCGGCCAACTGGAAGGGCGATCACGCAGGGGCCGAACTACACTCCATGCACGGACTGATTCTGAACGCCCGCTTTGTTGAAATTCGTCGGGCGGATGGGCCGAAAAAAAGTACATTAAGTGCCCTTCTCCACGCGGGCGACTTTGCCGGGCGCTGGCCCAGCAAGACCGATGTAAAGCTGCAGGCCGAGCTGACCGGCGACGTGCTGGACCTGAAGGTGACGGCCACCAACGTCGGCCACGAGCGGCTGCCCATGGCCATTGGCATGCACCCCTACTTTGCCATCCCCAGCGGAGATCGCACCCAGGTAAGGGTTCACATTCCGGCCAGCATGCGCGCGCCGAGCAACAACTACGACGACGTCTTTGCCCTGGGAACGCTGGTTCCGGTCACCGGCACCCGTTTTGACTTCCGTGCCCCGGAGGGTGCGGCCTTGGGCAACTACTTTGTAGATGACGCCTTTACATCTCTGGAGCGTGGCAAGAAAGACGCATTCGAGGTGCGCGTCACCGACCCGGCGTCCAACTACGGAATCAAGGTAATTGGCCTCTCGCCGGAGCTGCGCGCGGTGCAGATGTATGCTCCGCCCACCAAGAACTTTGTCGCCATTGAGCCGCAGTACAACCTCAGCGATCCCTTTGACCGCAAGGTTTGGGGAAATCAGGACACCGGCGTCGTCTACCTGAAGCCGGGTGAGAGCACGACGTGGCATGTGCAGTTCGTGATCTACGCCTTGAAGTAAGAACCGAGTGTTTACTCACAAGCGGGTCTGTCCTTGGGGCGGGCCCGTTTGCTGTTTGGGATTGCGGCTCAATGGGTTACGGGCCGGATTCGGCGGGTGCAAGGATTACAAAAGTATGACCCTGCCTGTTGATGGATTTTGCAACAATTGCAGGCATGAACCAGCAGCTTCCAGTGGTGATTCAGGGCGGTATGGGCGCGGCGGTCTCCAATTGGAGACTGGCGCAGGCGGTTTCGCGGACGGGGCAGTTAGGCGTAGTCAGCAGCGTGGCCTTGGACACGATCCTCAGCCGCCGCCTGCAGGATGGCGATCCCGGCGGAGACATGCGCCGCGGCCTGGCCATGTTCCCCGACCAGGCGATGGCCAACCGTATTCTGGACAAGCACTTTAATCCCAATGGACGCGCCGCGGGCAAAGGCTACAAGCTGCTGTCTATGCTGGCGCGCGTTAATCCCCGCGAGGCCACCGAGCTCGTCGTAGTCGCCAACTTTGTGGAGGTGGCGCTGGCACGCGTTGGCCACCAGAACCCGGTTGGCATCAACCTGATGGAGAAGATTCAGCTTCCCTTCCTGCCCTCGCTATATGGAGCCATGCTGGGCGGCATCAGCTACCTGCTGATGGGCGCGGGGATTCCGCTCAAGGTTCCGGGTGCGCTCGATGCCTTTGCCGAAGGCCAGCCGGCCAGCTATCCGCTGAATGTGGACGGCGCGCAGGCGGAGGATGACTGCCTGATGAGGTTCGATCCGGCAGAGTTCTGGGGCCACGAGGCGCCAAAGCTCAATCGGCCGATGTTTCTGGCCATTATCAGCTCCAACACCCTGGCCACCACCATGCTGCGCCGCGCCAACGGACGGGTGGATGGATTCGTTATCGAAGGACCGACCGCCGGAGGGCATAACGCTCCGCCGCGCGGGCAGATGGTGTACAACGAGCGCGGAGAGTGCGTGTACGGCGAGCGCGACGTAGTGGACCTGGCGAAGATCGCACAGATGGGCGTTCCCTTCTGGCTGGCGGGTGGCTACGGCACGGCGGAAAAGGTCAGTGAGGCCTTGGAGCTGGGAGCGGCCGGAGTACAGGTGGGCACGGCCTTCGCCTTCTGCGAAGAGAGCGGCATGCGCCAGGAGTACAAGAGCGCTCTGATTGAAAAGATTCAGCGCGGAGATGCCACGGTCTTCACCGATCCGCGCTCCTCGCCGACGGGATTTCCCTTTAAGGCCGCCGAGCTGGAAGGCACTTCAAGCGATACCGCAGTGTATGAGGCGCGCAAGCGCATCTGCGACATCGGCATCCTGCGCGAGGCCTATCGCACGCCGGAAGGCAAGATTGCCTATCGCTGCTCCAGCGAGCCGGAGAATGTATACGTCAGCAAGGGCGGAGAGCTGGAGGAGACGGTGGGCCGCAAGTGCCTGTGCAATTGCCTGCTGGCCGATATCGGCATGCCGCAGCATTTGAAAGATGGCAGCGAAGAGCCCGGCCTGGTGACCACCGGAGACGATCTGGCCGCCGTGCTCAGCTTCCTGGCGGGAAGAAACAGCTATCCGGCGACCGATGTGGTGGCGGGATTGATGAAGGCCGTCGAGGCAGCGCGGATTCCGTCCATAGCAGGCGAAGCCGTCCCGGAAACAGCGGATGTAACGGTGGCTGCCAGCTAACTGCGGCCTCTGACCGAAAGAAAATGTTCTTCCATGCGCGGCAGAGTGATGGATTCATCCCAACTCTGCCGCGCAAACTTTTCTGCCTCAAGGCTCATGGCGGCCAGCCGTTCGGGATTGGCGACCATTTCCTCGATGGCCTGCCAAAGCAGATCCGACCGCTCGGGCTCAATGACCACGCCCGCACTGGAGCGCCGAACCGCCGAAGCAACCTCACTGGCGGCGTTGACTGAAGCGATCACCGGGCAGCCTGCACTGAGAAGCGTCACGGTCTTCGACGGGAAGACGATGTCACTGACGATCTTCTGCTGTGTGACCAGGGCAACGTCCGTGGCGGCCAGCATCTCGGCAAACTCATCATCATTGAGCAGCGGAAGAAAGCGGACATTCTCCAGCCCGCGCAGGCGCGCCTGCTCCTCCAACTGCGTGCGCATGGCGCCATCTCCGACGAATAGGTAGCAGAGGTCGCGGCGCTCACGTGAGTGCTCAGCCGCTTCCAGCACAACGCCCAAGCCCTGCTTTACTCCCATGTTGCCCGAATGCGAGATGATGAGCTTGCCCTCAAGCCCGTAACGCTGGCGGAAACGATCTGGACTGACACGCTGCCGCAGGCCGTAGAGCGAGGCATCGGCGCGCGGCGGAAAGAGCACGATCTTGCCGGCATCAATTCCCTTGTCCGCAATGCGCTGGCGCATGCCTTCCGTAAGTGTGCTGATGAGCGCGGCACGGCGGTAGGAATCCCATTCGACGGCGTAGAGCACGTCGGAGATGCGCCCCTTCTGCATCATGCCCAGTTCGATGGCGGCGTCCGGCTGCAGGTCTTCCACATCGAAGATGAACGGAACGCGCCACCAGCGGGCCAGGCGGCTGGCCACCACTCCCAGCCCCAGCGGCGGCGTAACGGCAAAAATCACATCCGGCTTGCCGGAGCCGAAGGCCCGCAGCAGGCATCCGGCAGCAAACGTGGCTTCGTGCAGCACGCGGCGCTTGGTGGTCAGCACAGGGGGAACGTACATCCACGAGCGCAGAATGGTGACGCCATTGCGCTGCTCGCGCTGTATGAGCTTGCCGCGATAAGCGGCCGGCACCTGCCATTGCGGATAGTAGGGCGGTCCGGTACAGATGGTCACATCGTGTCCGCGCGAGGCAAGAAACTCACAGCGGCGGATGTTGAAGGCAGCGATGCCCGTCTGGTCCGGCCAGTAGTTGATGCTGAGAACGAGAATCCGCAAATCTGTCTTTCCTTTCGAAAGCCTGTGCGCTGCCACGTTGCTGTTTGCAGAATGCGCCGCTAGGTGCCCAGGAAGCGCGCGTAGAGGCTGCGCGCCACGCCAACGTCCGTAGTGCCTTTGATGATGGCGCGGCCATCGGGAAAGACCGTCATCTCATAGGGCGCACGAAGGAAGCGGAGCACATACTCGGTGTGGCGCACCTCTCCATGTGGAGCGAGGCGCTCGCTCAGCTCGGCGAAATCCACCGGGCGATGGCGTTCGTGTATCTGCACGGAGTTGCGTCCGCAGAGCGAGATGTGGGCGTGGGCACGGCCCGCGAGGTAGGCAAACTGGCGCTGGCCGCAGACGGTGCAATCCGCACGCGGCTGACTGGTGCGCACCTCGGAGCGGTCGTTGTACCACGCGTCAAAGCTGAGGAGCGTGCGGCGCAGTTTATCATGGGCGCCGACGAGGAACTTCATGGCCTCAGTGACCGCGGCCGAGGCGATGAGGTTGACCGCCGAGTTCAGGATGCCGCCGGTCTCGCAGGTCTCAAAGGCCCCGGTGGGCGGCGCGGGAAAGACGCAGGCCAGGCAGGCGGTTTCGCCGGGAAGAATGTTCATCGTCACGCCATAGCTGGCGACGGCCGCCGTGTAGATCCACGGCCGACGTTCGCGCACGGCGTAATCGTTGATGAGGTAGCGGGTCTCAAAGTTGTCGGTGCCATCCAGGATGAGATCGGTCTCCTCCAGAAGCTCGGCGCAGTTGCGCGGCGTGAGGTCTTCAACGTGGGCTTCAACGCCGACCGAGGAGTTGATGGCCTTCAGTTTGCGCTCGGCGGCAATGGCCTTGGGGAGGCTGGCGGCGGCATCGGCCTCGTCAAACAAAACCTGGCGCTGTAGGTTGCTGGACTCGATGTAGTCGCGGTCCACAATGCGCACATACCCCACTCCGGCGCGCACCAGCAGCGAGCTGAGCACCGATCCCGTGGCTCCACAGCCGACAATGACCACGCGCGCTGCGGCCAACTTGCGCTGCCCCTCCTGCCCGACGCCGGGAAAGAGAATCTGCCGCGAATATCGCTCGTCATCGAAACGCATAGGAAACATGATATGCGATAGGGCGGCGGATGGCGATGCGACGGGCAATGCGCCGATGCGGCGTCCGCCATATGGCTGCATTGTGGAGAGAACTGAGAGAAGAGGAGAAGTGGTGGCCAGGGAGGGAGTTGAACCCCCGACACGCGGATTTTCAGTCCGCTGCTCTACCAACTGAGCTACCTGGCCATCCTGAAGGCACTACGGGAAGTGCTTACGGAAGGGATCACAGAAGTCCA
>Ga0182012_10002725_pt1 | contig 19031 bp, 20 predicted proteins | sample 612S2SmetaG_FD_120486 | JGI IMG/M metagenome (GOLD analysis project Ga0182012, IMG submission 120486) | Permafrost microbial communities from Stordalen Mire, Sweden - 612S2S metaG | ecosystem: Environmental > Terrestrial > Soil > Wetlands > Permafrost | place: Sweden: Stordalen | collected...
AGACCGAGAGAATCACGTTCGAGAAACGGATGACGGAAAACAGCGCGATCAAGATGTGAGCCAGGAAAACGCGCGAGGATTTTCTTGTCGGCGTTCTCCCAACCAAGCGCGGCCGCGACCTGCGCGAGAAGACCTTCTGCGACGATGGTGGCGCCTTCGGGCGTATCGACAACAACGTATTCAAACTTCGGATGAAATGAAATGGCAAGGTTTGCGGGAATGGTCCAAGGCGTGGTGGTCCAGATGAGCGTGGCGACTTGGCGGCCTGCGAGGGCGGGATCGATTTTGGCAGGATCGCTGGTTAGTTTGAAGCGGACGTAGATGGATGGACTCGCGTGATTTTCGTACTCGACTTCGGCTTCGGCGAGCGCAGTGCGGTCTTTGATGCACCAGTGGACCGGCTTCAGACCTTTATAGATGTAGCCGCTGTGAAGGAAATCGACAAAGGCCTGGGCGATGACGGCTTCATATTCGGCCGACATGGTGAGGTACGGATCGTTCCAGCGGCCGAGTACGCCGAGCCGCTTGAATTCGGTGCGGTGGATGTCGACGAATTTGGAAGCGTAGGCACGGCATTCGGCGCGGATCTCGGCAATGGACATGGTGGCCTTGCGCTTGCCGAGTTCATTATCAACTTTGAACTCGATGGGAAGACCGTGGCAATCCCAGCCGGGAATATAAGGCGCGTCGAACCCGGCCATGGATTTCGATTTGACGATGAAGTCTTTGAGGATCTTGTTGAAGGCAGTGCCGAGGTGGATGTTGCCGTTGGCGTAGGGGGGGCCATCGTGGAGGACGTATTGGGTGAGGCCGGCACGGGTTTGGCGGATGGCTTGATAAAGGTTATCGGCTTCCCATTTGGCGAGGATTTTAGGCTCGGCGGTGGGAAGGTTGCCCTTCATCGGGAAATCGGTTTTAGGAAGGTTGACCGTCTTTTTCAGGTCAACGGTTAAAGCACTCATGGGTTAGTTTTATGTTAGCTTGTGGGGCGATTGAGGGATGAGATGCTTGGGAAGTGCCGACCATAATGATGGTGGACCGTATCGCATGTATTTTTTGGCCCTGAACCTAACGAGCCTCCTCACATCCATGTGGACCAAGATTCCGTTGTGTCGGCGTTGAAGGAGCGGGCCTGTTTCACACTCGGGAGAGCCCGTGCGAGACGTGCACGTTACAGACAAGGCGTTGGACAGGCGACCGGCGCACATAGTTGTTCCGCTCGTATAGATCGACCTTTGCGAGGACGTCATTGTAAGGCCAAAGAAATCAACGGCTTACCGAAATTGTGTGAAAACACCTTAGTCATACAATAATTTCAGAGGCTAGCCGCTAGAAGTGACGATAGGAGAGTAGGAAGGGAAAGCCCTATTGCTCAGCAAATTGACAGCCTACATCACCGCTCTGCGAAGAGTCCTTCGCAGTCTAGGTGGCCTCCTAGACGATCTGACAGGAGTTGCTGGTAAGCTAACGCTTCTTGCGGCAGCCGTGTATGGCTTCTGGCATTTTCTCCACGTTTAGAAGAACGCATTCTGGGTATTCGCCTTTCGTCGTGCGGCCTAGTAGCGCGAAAGCTTCAGCCAGCCCGGCCTTTTCGACACTCGAAATATATATTTAGAAGATGGCTCAAGTAGACGGCGCAGTTTCGACTGCATTCACAGCTCAAAAGATTCCCGAAGGCGTTTTCGATATGACGACCACCCCACCGCAGGTGATGGAAGGTCAGAAGGCCTTTATTTATTTCAACGGGCCGACGGATCAGCTCAGCGGCGTATCAGCGGGCGCGTGCGTGCTTGATCCCGGTGCGAGTCCGCATCCGCCGCATCAGCATCCAGAAGAAGAATTCTTGATTGTGGGCGAGGGCACGGGCGAGATTGTTTGCGATGGGAAAGTAACGAAAGTCGGGCCGGGCGCGATGATGTATTGCGCGGGAAACACGATGCACGGGATTGTAAATACGGGTAGCGTGCCTATGACTTTCTATTGGTCTAAGTGGCTGGCGAAGGGCTTCGGGGCTTAGGCAAGAAGCGACGATGCCTATTTCGGCCTTTCACCACTTTCAAGTTACTGTCACTGATTTAGAAAAGTCGCGCGCGTTTTATAGCGGCTTTCTGGGGCTGCCGGAATTGAAGCGTCCGGAATTTCCTTTTCCAGGTGCTTGGTTCGAACTGGCGAATGGGCAGGAGTTGCATATTGTTTGCGTTCCGAATCCAATTTGGCGAGCGCCGGCGGCGATGGAGATCTTCGAGACCCACATCGCACTGCGCGTGGAGAGCTTTAGTGGAGCGCTTGAGAAGTTACACAGGGCAGGGTTTCACGAGGATCATCCGGACGATCATCCTTTGAAAATCGTGATCAAGCCGCATCCGCCGACAGGCTATCCGCAGGTTTACTTTTTTGACCCGGACCGGCATTTGCTCGAATGGAACGCGGCTACGCTGGATTAGCGGCGGTTTTTTGCACTAGGCGGACAACCCTGAAGTGTTCGAGGGATTCGAACTTTGGTAATTAGCGCGCCTACTCGCCACTCATCCGGGATACGAGACCGAGCCTGCTTTCTCCCCCGACGGAGCGCTGATTGCTGTCATCGCTGACTATGAAGGCTGAAGGCGGAGGCGTGGAGCATCTGTCGGGGTTGACATCATTCGACCTTCTCTAAACCGGCCGCGGATCCTCTCGCCAACGGCCACAAAGCCCCGAGTCACTCCATTTTGGAGTATTGTTGATCCAGGCGGCTTTCGCCGGGAGCAGTGACAATGTTGAATCGGGCGTATGGGACTTGGCTATTGGGTGGAGCGATTCTCTTAGCGACGGTGCCGTTTTTGCAGGGCGACACAGCGGCGGGGACGCGGGCTTATGAGCGAAAGGATTACGCGACTGCATATCGCGAATGGCTGCAGGCCGCGAACGAAGGTCACGCCGAAGCGCAATACAATCTTGGAATGCTGTATCTAAAAGGCTTGGGCGTCGCCAGTAATGCGCAGGAAGCATTTCGCTGGTTGCGTGTTGCCGCTGAGCAGGGACAGGTGGATGCGGAGTATCGCGTAGGACTGATGCGCGAGAAGGGAGTTGGCAGCCGGCAGGACTATGCGGACGCGCAATCTTGGTTTTTGCTCGCGGCGCAACATGGCGATTCCGAGGCGGAGGCGGAATTGGGCGAGTTGTACGACGAAGGCCGCGGTGTTAAGAAAGACCTAGTGCGCGCGGTTTATTGGTATGAAAAGGCGGCTGAGCAGGGATTGCCGGAAGCACAAGCGCACTTGGGCGCGTGTTACTTGGCCGGCAAAGGTGTCACTAAGGACCCAGTGAAAGCGTATTTCTGGCTCACGCTCGCATGGAAGCAGCGAGACAAGAGCGCGGAAAAGCAGAGGTCGGAAGTGGCGTTGCGGTTATCGAAGGAAGAAATTGCCAAGACAGAGTTGTCGGTGGCTGAATGGAAGCCGAAGCCTGCACAGATGCAGGCTCCGGCCAACGTACATTAACAACTAGCTCAGCGGAAGGCCCTCGTGACCACCCTGGCATTTCGGACATTTGTGATCGTGGATGTCCGATCCGTTGCAGCCGTAAACGTGACCACACTTGCTGCATCCAACTTGGTAGATTTTCTGGCCGTGATCGGTGCCGGGTAGACCCGTGCCTCTGATCACAACTTGCCCCCGTTTGCTAACAAAGCCAATTTTCGTGGTGCCCTTTGGGCTTGTTTTGGGTTTTGTGGTTGTCTTAGCGGCGGCTTTTTTGGTTACTACTTTCTTCTTCACCGCGGTCTTGCTTGTTGCCATTGTTCTGATTCTCCTTATTTTAGGCGTTAAGCCTTTGTTCGATCATATCCGAATTTGGCTTGCAGAAGGTAAGGACCTTAGCACAATTACTAAGTTCGCGCGGTGTGCTTTTCTCTTGTTTCGTGTGGACTTCTGTGATAAAAACCCTTGCAGTATGGCAACACCAGCGGCAGGACTCATTGACCAGAGCGCCAAGGCTGTTTCTCGATACCGAGATGGCTATCGGCTTGCTCATTCGATTAAAGGACTAAGTCAGGTGTGCAAAGTTGCGGGCTTGCTCGCGGGGCTATTTGTGATTTTGTTCGGCGTATTCGGGAGTGCAACCCTGATGCGGCCAAATCCGACGATGTTCGGAATTGCGAGTGAGCAAACGCAACACAACATTTACCTGATTTCGATGATATTTTTCGGAGCGTTCGTTGCATTGTGCGGTTGGATTCTTGGTGTAGTGATGGAAGGCTACAGCCAACAGCTCAAAGCGACCTTAGACTCGGCGGTGCATGGCTCGCCGTTCCTGAGTAATTTGCAAAGATCGCAAGTGATGCGCCTGGAGTAAACATTGGGCGGGACGGACATGCGCCGTCCCGTTTTTCGCGCCGCTACATTTAAATGGCGGCGTCCCAAATAACCTGCACTTCGTTTTGCGCGGCAAGAATCTTGCCGGTAGCGAGAGTCTTATTGTTGCTAACAGTGTTGGCGGTGAAAGCATGCGCCAGATTGATGGTGTTGTGCTGGGTACCCGCGGTGATCTGTGAGAAGGTAACACTGCCGAAGTTCGGCATCTCCGAGTCGATGGCTTCGATGACCCATTCAACACTCGATCCATCGTAAGGGGCGTCGCCACTGTTGGGATCGGAGACACCGATGCTTAGCGCGATATTGGTGCGGTGGTTCATCATGCTGACGTAGCCGTGATCGGATTCTGGAGCGCAAACCAGCACACTGACAGTGTCGCCAGCTTGAATCTCAAGATTCGTCACCTGGTAGCCAGCCGGAAACCATTCGGTCCAAGCCCAATAGGTGACGCTGTTTCCGCTTAGCGTAGCGGCCGTGCCTGCTTGCAGCACTTGACCGGTGTTCCAGCCGCCGAGGCCTACCCAGAAGCCAACGGTTTGAGAACCGGATTCTTTGGTGCTGGTATTGATTTTCGGCACAACCCATTCAGCGAAGACAGTGTTGGCAGGTTCAGGCGGGCTCAGGTTGAGAGAGGCAGTCTGGACTATGGCGCCGGCCCAATTTCCTTCCAGGCCGAAGCCTGGTTTTTTGAAATTCGGAGAACCGTGCGGCAAAGTGCGCCAAACTTTGTCTTTGACCAGCTCAGCTTGGACGAAATTTACTGGTTTCGAGAAATGCTGTCCCAGAGCTTCCGAAGCCCGGGCTCGATGGTGGGATCAGGCCGGCGCGGAATTCCGTAGAGGGCGAGTTGCTTTTCTGAGCCGGTAGTTAGATCGAAACCCTTCGGTGGTGCGGAAAAAGTCTTCAGGTTAGGAAGCTCTCTTGCAGTTTTTGAACCTGTGTCCATACATCTATCCTTTCTTCTTGGAAGGCACCGTTCGCAGGCTGCATTCCTCACTGGGCTAAAGACTGGGTCGACGTAGCCCAAGAGCCCAAGTATATTGCAGTTTTTGTCTTTGCGGGAATGGCGGTTACGTTTGGTTCTAACGAGGGAACTGAGCGTCCGGTGGAACCCATTCGCGGCGGGCACGGCGATCGGCAACAATATCGAATGTATAGAACGATTCGTGGAGTCTGCGCTCTTGGCCGTAGCGGTGGACCGTAGCTTCGACGGCGGCGAACGGTGTCGGAAAGGAATTGGCGGCGAGAAAGTCGCGGATGAGTTGGGCCCAGAGGCAGGTGAGCGTTTCATGATAGCCGCTGTCTTCCGTGTTCTTGCCGCCGACAGCTTCGTTATAGGGCGGGATGCCGGTTCGCATTCTATGCAGAGCTTGGTCGGGTCCAAATTCGGCAGTGTAGAAAGCGCAAACTGCCACGTGGGCGGCATGAGTCCATTCGGCTTTTGGCAAGGCGTGCGTTTCCCAGCGATGAATGAAATCACGAAGAAATGCGTCTGAAGAGAGAAAAGGATAGACCACCGGCGACTCACTTCATTCTGGCACTCGGACAAATTGATTGAGTTGTCATTAATGAAAGCTATACTCAATGGGGGTATCCCAAGCTAAACCAATTAGGAATAGTTAGGGAGAACTTCTAATAAAAATTGCGATGCAATACGATCTTATAGTGATCGGTTCCGGCCCCGCTGGTCAGCGTGCTGCCATACAAGGGGCGAAGAGCGGCAAGAAAGTGGCGCTCGTCGAAAGACGCGAAGTGATTGGCGGTGTGTGTATAAACACCGGCACGATCCCCAGCAAGACAATGCGCGAGGCGGTGCTACACCTTTCTGGATACAACTACCAAAACATTTACGGGGTGAGTTACCGGGTTAAAGAAAAGATCACCATGGCAGACCTGGCGTTCCGGGTACAGCATGTGATCAAGACCGAAGTAGATGTTACTACTGCTCAACTATCGCGCAACGGCATAGAAGTGCTGAACGGCGTAGCTAGTTTTAAAGGTCCGAACAATGTCATGGTTACAGGCATTCGTGGCCAAAACGAGATAACTGGCGACAACATAGTGATTGGGACGGGTACGAAGCCAGCCGCAAGCGCCAAAGTAAAGATCAACGGGCAAACCATTATTAATAGCGACCAGGTGCTGGAGATGCAGAACCTGCCTCGGACGCTGATAGTAGTGGGCGGCGGCGTGATTGGCGTGGAATACACGTGCATGTTCGCAGCGCTGGGTGTGCGAGTGACGCTGATTGAAAAGCGGCCGAAACTGTTGGAATTCGCCGATCAGGAAATTGTCGAGGCGCTTTCGTACCATTTGCGTGATCATCGCGTAACCATGCGATTGAACGAAGAAGTGGAAAGCGTAGACGAGACTGAAAGCACTGGAGCAGGCTCCGGGACAGTAGTAGCAATGCTCGAGAGCAAGAAGAAAGTGACGGGCGACGCATTGCTGTATGCGGTGGGACGTCAAGGCAATGTCGATGAGTTGAATTTGGCGGCAGCGGGTTTAGAAGCGGATTCGCGCGGGCGCATAGCCGTGAATGAGCATTATCAGACGAAGCAGCCGAACATTTATGCGGTTGGCGACGTGATAGGCTTTCCTAGTCTGGCGTCTGTTTCTATGGAGCAGGGACGCATCGCAGTGGCGCACGCTTATAACAAGAGCGTATCTTCGAACCCGAGTTACTTTCCGTTTGGAATTTATACAATTCCAGAGATTTCGTTTATTGGTAAGACGGAAGAGCAACTCACGGATGAGGATGTGCCGTATGAGGTTGGCGTGGCGTATTATCGGGAGATTGCGCGCGGACAGATACGCGGCGACACGACTGGACGTTTAAAGCTAATCTTTCATCGCGACACTTTGGAAATCTTAGGGGTGCACATCATTGGAGAAGGCGCCTCGGAATTGTTACATATCGGGCAAGCGGTGCTAATTCTCAAAGGCAAGGTTAGTTACTTTGTTGAGACCGTATTCAATTACCCGACATTGGCGGAATGCTACAAGGCGGCTGCTTTTAACGGGCTGAACAAGCTCTCGCGGTCGTAGGACGGAAATGGGAAAAGGCATAGGAATCGTTATCAGCGAGCGCATAGCCCTGGCCGCAGTGGCGGATAACGCAATTGTTGGACCGCTGCGAGTGAATCCGGAAGATCGTACAATCTCCGATTCGTTGCACGGAGTGCCGGCTGAACTGATTGTTCATCGCATCGCCGAAGAGGTCAAAGGACTCGGGCTGAGCGAAGCACCTTCATATATTGGTTTAGGGATGCCGGGAATAGTGCGTAACGGCTCGGTTGAGGATTCACCCAACTTGATCCAGTTCAAAGGGATCAACATGCAGGAGTTGGTGAGTGCCATTTTCACGCCAACGTTTGGGAAGATCCCGGTATCGGTGTTCAACGACGCAGACGTCATGGCTGCGGGCATCGCGGCCACACATGGACATTTAGACCGGTTGGTTCGCGTTTGGACTCTTGGCACCGGCATTGGGTATGGGCGCTATCCGTTCCGCGACGGATTTTGGGAAGCTGGCCACTCAGTGGTGACGCTTGATCCGAAGGAGCATTTTTGCGGGTGCGGCGGCAAAGGACACTTAGAGGGCATCATGGGGCAGCGGTCAATGCGCCTGCGCTTCATGGACATGGAGCCTGAAGAAGTCTTCGCGCATGCCGAAACCGGAGATGCCCGCTGCGTCGAATTTACGAAGCTCTGGCACCGGGCACTGGCGGCAGCTACCGCCACGAGCGTACATTTGGATGGGCCAGGAAAGTTTTTCATCACGGGTTTTAACGCACGTTTCGTCAATCTATCTTTGCTGAACGAGTATCTGCACGAGATGGTAAAGCTGAGTCCCCTGCAAGGGTATTCGACGGAAGTGGTAACAAGCGCCGAATCGGTGGCGGTTATTGGCGCTGCCGTGAATGCCCTGCAACGGGCGCAAGGCTCTTAAAGGTTTCCGGCCCTGTCTTAAAACAGGGCTGGAGAACTAATTCCGCTGCCGTTGAGGACGGTTTGCATCCGCTCCAGCGCGCATTTGTGGATTTGCGACACGCGGCTCTCATTCACGCCCAAGACACCGCCAATTTCTTTCATTGTCATATCGCGCTCGTAGTAAAGGGTAACCACCTGTTGATAACGCTCGGGAAGGGTTTTCATAGCCTTGTCGAGCTTCTGGCGAAGTTCTCCGCGGGCGAAGATACGATCAGGCGCTAGATCCGGAGAGCTGGTGGCTTCAGGAACCAGATGCTCCTCACGATCATTCGGATGTTGCTGAACGGCAACGATGCCAAGGCTGCGGAAATCGACCATCAAGGCCTGCCAGCGGCGAGGCGAAAGGCCTATTTCATTGGCTATTTCTGCATCGGTGGGGGCGCGTTCGAGCTTGGCGGATAATTCACGCGTCACCGCTTCCACTTGCTTATAGCGCTTGCGCAGATCTCGCGAAGCCCAATCCTGTTGGCGGAGACTATCGAGAATTGCGCCGCGAATGCGATGTTTGGCGTAGGTCGGAAAAGCTACCTCTTTATCGTCGCGATACTTAGTGGCCGCGTCAAAAAGTCCCATAATGCCCGCATGAATTAAATCGTCTAATTCAACGTGAACAGGAATCGACTTTTGGATGTGAGCTGCAATAGCTGTGACAAGCTGCATGTTCTCGATCATCAATTCGTCCCGGCGGGCACGAACTTCAGGACTGACATCGGTCGTTGACTTCTCTAGAGCGGGCTGACTGGCGGTAGCAGAGTTCACTTTGTTTTCCCCTAGGACCGAGCGGCCTTGTTTCGCTCGGTACGCAGGAAGAAAAGCATTAGAAGAACCATGCTTTGTGGAACAAAATTGATGCGTCACTGCCAACGGCAAACCGCTGATAAAGAAAGACTTGAGATTTCTAAAGCAGCTGATTCAAACGGTCGATAGGTTGTTCCCTAGGACCAAGGGAATCGTTCTGAAACGAATGGCTGCGGTTGGCTCGTTTCAGAAAAGGAATGTGGAACGAATCGGAACAAGTTCCGGAGAAGTGCATGCAGCGAGGAGGATCAAGCAGCAGGTAGGATTTGCCCGATAGGTTGGCGATTTGAAGAATGTCTTACCGAACAGAGGGGAAATAGCCAAAGGCACTCTAGGGGGAGTTAGACGAGAAAACCTTTGCCCGCGTCTATGTGAGACTGAAGTAGATGGAATCGGCTGTTAGCATGAAGAATTGCAGGCAGTAGCAATAAGCAGGAACAAAAGGGGACGAAGGGTTGTTCATCCCCGCAGTTAGTAAGACTCAGGCGACCTTCTTAATAGGAAACTTCAACACCTTCTTAGGGCGCGGAGAGACATCAACAGGTCGATCATCGTAATCGGACTCAATGCCGAACGGGCTCAGCACCGCGACGCTGGGCCTTGGGTAGCGGCTGGCGCCATTGAAGTACTCGTCTACAGGAAACAACGCATGTGGCTCGAGTTCCCGAAACACGCGGCCTAACTTTTGTTCGATCCTGTAGATCTCGTGGAAAAAAGCACCGCGCTCCATATTTAACTTTCCGCAACAAAGCTTCCAGTCCGCGCCCAGCAGGTAATGGTAGCGAAACAACCTGTGCTCGCGCGGCGACAGAGTGCGTCGACTCACCAAGCAAAAGTCGGCGATAAATTCCTCGTCTTTCAAGCCCCAAACGGCCTTGCGCTTATTGTTACCAGGATTTGTTTCTAAGGATACGCGACTTACATGCTTCTCTTTTGAGACACAGTAACGGAATCTTTCGTGGCAGGCGCGAAAGATTGCGCGGAAGACACAATTGCAGGGTGTTGACGTCCCCGCTCTCCCCGCAGGCCGAAGACCTAGGCCGAAACAAAACGTGCAAGACTGCTGAGCGAGGGCCAGAGTTTCAGAACGGGTCCACTCCATTTTGTTGCTCTTGACGGTCGAAGTTTGATTTGTTTTAAGCGTTCGTATTGGCATCGCTTTATGAACTAACGATAAGGTACTTCTGGTACTTTTTCAAAGCATTAGTTGGAAATTTTTTCCAAGTGGAGCGAGAGGAGCATGGCAAAATTTACACAATATATCAGAAACAAAGGAGTTAGTAGCGAGTAAACTTTTTTTGGCTTAGTGGTAAACTTCTAGTAAGTTTACTGGAAAGTGAGGACCCTATTTCTGAGTGGAATCATTATTGGGGCCAAATCGAGTTACGTTTGAAGTTCTTCGAACGCGGCTAGTTAAGCAGGTCAAACTGCGAATCGACAACGGAGAGTTTACAGAACGGGGCTTAGCGCGAATTCTGGGCATCTCCCAATCACAAACACATAACGTATTGAAAGGGGCGAGAAGATTGCAAATGCAGCTTGCGGACCGGATTCTTACGAAATTGGGGCTTTCGGCGATGGATCTGTTGAATGAAGGCGAGTTAGACGCGGCACTGAGACTGAAGATGGCGGAATGGGACCGGCAGATTGCTGCGACGGACACCAGCAGTTGTGAAGGGGATTTCGACTTTACGGACTTACTCGGGACAAGGAAGCCTGCGGCGCAGGCGAGGACACTCAGCGACGTGGACGAACGAAAGACAGGGTAAGTGCAAGTCAAATCGAATTTTCGCTCGAGTTAAAGAGTTCAGCGTATGAGCCAATGCTCCGCTGAACTCTTTTTGTTTATTCATGGTCGGTTTCAGGAGTCAAGACTTCTTCGGCCTGACCTGCATCGGCTGGTCTAACTAGAAGCCTGATCCCTTCACCCATATTCAGATGGGGCCGTTGCCCGCCACAATCGTCGTGGCTGAGCGTGCATTCAATACCAAAGGCATCCAGCGCACCTTTGGCAATTTCAGCCTCCGATTCGCTCAGGAAAGTGCGGATCGCAATCAGGTCTTGGTTTGCGGAGTCGGCCGCCGTAGAAGGCATAAACAGTTCACTCCTTACTTAGCGTAGAACAACTAGACAGCTACTTGCGCTTAGCCACCATGTCGCGGCCATTTTGATGCAAAGTAACTTGTGCGACTTTGCCTGACGCGTCTTTGGCAAACTCGAGTTGGGCATCCACAACTTTGAGAAAGAACAACATCGGACTTTCCGCAAAGATTTGTAGTTTGCCTTGACCCGTGAGTTGAGTCCAAACCTGGTTGCCCTCTAGGGTAACTGCCAGATCGACGCCCGGAGCCAAAGAGTAAGTGCCAACAAGCGCGGTAAGCTGAGCAGGCGTGAGAGTGATTTCTTTGCGCTCACTGGTGAGCGTGATGGAGCCACCAAACTCAACGGTGGCGGCCTTGCCGGCGATCTCACCCGGCGCTCCGCCATTCAAATTGCCGAGAACGACGATAGCGAGTTGGCCATCAGGATAGTAAGCCAACTCTGTGTTAAATCCCTCAATTCCACCTCCGTGCGAGATCTGCTTATGGCCAGTTGCTGTCGAAATAACCAGACCACAGGCATAGCTGTCTTTGTAAGGGGTGGTCATCTTTGTGAGCGATTGACCTTTCAACAGTTTGCCGCCATATAAAGCGCGTTCCCACTTCCACAGGTCGTGAGTAGTGGAGTAAAGTGCACCGGCCGAATACGGTATGGTCATGTCGATGTATCCCGTATTTACGATCTCACCGCCGGGCGTCGGTGTGTATCCCGCAGCTCGATGCGATAACACGGTAGCGCTAACATCGTAACCGCTGTCAGTCATTCCCAGAGGCGTAAAGATATTGTCTTTGACAAATTGTGGATACTTCTCGCCACTGACGATGTCAATCAAATAGCCCAGCAGGACGTAACCGGAGTTACTATAACTAAACTTCGCTCCGGGCTCGAAATCCAAAGGCTTGTCTCTAAAACGCTTAACAATTTCTTCTGGACTGGCCGGCTTCTTTTCAATCTCACCATAATCCGGAAAGCTTGTAAAATCGGGGATTCCAGACGTGTGGGTCAACAGGTGGTAGATAGTGATTTTGTCCCAAGACGCCGGCGCGTCGGGCAGATATTTCTTCACTAAGTCGTCCGTCTTGAGTTTGCCGCGCTCTTCCAGTAGCAGGATGCATGCAGCAGTGAATTGTTTAGTCGCCGAACCTAAGCGAAACTTGGCGTCTGGGCCGTTAGGGATTTGCCATTCGAGATTTGCATAGCCATAGCCCTTGTCGAAGAGGATTTGGTCGCCCTTTGCAATGAGGACGGAGCCCATAAACTGATGGCCTGTCACATAGGATTGGATGATTTGTTCAATGCGCGCTTCGGGTGTTTGCGACCTGCTGATAGCCGCCACGCATAGCAACACGAAAATTTTCCGCATAGAGGTTTTGCCTCCTGTCTAAACTATCATCGTTAGCACGCTACATTGAAATCAGAACCCTATGGCCCGTTTTCCCGGCGTTGATTACATGCATTTTGATTCGCTGCTGAGTGAGCAGGAATTGTTAGTGAGGCAAACCGCGCGGCAGTTTGTGGATGACAAGGTAGTGCCGATCATTCGCGATGCGTATAACCAGGGCTGCCTACCGAAACATTTGATTGGGGAAATGGGGGAACTGGGCTTCTTTGGCGCGAATCTGGAAGGCTATGGCTGCGCCGGCATGAACAATATCGAATATGGCTTGCTGATGCAGGAAATTGAGCGAGGCGATTCGGGGTTGCGCAGTTTTGTGAGTGTCCAGGGCGCGCTGGTGATGTATCCGATCCACGCGTATGGGACGGACGAACAGAAGGAGCGCTGGCTGCCGAAGTTGCAAGCGGGCAAGGCGATTGGCTGCTTCGGGCTGACTGAGCCCGATTTCGGTTCGAACCCATCGGGGATGCGGACCACGGCAGAGAAACGTGGCGCAAAGTGGATTCTGAATGGTGAAAAGACTTGGATCACCAACGGTACGCTGGCGGATGTGGCGATCGTCTGGGCGCGAACGTCTGCGGGCATTCAGGGATTTCTGGTAGAGAATGGTACGCCGGGGTTTAAGGCATCGGATATTCATGGGAAGCTGTCGATGCGCGCGTCGGTAACATCGAGCTTGCACTTGGCCGATTGCGCGGTGCCGGAAGAGAACGTTTTGCCAAAGGCGAAAGGCCTTAAAGCGGCTTTAGGATGCCTGTCGCAGGCTCGTTTTGGCATAGGTTGGGGCGTGCTGGGTGCGGCCATGGATTGCTTTGAAACGGCGCGCAGCTATAGTCTGACCCGCAAACAGTTTGACGACAAGCCGATTGCCAGCCACCAATTGGTGCAGGAAAAGCTGGCTTGGATGATTACCGAGATCACGAAGGGACAGTTACTAGCTCTTCAGGTAGGCAAGTTGAAGGATGCGGGCAAAGTAGAGGCGGCACACATTTCCATGCTCAAGCGGAATAATGTGGCCATTGCGCTGGAATGCGCGCGATTGTCTCGGGATCTGATGGGCGCCAATGGAATTATGGACGAGTACCCCATCATGCGTCACATGTGCAATCTGGAGACGGTTAAGACCTATGAAGGGACCGATCATATCCACGCGCTGGTGATTGGAGAGCGGGTAACGGGCGTGCCAGCTTATCGCTAATCGCGTTCTTAGCTGAGCTTGCGTAAGACAAATGCCGTTTCCATTTGCTCATGCAGGACGGCAACAGCCGGATCGCGCTGTACGACTGCAAAATACCGTTTCCAGAAATCCGCTTCTTCGCGCGAAGGAGAGAGTAACGCGCGCATATCCATGATCAATTGTTCGAAATCATGGTCAGAGGCGGGCGGCTTCTTCGCGGCCAAAGTTTCGTCGATTTGCACGATAAGCGTAGTGATGGGTCGCAGCCATTGAAACGATGAATCGTGAATCAGCAGATTCAAGAACGCGGCAGGAGAGGCGATCGCCCCGTGCCCGATTTCATAGGCGGTCCGCTCGGAGTCTAGCAGGGCCTTGTGCAAGTTAAGCAGAATATGCCTTAACTCGGCGAGTTTTTGCCGCGCGTGATTGGGGCCGGCGTCCGAAGTCTCCATTCGCTTCCAGGTTAGCGCGAGGCGTCCACGTCTTAGCTACGAAATTCCAGCTTGTCGTCTTCGAAGCGTGAATCTTGGCGAGTGCCTCGAGCAAAGCCGATGATGGCGATGACCACTTGGGCGGCTAGAAGAATCATCCAGAAGTTCATGCCTATCTTAGGGCACTTGCACAGCCAAGGCGATCAGCACCCTAAGCTATTGCATTCACTAGTGTTAGCACAGGCGGAGCGACCGCTGATACCGTTTTGGAACAGTGGACGTGTGCCACTTCGGAGGAAAGTTTCGAATGCGAGCGTTCAAAGCGTCGGCGCTGGACGGAGACTACGTTTTAGCCAGGACGGGTTGGGCTTGATTGCGAAATTTTTTTCGTAGCCCCAAGAACCTGACTTCTAATCCCCAATAGGAGACCGATGCCGCTGCGATAGATGCGGCAAGATTGAAGGGAGGCGGAAGAGCTATGGGCGCGATGCCAGCCGGCTTAAAGAAGAACTCCTGCCATAAGTACAACGAATAGCTGAGCTTGCCGACGGTAACGAACGGCGCAGAATTGAGCACGCGGCCTACGAGGCCCTCTGGAATAAACACGACCCGTGCGATGCAAAACGTCAACAGCAAATTTGTAATGACTCCCAGACCAAAGCCTGGATTGGCGTCGAATAGGAGAAGGATAAGCACAGTCAAGAGGAGAACCCAGCCATCAGACAAGATCTTCGAGGAAACGATCCTGTTTCGAATCGTGCGAGCATACATTGCAAGTAGGCATCCCATCGCCAGGGGGCCACAAACCAAGGGGAACGGACCGTAACCCGGCAGGTCGGCGCCGCTGAGACTGTGGGCGACGTGAGAAACGGGGTTAGCCACGATGGCGACGATCGCCACCGCTGTCCATGTCCTCTTCCCTGCACTCTTCATGACCAGCGGCCACAGGAGGTAGAACTGCTCCTCTACCGATAGTGACCAGAGATGGACCAGCACCCAAGGGAATGGCGGATACGGAGCGAAGTTGACTGTGTAGGTGAGGACATACGCCCATGAAACCGGTGGCACCCGGATAACACCCAAAAAGCTCAGAAGGGCTGCGCAGCCAATGAACAGAAAGAAGGCCGGCAGAATTCTTAAAGCGCGGCGAATATAGAAAAGCCTAAGTGAGATACTGCCGGACTGGACGCGTTCTTTGAGCAGTAGGCTAGTGATGAGAAATCCAGATATCACAAAAAACACACGCACCCCGAGATCGGCGTGCATAAACAAGAACCTAAAGCCGAAAGAATGGGGACCGCCAGTGATTGCATGTCCGGCCAAAACAAGACCGATCGAAACAGCCCGAAGACCGTCAAGTGAGGGGATATTGGCTTTCTAATCGATCAACTCGTCGTCAGCTTTATTGGTCATTAGGCACCGGTTCTGACGATCGTTTTGCAAATCGCACTCGAAAACTATTGAACATTTAAGCTGTACGGCAAAATTCGGAACATTCCACCCTTCAACAAAGCGCTACTAGGCAGTCCGGGAACCAGTGTGCGAATCTTCCGTTCGGCGACCGATTCTTCAATTGTCTCGGGCGTCGCCGTCGACAGCATTTCCAACAAACTGCGTCGTGCCGGGTACATGACCAGATTCGTCTCGCCATTCGCGGAAAGATTGGCTTTCTTGCGCACCACCGCAATCACTTCGTCCAGGCCACCGAGTTGATCCACTAATCCATTCTGCTTGGCTTGGGCGCCCATCCACACGTGGCCCTGGGCGATTTCGTCAATCTGATCAAAAGTTTTCTTGCGTCCGGCAGCTACTTTAGTCACGAAAGATTTATACGTTGCTTCGATAGATTCATGCAGCTTCTGGTGGCCGGCTTCGCTAAGCGGTACTGAAGTGTCATCGAGATTCGCCATCTTGCCGCGACTGATCTGATCTTCGGTAATACCAAGCTTGTCGAATAAGCCATGCAGATTTGGGCGAATGTACAGCACGCCGATTGAGCCGGTAAGGGTGTTCGGATACGAAACGATGGGGTCGCCCGTGACAGCCATGAAGTAACCGCCCGACGCTGCGTAGTCTGACATCGAGATAGCTAATGGCTTGACAGCACTAAGCAGCTTGAGCTCATGCAGGATTTCATCGGAGGCAACGGCGTCGCCGCCCGGCGAATTCACTCGCAAGATCACGGCCTTAATGCTAGAGTCATTGCGCACCTGGCGTACCAGGCGCCCGAATCCACCCGAAGAAATGTTGCTAGGGGCGTTGCCGAAAGAATCCTGCGGGTCGCCGCGCACAATGTCGCCTTCACCTACGAGTAATGCGATGCGGTCGCCTTTGGCCGGGACAGCACGGAAGTATGTGCGGATGTTGACCTTATTCAAATCGCCCGAGCCGGCTTTCTTGTAGAGATCGCCGTAGACCTGTTCTTCGTAGGCAAGTTCGTCAATCAGCCCGCTTTCCTTTGCTTGCGGACCGGAAAACGGTCCAGCGTCAATCAATGCCTTCATCTTGTCAGCGGTGAGATGGCGGGATTGCCCGGTGGAACTGCAAAATTCGTTGAAAATCTGATCGAGAACCTGGTTGAGAACTTCGCGGGTTTCGGGCGACATACCACTCTTACTGAAGGTGTCTCCAGCGTCCTTGTACTTGCCAATGTGATCTACTTCCACCTGCACGCCCAACTTGTCGAGCGAGTTCTTGAAATACATTTCTTCGAGAAGAAATCCCTTTACGTCGAGCATGTCATCTGGCGAGAGGTAGATTTTATCGGCGGCAGAGGCGAGGTAGTATTCGCGTGAGCCCGGGCCTTGGAGGTAGGCATACACCGGTTTGCCCGACTTCTTGAAGTCGATGATTTCATGGCGGATTTCCTGGAGTTTGGCCCAACCTGCAGCTACGCCGACGGGCTCCAGTAGAACGGCTTTGACGCGTGGATCTTTAGCGGCTTGGTGAAGTGAAGTCCATAAATCGCGGACGGTAGGCGCAGCTTGAGCGCGGCCGACAGGGAACGGAAACTCAACTTGGGCGGCCTCCGGAATCTCGCCTTGTAACGCCAGCACCAGGACAGCATTATCGGCAACCGTGGGGGCCTTGTTCGAGAAAGCCCGGCCAATTGCGAAAAGGACAATGACAGAACCGAGAACGGCAACAACTATTCCGATGATGACTCCGAGGAAGAACTTGGCCATACTGGCAGCGTAGCAAGTTCAGCCGGAAGTGATGGACGTGAGTCGCATTACGAAGCGATTGGCGACTGGGACGGCAACAGGCCCATACGGATGGCCACTTCAGTGAGGGTTGTGCGGTTATGGATATCCAACTTGCGCATCAAGTTCAGTTTGTGGGCTTCGATGGTTTTGATGCTGAGCGCGAGCTCAGTGGCGACTTCACGAACAGTCCGGCCTTCTGCCAAAAGCCGCATGACTTCCTGTTCGCGCAGGGTGAGCACCGACGGACGCGGATAGCTGTTAGAGGCGGCCAACGCTTTCAAATCTGCAGTAAAGAGTGACAGACCGCGCGCGCTTTGATCTTCTCGGCCCGCCACCTGGCGAATACCGGCCAACAATTGAGCCGGACCGCTATTCTTCAACATGTAGCCACGTGCGCCCGCTCCAACCGCCTTTTCCAAACTTTCCGGGGAGTCGTGCATTGTTAGGAACAAAACCCCCATCGAGCGTGCCGCGAGGCGTAGTGCCAGCAAAGACTGTTCGTCGGCGCTGGTTAGTAAGTCCATGTCTATGACCAACGCATTAGGCGTGACCAACTTTGCGACGCTGAGCGCGTCCTGCACGCTTCCCACTTCCGCCACGACTTCCAAGTCGGCTTCGGCCGCGATCAATGTCTTCATCCCACTGCGAAACAAGGTGTGGCCATCGGCCAGCATAATTCTGTAGTTGCGTTTTGCGCGTGTCAAGGTTTCCGTTCCTCTTACTGGTCATATCGACAATCTGGGGGCGGCTTAGAAAGAAAAACTAAAGTGAATAAGCAAAACCGCCGATTAACGGCAGGTTTTTTCTCAGTGATCTTGCAACAGCTTGACGATCTCGGCGTTTTCCGTGTCGCGCGCCCGCTCCAGAGCCGTATGCCCCGCCTTATCCCTTAGCCCACGATTCGCCCCGCGCTTCAGTAAGACCCTCACCACATCAAGCCGGCCCATGGAAGCCGCCATCATTAATGGCGTCGCACCGGAGTCTCGTTCCCGCTCATCAATGGCTGACCCCCTGTCTAACAAAAGCTCAACCACTTCAGCGTTGCCGCCCAAGGCGGCATCATGCAACGGCGTGCCACCACTCTGGTTTCTTGCCGAAACCGAAGCGCCATGAGCTAACAGCAGTTCCACCATTTTCTTTTGCCCTTTCAGCGCGGCGTCGTTTAGGTAGCTCGACCCATTTGCAGAGGGCTGATTCACATCAAAACCGCTGTCTAGCAAAATGCGGGCAATTTCCGTCTGGCCACGCATGGTCGCCGTTTCCATAGCTTCTTCGGCAATTTTTTGCGATTCCTTTAGGCTTTGCCCGAGCCGAAGCAGAGTCGCCACTACCGGACCATTCTGATAAGCCAGCGCGATGTCGAGGGGTGTTTGGCCGAAACGGTCGCGGGCATTCGTGTCCGCCCCGGCTTCGACTAAAGGTTGCACTAAATTTGCATAGCCGCGCATGCACGCTTCGTGTAACGCCCCGCGGCCGTCTACCGGGTGCGCGTACTTAGCGTTGGCGTGATGGCGTAGCAAGTCTTCCACGGCGGCTAACTGGCCGTGGAGAACGGCACTGTCGAGCGGAGTGTTGCCG
>Ga0182012_10002726_pt1 | contig 19031 bp, 17 predicted proteins | sample 612S2SmetaG_FD_120486 | JGI IMG/M metagenome (GOLD analysis project Ga0182012, IMG submission 120486) | Permafrost microbial communities from Stordalen Mire, Sweden - 612S2S metaG | ecosystem: Environmental > Terrestrial > Soil > Wetlands > Permafrost | place: Sweden: Stordalen | collected...
CACCGGCGCCACCGCGGTCGACTTCGGCACCGTGGCCGGCACCATCGTCGGGACCCCCACGGCCACGTCGATCACCGCCACCTCCCCGGCGGAGGGTGCGGGCACCGTGGACGTCATCGTGCAGGCTCCGTCCGGCACCTCGACGACCAGCTCGGCCGACCACTTCACCTTCACGACGGTCATCAACGCCCCGACCGTCACCGGGGTGACCCCGAACACAGGTCCGCTCGCCGGCGGCAGCGAAGTCACCATCGTCGGGACCAACTTCACCGGAGCCAGCGCCGTCTCGTTCGGGGGCACCGCCGCCACCGGCTACAGCGTCAACTCGGCCACGTCGATCACCGCCAGCTCGCCTGCCGAGAGTGCGGGAACGGTCGATGTCACCGTCACCACCCCCGGTGGTGGGACGTCGAGCCATGTCACCGCCGATCGCTTCACCTACAACGCCACTCCGTCCGTCACCGGACTGAGCCCCGTGGCTGACACGACGGCCGGAGGAACGACCATCACCATCAACGGCCTGAACCTGTCCGGCGCAACTGCCGTCACGTTCGGGTCCGACGGTGCTGGCACCATCCTCACCGACAGCGCAACCTCGGTGACGGCCACCGACCCGGCCGGCACTGCCGGAACCGTCGACGTGACGGTCACCACCGGGGTCGGAACCACCGCCACCATCGGAGCCGACGAGTTCACCTATGAGGCCTCGCCGGTCGTTCCGCCGGCATCGCTGATCATCGGATCGGGCTCGGCCACGACGTACGACATGATGGATACCCTGGGCAACATCTTCGAGCAGTCCCCGGGCTGTGACCTGACCAACTCGGGTTCGAGCACCAACCAGCTCGATCTGTCGTGCAGCAACACCGCCGGCACGTCCAACGACATTCTGGGCGCAGGTCCGAACGGTGGCGAGGCCGGTCTTCCGATCGGGAGTGTCAACCCTTGGAACGACTACTACGCCAACGCCCCTGCCACCGGCTCGGGCAACGGCCGCACCCAGGTGACCTCGTCTGATCCGCTGACCGGCGGTCCGGACGGTATCTCGGCGTTCAACGTCAGCTTCGCCCGGTCCTCGTCGTACTCGTCGAATGCCGACCTGAACTACGTGGGCTATGCGACGGACGGAGTGTCGTGGGTGTCGGAGGCTTGCATCAACACCGCCAGTGCGTTCAACAACTCGGACTGCACCCAGGCTCAGCCTCTCGACCCGGGTCAGACCGCCCCGGCTGACGCCACGCCCCACTGGGACGTGTCGGACATCTCGAAGACGAACCTCGTCGCCATCTGGAACAACACTCTCAGCTGTTCCATCCCCGGTGTGGGTACGGTGACGATGGACTGGCGCTGCTTGGAGCAGGCCGAGGGCAACACCATCACTTCGGGAGCACAGCCGATCGACTGCTACACGACGCAGACGGCTTCGGGTACCTACAGCACCTGGCAGGGTTACCTCGGATTCACGAAGAACGTGAATCCGCCCTGCTCCTCCAATGAGGCCGGCGATCCGGGCGATCCGAGCGCGGCGACGGACCACAACAACCTGACGGAGAACACGATGGGTGTCGTTGACGCGGCCCCGGATGCGAAGTGGGCCATCTACTTCTTCTCCTACGGGAAGTTCGTCCAGACCTGCAACCAGAACGTCGCTACCGTCCAGGGCACCCCTGGTGACAGCAGGACCATCGGACAGGTGCAGGCCACGTGCATCGGCCAGCAGCCGGACGATGTCACGCAGTTCGGTTCGATCAACGGGGTCTATGCCAACGCGGAGAGCATCCAGGGTACGGGTGACCTGCACGGTATTTCGTTCCCGGATCCCCGCACGCTGTACAACGCCTACGGGAACACCTCCAACACCACAGCCGCCAACGTGGCCAATCCGGCCACACTCAACTTCATCGGTGCCGGTGGTTTCCTGTGCCGTGCGGATATGGCATCGGAGATCGATCCCAACTCGGGTCTTACCTACCGGACGGAGATCGAGAACGCCATCGAGGCTGGTGGGTTCTTCCCGCTGGACATCAACCAGAGCGACACGTTCGTCGAAGGCACCATCACCAAGGTGCCGTCGATGAGCGAGTCCGTCAACGGTGGGGCTTCCACCGACTACTACCCGGCCTCCAGCTCGAACCAGAACGGTTCGGGTGCGGGCTACTGCATCGCCAAGAACTGACGACCGCAGTACCGGTAGTACTTAGTACCAGAAGTACGCAGTACCAGTAGTCAGTAGTACGGAGCGCCCCAGTGGCGCCGTCGAGAGAGGGTCCGGCTTCGGTCGGACCCTCTCTTCCGTTTCAGGCGTCATGCGGCCTCGACCGGACTCACAATTGGGTCTGATCCGCGGGTGGTCGGCGACTTCGGGGTGATACCGTTTTGGTATGTCAGACAAGGGAAATTTGAGATGGTGGATGGCGGGCGCATTGGCGGTTCTTGCCCTGTCGGCAACAGCCTGTTCGTCCGCCGGCTCGGGATCGTCAGCATCAACGTCAACCTCCACACCCTCGTCGGCGACGCGTGTGACGAAGGTCATTACGGCATCGCAGCCACACAAGCTCCTCGCCTCGATCCTGCAATTCACGACGGCGATTCCCACCCACGAACTCAACTTCACCTACTCCATCGATCCCGCCAACAATTCCTGGGTGTATTTCAAGGTGAATCCCAAGCCTGCCTACGTGGGCCACGTTCAGGGTGGATATGGCTTCGCCCATTTCGTGGACGGGGAGTGGCAGCTGGCCGGTCCCGGAAATAGCGCGGTGGGCTGTAGCCCTTCCAACTCGGCCGTCCGGCAGTTGGTCGTCCCGGCTGAAGTGTTCGCTCAGTTCGGACTGAAGAACCCCTGCGCGTCGGCCCCGTCCTGATCCGGCACCGGTGAGCGGAAGGCCGGCGGCGTCACCTGGGCGGTGCCGGAGCGCAGGGTTGACCGACCGGCTCCGTCGGCTCGGGGTCGGCGAGGGGATCCCGTGACTCTCACCGAGGCGAAGCCCGTTGCGGCGCACTCCTCTCCCCGGGGGTGCCGCATCGGGCCGGACCTACGTGCAGTGACAGCTCCTTCGGGCCCGACTCTGGTCCCGGTCCCACCCGGTAGCGGGGGACAAGTCCGGATTGACCCCGTGGCCGGAGGGGCCTAGTCTGAGGACTGCAGTTCGGTAGATCGTCATGCACCCGACAGCGGGCGTGGCCGGTTGGCGGGAAACACGGTTGGCTGTACACAAGGGGAGATCTACGACATGGCGGATACCGGGGACCAAATTGTGTCAGGCGGGAAAACGGCGGGTAACTTGCTCTCATGTCACGCCGGTCCGTGTCCGGACTCTCCCGTTCGTGTACCGTTTGTGCCAGCATCCAATCACCGTTGCGGACCGTCCTCGGACACCGCACGGCTGCACACGTTCGAAGTTGCGGGCGCCTAGGGCCGTAGTCCGCAGCTCATCATCCACCGGGTCCCCCGACGCTGGCTGCCCCCCTGCCCCTCGTGGTGGTCGGCGCCGGGGACCCGGCGGGCTCTCCGATCTGTCGGGCGGAAGCCCAGGTGGCCACCCGAAACGTCGTGAGCCCGCTCAGCGGGTGGTGGGCATCCACGAAGGCCGGACGGCCTCGTAGCTCTCGATCTCATCCTCGTAGCGCAGCGTCAGGCCGATGTCGTCCCATCCGTTGACCAGCCGGGCCCGCGTGAACTCATCGAGGGGGAACGTGGTCTCGATGCGGGCCGACAGGGCCTCCAGCGTGCCCCGCTCGATATCGATGGTGATCTGCATGGTGGGCTCGGCCATGACGGCGTCGAGGAGCGTACGGCCCACCGCCGGTTCCACCTGGACCGGGACCAGCCCGGCCTTGGTGCAGTTGTTCCGGAAGATGTCGGCGAACCCCGGTGCGATGACCGCCTCGAACCCGTAGTCCTGCAGTGCCCACACCGCGTGCTCGCGACTCGATCCGGTGCCGAAGTTGGGCCCGGCCACCAGAATGGTGGCCCCGGCGAACTCCTCGCGGTTGAGGACGAAGTCGCGGTCGTCCCGCCACTCGGCAAAGAGCCCGGCGCCGAAGCCGGTGCGCTCCACCCGCTTGAGCCAGTCGGACGGGATGATCTGGTCGGTGTCGACATCGGACCGGTCCAGCGGGACCGCCCGGCCACTCACCAGCTGCATGGCCCGCATCTAGGCCACCTCGTCCGGCGTGGCGAACCGGCCGGCCACCGCCGTGGCCGCAGCCACGGCCGGAGACACCAGGTGGGTCCGGCCCCCGCGGCCCTGGCGGCCCTCGAAATTCCGGTTGGACGTGGAGGCGGCCCGCTCGCCGGGGGCCAACTTGTCGGGGTTCATGGCCAGGCACATCGAACAGCCCGGCTCACGCCATTCGAACCCGGCCGCCCGGAACACCCGGTCCAGTCCCTCCGACTCCGCCTGGGCCTTGACCCGGTGGGAGCCCGGGACCACCAGGGCCCGCAGCCCGGAACGCACCGCCTTCCCGTCGAGGACCGCCGCCGCCGCCCGCAGGTCCTCGATCCGCCCGTTGGTGCACGATCCGATGAAGACGGTGTCCACGGCGATGTCTCGGATGGGGGTGCCCCCGGTCAGCCCCATGTACTCCAGAGCCCGAGCCGCGGCCTCGCGGTCGTGGGCGCCGTCGAAGGCCGCCGGGTCCGGCACGGTGCCGTCGATGCGGGTCACCTGGGCCGGGTTGGTCCCCCAGGTGACGTAGGGCGCCAGCGAGGCCGCGTCCACCACCACCTCCTTGTCGAAGGACGCCCCCTCGTCGGTGGGCAGGGAGCGCCACTCGTCCAGGGCCGCCTCCCACGCCGCACCCCTGGGGGAGTGGTCCCGCCCCTCGAGGTAGGAGAAGGTGGTGTCGTCCGGGGCGATCATGCCGGCCCGGGCCCCGGCCTCGATGGACATGTTGCAGACGGTCATCCGTCCCTCCATCGAGAGGTCCCGGACGGCCTGGCCCCGGTACTCCACGATGTGACCGGTGCCGCCCCCGGTGCCGATCTGGCCGATGACCGCCAGCACCAGGTCCTTGGCCGTCACCCCGGGCGGAAGCCCCCCCTCCACGGTGACCGCCATCGAGGCCGGCCGGCGCTGGGGGAGGGTCTGGGTGGCCAGGACGTGCTCGACCTCGCTGGTGCCGATACCGAAGGCCAGGGCGCCGAAGGCCCCGTGGGTGGAGGTGTGGCTGTCGCCGCAGACGATGGTCATCCCCGGCTGGGTCAGGCCCTGCTCGGGTCCGATGATGTGGACGATGCCCTGGTTGGCGTGGCCCATCGGGTAGCAGGTGATCCCGAACTCAGTGCAGTTGGCCGCCAGCACCTCGAGCTGCTTGGCGGAGATCGGATCCTCCACCGGCTTGTCGATGTCCAGGGTGGGGACGTTGTGGTCGGCGGTGGCGATGGTCAGGTCGGGCCGGTGGACCCGCCGTCCGGCCATCCGCAGCCCGTCGAAGGCCTGGGGGGAGGTGACCTCGTGGACCAGGTGCAGGTCCACGAAGATCACGTCGGGCTCGTCGCCCCCACCGGAGTGCACCACGTGGCGGTCCCACACCTTCTGGGACAGTGTGCGGGGCCCGGCGGTGGACGGGCGGGCGGGGGCGGGGGTGGGAGGCATCGGGTTCAGGTCCCTACGTTGACGATCTGGACCCTGAGGGTACCGCCGGGGGCGGCATACTCCACCGCGTCCCCTTTGGTATGCCCCAGAAGGGCCTGGCCCAGCGGGGAGCCCGGCGACACCACGGTGAGGTCCCCCTGGCGCTCTTCGATGGATCCCACGAAGAAGTCGGTGGTCTCGTCCTCGCCGTCGCCGTCGTACCGCAGGGTCACCACCGAACCCGGGGCCACCGGGCCGTCGGCCGCCGGGGCCCGGTCCACCACGGTGGCCGTCTTCAGGAGCCGCTGCAGCTGGCGGATCCGCGACTCCATCTTCCCCTGGGCGTCCTTGGCCGCGTGGTAGTCCCCGTTCTCCGACAGGTCACCGAGGGCCCGGGCCGACTCGATGGCCGCGGCGATCTCCACCCGACCCCGGGTGGTCAGGTCCTCAAGCTCGGCCTGGAGGCGGTCGTAGGTGTCGCGGGTCAACTGGGCGTCGGCGGTGTCACTCACGGTCCAACAGGCTAATAGGTCGACATCCGGGGCCGGAACGGGCGCAGGGACCGCCGGGTGCGGGGCCCGGGGCCGGCCGGGGAATAGGCCCGGCGCCGGCGAGGTTGACGGCCGCGGAGCTGTCGAACCCGGGGCGGTGGGACCCGGTTGTGACCGGCGGACCGAGCCCGTGGGATGATCGGGTTGGACGGGCGAGAAGGAGAGGTCGGGCTTTGGCTGACAGCGTGGAACCGGTCGGGTGACCGGGGTGTCAACCGGCGGCGGGGACCGGTCCCGGTCCTTCGAGGCCCAGTTCGAGGAGCAGCAGCACCAGCCGTTCCCCTGGAAGTCCCTGGTCAAACGGCTGGCCGTGGTGGTGGTGGCCGGTGTGGCTCTCTATCTGGTGCTGCCGGAACTCATCGACGTGTTCCACGCCTGGCCCCGGCTGGTCACCCTCAACCTGTTGTGGTTCATCCCCGCCCTGGTGGCCGAGGCCGCCCACTTCCTCTGTACGTTCTCCCTTCAACGCATCGCCCTGCGGACCAAGGCGTGGTTCTCCGTGATCACCGCCCAACTGGCCGGCAACGCCATCTCGCTGATCGTCCCGGGGGGTGCGGCGGCGGGTGCGGCCACCCAATTCCGGATGCTGGCGGTCAGCGGCATGGACGCCACCGACGCCGTCGGTGGTCTGACCGCCTTTTCGTTCCTCGGCATCGGTGGCCTCCTGGCCCTCCCGGTGTTCGTCCTGCCGGTGGTGCTGTTCGGGGCTCCGGTCAGCAGGGGCCTGGCCGACGCCGCCATCATCGGGGCCATCGGCTTCGTCCTGTTCGTGGGCCTGGGGGCCTGGGTCATGGCCGCCGACGGACCACTGCTCCACGCCGGCAAGTGGGCCCAGGAGGTCCGGAACCGGCTGGTGCGCAAGCGCACCCCGGTGGTGGGGCTGCCCGAGCGCCTGCTGGAGCAGCGCAACCTGATCCGTACCGTGCTCGGCCAGCAGTGGTGGCAGGCCACCCTGTTGTCGGCCGGCCGGCTGCTCTTCGACTACCTGTGCCTTCTGTTTTCGGTCCGGGCGGTGGGAGCCCATCCCCGCCCCTCGCTGATCCTGCTGGCCTACGCCGTGGCCGGGATCATCGGCCTGGTGCCCATCACCCCCGGGGGACTGGGGATCGTCGAGGCCAGCCTGAGCGGCTTCCTGCTCCTGGCCGGTCTCTCCGGGGTCCAGGCCGTGCTGGCCACCCTGGCCTACCGGCTGGCCTCCTACTGGCTGCCGCTGCTGTCGGGTCCGTTCGCCTACGGCGCTTTCAAGTACCGCTACCGCAGCCCCAAGGCCCCTCCCCCGGTGGCGGCGGAGCCGTCACCCTCCTGACCCGACCGGCCGGTTGACGGTCAGCGGAGATCGACCTCACCGTCGGGCCGCAGCTTGCCCAGCCGACCGCACCCCTCCTCGGTGACCAGGAGGGCCAGGTGGTCGGGATCGGTGACCCCGGCCCAGGCCCGGCGTCCGTCGGGGGTCCGGCACGCCACCACCGCCCGCACCGGTACCCCCGACCGCTCGTAGATCACCGAGTACGTCTCCACTGTCACCTCGCCGTCGGCGTCGGCGTCGGGCGAACACTGGGGGAGGGCCGAGACCGCCGGCTGGGGGGAGGCCCACCGGTATCCGCCGGCCGACGCCACCTCACTTCCCTCGGGCAGGTCGTCGTGACCGCTCCCTCCGTCGGCGACGGGGGAGGTCCCGTAGATCCCCACACTGTGCTTAGTCAGGTACCACCCCAGCCCGGTCACCAGGCCCAGCGAGCCGGGCTCGGACCGCAGGGCCCCCACCAGTGCGGCCACCGCATGGGTGCCGTAGTTGTTGCCGGGCCCGCCGGCGAAGGTGAGGCCACCGGTGAGGGTCAGGGGCCGTTCCGGCCTGTCGTCGGGCAGCCCCAACTCGGCGGCGGCGATCTCGACCGCCGACGGGAAGCACGAGTACAGGTCGATGTGGTCCATCCGATCGATGGTGGTCCCGGCCAGAGCCAGGGCGGACCGCCCGGCCAGCCGGATGGCCGGTGACGAGTGGAAGTTCCGGCGGTGGGAGAGGAACCAGTGGTCGTCGGCGTCGGCGCCGGCCTGGGGGAACACCCACCGGTCCCGGGCGATCCCGGCGGCCTCGGCCGCCGCCGCCGAGCACATCACCAGGGCCGCCCCCTGGTCGACCTGCATGTTGGCGGTGAGCAGCTTGGTGTAGGGGAAGGCGATCATCCGGTTGGACTCGGTCGGGGTGGTGATCTCCCCGGCCGACCGGGCCTGGCGGATCCACGCGTCGGGGTTGTCCGCAGCCACCTCCGAGAAGGACGACCACAGGGCGCCGATGTGGTCCCGGTGGTCGTCGAGGGTCCGGCCGCGTGCCGCCCGGAGGGCGTTCTCGAACAGAGGGTAGACGTGGATGGGCTGGTCCAGCCCCCGCGCCTCCTCGGCCTCGGTGGTCCCCCGGCGGTCGGTTCCGAACATCTCCGGGCGTTCGATGTCGGTCGGCTGCACCGTCCACGACAGCACGGGCCGGTCCGGGTGCCGCCGGGCCGCCGTCTGGGTGTAGACGCAGTCCGCCCCGACCAGGACCGCCACCTCGATCTGCCCCCGTCCGATGGCCAGGGCCGTGGCGTTGACCATGGCCTGGGGATTGTTGCCCCCGGTGGCGGCCACCATCACCTGGGCCGGCTCGATCCCCAGGGCTGCCGCCACGGCCAGACCCGGATTGAGATAGCGCCAACTCAGCGGGTTGGACACCCGGAGGGACTGGGTCCGGTCCAGAAGCCGCCTCCCGCGAGGGGCGGAGCCGCCCGGGCCGACCCCGTCGCAGTCCTCGACGGCGGCCCGGATGGCCTGGACCATCAGCCCGATGGGTTCGGGGCGGTCCTCGAGCCCCGACCGGTCCTCACCGGGCCGGTCGGTCACCTGGCCGACACCGACGATGACCGGTGTGGTGGGGTCCACGCTCATGAGGTGAGACAGCGTACCGGGGCGCCGCCCGGGGCGATTCCCCGTCGGTACACTGCGGTGATGCGCATCGCCGTGGGATCGGATCATGCCGGTTTCGATCTGAAGGCCAGCCTGGCCGCCCACCTGGCGGGGGCCGGCCACCAGGTCGACGACCTGGGCACCGACTCCCCTGACGTGTCGGTCGACTACCCCGACTTCGGGCTGGCCGTGGGCCGGGCGGTGGCGGACGGTCGGGCCGACCGGGGGGTGTGCGTCTGCGGGACCGGCATCGGCATCAGCATCGCCGCCAACAAGGTGGACGGGGTGCGGGCGGCCCTGGTGCACGACGTGACCACCGCCGGCCTGGCCCGCCGGCACAACGACGCCAACATCATCTGCCTGGGGGGCAGGACCACCGGGGTGGCCGAGGCCATCGACGCCGTGGACACCTTCTTCACCACCGAGTTCGAGGGCGGTCGTCACGTCCGCCGACTGGCGGAGATCACCGCCTTCGAGTCGGGAGGATCCACGGCCACCCCCGATCCGGCCGACCACCCCCCGGCACGTCCCGACCAAGGAAGGAGCTGACCCCGTGAGCAGCCCGTACGCCGCCTCCCCCTTCGACCGGTGGCTGACCGGCGACCCCGAGGTGTCCCGCCTGCTGAGCCAGGAGGCGGAGCGCCAGTCGACCACCCTCCAGCTCATCGCCTCGGAGAACTTCACGTCGCCGGCGGTGCTGGCGGCGTCGGGCTCGGTCCTCACCAACAAATACTCGGAGGGATACCCGGGCCGTCGGTACTACGGCGGCAACCGGATCATCGACGAGGTCGAGGATCTGGCCCGGCACCGCCTCACCTCGTTGTTCGGGGCGGAGCACGCCAACGTCCAGCCCCACGCCGGAGCCAACGCCAACCTGGCCGTCTACCAGGCCCTCCTGCAGCCGGGCGACACCGTGCTGGCCATGCGGCTGGACCACGGCGGCCACCTGACCCACGGGTCGCCGGCCAGCATCACCTCCCGCATCTGGCGCTTCGTGTCCTACGGGGTGTCCCCGGCCAGCACCGATCCCGACAAGCCCGGCGAGATCATCGACTTCGACGAGGTGGCCGAGGTGGCCCGGCGCGAACGCCCCCGGCTCATCGTGGCCGGCTCCACCGCCTACTCGAGGATCATCGACCCCCGGCCCTTCCGCGAGATCGCCGATTCGGTGGGCGCCCTTTTCATGTTCGACGCCGCCCATCCGGCCGGCCTCATCGCCGGCGGGGCCCACCCCTCACCGGTCGGGGTGGCCGACGTGGTCACCCTCACCACGCACAAGACCCTCCGGGGCCCCCGGGGTGGGGCCATCCTGTGCTCCTCCGATCTGGCCAAGGCCGTGGACAGCGCGGTCTTCCCCGGACTCCAGGGCGGACCGCTGGAGCACGTCATCGCGGCCAAGGCGGTGGCCTTCGCCGAGGCCGCCACCCCGGAGTTCCGGGCCTACGCCACCCAGGTGGTGGCCAACGCCGCCGCCCTGGGCGAGGCCCTGGCCGAGACGGGCATCCGTCTGGTCTCCGGGGGGACGGAGAACCACCAGGTCCTGGTGGACCTGCGTACCTTCGACGACGAGCTCACCGGCAAGGCGGCCCAGGAGGTGTTGGACCGCGCCGGCATCACCTGCAACCGGAACACCATCCCCGACGACCCGCGGTCACCCTTCGTGACCTCGGGGTTGAGGCTGGGATCGGCGGCACAGACCACCGCCGGCATGGGGACCTCGGAGATGCGGACGGTGGGCGACCTGATCGGGCGGACCCTGCGGGCCCGCGACGATGAGGGTGCCGTCGCCCGGGTGCGCGGCGAGGTCCACGATCTGTGTGCGGCCTTTCCCCCCTATCCCACGTTGATCGGGACGTGAGCCCGGGCGGACGGCCCGCCCGGTGAGCGGGGGGGTACCGATCAACTGGTACGCCGTTCTGCTGGTGGTGGCGGCGGTGGCGTCGTGGGCGCTGACCTTCCCGGCCCGCCGGATCGCCGTGGAGATCGGGTACGTGGCCGAGCCCGACGACCGCAAGGTCCACCAGCGGGTCACCCCCGAGGCCGGCGGCGCCGCGCTGTTCGTGGCCATGCTGGTGACCTGGGCGGTGGCGGCGTCGATTCCGGCCCTGCGCCCCCTGTTCCACGGATCATCGGAGCCGCTGGGCCTGATCCTCGGGGCCGCCGCCATCTTTGTGGTCGGGGTCATCGACGACCTCCGGGACATGTCGGCGCCGGCCAAGGTGGCCGGCGAGGTGCTGGCCGCCACCATCCTCAACTTCATGGGTGTGACCTGGTTCCAGTTCAAGGTGCCGCTGGCCGGGCCGGTCCAGCTGTCGCCGGAGTGGACACCGCTGCTCACGTCCCTCTGGGTCATCGCCATCACCAACGCCGTCAACCTGATCGACGGCCTCGACGGCCTGGCCGCCGGGGTGGTGGCCATCGCCTCGGGGGCCCTGGCCGTCTACGGTCTCCACCTCCAGCACCTGGGCAATCTCCCGGCCGACAACATCGGACCCCTCATCGCCGTGGTCACCTGCGGGATCTGCCTGGGCTTCCTGCCCCACAACTTCCATCCGGCCAAGATCTTCATGGGGGACTCGGGGGCCCTGCTCCTCGGGTTGCTGATGGCGGCGTCCACCATGCTGATCGGGGGCCGGTCGGCCGGGACCGTGGGCGGGGTGGCGGCCCAGAGCGGACAGACCTACTTCTTCTTCGCGCCCCTGTTCATCCCGTTCTTCATCCTGGGGGTCCCGATCGTGGACATGACCTTCGCCTTCGTGCGCCGGACCGCCAACCGCACCGGATTCTCCACGCCGGACAAGAACCACCTCCACCACCGCCTGCTCCGCCTGGGCCACGGGCACCGGCGGAGCGTGCTCATCCTGTGGACCTGGACGGTGCTCCTGTCCGGGTTCATCCTGTTCCCGCTGTACATCTCCAGCGTGAACGCCATCATCCCCTTCGGGGCCCTGGCGCTCGGGGTGGTCCTCTACACCCTGTTCCACCCCTCGCTCCGGAGGCCGGCCGACCCCGGGTCCGAGGGGGGTGGGCCCGGCGGGACCGGGTCCGGCGGGCCCGATCCGGGGGCCGGAGCCGATGATCCCGGGGCCCGGCCCGCGGGCGTCACGGTGGCGGCCGGAGGCCCGACCGGAGAAGTGTAAACGGAGTGTTTCCCACGTTTTGCCGCCGGGGTCCCAACAGTGCGATGATAATGCCCGTGAATTGCAGGCCTCCCGCCCATTCCGGGGGCGTCGCTCCCGCCGGCAACCCGACCGGCAGCTGCACAACCACTGCGTGAATTCAGGAACGACTCGTGAAGCTCCAACCCTCCAGACACTCTGACGCGGCACGGCCCGGCCATGGACGACCCGAATTCACCAGCGGACCGGGAGCCCGGGCCGCCCACCTCGCCACCGTCCCCCTCCCCACCGCCGGCCGCGGACCGCTCGATGGGATCCGGAGCGGTCGAATTCCTGACCCTCGGGCTGACCGTGGCGGTCACGGTGGTGGTCGGAGGGGCCCTCGGGTATCTGGTCGACCGGTGGCTCGGGACCAGTCCGGTGTTCACCCTGGTGGGCGTGGCCCTGGGTATCACTGCCGCCGTCCTCACGGCGGTCCGGCAGATCAGGAAGTACCTGTGAGCAGCCCCGGCCCGGTGGTGCGCTGATGTTCGCCCATTTCGAACTGCCGGACATCTCCGAGGTGGCCCGGCGGACCGTTTCGATGGCCCTGGTGGTCGGGGTGGCCGCTCTGGTGGCCGCGGTCTCGTTCGGGAACGTCCTGATCGGACTGGGGGCCTGTATCGGCCTGGGCCTCGGCACCTTCAACTTCCGGATGATCGGCAATTCGGTGGCCCGGGTCAGCGCCAGCGGGGTCGAGAACAAGCGCCGGCCCCTGGCCCTGAACACCTTCGCCCGCCTGGGGATCATCACCGTGGTGGCCATCGGCCTCATGCTGGTCTCCCACAGCCTGGGCTGGGGGGTCTTCGGCGGTCTGTTCGTGTTCCAGATGATCCTGCTGGTCAATGCGGCCCGGTCCATGGCCAAAGGAGGCCCGATGACCTCGGTCGACGACGTCATCAACGCCACCGTGGTCGACGACGCCCCGTCGGTCCTCCCCCCACCGCCGGCGGTCGGACCGACCGACCTCTCCGGAGGGGCCTGAGCCGATGTTCCACCTCCTCAGTGCTCCGCTCCTCGGCATCAACATCACCCCGGGCGTGCATCCGCAGTTCAAGCTGTTCGGCCTGACCTTCGACGCCGACATCATCTGGGCCACGATCATCGCCGGCCTGGTGGTCATCACCCTGGGTATGGTGCTCCGGGCCAAGGCCACCAGCGGCGTTCCCGGCAAATTCCAACTGCTGTGGGAGCTGGCCGTCACCGCCATCCAGAAGCAGGTGAACGACACCATCGGACCCCGGGGCGCCCAGGTGGTGCCCCTGGCCCTGACCCTGTTCGTCTTCATCTTCACCTGCAACCTGTTCGAGGTGCTGAGCATCGGGAGCACCTACGACTTCCTGCCCGCGCCCACCAGCGACATCAACCTGCCCCTGGCCATGGCCCTCTACGTCATCGTGATGGTCCACCGGGCCGCCATCAAGAACCGGGGGTTCGGCGGGTACGTGAAGCACTACTTCACCCGGCCGTTCCCGACCAAGCTCTTTCCGGTCAACCTCTTCATGAACGGGGTCGAGGAGTTGGTCAAGCCCATCACCCTCACCCTCCGTCTCTTCGGCAACCTGTTCGCCGGTGGCCTGATGCTCTCGCTGCTGGCGTCCCTGGTCATCTGGAAGCTGGGCCCCGCGCCCATCGGCGCCGTGCTCTCGGTCCCCTTCACCGTGGTCTGGAAGCTGTTCGACATGTTGATCGGGGCTATCCAGGCCTTCATCTTCACCCTGCTCACCATCTTGTACTTCGACACGGCCATGGCCCCGGACGAGGCCCACCAGAAGTCCGGCGAAGTCATCAACGCCTGATCTCAACGTCAAACCCCACAAAAGGAGAAGGTTCAAATGGCAGACACCTCAATGGCCGACGCGGTGAAGCTGGCCGGTGCCATGGTCGGCGCCGGGCTGGCGCTCGGCGGCGGTGCCGTCGGTGCGTCCGTCGGTGACGGCCTGGCCGGTAGCCAGACCATCGCCGGCATCGCCCGTCAACCCGAGGCCCAGGGCCGGCTGACCACCATCATGTTCCTGACCGTCGGTCTGTGCGAGGCCGCCTACTTCATCAACCTGGTCTTCGCCGCCCTGTTCGTCTTCTCCCTGGGCAAGTAGCCACACCGCCCGCCCGCCAACCCAAGGATGACGTCCATGCCCATCGCCACCAGTAACTTCCTCGTCCCCAACGGGACGTTCATCGTGGTGCTCCTGGCCTTCCTCGTCGTGCTGGGGATCATCGGCAAGAAGGTGCTCCCGGCCCTCAATACAGTGCTGAACGAGCGGCAGGAGCAGATCCGGGGCGAACTCGAAGCCGCCGACCGGGCCAAGGCCGACGCCGAACAGGCCGACACCGAACGACGGGCCGAGTTGGACCGGGCCCGGGTGGAGGCCCGCGAGATCGTGGCTCGGGCCACCGCTTCCGCCGACCAGAAGCTGCTCGACGCCGAGACCCGCGCCCAGGAGGCCTACGACCGCATCGTCCAGGCCGCCGACGCCGAGGTGGCCGTGGCCCGTCAGGCCGCCATCGAGGACGTGACGGCCCGTGTCGGCGAGATCGTCCTGTCCGCGGCGGAGCGGGTCATCGGACGGGAGATCCAGGCCGCCGACCACCATGACCTGATCGACGAGGCCATCGCCGCCGTCCGGGCCGAGTCGACGTCGGGCGCCGCCGCCGGCGCCGCCGGGGGCGGACGGTGAACCCTTCCCTCCAGGGCTATCTGGCCGCCATGGAGGAGTCGCTGGCCCAGGCCGGCGCGCTCGACGACGCCGCCTCCGAGATGCGTTCGGTGGCGACGATGGTCGACGATTCGAACGAGCTGACCCTGGCCCTCGACGACGGTTCGGTGCCGGCCGTGGTCCGGCGGGCCGTGCTGGACGACCTCCTGGACGGCAAGGTCCGCCCCGAGGTCCGCCGCCTGGTCCACCAGGCGGTCACCGTGGTACCGCCCTCCGAGGTGACCACCTCGTTCCACTGGCTGGCCACCCGGCTGGCCCTGGTGGCGTCGGGCACCGTGGGATCGGTCGACGATCCCGAGGACCAGGCCGTGCTGGGCCGGACGGGATCGCGCCACCGGGTGTCGGGGTACGCCGCCGCCGTGTTTGAGGGCGTGACCACCACCGAGCTCGAGGAGATCGAGGACCAGCTCTTCCGGTTCGCCCGGACGGTGGAGGCCAGCCGCCCCCTGCGCAGCGCCCTGGGGGACCGCGATCTGCCGGTGTCGGTCCGCCAGGGGGTGATCAGCGATCTCTTCGGGGACAAGGTCCTGGCCCCCACGGCGCGGTTGGCGGCGTACGCGGTGCGGGGGGGACGGGCCCGCGACATCGTGGCCACGTTGGACGCCCTGGTCGAGGACGCGGCCCGGGCCCGGGGCTGGCGGGTGGCCCGGGTGCAGTCGGCGGCCGATATCGACGACGGTCAGCACCAGGGTCTGAGCGAGGCGCTCGGACGGCTGACCGGAGGCCCGGTCGAGCTTCAGGTCACCGTGGACGCCGAGCTGCTGGGTGGGGTGATGGTCGAAGTGGGCGACCTGCTGGTGGACGGCACCGCCCGCCACCGGTTGGACGAACTGAGAGAGCACCTCCTCGTATCCGAGGCGGACTACCGCATTCCAGAGGGAAGGGAAACAGCCGATGGCTGAGTTGACCATCAACGCCGACGAGATCACCGCCGCACTCAAGCGGCACGTCGAGGACTACGCCCCCGAGGTCGGAACCGAGCAGGTCGGGCGCATCGTCGAGGTGGGTGACGGGATCGCCCGGATCACCGGGCTCCCGGGCGCGGCGGTGAATGAGATCCTCGAGTTCGCTGACGGGACCGAAGGTCTGGCCCTCAACCTCGACGAGGAGACCATCGGCGCCGTCATCCTGGGCGACGACACCGGCCTCGAGGAGGAGCAGCTGGTGAAGGCCACCGGACGCATCCTCTCGGTCCGGGTCGGCGACGCCCTGCTGGGCCGGGTGGTGAACGCCCTGGGCGAGCCGCTCGACGGGAAGGGCCCCATCGCCACCGACGCCACCCGGCGGCTGGAGGTCCAGGCCCCCGGCATCGTCAGGCGCCAGCCGGTCACCGAACCCCTCCAGACCGGCATCAAGGCCATCGACGCCATGACCCCCATCGGCCGCGGCCAGCGGGAGCTCATCATCGGTGACCGCAAGACCGGCAAGACCACCGTGGCCGTGGACACCGTGCTCAACCAGAAAGGCCTCGGGGTCAAGTGCATCTACGTGGCCATCGGGCAGAAGGAGTCGTCCGTGGCGCAGACGGTGGCCACGCTGGAGCGGTACGGCGCCCTTGAGTACACCGTGGTGGTGCTGGCCGGTGCGGCTGATCCGGCCCCGTTCAAGTACCTGGCCCCCTACGCCGGCTGCGCCATGGGCCAACACTGGATGGACAACGGTGAGCACGCCCTCATCGTCTACGACGATCTCTCCAAGCAGGCCGAGGCCTACCGCCAGATGTCGCTCCTGCTCCGCCGGCCTCCGGGGCGCGAGGCCTACCCGGGCGACGTCTTCTATCTCCACAGCCGACTGCTGGAGCGGGCGGCCAAGCTGTCCGACGAGGCCGGTGGGGGCTCGTTGACCGCGCTGCCGATCATCGAGACCAAGGCCGGCGACGTGTCGGCCTACATCCCGACCAACGTGATCTCCATCACCGACGGCCAGGTCTACCTGGAGAGCGACCTGTTCTACGCCGGTGTCCGTCCGGCCATCAACGTGGGAATCTCCGTGAGCCGGGTGGGGAGCGCAGCGCAGATCAAGGCCATGAAGTCGGTGGCCGGAACCCTCAAGCTGGATCTGGCCCAGTTCCGCGAGCTGGAGGCGTTCGCCACCTTCGGCTCGGAGTTGGACAAGGTGTCCCAGGCCCAGTTGGACCGGGGCTACCGCCTGACCGAACTCCTGAAGCAGGGGCTCAACGCCCCGGTGCCGGTGGAGGAGCAGGTCCTGGTGATCTTCGCCGGTTCCGAGGGCTACGTGGACGACGTCCCGGTCTCCGAGGTCCAGCGCTACGAGTCCGAGGTGCGGGCCTTCTTCCGGGCCAACCACGCCGATCTGCTGGAGGACATCCGCACGTCGGGCAAACTGCCCGAGGGTGACAAGCTGGAGACCGCGCTGCGCTCGTTCACCGACGCCTTCGACACCGGCAAAGGCGACTGACCCATGGCCGGTGGTCAGGAGCGGATCCTCCGGCGGCGGATCAAGAGCATCCAGTCGACGAAGAAGATCACCAAGGCGATGGAACTCATCGCCGCCTCGCAGATCGTCCGGGCCCAGGGCCGGATCGCCGCCGCCCGTCCCTACCAGGAGGGCATGGCCCGCGTCGTGCTCGAGACGGTCCTGGGTGACACCGCCGCCGCCGGCCGCCTGCTGGGCACACCCGAGTCCACCGACAAGGTGGCGGTGCTGGCCGTGGTGGCCGACCGCGGTCTGTGCGGGGCCTACAACACCTCGGTCCTGCGGGCCACCGAGCGCCTGATCGCCGGGGACGAGGCCGCCGGCACCGACTACCGGCTGTTCACCGTGGGGAAAAAGGCCCAGGGCTACTTCCGGTTCCGGGGCCAGCCGGTGGAGCAGTCGTTCATCGGGATGAGCGAACGCCCCACGTTCGCCGATGCCCGGGCCGTGGCCGCCGCCGTCCTCACCCCGTTCGTCGACGGCGAGGTGGACCAGGTGGTGGTGGTCTCCACCCGTTTCCTGTCGGCGGGGACCCAGAAGGTCGAGGTGCGCCAGCTCCTCCCGCTGATCGATCCCCGCGAGGCCGCAGGGGACGACGAGCCCCCTGTCCCCGAAGGCCCCCAGGGGTACACCGAGTTCGAACCCGACGCCGCCATCCTGTTGGAGACCCTCGGACCCCGGGCCGCCGAGACGGAGATCTTCGCCGCCCTGCTCGAGGCGTCGGCCTCGGAGGTCACCGCCCGCCAGCGGGCCATGGCCGCGGCCACCGACAACGCCGGCGAGCTGATCAAGAAGTACTCGCGGATCATGAACCGGGCCCGCCAGGACACCATCACCACGGAGATCATGGAGATCGTCGGCGGGGCGGAGGCCCTCCGGGCCGGAACCGACGGTGACGAGAGCGGCCGGGTCATCGAGACCAAGGTCTGACCGCCATGCCCGCACACACCGCACAGCACCAGCCGACCGCACAGCACCAGCCAGACATCGAACCCAAGGGAGCCCGACGCTCATGACCACCACTGCCCCCCAGCCGACCAAGGCCGGCACCCTCGCCTCCGGACGGGTGGTGGCCATCGCCGGGCCGGTGATCGATGTCGAGTTCCCACCCCACGCCCTGCCCGAGATCAACGGCGCGGTGGAGGTCGACGTCGAGCTCGAAGGAAACAAGGAACTGATCGTGGCCGAGGTGGCCCAGCAGATCGGTGACGGCCGGGTCCGGTGCATCTGCCTGAAGGCCACCGACGGCCTGACCCGGGGCGCCGAGGTGCGCAACCTCGGCCGGGGCCTCCAGGTCCCGGTGGGCGACGCCGTGCTGGGTCACGTGTTCAACGTCCTCGGACAGCCCCTCGACACCGACTCCATCGGCGAAGCCGAGGACTACTGGGAGATCCACCGCGACGCCCCGGCCTTCGACACCCTGGAGCCCAGGGCGGTCATGTTCGAGACCGGTATCAAAGTCATCGACCTGCTCGAGCCCTACGTGCAGGGTGGCAAGATCGGCCTGTTCGGAGGGGCCGGGGTGGGGAAGACCGTGCTCATCCAGGAGATGATCAACCGGGTGGCCACCAACCACGGCGGCGTGTCGGTGTTCGCCGGGGTGGGGGAGCGGACCCGTGAGGGCACCGACCTGTGGATCGAGATGCAGGA
>Ga0182012_10002728_pt1 | contig 19024 bp, 12 predicted proteins | sample 612S2SmetaG_FD_120486 | JGI IMG/M metagenome (GOLD analysis project Ga0182012, IMG submission 120486) | Permafrost microbial communities from Stordalen Mire, Sweden - 612S2S metaG | ecosystem: Environmental > Terrestrial > Soil > Wetlands > Permafrost | place: Sweden: Stordalen | collected...
GCGCTGGGTACCGCTTTGACCTGCCCAAGAGCCGGGACTCCGCCGTAGCCCTGCAGGCCGCCGGAGAAGTGGGCTAACCCTTCGAATCCCACCCAAGGGGTCGGGTCGGGTACTCTCATCTGGTATGGCTGCTTTTCTGCGACGAAGCCTCTATCTGCGCCTGCTATGGCCCGCCCTGCTGGCGGCCGTCGCTGTGGGTGCGGCGGTTTTGTGGCAACCGCGCTGGTGGATGGTCGCGCTCGCCACTATCTTGGCTGCGGTGTGGGCCGCTGCCATCACCACCCGCACGGTGACTCGCGCGGTGGAAGCAATCGAGCCGCTGGCCGCGAGCGTCAGTGACCTGCATCCGCCCTCGCCGGAGCCGTCCTTTCGTCAGATGGAGCCGCTGGTAGATGCGCTCGACTTGTCGGCAGCAGAGGTCGCGCGCAGGCTGGCGGCCAGTTCGGAGAGCCGCCGCAAGCTGGAGGCGCTGCTGGACTCCATGCGTGATGCGGTCACCTCGGTGGACGCGGCGGGGCGCATCGTCTGGGCCAATCAGCCGATGCAGCGGCTCATCGCCGACAGCGGCGGCAGCGTGCGCGCGGGGCACTCGCTGGTGCAGACCATCCGCGCTCCGGAGGTGCTGGAGTGCGTGCAGGCGGCGCTGGATCATGGGCGCCTCGCCGAGCGCCGGTCTGTTTCACTTCCGATCGGCGGCATCTTCGCGGTCAGCGCGTCGCCCATGCCGGAGGGTGGCGCCGTTGTGGTGCTGCAGGACATGACCCGCATGGAGCAGGTGGAGCGTACGCAGCGCGAGTTCGTCGCCAACGTCTCGCATGAGCTGCGCACCCCGCTCACCTCGATCTCCGGTTACGTGGAGACGCTGCTCGAAGATGAGCGCGGCGGCCTGTTCTTCACGCCGCACGTGCGCGAGTTCCTGGATGCCATCCACAAGAGCGCGCGGCGCATGGTCCGGCTCACGGATGACCTGCTGGCCATGGCCCGCGTGGACTCCGGCGAGCAGAAGCTGCGCCCCGAGCCGGTGGAGGTGGGCATCGTGATGCGCGAGGCCGAGGACGCCGTCGCCGCGCTGGTGCGCGACAAGGAAGGCCAGCTCACCATCGTCGACTACCCGGACGCCGAGGTCGTCGCCGACCTGGACGCCATCGTGCAGGTGCTGAGCAATCTGATTGAGAACGCCTTGAACTATGGTGCAGGCCCCGATGGTGCGCGCGTTGAACTGAATGCGGAGATAGTGGCGACGCTCTCGCGCAGCGCCGCGGGCAGCCCCGCGATGGAGGCCGCGCAGGAGGTGCTCTTCAGCGTGCGCGACTACGGCTCGGGTATCGCCTCCGAGCACCTCGACCGGCTCTTTGAGCGCTTCTACCGCGTAGACAAGACGCGCTCGCGGGAGTCCGGCGGCACCGGCCTGGGGCTCTCCATCGCGAAGCACATCGTCGAGGCCCACCATGGCCGCCTGTGGGTGGAAAGCGAGCTCGGCCGTGGCAGCCGCTTCTGCTTTACGCTGCCCTGCGCCCAGCCGGCCGTGGAGACCGAGGATGACGCTCTGGTCTTCCAGAGGCCGAACCGGGAATCCTGACCGCTTTCGCCCTTAAATTCATCTCCAATTCATGCTCCATTGGTTCACTGTTCAAGGCCAGTTGCGAGTATGGCTCGAACGGACAAAGGCAAGGAAGCATTGGCGTCACAGGCATGTTGCGTGCCCGCGCCTGTACCTTAGTCATCCGTCCAGAGGAATGATGACGCGAAACAAGCTATGCACAGCGGCCCTGATGGCCGTGACGATCTTCTCCGTACAACTCCCAGCCCGCAGCCAATCGAGCGACGGAACTTCCGCCGGCAAGCAGAAGAAGCACAAGGAAACACCCGAGCAGCAGGAGATTCGCGAACTGCGCGAGGCCCTCAAGGCCCAGCAGCAGGAGATCGACGCCCTGAAGGCGCAGCAGGCCGGCAAGGACCAGCAGGTGACCAGCGCGCAGCAGTCGGCCTCCGATGCCGCCACTCAGGCTGCCGCCGCAAAGCAGCAGGCGGATGCTGCAACTGCCGCAGCGAATGAGGCCTCCACGAAGGCTGACGCAGTCTCCAGCAGCGTCAACGACCTCAAGACCACCACTACCGGCCTGAGCGAGACGGTAGTTGCCCAGCAGAAGTCGGTTGCGGACGAGATCGACTCGCCGTCAGCGATTCACTACAAAGGCATCACCATCACGCCGGTTGCCTTCTTCGCGATGGAAGGCGTGTGGCGTGAGCGCTCGGTGAACTCGGACATCAACACCCCGTTCAACAGCATCCCCTTTCCCAGCGCCAATGAAGGACACACCAGCGAGCTGAACTTCTCCGGCCGGCAGAGCCGCCTGGGGGGTCTGTTCGAGGGCAACGCCGGGCCGTACAAGCTGTCGGGTTATTTTGAGGGCGACTTCCTGGGTACCGGCACATCGTCGAACAACAACCAGAGCAACAGCTACGTGCTGCGTCAGCGCCAGTTCTGGGGCAAGGCTGAGACCAAGAGCGGCTTTGCCGTGACCGGTGGCCAGATGTGGTCGCTGGTGACCGAAGACGGCAAGAGCACGGACGTGCGGACGGAAAAGCTCCCCAACACGATCGACTCGCAGTACATGGTCGGCTTCTCCTGGACGCGCCAGCCGGCCATCCGCCTGCAGCAGCGCTTTGGCGATGTGAAGACGGGCATGTTCACCGCGGCCATGTCGCTGGAGCAGGCGCAGATTACCAACTTCACGGTAAACAACGCCGGAAACGCTCCTGCGGACTTCTACTTCGCGGGCGTCGGACAGAACGGTGGCCTGTACAACGCGGCCGGGAATGTAGGCGCCGGCAACGTGGCCGGCACGGGCGCGATCACCACCTACGCGAACAATGCCGCGCCGGATTTGATCATCAAGGGCGCGTTTGACCTGCCCAAGGCGCACTTTGAGCTGGGAGGCATCGCCCGCTTCATGCGCGACTTCTACTTCGCGCCTACCTACAACACCGCAACCAGCACCTACACCTACGGCACCAATTACTTGAGCAACACCAAGACCGGCGGCGGCATCTTCGGCAGTGCGCGGGTCACAACCAGCAAGTACCTCGACCTCGCCGTGCAGGCGATGGCCGGACAGGGCGTGGGCCGCTACGGATCCGCGCAACTGGCGGACGCGACGCTGCGCCCCGACAGCACCCTGGAGCCCCTCCGCAACTACCACGGCATGTTCAGTGTGGAGTCGCATCCTACGCCCAAGCTCGATATCTTTGCCTACTATGGTGGCGAGTATGCGCAGCGGACCGTGTATGCCAACGCCAACGGTGGTCTCTTCGGATACGGCCCGGTCAACGTGAGCAACGCCGGATGCTACAACTTGCCGGTAGCGCCGCCATCGACCGGCGGCTCAGGCGGCTCGTTGGGCGCCGTGACCTGCGGCTCGCCCACCCGGTACATTCAGGAAGGCATGGCCGGCTTTACCTACCGCGTCGTCAACACTCCGCGGTTTGGCAGGTTGCAGTACTCCATGACCTACTCTTACCTCCAGCGTAACCTGTGGGCCGGTACGGGCAGCGCGACTACCCCTCCGGGCCCGCGCGCCGAGGACAGCATGATTCACGCCGGGATGCGCTACTACATTCCGTAAGATTGGTTGGCATCGAATCACAACAAAGGCCCTCCCTTCGGGGAGGGCCGAGTATGAGAAGAAGAAACTCTCAGGAGACACGAATGAAAGCGAAGTTCCTATCCTCAATTCTGCTGGTCGCGACGGCTGCTACAGCCCCTGTTGCCATGCAGGCCCAGCACATCACCGGCGCCGGCGCCACCTTCCCCAACCCCATCTACTCGCGCTGGTTTTCGGAGTTCAGCGCCGCCAACCCCGGCGTGCAGATTAACTACCAGTCGGTCGGCTCCGGAGCGGGCATCCGCCAGGTCTCTACGCAGATCGTCGACTTCGGCGCCTCCGACGGCCCCATGACCGACCAGCAGCTCTCCGAGTCCAAGGTGAAGCTGGTGCATATTCCCACCGTGCTGGGCGCTGTGGTTCCCATCTACAACATCCCCGGCGCCAGCGGCCTGCACTTTGCCCCGGACGTCATCGCCGACATCTACCTCGGCAAGATCAGCAAGTGGGACGATCCCCGGATTAAGAAGGACAACCCCGGCGCCAACCTGCCCGATCACCAGATCCTGCCGGTGTATCGCTCGGACGGCTCCGGCACGACGTACATCTTCACCGACTTCCTCTCCAAGGTGAGCCCGGACTTCTCGGCGAAGATCGGCAGGAACACCTCCGTTCGCTGGCCGCTGGGCATCGGGCAGAAGGGCAGCGAAGGCGTGGCCGGCATGGTGCGCAACAGCCCCTACTCCTTCGGCTACGTGGAGCTGATCTACGCGCTGCAGAACAAGATGGAGTATGGCTACGTTCGCAACCCCGCGGGCAAGTGGCTGCTGGGTTCCGTGGACGGCGTAACTGCGGCCGCGGCCGGTGCGGCCAAGAACATGCCCGCGGACTACCGCGTCTCCATCACCAACGCCCCCGGAGCGGATGCCTATCCCATCTCCTCGTTCACCTGGCTGCTGATTCCTATTCAGTCGGCGGACCCGGCCAAGGGCAAGGTGCTGCATAACTTCGTGCAGTGGATGCTGGACCACGGCGAAGCCGAGGCCGGCGGCATGTCCTATGCGCCGCTGCCCAAATCGGTGGTGGCCATGGAGCGCAAGACGCTCACGCAGATTCACTAAGAGCCCGCAAGGGCCTGGCCGCTCGCGCCAGGCCCTTTGCTTTCAATAGTTTGCGATGGCAGAACGCATCTGGAACGGCCGCGCTTCTTTTAAGATGGCTGTCCCTAATTCACCCTCTATTTACATTCCTTTCATACACTTCTCTGGTCAGGCGAATACCCGGCGGCTGTTTTCCACCCATGAACGAACCAGGCTCCATTCCGCTTCCCCAGACCCAGATACCCCAGACGGTCGTTGCTCAGTTCACCGAGCGTGACGCAGCAGTCGAAGATAAGGTCACGCCGCCCTCGGCCATCCGCAGCTTCCTGCAATCCAAGAGCTCGGGGCGTCTGGCCGATGGCGGATTCGCAGGTCTTATGGTGGTCTGCGCGCTCAGCATCTTCGTCATCGTGCTGCTGATTATCTTTGTCCTGATCGTCAACTCCCGGCTCTCGATCCATACCTTCGGCTGGAAGTTCTTCAATGGTCAGGTCTGGGACCCGGTCTCTGGAGACTTCGGCGCGCTGCCGTTCATCTGGGGCACGGTGGTCTCGTCGCTGCTGGCGGTGGCGATGGCGGTACCTCTGGCTCTGTGCGTGGCGATCTTCCTGCTCGAGATCTGCCCGCAGTTTCTGCGCGGGCCCATCTCCTTCCTCACCGAGTTGCTGGCGGCGATTCCCAGCGTGGTCTACGGGCTGTGGGGCGTCTTCGTTCTGGTCCCGCTCATGCGCGACAACGTGGGCCCGGTGCTGGAAAAGTACCTCGGCTGGACGGGCCTGTTCGTCGAACCGAACTTCGGCGTGGGCATGTTCACGGCCAGCGTCATTCTGGCCATCATGATCTTCCCGGTCATCTCCTCTATCAGCCGCGACGTGATGCGCGTAGTTCCGGTGAGCCAGCGCGAGGCGGCGCTGGCGCTGGGCGCCACGCGCTGGGAGATGATCCGCCTCAGCGTGCTGCGCAACGCGCGCATCGGCATCGTCGGCTCGGTGATCCTCGGCCTGGGGCGCGCGCTGGGAGAGACCATGGCCGTGACGATGGTCATCGGCAACCATCCGGACATCGTCAAGAACCTCTTCGCGCCGGCTTACACACTGGCCAGCGTTATCGCCAATGAGTTCACCGAGGCCACCGGCGACCTCTACCTCAGCGCGCTGATTGAGATCGGACTGGCGCTCTTCCTGGTGACCATCGTGGTCAACGCCATTGCGCGCCTGCTGGTCTGGGCGGTCACCCGCGGCAACTCAGCGAGGCCGGCCTGATGGGTACGCTACCGGTCCGTTCCGCCCGCTTTGAGCGCCTGCTGAATGCGCGCCGCGAGTCCACCAACCATGTGGTCACGGTGCTGTCGATCATCAGCACCATCATCGTGCTGGTGCCGCTGGTCGCCGTGCTCGGCTACCTGATCTACAAGGGCGCCAGCTCGCTCAACTGGGCGTTCTTTACCAAGCCGCCTGTGCCGGTGGGTGAGACCGGCGGCGGCATGGCGAACTCCATTGTGGGTTCCGGCGTCATCCTTGCGCTCGCCAGCCTGATGGGTGTTCCCGTGGGCATCGGTGCAGGCGTCTACCTTGCCGAGTATGGTGCTGGAACCATCTTCGGCGAAGCCATCCGCTTTACCGCCGACGTACTCAACGGCGTGCCCTCGATTGTGATGGGCATAGCGGCGTATGCGCTGATCGTCGCGAAGCAGCAGCACTTCTCCGCGCTGGCCGGAGGCGTGGCGCTGGCCATCATGATGGTGCCCACCATCACCCGCACGACGGAGGAGATGTTGCGCACGGTCCCGCACTCGGTGCGCGAGGCGGCCTTCGGCCTCGGCATCCCCAAGTGGCGGACGGTGGTCTCCATCAGCCTGCGCACGGCGTCGCCGGGCATCATCACCGGCTGCATGCTGGCCTTCGCCCGCGTCGCCGGCGAGACCGCGCCGCTGCTCTTTACCGCCTTCGGCAACCAGTTCTGGAGCGTGAACCTGAACCAGCCCATCGCCGCTCTGCCGCTGCAGATCTATGAGTACGCACTTTCGCCCTACGACGAGTGGCACCGCCTGGCCTGGGCCGGGGCGCTGGTGCTGATTGTGATGATTATGGTCTCCGTAACTCTGGTGCGCATCTTCGCCAGCCGCGGCGAGCTCAAGGGAGGGCAGCACTAGTGGGAGTCGACATTCGCGTCGAACATCTGAACGCCTGGTACGGCAAGACGCAGTCGCTGTGGGACATCGGCCTGAACATCCCGGCCAACCACGCGACCGCGCTCATCGGTCCGTCCGGCTGCGGCAAGAGCACCTTCGTGCGCTGCCTGAACCGCATGCATGAGACTAACCCCTCGGCCCGCGCCGAGGGCACCGTGCGCATCGGCGACGTAGACATCTACAAGGACGCCTCGCCGGTGGAGATCCGCCGCCGCATCGGCATGGTCTTCCAGCGTCCCAATCCGTTTCCGACGATGTCCATCTATGACAACGTGGCCAGCGGCCTCAAGCTGAACGGATTTCGCAAGCGCCGCGTGTTGGATGAGGTGGTGGAGAAGAGCCTGAAGTCCGCCGCGCTGTGGGATGAGGTGAAGGACGACCTGAAGAAGAAGTCCGGCGCCAGCCTCTCCGGCGGCCAGCAGCAGCGGCTGTGTATCGCGCGCGCGCTCGCCGTGGACCCCGAGGTGCTGCTCATGGACGAACCCGCCAGTGCCCTCGACCCCGTCTCTACGTCCAAGATTGAGGACCTGATCTTCCAGTTGAAGAGCCAGTACACTATCGTCATCGTGACGCATAATATGCAGCAGGCCGCCCGCGTGGCGGAAAACACCGGCTTCTTCCTCATGGGCAGGCTCGTGGAGTTCGACAAGACCCACAAGATCTTCACCAACCCATCCGACAAGCGAACGGAAGACTACATCACAGGGAGATTCGGATGACGCGCATCAAGTTTCAGCAGAGCCTCGACGAGTTGAAGGAGCGCCTCCTGGTGATGGCCGGGCTGGTGGAGCAGGCGATTCAGCGCGCCACGGAGGCCTACTCCTCGCGCGACGAAGGCCTGTGCGAGATGGTGCTGCTCTCTGAGCCCGCCATCAACCGCATGGAAGGCGAGATAGACCAGCTTGCTTTGGATCTTCTCGCTATGGAACAGCCCATGGCGGTCGACCTGCGCTTCATCCTCTCGGTCATCCGCATCAACGCCGACCTCGAGCGCGTGGGCGACCAGGCGGTGAACATCGCCAATCGCGTGCAGGACCTCGGCACGCTGGCCAACGCCGACCTGCCGGTGGACATCCCCAGGCTCGCGTTGCTGGCCGGCGCGATGGTGCGCAAGGCGCTGCAGGCCTTCATCGAAGGCGATGCCGAGATGGCGCAGTCCGTGCTGTCGCTCGACGATCAGGTCGACGAGATGAACCGCGACGCCTTTAGCGCACTCGGCGCTCTGATTAAGCAGAAGCCGGACCTCGCCACCCAGGCGCTGAACGCGCTGATCATCTCGCGCAACCTGGAGCGCGTCGGGGACCACGCCACCAACATCGCCGAGGACGTCATCTTCTGGGTCCGCGGCGCCGATGTCCGCCACCATAACAGCTCCGCCGAAGAGTAGTCCCCACGCGAAAAGGCCGGCATCTACGCCGGCCTTTTCGTCAGTCAGAAATTGTCAGGAAGAATCTTTGGTGGACCTGATCGGGATCGAACCGATGACCCCTGTATTGGCTGAAGGAGTTCTGCAAAATCAGCATGGGATGATTCAGGTAAAGGTCAGCTTATGGCGCCGGTCTCTACCGCTTAGGCGCTGCGCTCATCGAATTTGCCAACGGCTCGATCTGTAGTGATGTACTTGGATCGACATACCTCGCCAAATCTCGCATAGCGATGACCTTATATCGGTTCTTGTGCAGAAACTGCATATATCGTGCAAACAGCTCGGGAGGCGTCGTCACCCAGGGATGCTCGTAGTCGGGTATGCCATGAAATGTCAGAACCACAATCTTCCCGTCGTGGGCCTGCTTGATCACATCCGTCACATGATCGGGGTCTGTTCCGTTCGCATTAAAGCCAGGCACTAGAAGCGGGTTGTCCTTCAGCGGATCATACGTAAGCTCCAAACCTGCGCGGGCGAATATATATCCTCGTTCCGTCAGCACATCAAGATCTTTGGAACGAGCATCGTAGCCGGGATAGGCAAACGTAACCGGTTTAGGAATCCCATAGGACTTGCACTTCTCTTCGATGTACGCCAGAGAGTCCTCAAACTGCTTGCGAGACATTCTACTGACGTGAGTATGAAAAGCAGTATGGTTCCCAATTTCAAACCCCATTTTGTACAGATGCTGGATCTGTTCCCAGGACATGTACTTTGTCTTGTCGCTAAAGTTCGGCGGAAATTCGCAGATATAGAACGTAGCGCCAAAGTGATACTTGTGCAGAATGGGCGCGGCGTATAAGGCCTGCGTGACGGGAGCGTCGTCAAAGGTCAGAACGACCAGGCGATCCGGTATGCGGCGGCGCAGCCGTACCTGCCCAACCTCGGTCACGTGGAGCGGCTGAGAGTTTTGAGCAGCATTCAAATCCACCGGCTGCCCCGCACCCTGCATGGAGCCAGGAGGCATTTGCCCGACTGGTAACGGCTGCATTGCAACATCATTTGGAGATTGTTTGGCGACAGGGTCAGGCGCACTCCATGATCGAACAGGCGTGAGAGCTTGTTGCGGCTGAGCAGGTTCCACCTGTAACGGGGTCACAAGTCCAACCATGCACCAGACGATAAGGAAACGAATCATATTGATCACTCATAGGCTGTGTCGGTGATTACTTGCCGGTTATGCTGCCATAACAGGATCGCCGGACTTAGAAGTGGAACTTGAGTGCAAGCTGCAGGAGCCTTGGACTGACATCCGAAGTGATTCGGCCGAAGTTGGCACCGGCGCTCAAAGAGCCATTTGGGTTGGAGAGATTGACATGATTCAACAGATTGAAGGCTTCTGCGCGGAACTGGAATCCGGAGCTCTCAGTGACTCGAAAATCCTTCAGCACTGCGGCGTCAACATTCTCGTAACCAGGCCCGAACATGGGGTTTCTCGGAGAGTTTCCAAACGTTCCGACCGTTTGCAGGGCAAAGTCAGCCGTATTGAAGTATTGTGCGGCCTTTGCCGCATGCGAACGGGATGTTGGGAGCAATGGATTCCCAAGAATATTGGGTCGGTCCAAACCGACGCCAGTATGAGATATATCCTGGCCATCGGTGACATTGAAAGGAAGCCCGCTCTCCACCGAGACAATTCCCGAGATCTGCCATCCGGCAACTATGCTCTTGACGAACCAGTTGTTGGACTTCTGCAGATAGGGTAACTGCCACACTGCCGACGCGTTAAAAACCTTACTGCGATCAAAGTCTGAGATGCCATGATCGAAGTCCAGGTTGAACGGATTGGATGACTCCGCAATCCCTGCGGCAGAGTAGCGATCAAAAGACTTGCCGTAGGTAAAGGTCGATGAGATCACAATGCCGTCCGCATATTGGCGATTGAAACTGAGCTGTAGCGCGTTGTAGTTGGAGGTATTGCCGCTGATGAAGCGTTCGATGTTGGTCAGCAGGCCCGGGTCATAAGGCCGCGTGGAGTTGACCGCGGCGGTTGGATTGGCCGGATTGTAGATTCCCGCATTCATGTCGTAAGCCTGACCGAGTCTGCGGCCCAGCGTTCCTACGTACGCCGCCTGAAACGTGGTCTTCCAGGGTCCTTGACGTTGCACCGATACGTTGTACTGCTGCACATACCCATTACGGATGTGCGGATCGATCGACCATGCACCTGACGGAAAGACAAAGGCCGGCGTCGCAGAGTTGAGGTTCTGCCGGTAAACAGTAACCGGATCGTTGACACCGCCCTGATAGGCAGTTCCCCATGGTTTGGTGAAGCTCGGCGGATTGACAAGGGTGATGTTGGCTTCGAAGGGAAGGTTCCCATTCAAGTATTGCGAGAACTCTGCATCCAGCAGCTGAAAAAAGAGTCCGTAACCACCGCGAATACTCGTTCGCCCGTCACCTTTGGGATCGAAAGCGAAGCCGAATCGAGGCGCGAATCGGTCCGAATCCGGATAGTAGAGCGAACGCGGGAGACCCTGGTCTCCGGGATACAACAGCCCCACCGGGGCGGTCGGATAACGCGTAGACTGGACGCCCGGCATAAATGTTCCGTGGTATCCGCGAATGTTATACATCGGTGGTGCGTATTCATAACGCATGCCCAGGTTGAACGTCAGCTTGGGCGCCACCTTCCAGTCGTCTTGCGCAAAGAAGCCGAAGTACTGGTAGCGGTCGTTGTCAAACCTGGCGGTAGCCTGGTTGAAGGAGTACGGCAGTCCGAGAAAGAAATCCGCGAGTGAGCTTCCAGAGCCAGGGACAGTGCTGGACTTGGTGCGGCTGCCGTCGAATACGAACGTGCCATTGTCATAGACCGGCTGACCGTTGAAGCTCGGCTTTTCCCACGACATTCCAAACGCGAACTCATGGTCGCGGTGTGTCCAATTCACCGTATCGAAGACGGAGAACACGTTATCAAGCTTTGTTGGCTGCCCATTAATCGTAGATTGCAGGCTCAGGCGTCCGTTCACCGTGATATTGGGCAGGAACGGTTGCAGCGGCTGCGCGATCTGAATGCCGAAGAAGCCGGCATTTTCAAGAACCGTGTTGTAGCGAATCTCATCTCTGCGAAGAAAGCCGGCCGACAGCCGATTGATCAAATTCGAGGTGATGATCTGCGTATCGGAGAGTTCTCCGGAGTAAATCTGGACCGAATAGACGCCGGGGGTATATGGAATGTTGCTCGGCGTATTCGCTCCAAATGGATAGGTACTCTTGTTATGCTGCTCCCACATTCGACCGGTCAGCGTGTTGTTATGGAACAGCCGCTGGTCCACTCGGATCAGGTATTCGTTGGCATTCGTTGGCTGCGCCAACTGCGTGCGATAGCTGCCATTCGGCTGGTTTGAGGGAGGAACGATCTTGAGAACATTAAGCGCCGCCATATCGAACCGATAGGACGGTATCGTGTTGTTCAGGAACTCCATTCCTGTCGTCGGATCGATGATTGGATTGTTCGCCGGGAAGATGCCCTGAAGTTCGTTGGCGTTGGGCGGAATGGCGCTGCTTTCAAGCACGTCCTGGATAATTCGCGTTCCCTGATAGCCGGCATAGAAGTAGGTACGGTTTCGCCCATCATATTTCGGCAGGATCACAGGGCCACCAGCCGCCACACCAAACTGGTTCTGACGCAGAACCGGAATAGTCGTCGCGAAGTAGTCCTTGGTATTCAGCACATTGTTACGAAGAAACTCCCAGGCGGCGCCATGGAACTGGTTCGTTCCGGAGCGTGTCGCGCCAATGATCACGGCGCCGCCGTTTCGGCCGAACTCAGCCGAATAGCTATTGGTCAGGACGCGAAACTCCTGGAACATATCCGGTGGGGGCAGCGGGTCACCATCGCTTCGCTGCACCGCATTGAAAGGAAGGCCGTCGATGACGATCTCCTGCGCGGACGCATTGGTGCCGTTAATCGTGGCCGTATCTCCTGAGATACCGGGCGTAGTAGGAACGCTCAGCGTCGAGACGCCAGGTATCAGGGTAAGAAGGCTGGCTGGATCGCGGCCATTGAGGGGCAGATCGACCACCCGGGTCTGTTCGATCTCGCTCGAGAGTGTCGCGCTATGCGTGTCCACCTGCGCCACGTCACTGCCGGTGATGGTGATCGATTGCTGGACCTGGCCAGGAGACATCTGAAAATCCACGCGCACATTCTGTCCCAGCGAAAGTGTCAGATCGGTGACGATCTTGGTCTCGAATCCCTGTATTTCCGCCGTTGCAGAGTAGGTCCCGATAGGAAGCTGCGGAACAATGTAGTTCCCGTTGCCATCCGTTAGCGCCTCTCGAACGGCATTGGTCCCCGTATTGCGGACCGTGATTTTGGCTCCGGGAATGATGGCCCCGGTGGTGTCGACAGTGTGTCCGAGCAACGTGGCCGTGGTTTGAGCACGGAGAACCGGGGAGAATCCCACCAGCACAATCAGGCAGATCCACAGGTTTCGGACAGTCATGGGACGCATACCGTGAGCAGCAAGAGCATTCATAAAGCCTCCAAGCGAAACAGATCACGTAGGAGGGGCCCGGATACAGACACAGAAATGGGTCTCTCTACGGTTCGCGATGACGATAGGGAGGCGATGCAGTGCTTGTCATCTAACTTAAGTTAGAGACCGTAAGTTTTTCATGAGGGTGGTGCCCCCATGCGGCCTTCAAAGATGAATGAGGCCGCGCTGCAGCGCGACGATAAGGGCCTGGGTGCGATCTTCCACCTGCAACTTGCCCAGGATGGAACCTACATGGCATTTGACGGTGCCTTCGGTCAGGCCAAGCTTCTTACCTATCTGCCTGTTGCCGTCGCCTTCCGCAATCAACGCGAGGACCTCGCGCTCGCGGGCGCTCAGGATCGCATCTGGCATTCTGTTCGTGAGCTTCGACGATATCTCCGGAGGAACATAGGTCTTGCCGCTATAAACATGGCGAATCGCCTCTACCAGACGATCATGGGATACTCCCTTGATCAGGTACCCCGAGGCGCCTGAACGCAGAGACTGGAAAATATCTTCTTCGCCTTTATAGGTGGTCAGGACGATAATCTTTGCCTGACCGTTCCTTGTGCGAATCTTCTGAATCGCCGAGGCGCCACTCATGCCGGGCAACTGGAGATCCATAAGCGTGAGGTCAGGACGAAGTTGGCTAAATAGATCGACACCCTCCTCGCCACTGCCCGCCTGACCGACTACTTTCATATCGGGCTGGGTGCCGATGAGCGCGGCGATTCCAAAACGCATGATGGGGTGATCATCGACGATAAGGATATCGATCATCTCCGCATCTCCTTTCCTGATTCCGACATAGAAAACTCCAGGTTCAGTGGGTCCAGCGGAAACGAGAAGTTGACGTGCGTACCTTTGCCCTCGTCGCTTTGCAGGGATAAGCTGCCATGCAGTCTGTCGACACGCTCCCGCATGCCGATCAGCCCAAAGTGCCGTGCGTCGCCATTGGACGGCACAAACCCGCGGCCATTGTCGATCACGCTGATGCATAGTTGGTTTCGCTGATAGCGGAGCGTGAGTCGGATGATGGAGGGTTGGCCATGATGCAACGCGTTGCGTACTGCCTCACGGACAACCATCAACGCCTCTCGTGCCGCCACCGGCCCCACCGGCGCTTCGTCTCCAGCGACGGAAAATTCCAACCCGACGCCGGAGTCGTGCGTGGACTTCTCGACATCAGCCTGCACCTGCTGAGGGAACCCCTGGGCTTCTTCGCCTGCGTGGCGCAGGTCCCATACCGCATCGCGCGCATTGTCGATCGTCGTATTGATCTCTACGCGGGCGCTGTTAATCAGTTGTGCCTCGGTTTCGCTGTGGTTCGGGGCCATGGCCGAGTACGCCTCCAGCAACATGGATACCCCCGTACATCCCTGGATGACCGAGTCGTGGATCTCTCGCGCTAGACGGCTGCGCTCCTGGATGACGAGGCCGAACCGTGATCGTAGTTGATTGGAACGAATGCGGTCGATCAGCCATGCAATCAGTGCGAGCGCAACCACGCAACACAACAGGAACCACTTCGTCTGGTAAAAGTGTGCCTGCTTCCTTATTTCCAGAGTTACGCTCGAAACCTGGCCTGGGTTGCCGGGAAAGAACGACTGTAGCTCCCATGTATAGTGGCCGGCTCGCAAGTTCGTATAAACAGATTTTCTTTCCGAGGTTGTGCCATTCCAACTGCTGTCGAAATTTCTTAAAATATGTCGAAACCGCAGATTGGATTGGGAGCTCAGTAGCACCGGCGCATACGATATTTCCAGGGTTCGGCTTCCGGCGGGGAGATCGATTCCATCACTGAAGTCGATCGGCCTTCCATCGGCTAACACGTTCTCGATCTCCAGCGGAGGTACGTGCGGAGAGGGAGCATCCAGTCTTGGAATGATATGCAGCGCTCCCTGCGAGGTGGGGAACCACGCGCCTCCATGCTGGTCCAAAACCCCGGAGGGCTGCATCCCTCCATAGAGCTCCGCGCCCTGAAGCTCACTGGATACAGGAAACATCTGCATCCCCCGAACGGGTTCCGCAGTGTGGACCGCCAGGCCTTCCAGATCCTCGCGTGTAATCCTCAGAACCGATGTAGGGCCGCTGAGCCACATCACGTGGGATGAATCTTCCATGATGCTATAGATGGCCGGCGCACTCCACAGATCGTCCAGTGGAATATGAAGCAGCGCGCCGTCTTTCCATCGGTAGAGACCGGAATCAGTCCCAATCCACAATGCTCCGCTGGAGTCCTTGTAAAGGGCCCAGACAGACTGGTCTTTGAGCTGTTCCATAGGAGCTGCGGAGGTAAAGCCCTGATCGCGAAAGTAGCGGAGACCATGAGGGGTTCCAATCCATAACGAGCCTGCCGGGCCACTGGCAAGAGACGTCACGTTCATTCTTACTGCACCTGCCACATGGTGAAACCCGTCGAAGTGGCCATCCTTCCATCGGCTCACGCCTCCGTCGGTGGCGATCCACACACTTCCGTCCTCAGTCTGCAGAAATCCACGCACATAGCTGTTTCCGATGAGGTATCTGGTCATTCTCCCGTTGGGTTCGATTCGATAGGCATCTCTCCCCATGGTTCCGACCCACAAGGCCCCGCTGCGCTCGCGGAGCATGGTGCGAATGGTGACATTCTTCAATCCCGGGAAGGAGTAGGGAACCATGACATCATGAACGATGCGAAACAAATGTGTGGAACATATCCAAATGGCTCCGTCAGCGTCCTGAAAAACGGTACCGAAGTCTGAGTCGGAGACATCCGGAAACGGCAGCATACGCATTCCTGTGCGACTGAGACGCAGCAATCCTGCCTGCGTTCCAACCCACATGTTTTCTTCCTTGTCTTCGAGAACGCTCAGAACTGTATTGCTAGGAAGCACTGTTGGTGCCGAAAGATGCAGAAAGCCACTCTCATTCTGCACATAGAGGCCATTGCCTACAGTGCCAACCCATAGTCTTCCCGTCGCATCTTTTTCCAGTGTACGAATGCTGCCACTGATAGCGTCTACCTTCTGGAATTTGCCATCCTGCGATCCGTAATAAAGTCCTCCAACCGTGCCCACCCAGATGGTTCCATCCGCAGTTTGGCAAAGGGATTTTATGCGCAGCGATCCCGACTGCTTCGGCATCTTGTACTCGCGGTAACTGCTTCCCTGATAGCGGACCAGTCTGCTGCCCCCCACCCATACGGAGCCGTCGCGATCACCAATGATGGATTGAGCGCCAAAGTTGACGAGCTTCACGGGATCGTCAACCCGCACAAACTGATCTCCCTTCAATTTGAATATGCCAAAGTCGGAACCCACCCAGATAGTTCCATCAGGGTTCTCGTAGATGACTCGCAGGATCGGATAGGTAAGTCCCTGGCCTGCTGAAAAAACTTGGATATGGCCGTTGGAATAGTGCAGCAGGCCCCCTCCGTCAGTTCCGATCCAGAGACTGCCATCCCGTGCGGCGAGCAGGGACAATATGTCTTGCGCGCGTAGCAGGGCGCTGTCCTGTCCTTCGAATTGCGTGAAGTTCTGCCCATCGAACCGAAGCAGGCCTTTGGACGTACCGACCCATAGATAATGATCCGGAGTTTGTGCGATCGCTTGGATCACTTCGTCTGGAAGGCCGTCCTGTATATGCCAGCTTCGATGCGTAAATACTTGTAGTTCTGAATTTCGCTGGGCAAACGACTCCAGGCGGCTGGAGACGATGAGGAAGATAACAAGGGAGAATCGCAGGACCACGACGCAGCGGCGAACGCAAACGGCAGCGAGATTGAGGCCAATGTTCATCCTAGCCACTAGGCCTTATCATGGTTTTCTACTTTTCATTGAGCTGTCAATATACGCCACCGTACGGATTGGACTGTGTTGCATGGACCATCCTAGAAGATGATCTTTACGGCTCCCTGGAAGATCCTGGGCGCCGCACTGGCACTAATCTGCCCGAAGGTTGTGGCACTCAGAGATGAACTGGGATTGCTGAGATTGGGGTGATTGAGGACGTTGAAGGCTTCCAGTCTTAGATCTAGCCGCAGCTTCTCAGGAAGCGGGAAGCTTCTGCTCAAGGAAGAATCAATTTCGAGGTATTTGGGGCCACGAAACTCATTGCGGCTCACATTGCCGAAGGTCCCGGTGGCATTTTGTGCGAACGCAGAGGCGTTGAGAAAGTTCCGGTTGCCGGCAGTCGTTTGTGTAATCTTGCGTCCTGTATAGACGGTGAGGGGATTGATGAGGTTCGGACGGTCGTGACCGTTTGCGGTTAGAGAGTTGTCAATTCCTGAGGTCACCGTGATGGGCCCACCGCTCGTGACTCGAAGGATGGGAGCAATCTCCCAGTGATTGACGAGTTGCGCCTTCCATCCGGTAAGGGCGAAGTGACTCTCGGCGACGAGGGAGCTGTTGAACATGTGCCGATAGTCAAATCCGCAGTTTCCACGGTCCAGGTTGATGTTCGCCGGGTTTTCGAGAGTCGTCGCGCCATAGTTGCCTTGCGCGTCGACTACATCGATGCAGTGCGACCAGGTGTAGTTGGCGAGGAAGGTAAATCCCGCTGAGGCGCGGTGCTGTATGGTCGCGACGAGTCCGTTGTAGTTTGCATTCGCGCCCGAAGTAATCAGCAAAGTTCCGCCGCCACCGGCGTACTTAGGGCCGTCCACCGGATTCAGCCGGGTCAGATAATAGCGCGACGCAGAGTTTCCGGTGCTGGAGCAAGGGCTTAGACCGCACGTGCCGGGGATATAGACGGCCGAATCCAGGGGGTAGGTGTAGGGACTGAAGCTGGTCTTGTTCCCGATATAGTCGAGCTGCACCTGCCATCCGCGACCGGCCTGCTGCTGCATGCTGAACGTCCACTGGCTGGAGTAAGCCGGGTGGAAGTTCGGGTCCATCACCACATAGGCGCCACCATTGGGGAAGACGGCGCTGGTGGCAGTGGGCGGATATGCCTGCGGGTACGGATTGGTCGTCACGGTGCCGTTGGACCACGGATTGGAGAGGTTGAGCGGGGCACCTACTGGAGTATTGGCAGTTGCGGTGGCGAAGGGTGGATTATCGGGAACGCTGCCGGAGGTCCACAGATCCACTTCATCGTAGACAAGCGCAGCGCCGGCACGGAAGACGGTTCGGCCGAGCCCGGTGGGGTCGTAGGTTACGCCGAGACGGGGTGAGAACTCATTCGGCGAGTTCTTGGTAAAGGCACGCGAAACTCCGGGATCTCCGTAGTAGAAGCTGCCCGCGGGCGCCGTTGGATACACCTTGCTGTGCACGCCGGCGATGAACTGGCTCAGGTTGAAGATCGAGCCGCGGTTACGCACATCTACGGCAAAGAACTCGGGCGACCAGCGCAGGCCGGCCGAAACTACAAGGCGGCTGGTCGGGTGATACGTGTCTTGCACATACATGCTCGGTATCGGCGCCCGGAAGGCATTCTCCTGCGGGAGACTCTGCGCATACGAACTCATGGATCCTGTCAGGAAGTCGAGGTTGGCATCCTCGCCGGTTCCGCCCGGGCTGGTTCCGTTTGGCCCCTTCTGGCTATAGATTCCAGAGAAGCCGAAGTTCCCATTGGATTCGAAGGCGTTAAAGGAGTTGAACTGGGTGCGCGCATATTCGCCTCCGAAGAGGATCTGATGTTTGCCGCGAACCATATTCACGTCGTCTGAGAAGGCGAACGTGTTGACGTTGAAGTCTGCGGGAGCGCAGGTTCCACAGTACGTGCTCCACTTATTCGTAACCGCCAGTTGCAGCCCAATCGATAGTGGGGCGTAGATATTTACGCCGATAGTGGCAGCGTTGATGCCAGTCGGCGAGGGGCCGCGGTTGATGCGTCGCCTGTCCGCAGTAACATGAGCCGAGTTGACGAGGTTCGAGTTGATGACCCACGTCTCTCCGAGCGTAAGAGATTGAACGCGGGCGTAGATTCCGGCTGATGTCGTTTCGTGCTTTGTTGCCGGGCGAGATCCAAGCGGGCGTAGCCGTCCAGGATGGTGCGGTCACTCGTGACGGTCGGATTTCGGTTGGAAGGGATGGCAGATCTCAGCGCTGGTGGCTAAAGTGCGGGGGTGTTGGTGGCCTGATCGGGATCGAACCGATGGCCTCTTCCATGTCGTAGAAGCGCTCCCAGCGCTAGAGAAATTTGCCTCGAAAACCACTTGACATCTTTGCAGAAAGCTAAGTACGCTTCTGTTTCTTTCGGGGAATAGATTCTCATTTGATTTCCCCAAGCTGGTACGA
>Ga0182012_10002729_pt1 | contig 19018 bp, 20 predicted proteins | sample 612S2SmetaG_FD_120486 | JGI IMG/M metagenome (GOLD analysis project Ga0182012, IMG submission 120486) | Permafrost microbial communities from Stordalen Mire, Sweden - 612S2S metaG | ecosystem: Environmental > Terrestrial > Soil > Wetlands > Permafrost | place: Sweden: Stordalen | collected...
GTGAAATCGCAAACGGCCTGCACCTTGCCCCAACCCGGCGCCATGTTTCCAAACAAATCCCAAGCCGCCGGTGACAACAAGTCGGTCTCGCAATACCGGCTACCCAGTAAATAAACCAGCGTCTCTTCTGGCAAGTCTTCCACCGCATGCTGCTGCGCATTCGGTACAAACTTATCCGGTTGCCCACTATCGCGCACCAGCGCATCGGTCTTGATCGTGATCCGCCCTTCCGGCGCCACCAGTCGGGTACACCAATTGCCAAAACCATCTCGATAACCACCAATCGGCACAGCCGGATTCGTCGTCACATAGTCCGGAATGATCATGTCGGAGGCTCGCGAGTAATGAATGTTCAACGCCAGAATCATGGGCGTTGCTTGTGGGAATTGGTAGATCAATTCGTAACCCAGCCGGATCTGCATAACATCCTCTTTCCCGGCAAGTCGTTACGGAGAGTTGCCAGTTAATGATACGACACATTTGGCTCGCCAGTGATATGCTGCAAATCGAGGGTGAGATGTTAAGTCGCCGTTCGTTTATCAATTCTGGATTTGTTTTCTCTTCCGTTGTCCTAGCCACGGCAGCAGCCGAGACCTCGAGTCTGCAAGTGCACGTCACTTACAGCGGCGCTGGCGTTGTCGACGAAACTCACAAACTCTACGTGTCGCTTTGGGATACGCCAGACTTCGCTAAACAAGGTGGGAGTTCAATTGCGCCGCTCGACATGAAATTCGTCACCTCCAAATCGGCTGTCGCAGAATTCAAAGATCTCGCTAAAAGCAGCGTGTACGTCGGCATGCTCTTTGATCCGACCGGGCAATGGGATGCGCAATCCGAACCTCCTTCCGGCACCTCCTTGGGAATCTACAGCACGGAACCCGGAGTGCCCGCGCCCATTCAGCTTACGGCTGGGAAGACTACCAAAATCTCCGCCACCCTCGACGATTCGTACAAGAAACCCTAAGCGTAAGTCGCGAAGCCTCGCTTACTGATCCCTACAGCGACGGGGGTAAAGACTCAACAATATCCCATCACGGACAGGATAAGGCGCGGATTTGCGAGCTTAAACGTTGGCGTCTCCCTGCAACGGTCGCAAATCGTATCAGGATTCCGCGAGTATTCGGGCCCATCAACCGATTCCTGACTACGGGCGGCAATCGATTGAAGTTCTCTGTGAGCCTCTCGGAAATCTTTGGGCTGCGTGGCTTTGCGTTGATCTTGCCACGCGATTTCAAGCTTCGCCGGGTCCGCAATTTCGGCGACTCGAAAATAATCTCTCAGATATTTGAAAGGGACCGTAACGCCAGCTGTCAGATCGACGAGCGCCAATCTCCCATATCGCGCCGCCAGATCTTCCAACCCGATGATTCGCATCGGCTGAGCGCCTACGATCTCAACGACACCCGTTCGCTCCATGGTGCCGCTGAATGCGCGAAAAACATCAATGCGGAGAGCTACCTTGCTGTCCACACACTGCAACAAAGTCTTGCCTGGCGGGTCCGACGGATGGATATGACGGAAGAGGAAGTCGCGAGACAAAGTAACAGGGATGTCATCGAACGAATTGACAATGAAATCGATATCGTTAAGGTTTCGGTTTATCATCGCTCTCCCGTGCTGCAAGCAGTAGATCTCGACCGCGAAACCTCCCGTAAGAGCCAGCCCCGAAACGTTATTGCCGCTAAGCCTCTCGAATGACTGCGAGGCCCGCGCTAAGTCAAGTGGTGACAAGAACTGATCAAGCATGTTTCCGGTTATGCAGCTCAATCAATGCGGCCCTCCCTATATTCAGAGCCTCGCCAGCGAAACACGAGAAAGACCCCATCCCCCGCTGACATATTTTCGTACGTAAAGAAACCATGAAATCCCCGGGTGGAGTGATTCTTGATCACGAGCGAGCTCGCCGATACATCCTTCAGAATGAGCCGCAACCTACTATCCGAGAGGGCAAAAATCCAAATCGGGCAGTTTCCCGTCGCACCGCAATATGGGTTGTGTCCCCACACCACCAGCTGTTCACCGAGGTCGGCTAGCGCAATGGCGCCCATGCCCGAACTGAGCACCGTCTTACGCTGCTCCTCGGGGCTCTGCGGTAGAGTCGAAGAGTTTTTCATAAATCAGTTTGCGATCACCGATACTCAGCGGAGCTTTATAGACAATATTCCGCATCTCTTATTTCACTTGATCGGTCCCATCACAAAGATGGTATTGCCAGAGGGGTCGATAAGATCGAATGTTCGCGCTCCCCACTCTTCGTTCTTCGGCTCTCGAAGCACGGCCACCTTCGCGCTCCACTCCCGGTAATAGAGGTCCGCATCATCAACTTGAATCGACACACATGCATTTCGCCCGTGACCATCCATCGGACTATCAAGGGTCAATTCGATAGTTCCACGCTGAAGTCCGAGCATCCCTGATCGGCCATTATGGGAGACCTCAAACGTTACCCGAAAGCCGAGGCCGTTCACATAGAAGTTCTTCGCAGCGATTAAATCATCCGTGGGGAGAATCGGTATTGCTCGCTCCATGGGTTTTATTATGGCAACAGTCTTAAAGGGCTATGGAAAGTCAGCACGGCGAGGCGGAAACTGCAACGTGAAGTCGCCATAAACCCAAACGTGGGCCTCGTTGTATCGCTTCTGCAGATCGTCTTTTGACTTGCTTCACAGAAGCCTGCGAAAGGCCGGAGTACAAGTCTCGATAGACCCGTACCTTCTCAAGCGTTACCAACAAGCCAAAGGGTTATTGCATGTCTACTATGTACTGTGTCAGCGCTTGCTCAGTGCGCTTAAAATCATGAATGGCGACCTTCGCCTCGATGACCATAACCCTGCCATCGGGCGCATTTATGAGAATGTCTGGTTCAAACGCGATCCGCCTCAGCCTCTGAGCTACCAAAAACGTGAACGTCTTCGCGCACTAAACACATCGCGCGAGGCAACTGCTGTGGCAGACTCAGTCGTATAAAGGCAATTCGTGAAACCCTCGCTGAAAGGCAACCTCATACAAAGGTGCCCCCGCCCTGACTGAGCCGAGTTACTCCATCTCGCGCGATGTCCCCAAAAGTTTTCTTACCAGTAAACCCGCAATCGCTACGCCAAAGTAACCCAACGCGCTCGGTTCTGGAGAAACCGTGGGCTCCGTTAACGGAGTAGTTTGCCCCCAAACGATGTACGATCCCACAGGCGAGCCAGCACCAAATGAATTAACGAAAGTCTTGTTGTCCAAAAATGCACCCCCGGAACTCGTTAACGGGAATGTAGTGCTCTGGCTAAAACTTCCTGGAGGAGAGACCGGGCCTAAGCATCCCAAAGTCGCGTCAAAACACGAACTTGCCGAACTCGTTGATGAGATGCCGCCGCCGAAAGCACCTACCAGGCTTGTGTTGAAATCCTCGGAAATGGCAGATGATTGAAAGGCCGCGTCGCGCTGCACCGTGATCGTGTCAGCCAAAGACGTACCGCCGTTAGCATTGCCTTCATACACCACTTGGAATGCGTAAGTGTTAGACTGTGCGCCACTAGTATTGTCCTCGGTGAACGAACCGTAGATGAGGTAATTATCCCCGTCCGCAAGCGTCAAGTTATAGTCGAACGAAACTGTGTCCTGAACGCCAATTGGAATGGCCGTCGCTGGACAAGTGCCAGCTATGCAAGTACCGTTCACGGTTACCCCGGTATCGCTCGCTAGCATAGAATGAGCCAGTCCAATAAACAATATTGAAACGAAAATACTACGCATCTTTTTCCTCTTAATTCCAGAAGGATAAAGGCAATTGAACAGTTTTTCAACCTCGGTCTATTCCTGGGCCGGCTGAACTTTACCTCGCCCGGTTCGATCGATCAGTAGAGACTAATGCGATTTTCCCTCTCGAAAACTTGGGTCACAGAGTTTTAAAAAGAATCTTCTCCCGTTAAATCAACCACTTACCCTCATTTTTTCAACCACCCCGTTCGCCCCCATGTTCGAATTGAATCGGAAATACTCCTATGGCAACTCCTATTCAAGTCGAAGCAAACCGCGCGAATGCGCAACTCTCCACCGGCCCGTCGTCGCCGGAAGGCAAACTCAAGTCCTCACACAATGCTCTGAAGCATGGTCTTACCGGCCAAACCATCCTCCTGCCCACGGACGATGTCGAGGCCTACCAATCACTCGTCGCCCACATCCACAATAAGTTCCAACCCGCCACTCACGAAGAGAAACTTCTCACTCAATCCATTGCTGATACCGAATGGCGCCTCCTCCGTATTCCCACCCTCGAAGCTGGCATCTTCGCTCTCGGCCGCAACGAACTTGGTGCCGAATTCGCCGCCGAACCCGATCTCAAGGTTCGCAAAGCCATGATCGAAGCGCTCGTGCAAAAGACCTATCGCAAAGACCTCCGCAACCTCGCACTCCAGGAAACTCGCCTCACCAAATATCTCGAGAAGCAAACTGCGCAACTGGAACTGTTGATCTCCGACCGCGAATCCCTCGCCGTCGACCGCCTCAACGAAGTCACCATCGCTTGCGACACCGCTCGGAGAGAGAACAAACCATTCAACTTAGCCGATTTTGGCTTCGAATTTGAACTCGCACACATTCAAGCCCGCGCCCAGTATATGCGCAAGCATCGCATCGACAGTCTGCCTCAATTCGACCGCGCCTGGAAGGCTAAAACCCGCGCCATGGCTGCCTAAAGTGATCTGGAAACTTCGCCAAACACGCTAAAATCAGGGTGTGAATCGACTTGCGTTGGTTATCGGATCGGCAGCTTTCATCACGTTGATTGGTTATGGCGTTTATACGGGATACGAGAACTACCGTGCCACTAAGGAGCAGGTCAAATCTCTAAGTCAGGAAGTGAAGCAGACTTCCGAACTCGCGCAAAAAGAATCAGCCGAGGCCGCTGCGGCCAAGCAAAAGGCCGAAGAAGCAGCGAAAAGCGCTGCCGCTGCGGCGGATGCCAAGCAGCAAGCTGAAGCCCTGAGCAAGCAGTCTGACGAACAACGTCAGCAAGCCGAAGCCCTGCGCGATCAGGCCCTTACAGCTGCTCAGAAATCGGCTGAGCAGACCAAGCAGGCTCAGGCTGAAGTGGAGAAGATGCGTCAAGAGCGCGAGCAAGAGCTGAACAACATGCAAGAGGCGCTGAGCAAAATCGTCGAAACCCATCGCACGCCCAACGGCATGGTTATCATTCTGCCAGACTCGACGTTCCGGTTCGCTTTCGATAGCGCCGATTTAACGCAGAGGAATCGCGAGCTACTAAGCCGCATCGCCGGAATCCTGCTCGTCTCCAGGGGCTATGGCCTGGCGGTCTACGGTTACACCGATGACATCGGTACCCCGCAATACAATCAGGCTCTCTCTGAACGCCGCGCCAAGGCTGTCGATGATTATTTAGTAAAAGCCGGTGTACCTGCCGGCATCGTCACCATGAAAGGCTTCGGCCAGACCAGTCCACTTGTCAAAGGCGGCACTCCAGATGCGCGCGCCAAGAACCGCCGCGTCGAAATTGCCGTCACCGATAGCCAAATCAAGTACGGCGAAGATGCCGTTACCTCTGCCAAGTAATGCCGCCGTCGCTAACTGCGCTCGCGCGACCCCGTCGTGGCAGCACCTGGCAGATCAATCCCAGGCGCGAAGTAGAAGTTCTCGCCCAGGTAAATGCGCCGAACTTCCGGATCCCGCCCCAACGAATCAGGCGATCCAGCTCGAAAGATGCGCCCGTTGCTGATGATGTACGCCCGGTCCGTAACTGCTAGCGTCTCACGCACATTGTGATCGGTAACCAGAATGCCGATTCCCCGCCGTTTCAAATCGCTGATTATGCGCTGCAATTCGAGCACCTGAATCGGATCAATGCCGGAGAAGGGTTCGTCAAGCAAAATGAAATCCGGCTGCAAAACCAGCGACCGCGCAATCTCAACGCGTCGCCGCTCGCCGCCCGATAGCATGTAGCCTTTACTCTGCCGTACCGTTTCCAAGCCTAGATCGCTAATCAGATTGTTCATCCGGTCGCGCCGCTCGCGGCTCGATATCCGCAAGGTCTGCAAGATCGCCATCAGGTTATCTTCAACGCTGAGCTTCCGGAAGACAGAGGGCTCTTGGGGCAGGTAGCTGACACCCTTACGCGCGCGCAAGTACATCGGCAACTGTGTGATCGGTTCCTCGTCCAGCATGACTTCACCCGATTCTGGGCTTACCAAACCGACAATAATGTAGAAAGAGGTGGTTTTGCCCGCGCCGTTCGGACCAAGCAGACCCACTACCTCGCCCTGTTCAACCCGTACACTCACGTTATCGACCACTTTGCGGCCGTTATAAGATTTCGAAATTTCCGCGGTTTGCAAGGTGCGCATGCGCTATGTCTTATGATACGCGTTGATGCTGCTGGTCATCTCTCGAAGCAATATCTCCGCTTTCGCAGCAGCTTTGGTTGCAATAGCTTGCCTACGTCTTTGCTTCGCCGGAGTGCTTCTGTCTGACGAAGATTACCACATGGCTGCTGCCATCCACATCCTTCAAGGTCAGGTGCCCTATCGCGACTTCTGGTACGACAAACCGCCGCTCTCTGCTCTGTATTACCTGCCTATTGGTGCCGTCCCCGGCATAGTTCTGCGGTTGTGGGACGCAGCCTATATCCTGCTCTGTTGCTTCCTCGCGTTCCGTCTGGCGCGCACTTGGTGGAGCGAAGCGGAAGGGCGAGTCGCAGCCTTGCTGGTAGCTTTCTTCACCACGTTCTATCTCCCTTCCGCCGTCATCCCGTTTGCTCCTGATGCCCTGTTGTTGGCGCCTCATCTTGCTGCAATCTATTTCGCGCGCCAACAGAAAGCATTACTCGCGGGTCTCATTTGTGGCATCGGTTTTTGGATCAATGTCAAAGCCGTCTTCGTGCTCGTGGCTTGTTCGGCCTGGGCCATTTCTTCGATCCTTGGCTTTGCGGCACTCGTTGCCGCGGGTGCGTTATTGCTTTCTTTCATCGGCGCGTTGCCTGGCTATTGGGAACAAGTTTGGGTTTGGGGATTCGCCTATGCCGCCGGATCGCCCGTTGGGCATCCGTTTCTGCTCGCCCTTGAGCGCGTCGGCAATTGGGTTGGGTTTCACGTGGCGCTTGCGCTGAGTTGGCTGGCTGGCTCTCTTCGCGAACAACGCGACGAACAACTCAAGCTCCTAATCTGGCTCGCAGCATCGTTTGCCGCGGTCTGTTTTGGCAACCATTTCGCCCCACGCTATTTCCTGCAGTTATTGCCGCCCTTGGTCATCGTCGGTGCGCGCGGCATCACCACACAACTAAAACAGCGGCCTCAATCCGCCGCCATCACTCTGGCCGTTTTGCTAGTGGTTCCAATAGCTCGCTTCGGTCCCCGCTACCCACGCATGACCTACGATAAGCAGTGGTCCGACATCGCCTTAGATCTGGACAGCCAGCAGGTGGCCGAGCGAATCAACAGGCAAGCCCGCCCGGAAGACACGCTCTTCGTTTGGGGCTATCGCCCAGATATCTACGTTTATACGCGTTTGCCTTTGGCCGGCAAGTTCTGGGATTCGCAGCCTCTAACCGGTATCGCGGCCGATCGTCATCTGTCCGCCGAAACACCAATTGCGAACCAAACTACCACCGCTCATCTGCAAGCCGTCGAACGTTCCCGCCCAACTTTCTTCGTCGACGGCCTCGGCTTGCTGAATAACAAGCTTGCTCCAGACAAGTTTGCTGAGATGCGCCTGCTGTTAAGCGGCTATCGCGAAATCGCTCGCACTCGCCTAAGTGTCATCTACCGGCGCGACTAATTCTTCTTTATCAACTTTGTGAACGCTGGCTTCTTCAATTCGCCTTCTACTAGCAGCCGATCATCGCCGCTGTAATAGGTGATCAACTTGCCCTTCGTCACACCGCGCAGACTGTCCACTATCTGTGGCGCGCCGCCCGTTAGAACAACCTTGTCTTCCTTCGTGTAGTATTCGCCGCGCTCGGCGCTGCCGGTACGTTTGTGATTGGGCCCAATCACGTCAACCACCATTAGATTGCCCTCTGCAAACGCATGGTCAAGCGATGAATCGTTCTTATTGTCGTCCGTCTTTGGCGTCAAGAACGCTCGCAGCTCTTTCGACGTAACGGTCATTGCGTTTCGCAAAAGCGTTACCCCGCCGCTGTAAAGCGCGATCCTCGTGTCGTCGTGATAGAGCAGATCCGGCGCTTTCACCGTCGTATAAACCGCTGCATCAACCGGTGGAGGCGCTGTCTTGCTATCCGTATCAGTGGAAGATTTCTTGTTATCCACTAGCTCGCTCACCACATTGCCCGTGGCGTGCAACACTTGTTCATCGCGATCGATGTCGATCTTGTCTGCTGTAATGCGGTTTGCCCCTTGCCAAATCACCGCATTGCCGTCGTAGAACACTCGCAAGTTGTTGTCACGCGAACGCATCTGGTCGGCTTTGGCCTGTAAAGTCTGCGTTTGGTCCAGCATCGACGTGCCTGGCTTTTGATTCTTGTCTGGCGATCGCACGGACAGGACCTTACCAGTCGCATCCATGTCGCCCGAATCCTGATTCATCACAATCAAATCTGCCGACGTGAAGCCGGTATCATCGGAAACCTTGGCGTTCTTGATGAGTGTGATCCGATTGATTTTCTGCTCTAGAATTGCGTCATTCGACGAAGCCTTCCGCAAGCCTTCCTGATATCGGAAATGGCCGCGTTGATCAATACGGTCAATATCGCTCGAATTCGGCTGGAACTTAGCTGTCATTTCGTCGCTAAAGGTAAAAGCAGGCGCAGGTGCCTGTTTCTGCTCTGGTTTCGGCGGTTTGTCCGTCCGCGTCGAAACGTTCCAACCTTTGAACGTATCCACATAGCTATGGTCGCCATAAAGGATTAGCATCTTCGACGCGTCAAGCACGCGATGAACCTGCTCAGGTCGGTTCGGTTTAAACTCGAGTTGCGCTTTAGAAAGCGTGTGGATCTCCCGAACCTCTTTACCGCCCGGCTTCATTTCCAGATCGATTTGTTCACTCCGCAAGATTCGCGTTTCACTGGGCGCGACACCCGGCTGCGGGATAGGTGACGATTCAGCTACCGCCTGCCCTTCTGCAGTCACGGAACTTAGATAGCTGTCAGGCTTATCTTTGCCTTCTTTATCTTCAAGGTCGAAGTGCAAATCGGCCTTGTTGCCGGTCAATACCGTCTTAGCCTTTTCTTGGATAGAAACAACTCGCGCATGATTTGTACCGACTACCTCGGTCATGTTGCCATCGTCGTCGAAACTTGCGGTCATCTGGTCTGCCGAATATTCCACATGGCGGCCCTTACGGTCGTCTGTGCCGGCTGGTTGATCGGCATCGATTTGGTGTACCTTTTGATCCACCAGTGTTACTACCGCTTTTTGCGCCAGAATATTCATGCTTTCGCGCTGCAATCTAGACGTTGGAGAAAGATACACTTTCTGTTCCGCTTCGTTGTAAATCATGTCGTCGGTTTCCACGTGCATGCCATTGCGGTCTAGCACGACGTGCGATTTCATGTGCAGAATTTTCGTATTCGGATCGTATTCAACACCCACCGCCTTCCCGCTGCCATTCGGAAAAACGAAGGTTGCTAGTTGATCCGTGTGCGCCTTCAGCGACTTCGTTTCATAAGTCACTCCCGACGTTTGCACTTGCACACGTTTAGCGAGTTCATCTTTATCTTCTGCGCTCTTATCAACAGGCACGTTCATCACAATGCTCACCGGGCCATCCGAAGTCATCACCTCAGAACGTTCATCAAAGAAAGCTCGGTCCGCTTTGATGTAGGTATAGTTGGCGTCCTTCTTGTTGAACAGTTTTAGAGCTAAACCATGCAGTTCGAAAGCAGACGGATTGTTCGTCGCTTTGAAAGATGCCGCATATAGGCGAACGACCGGGCGATTGGTTTGCGGATCGTCCTTGTCATATCTCCATCCCTGTGGTGCAATTCCGTCTTCCTTGGGATTGAGAGGTGTTGAAATGTGTCGAGGTTTATGGCGGTTCTCACTCCGCCGAACAGCGTAGGTGATTCCAACGATTCCGGTAATGAGGATCGCGGCGAAGGCTAGGAGGAATGAGGCACGCCGCATTGAGATAACACCAACTAGACTTCAGGGTAGCACGGCAAACAAACCCACCTTGACTTTCAACCAACAACCCGCCTAAAATAGTAGTCATGAAATCGGTCAATCTTCAAGACGCAAAAACACATCTTTCCCGCTATCTAGACGATGTCGAAAAGGGCGAAGTAGTAGTTTTGTGCCGTCACAACAAGCCCATCGCCGAAATCCGTTCCATTGCAACCACGGAAGACGACGTGCCCGAGTTCGGAATTTACGATGGCTTTGGTGTGTCACCGGAGTTCTTTGACCCCTTGCCGAAGGATTTGGTAGCAGCATTCGGCGGACTATGAATTTACTGCTCGATACTTGTGTATTCCTCTGGTTGATGATGGATTCGAAGAAGATCTCGCCCACCTTGCTTGAGATCCTAAGCAATCCGCTAAATCGCCGCTACCTGAGCTCCGCGTCTGTTTGGGAGATTGTGGTGAAATGCCAAATTGGCAAATTGAACCTTCCCAAAGGCCCTGTCGAATTCTTGAACGAAACAAAAACAAAGGGCAGGATTCGTCCGTTACCAGTGGAAGAGGCGGCAATTCTGCAATTGCCGAAACTGCCCAGTTTGCACAACGATCCGTTTGACCGCATGCTGATATGCCAAGCAATTGAAAGCGGTATGACTATCGTCACCCCAGATCAGTTGATTGAGCAATATCCAATCAAAACTCTCTGGATCTAGCATCACAAAACTTGAGTTTGTTACTATCAAGCCGCCGAGTGCCAATAAAATATCTCATTTATTATCAATAAGATAAAAATTCTTCTTGTCACTCTAGCTTTGAGTGTGCTAAAACTATCCCTGGGACGGATTGGCGACAGAAACGGTGGTTGGCTTGTCCAGAGTTCCCGAAAGTTTTAATTTTAATTCACCATTTCAGTGGAGGTTTTAGTATGGAAATTCGTCCGCTTCACGACCGCGTCGTGGTTAAACGGATTGAAGAAGGAGAGACCATGCAGGGCGGTCTCTATATCCCTGATTCTGCCAAAGAGAAGCCGCAGCAGGGCGAGGTCGTTGCCGTGGGTAACGGCAAGAAGACCGACGATGGCAAAGTGATTGCCTGCGATGTGAAAGCTGGTGATCGCATCCTGTTCGGAAAATACTCGGGTTCGGACATCAAGCTGAACGGTAATGAGTATTTGATCATGCGTGAGGACGAGATCCTTGGCGTGATTTCTACCAATGGCAATGGCAAGCACTAAGGAGGATCAACAATAATATGGCTGCAAAACAGATTGTTTATAGCGAAAATTCCCGTCAGGCTATTCTTCGCGGCGTTAATCAGCTCGCTGATGCCGTGAAAGTAACGTTAGGCCCCAAGGGCCGCAATGTTGTGTTGGAAAAGAAGTTCGGCGGTCCCACCATCACTAAAGACGGTGTCACCGTTGCGAAGGAAGTGGAACTGAAGGATCCGCTGGAAAATATGGGCGCGCAGATGGTGCGCGAAGTGGCTTCAAAGACCAGCGATATCGCCGGCGACGGCACCACCACCGCCACCATTTTGGCTCAGGCTATTTTCCGCGAAGGTGTGAAGTCAGTTGCCGCCGGTGCAAACCCGATGGCTCTGAAGCGCGGGATTGAGAAGGCTGTTGAAACCGTTGTCGAAGGCGTGAAGAAGTTCTCGAAGCCCGTCTCTGGCGATGCGATTGCCCAGGTTGGTACCATTTCCGCCAACGGCGATTCCACCATCGGCAACATCATTGCCGAAGCCATGAAGAAGGTTGGCAAGGATGGCGTCATCACCGTTGAAGAATCAAAGACCATGGTGACCGAGTTGCAAACCGTCGACGGTATGCAGTTCGACCGCGGCTATCTCTCGCCCTACTTCGTAAGCGATCCGGACCGCATGGAAGCCGTTCTCGAAGATCCTTACATACTGATTCACGAGAAGAAAATCAGCAACATGAAAGACCTGCTGCCTTTGCTCGAGCAGATCGCTCGCGCTGGCAAGCCGCTCCTCGTCATTGCTGAAGAAGTGGAAGGCGAAGCGCTCGCCACTCTCGTTGTCAACAAGCTGCGTGGTACGTTGAATGCCGCTGCCGTCAAGGCGCCCGGCTTCGGCGATCGCCGCAAGGCAATGTTGGATGACATTGCAATCTTGACCGGCGGCAAGTCGATCATGGAAGAGACCGGCATCAAGCTGGAAGGTGTTCGCTTGGAAGATCTCGGCCGCGCCAAGCGCGTCACGATCGACAAAGACAACACCACCATCGTTGATGGCGCCGGCACCCAAAAGGCCATCGAAGGCCGCATCAAGCAGTTGCGTACGCAAATTGATGAAACCACCTCCGACTACGACCGCGAGAAGCTCCAAGAGCGCCTCGCCAAGTTGGCCGGCGGCGTGGCCGTCATCAAGGTGGGCGCGGCAACCGAGACCGAAATGAAGGAAAAGAAGGCTCGTGTTGAAGACGCTCTCCATGCCACTCGCGCGGCTGTGGAAGAAGGCATTGTCCCCGGTGGTGGCGTTGCGCTGCTCCGCGCTGGCAAGTCTTTGGCCGACCTCAAAATGGGTGGCGACGAGCAAATCGGCGTCGACATCATCCGCAAGGCAACTGAAGAGCCGCTTCGCCAGATCTCTGGCAATGCCGGTTATGAAGGCGCCATCGTGATTGAGAAGGTTCGTGCGAACGAAGATGCCAACTTCGGCTTCAACGCTGCCACTGGCGCGTTCGAAGATCTCGTGAAGTCGGGCGTTATCGATCCTACCAAGGTGACCCGTTCGGCCCTGCAGCATGCCGCTTCCATCAGCGCCCTGATGCTGACCACCGAAGCCATGATCTGCGAAATCCCCGAGAAGAAGGCTCCCGCTGGCCCGCCCGCCGGCCACGGCCCTGAGATGGATTATTAATCCTTTCCCAGAGGGAAGAAACGAGCCCGCCAAGCGAAGGTTTGGCGGGCTTTTTCGCTCTCTTGCAAATTTGTACAATCCTATGTACAATAAATACATGGCACTACACATCGCCGATATTGAAGTGACTATCCTAGTTAGCGATTTGGCAAAGATTGAAGGCACGACCAAGACTGAAGCCTTACGACGTCTGCTCCGCAAAGCCATAGCGGAGCGGCAAACGGAACAAAAGCGTGCCGGATTTCGCGAATTTGCGCTGAGTGTGGCCGCTGAAGCGCGCGGCAACAGCGTTGCGCCTTCAACCAAACAGGAGATGGACGATCTCTGGGGCGAGTCCGGTCAAGGTATGAACGACAGCGATGGTGATTGATTCCTCGGCCCTCTTGGCGATCAGCCTTGGAGAGGATGATGCCGAGACTTATATCGACGCCATTGCCCAAGGCCTTCGGCGGAATGAAGAGATGTACGTACCCGCATCCGTTCTGGTCGAAGCCGGAATCGCCGCCGCACGCCGCAACCAAAGCAAGCAACTCAGTGCGCTTATCGACAAAATCCAACCAAACATTGTGCCTCTCACCGAAGCCATTGCGGCCCTGTCGGTAAAAGTCTTCCTTAAGTTCGGCAAGGGCGTCCATCAGGCCGGTCTCAATTTCGGCGACTGTATGAGTTATGCCACGGCCGAAAACCTCAAAGAGCCATTGCTCTTTAAGGGTAGCGATTTCGGCCAAACGCCGATTCGAACCGTGCTATAAATCGCCATGCATGCGCATCGGCCTCCTCTCGGACACCCACGGTTTTCTCGATCCGGCAGTCTTCAATTATTTCGCCGAGTGTAACGAAGTCTGGCACGCAGGCGATTTCGGACCTTTCGAGATTCTGGAGCAACTGGAAGCGTTCAGACCGTTGCGCGGCGTTTGGGGCAATATCGACGGCGACAAGGTACGCGCTGCAGTTCCGCAAGACCTCCAGTGGGAGTGCGAGGGCCTCCGCGTTTACATGACCCACATTGGTAACGACCATCACGTCCGGGGCGAAATCGCCAGCTACAGGCCTGGTCTCTTCATTTGCGGGCATTCTCACATCTTGAAAATCACGCGCGAACCAGAGCGCCAATTGATTCATATGAATCCGGGCGCAGCGGGCCATCATGGTTGGCACAAGGAACGAACTATACTCCGCTTCACGGTTGAGGAAGGCAAAGTAAGCCAGCTAGAGGCAATTCAATTAGGACCACGCGGCAGAGCCAACGCCACATAAGCATTGCCCGAGCAGAATACCACGTACTCTTTGCCGCCCATTTCGTAAACAGCGGGAATGCCGCCCACCGGTGAATCGAGCTGCATCTCCCACAGCACCTTACCTGTTTGCTCGTCAAACGCGCGCAGCATCTTGTCGGAAGTGCCAGTGAAGATCAAACCTCCTGCTGTCACAACTGGCCCACCCCTAGTGCGGCTCGCTTTGCCAATCGGTACCTGCCATTTGATTGTTCCTAAATTCAGATCGTAAGCTGTCATGGAGGTCCAAGGAGGCGCGATCGGTGAAACACCAGCGCTGGTCGACATGAAGCCAAAGCCGCTTTCGTATCGGTCTGGTCCAACCTGCGGCGCGGGCACCAACTTCAACAAGCAAGGCAAATCTTTCGAGACAACGTAGAGCGTCCCGTTAGTAGGATCGACCGCTGCGCCTCCCCAATTCGACCCACCATTGTTGCCGGGCATTTGGACGGTATTGCGCAAGCCAGGTGGCGTGAAGAGACCTTCGTTGCGAGCTGTCTGAATTTCATCTCGAATGCGCGCTCGTTCTGCCGGATCGGTGATTAAATCGCTCATATCATCGGCCGTAAAGCTTTGCCGTGCAAACGGGGGCGGCTTCACTGGAAACGGCTGGGTTGGCCAAGCATGTTCATTCGGCATCTCTGACTTAGGAACTGGCCGCTCTTCAATTGGCCAAAGCGACTTTCCAGTTACGCGGTTGAAAACCCAAATGAAACCCTGCTTACTCACTTGCGCGACCACGTCTACCGCTGCGCCGTCGTGCTGAACACTAAGCAGTTTGGGCGCGGTAGCGTCGTCGTAATCCCAGATGTCGTGATGCACCATTTGGAAGTGCCAGAGTCTTCTGCCTGTGCGCGCGTCAAGCGCCAACAGACAATCTCCGAAGAGATTTGCTCCTGGCCGGTCTGCGCCATAGAAGTTGTACTTTGGACTGGCAGTAGGAATGAAGACGACGCCGCTCTTTTCGTCGAGGGTCATCTCGCTCCAAGCATTAGCTCCGCCTACGGACTTCCAGGCATCTTTCGGCCAAGTCTCGTAGCCGAACTCACCTTCATGCGGGATCGTGTGAAACGTCCAGCGAAGCGCGCCCGTGCGCACATCGAATGCGCGGATATCACCCGGCGCCGAGCCCCAACCTTGGTTGGTCGCCGAGCCGAGGATCAATAGATCGTCGAAAACGCGGCCTGGCGTTGTGGATTGCACCAGCGAAATCGTTTTCGGATCGCGCCCCAAACCTTCCTTTAAATTGATTCGTCCGCCGTTCCCGAACGACGGAATGCTCTTGCCAGTACGCGCGTCGATAGCCTGCAGCATGTGATTGCTGGTGAACAAGAGACGTCTTTCGGAACGGTCTTTGCTTTCCCAATAATTAATGCCGCGATTCGTGATGATCTTGGTGTCCGGATCGGCCTCGTGACGCCAAATCTCTGTGCCGGTGGCAGCGTTGATTGCAACTATGGCGTTATTGTGCGCGACAACGAACATCACTCCATCAACCACTACTGGACTGAATGCATAGTGATTCGCGTCCCCAATTGGATATGTCCAGGCAATCTGAAGGCTGGCGACGTTATCACGATTGACTTGCTTGAGCGCTGAATACTGAGCCGCATCGGGCGCACCCGCGTAATCAGACCAGGTTATGTGCGCGTTCGCTACCAGCGCGAAACAAAGCAGAGCCGCACTCATGATAGTTCTTCACCAATAGTGTCTGGAGGAAATGTTTTACTTTGCATTGGTTTGGCCGATTCTACCGCATTTCAGATCGATGAGACGAAAGAACCGTGCCATACTAATTTCTGTCTTAAGGAGCCTCTGTGGTCCGCTACGCATTACTTACCTTCTGCCTTGTGTCGTCTCTCAGCGCCCGCATGCCAAAGCAATACACAATCGAACAATTTCTCACTACTACCAGCGTCTTCGGTGGTTCTTTCTCAGCCGATGGTAAGTCGATTCTCATATCGAGCAATCAAACTGGCATATACAACGCGTACCGCGTTCCAATCTCGGGTGCGGCTGTCACGCCTCTCACTAACTCGACGAAAGACTCGACTTACGCGATTTCATTCTTTCCAAAAGACGATCGCGTTCTGTTCAGCCGAGATCAAGGCGGCAATGAACGGACCCATATCTTTGTAAAGAATCCAGACGGAAGCGAACACGATCTTACGCCGGGCGATAAGACAAAGGCATCGTTCGCCGGTTGGACATTCGACGACAGCGCTTTTTTCTACCTTTCCAACGCGCGCGATGAACGCTACTTCGATCTGTATCGCGTTACAACTGCAGATTTCAAACCTCAGCTGATTTATCAAGACGACACGGGCTACCAGTTCTCCGGTGTGTCAGATGATGAGAAGTTTATTGCTTTCTCTAAACCCAAGACGGATAACGACTCCGACATTTATCTCTATTCGGTCGGAACGAAGCAGATGAAGCATCTCACGCCCCATACAGGCGAGGTTCGCTTCCTGGCGCAGGCGTTCTCTCACGACTCGCACTATCTGTATTACCTGACTGACCAGGGCAGCGAGTTCACCTATGCCGAACGTTATGAAATTTCCACTGGTAAGAAAGAGACAGTGGAACGCCAGAAATGGGATGTGGAATTTGTGGATTTCTCGCGTACCGGCAAATACCGGATCGTTGGCATCAACGAAGACGCACGAACAAAAGTGGAGATTTTCGACAATGCCACTGGCAAGCCGCTCACGCTACCCACGTTCCCCGAGGGCCAAATTTCCGGCGTTCATTTCTCACGCGATGAAGACCTGCTGTGCTTCTACTTCAATGGCGACCGTGCGCCTGCTAATTTGTTCCTCTATGATTTGAAGACGCAAACCGTCAAGAAGCTTACCGATACTCAGAATCCAGCCATCGATCCAGCCGATCTAGTCGATAGCAAAGTGGTGCGCTACAAGTCATTCGATGACATGGAGATCCCTGCCATCCTATACAAGCCCCATCAAGCGTCCGCAGACGCGAAAGCCCCAGCGCTGGTATGGGTGCACGGCGGTCCCGGTGGCCAGAGCACGCGGGGCTACTCGAGCCTGATGCAGTTTTTTGTGAATCACGGTTATGTCGTAATAGCCGTGAATAATCGCGGCAGTTCGGGCTACGGCAAAACGTTCTTCCAGGCCGATGAAAAACGTCATGGCCGCGAACCTCTCTGGGATTGTGTGCAAGCAAAGAAATACCTTGGATCTCTCGATTATGTGGACACCAGCAAAATCGGCATCATCGGGGGCAGTTACGGCGGTTATATGACGCTGGCAGCCTTAGCGTTCCAACCCGATCAATTCGTGGTGGGAGTGGACTTGTTCGGTATTTCGAACTGGGTTCGTACGCTGGAATCGATTCCACCATGGTGGGAAGCGCAAAAAGAGGCGCTCTATAAGAAGATTGGCGACCCCAAGACCGATCGCGATATGCTTTTCACCTACTCGCCTTTGTTCCACGCCGACAAAGTGGAGCGACCGCTTATGATTCTGCAAGGCGCGAATGATCCGCGGGTAATCAAAGCCGAATCAGACGACATGGTGGCCGCGATTAAGAAAAAGGGCGGCATTGTGAACTACATGGTGTTTCCAGACGAAGGCCATGGCTTCTCAAAACGCGAAAATCAGATCAAAGGCTATGGGGCGATACTGGCATTTCTCGACCAATATCTAAAGGGCAGTTAAATACTAATTCCCGCTCGCCACATCATGTACCCGACGGCTTGGCGCAAGTAGAGCCAGCGCAATTCGCTCACCGTTAAACTGCCTGCGGGCGGCCGTGGCGAACCATAGACGTTGATGCCCTTGGCTTCAAGTACTCGTTTCACGCGATAGATGTGATAACCGTCACTTACCACGATGCAAGAGTGTAGATTCATTCTGCGCATTGTCTCAACCGCCGCATCTAGACTCTGCACGGTTGTAGAACCGACTGCCTCGGTAATTACTGCCTCAGCCGGCACGCCATGAGTCACAAGATACGCCCGCCCGACTTCCCCCTCAGTGAAATTGGGATCACCGCCTGCCCCGCCTGTGGTCAAGATGTAAGGGGCCATGTTTTTAAGATAGAGAAGCAAAGCGTGGTTGAGCCGTCCTTGTAGAACGGGCGAAGGGCGACCGTTATATTCTGCGGCACCCATGACTAAAATCACGTCGGCGTGCTGCGATTCGTCAATCAAAGACTGACGCTCAATCGCCTCGGCCACATAGAACATGTAGCCTAGTAGAAAGATCGCGGGTAGTAAACACAGCCAAGCGGCAAGACGCTTCATCCAAGGAATTCAGAGCTTTCAACTAGTCTACGCTGGAATCGCCTTTTAATTAAACCAATTTTTCATGCAGCTTACGAGCACCAAGAATCCGTTCCTGCAAAATGTGCGCCGCGCGATAGTAGCGGGCCGACCTACGGACGAGGGACAAATCGTTATTGAGGGTCCGCATCTGGTGCAGGAGGCGGTGCGTAGTCCGTGGCAAATTGAACGATTGCTGATTACGCCGGCAGGCCGCGAACGCCACTGCGAACTGCTTTCACAAATCACCGCAGAAGTGGTTGAGATACCCGCGCGTGCGTTCGAGTCGCTCAGCGGTACCGAAGTATCCCAAGAAATTATGGCTTTGGTGAAACCACGTGCCGTTAGCTGGGCGGATTGCCTGAGCGGCCCGGGCATAACAGTGGTGCTGGATTGCATTCAAGATCCAGGCAACGCAGGAACTATTGTTCGCTCAGCCGAAGCATTTGGCGCATCTGGCGTGATCTTCTTGGAGGGCAGCGTGCGCGTGGCGAATGGCAA
>Ga0182012_10002730_pt1 | contig 19013 bp, 10 predicted proteins | sample 612S2SmetaG_FD_120486 | JGI IMG/M metagenome (GOLD analysis project Ga0182012, IMG submission 120486) | Permafrost microbial communities from Stordalen Mire, Sweden - 612S2S metaG | ecosystem: Environmental > Terrestrial > Soil > Wetlands > Permafrost | place: Sweden: Stordalen | collected...
GTTACTGCCAAGATTGGCCACACCGCCGTCGATATCGAGGAAATAGTTGAGTTGAGATCCATCTGGCGAAAGCGAGGCCAGAAAATAGGAGTTGGCAACGCCGGCCACAATTGCATCCCCCCCGGCATCGACGGCAATTGCGGAGCCAGAGGATGTACTCGCGCCCCCAAGATAGGTCGAATAGATCAGCTTTGCGCCCGTCGGGTCGAGCTTGGTTACGAAGGCATTCTGCGTTGAGCCCAACTGCGATTGTTCCGCACCCAGCGTGGGGAAACCTGCCGAAGTGGTTTCTCCTGTTACATAAACATTCCCCGCACTGTCGGTTGTCACGCCAGTGATTTGGCCGGGCCCGCTTCCGTCCAGATAGGTTGAAAAGACGAAGACCGGATCGATGACAAGCGGCACGTCGGACGCATAATCGCCCACGTTGAAGCGCACCGTGCCATCTCCGCCCTGCCGGAATCCAACGCTCACTTCTTTGCGCCCGCCCGCCAGGTTCTGATAAGCCACCGGCTTGCGCATGGTCAAAGTGCTGCCACCGAAGTGAATCTCCAGGCTGCCTCCGCCGTTCAGATTCACATGCTCTGCGCCCTCGATCCGGAATGCAATCCTGGAGGGGTCTGCACCCGCCTCCACCTGAAAGTCATGTTCCAGTTCGCGCCCGTTTCCGTAAAAATCCACGGAGATTCCAGGGTAGAGATGTTGGTATTCGACGTCGTGGTAGTTGGGAATGCCACGAACCCAGCGGGAGGAATCTGCACCGATCAGGTAGTTGCTGCGCCCTTGAAGCAAATTCTTGCCGTCGGGAGCAGCGTCCCCGCCGACCAGTCGCACACGGACGTTTCCTGCATTTCCCTTTGATCCGGGAAGTATGAAGCCGAATCCATTGCGATAAAACACCGCTTCCAAGCCGTCTCGATGGAGGACGTATTTCCATGATGCGTCGGCCTGGCCTCGGTTCTCCTCGAATGTAAGCGGCAAAGAAACCGGCCGATGCGGTGCTTCGCCCGCTACCGCAGAAGAGGCAAATGCCAGCGATGCCAGCGCAATCAGGGCGCCGCAAGCGGCCACGCGCCAGCCTTTTTCATTCGGTTGGCTCGGTTGGGGACGAGAAACAAATGTCGAAATCAAAGCACTGAAGGTTTTTGACGTCAAATTCATTCCTCAATCCTCGTTCTTATTGGGTCATTGACGGCAGATGGTTACTCTTCAGGCATCAGTTCAAGTCGACAAGATCCAAGCATCGGAAACATCAGGATACTCTTTTAGGTGATCAGCGCCAGCACAATATGGCGGATGTGCCGGATCTCAATACGTGAGCAGACGCGCAACACTTCCGGTGTCGACGATGTCGGTTTGGAACAATGGTTGCGGAGTGCCGGACTGAAACACCGGTTGGGTGCTGACCTCGACCGCCATCATTTTTGAGTCAGGGGAGATGTAGAATAGTTCCTTGCCGTTTCGCCGCCAGCGGGGCTGCACTCCGCCACCTCGGGACACCAGCCATTTGCCGCCGCTGGAGGAAGGCGGGAAGGGAACGACATCGATTTCGCTCAGGCCTGACTCGTTCGAGGTATATGCGACCCAATGCCCGTCAGGAGAAAACTGCCCCTGGTCCTCGGTTCCGGGAGTTTGTGCCACGACAAAAGGCTGTGCATTCGGCTCGACGGAGATACCGAGCAGGTCCGCACCCGTTCCTGGATTGATTTGCGCATACAGAATGAATCGCCCATCCGGCGACCAGCTCTTCGGAATCGCCAGTATCTTCGCGGGGACAAGCAGTTCCTCCCCGCCTGCGCCATTCGCGGGCTTTCGAAAAATGCCGACACCGACTTTGTCATATGCGACATAGTGGCCATCGGGTGACCAAAACGGATCCGCAGCGCCATCGGTACCAGCCAACGCGGTTGGTTCGAAGGCATCAAGCGGCCGGACCCAGATTTGCTGCCTTCCATCCTTGACCAGAACCATGGCGATGACGCGACCATTCGGCGAAACAGCCAGTGATAGCGGACGCGATTTGTCAGGCAGCATAATGCTGAAGCGGACCGTCTGCTGAGTTGGGACTTGTTCGCGGAAGTGCACGAAGGCGAGTACCGCCAGCAGGAGGGTCACGAGCGCGAGCGCGCCAGTGAGGAGGGTCGTACGTGTGCGCGAGGGAGAGGCTTTGCACCCGCTTGTGTTCGAGGCCAACTCCCTCTTCTGATTTGGCGCGGATTCCGGGCCCACCCGTGAGTTCAACGCTGATGTATCCGAAGTCCTCGACGTCCGCGCGTCCGCTTCGCCGAGGGCATCGGTTGGCTCGACTTCGCCTTCGGCGGGTTTCGTCACGGGGGCGATATGGATAAGTATTCAGTATCTTGGGAGCGCGCGGCGGCCCTTGATGCGCCAATCTATCTTCATCCCGCCAATCCAGTGGATCACCCAGCAATGTATGCCGGGCATTCCGAACTCGGGGGGCCGGTTTGCAGTTGGGCATTCGAGACTGCGACGCACGCACTCCGGCTCGTGTTTGCCGGTGTATTCGAGCGCTATCCCAAAGCAACGCTGGTCCTCGGCCACATGGGCGAGACGCTTCCCCTCAATCTGTGGCGCTTCGACAGCCGATGGCACGTGTCGAATCGGGGCTCGCGTACGCTTTCCGAGCCGCCGTCTTTCTATATCAAGCGGAACATTGCGATCACAACGCCCGGTGTTTGTTCCGACATATCTCTGCGTTGTGCGATGGAAGCGATGGGAAGTGACAGGGTGATGTTCTCGGTCGACTATCCGTTTGAAAAAACCGACACAGCGGTTCGCTTCCTGGATGGTGCGAACCTCGCGGAGATAGATCGGGTGAAAGTTGCATCGGAAAACGCGAAGCGCATCTTTCATCTCGATCGGCGCAGAGGGTAGAGAGCCCGCCGAGGATCGATGCACGGATAGACGGTAACAAGGAAATCATTTCGGGGGTGCGCAAAATGCGAGAACAATTCTGTTGACATCGTTATCCAATGAGCCCTACCATTCAGGCCACCAGTCGTTTTCAGGGCTTCCCCATTTCACCTACGATCGGGCCCAAATCTCAGTTAGCTGTCGAAACCAAAAACTGGACGCAGGCCCTCGGCCTGCAGGAGGTTCGTGTGAACATGCTTTTGAAATTGCTTGCTGTTCCAGCTCTGTCAATGAAGGCGAAACCAGTTTTCAAACTTCTGAGCGCTTCTGCGGCGCTCTTTACAATCGCCCTCTTGATGGTGCTGTTCAGGACGCCTCGCGTGAGCGCGCGGTCGGATTTTGATCGCGACCAGGATGAGGTCAAGGCGAGGATCGGTTTGAGCATCGCACCGGTTCCCCTCAACTTCGATCACAGAGATCGAAGGTTGGTTGGATTGGGCAGCTACATCGTGAACGCGCACGCGGACTGCAATGGATGTCATAGCCAGGGTCCGGCGACCGAGTACATTGGACCTGGGAATCCCTACCTGCTGTCTCCTCCAAATGGTCCATACACCGGGATGCAGGAGGTGAATCCAGCCACCTACCTGGGCGGCGGCCGGGACTTCGGACCGTTTGGCAGCAAGGGAGAGTTGCTGCACCTTTACTCCCGTAACTTGACCCCAGACAAGATCGGGCGGCCGGCAGGAGGCCGCACGTTTGAGGAGTTCCTCACCATTCTGCGCACCGGAAAAGACTACGATCAAGTTCATCCAAACTGTTCGGGAGCTCCAGACGGCAACTGCCTTCTGCCTCCATTCAACGGAGATGTGCTGCAGGTGATGCCGTGGCCCGTCCATCAACACATGACGGACGAGGACATCCGCGCCATCTACGAGTATCTAAGCGCCATTCCCTGCATCGATACTGACATTCCTGGCGCACCAGTATTGCGGAACGACTGCAAATAAGCGCCGAATCGGCTGGCAGATTTGTTGGAAAAAGAGACCATGCGCTGCTCGAAAAAGAGCGTATGCCTGCAGCCCAGGTTGTCAAAGAAGCAACTCCTGATCCGGGCGCGGGTTGTTTCCGGCAAACTTGCCCCTGAGCGCGAATCCTCAACCGCGACCTGACGCATACCTTTCCAAACGGCCGGATCGTGAGATCCGGCCATTGATTTGACAGGGTTTGTAGGGCGGGTTTTTGGACCCCTTTTGTCACAGGGTTAGTGGACTGGTTTCAGGCTGTCTTATCGAGTGCTTCCAGCACTTCTGCTTGTGCCGTCTGCATTCGAAGCACACGCTGCACGGTCGCTGTTGAGATGTCGAAGGTTTGGACTTGGCTGCGAGCCAAATGCAAGCTAAACGCTTTCTCTTTTCCTGGATGCCTGCCGTTTCCCTTGCGACTCGACAAACACCCTATTCGTATGCGCGAATCAGCAATGCAGACTGCCGCCTTCAGGAGTGCGTTTTTCGATCTTTCGGAGCGGGAAGGTAGCCCGGTAGACCCTCTACTTTGCTGGCGCCGGCTCCACAACGAGCCGGTATTGCTTTCTTTCCGTTTCATGCTTTGCTGACTCTTGGTGTAATACCGCAAGGCGATCCACCAGGGGCTTTAAATCGTCCGTGTGTCCGGTATGGCGCATCGAGATGATCAGGTGATACATCGCGGTCTCGTCGGACGGTGAGTACTTGAGTGCAATCTTGCATTGTTCAATCGCCAGATCGTACTGTCCAGTCCTCATGTACATGCTTGCAAGCAAGTCCCGGGAGTCCACATGATCCGGCTGCAGCTTGATGGTGACCAGAGCCGCCCTCACCGCTTCTTTGAACTCATCGCTTCCCGCTGCTGGACCCTGATTTATTAGAAGTTGGGCCAGAAGGTAATTCAACATCGGGTTTTCCGGCTGCGCCTTGAGTTGGGTTCGCAGTTTGGCCAGCGCCTGGTCCGGATTGTTCTTCATTACTTCTGTGAGGTCACCGGCGTAAGAACTGATGCTTTGCGCTGAATCCAGCTGTTCCACCCGCTTGAAATCGTCTTCCGCCTTGTCGTACTCCGCCAACTGAGCATAAAGAATTCCGCGGGAGATATAGAGAGCTGACTCATTTGGGATTCGCTGCAATCCGGCATCAATCATGTCGATTCCAGCCTGGAAAGAATCATGCGTCAGGCAGATCTCTGAAAACATCACGTAGTAGCTTGCTGTCGTTGGGCTCAAGACGATTGCCTGGCGAAGGAGCGCTACGGCTTTTGGCGTGTTTCCGATTGCCTCATAAGCCTGTGAGGCAAGGCTTAGTATGTCCGGATCCTGTTGATCGGCCGTAACCAAGGGCGCAAGCACTTGCAACGCGGCTTCGTTTTGATTCGATGCGATCAACACGACCGCTAGATCATATTTAGGATAGGTGCGGTCAGGAAGCAGGTCGGCGAGTTCTTGAAAGATCGTAACTGCTTTCTCAAAATCCTTCATCTGTACAAGGCAATAGCCATAGGCCTCAAGCGTCTCAGGATGGGTTCCCATCTGACTGAAGCTGATTGCGAAATGCTCATTCGCGGCGCGGCAATCGCCCTGTTTCTTTTGGAGCATTGCAAGCATTTCCTGAGCGGTGAGATCGTTTGGATCTGCCTTCAGAATCCGTTCGAGCTGCGGAGTCGCACGTTTGTCACTGGAGTCATAGAAAAGTTGAACTTCACCCTTCAGCGCCGGCATGTATGCAGGCGAAAGACGCAGTGCTTTGTCGAAAGAACCGATTGCGTCTGTTTTCTCGCCCTTGAGCGAGTAGATAATCCCTTCCAGGGTCCAAAGTCGAAAATCGTTCGGTTTTGCTTGGAGTTGAGACTTGGCCAACTGCAGGGCTCGATCGTATTCCTCTGATCGAATCAGGGATTCAATGGATGCAACAGGTCCGCCAGTCTGCTGCGCGGCTGCAACAAGACCTCCACGTGCGACGCAGCAGATCCCGATGCAAAGGCCCAGTGCGATGATGCAACCTCTGCCCGCCGCCTGCCCAGAGACAGAAAAGCCGGACGCTAGGTGACTCCGCATCCTTAGCCAGTTCGCCATCTCCCGCCTCCTTGGATGGGAGATTTTCTTCCCATTGATGTTGCACTTGGGTCCACCAGGTGAGTACTTCAATTTTACCGTCATTCGCGACGCTGATGTGAGGGTGCCGTCTCGTTACCCCGGCTTGTCTTACTTCAAATCACCTTGCCCGTTACGCGGAACGCTCTTCGCACCGGGGGCGCATGGAGACGAGCCACAAAGCGCGCCCGTGATCCCCTGCCCCTCTTTGATCGTGAAAATGCGATCGACGCCTCGCAATTTCACAATCTCCTTTGCTCCCGAGGGCCAATGAATTTCTGCGGTTCCGGCATCGGTTGCATCACCAAGGCCAAAGTGCGGGCGCTGGTCGTTGGATGAGATGTAACTGCCTCCGCTCATCACATCCTCGCGCTGACGAATGCCATTGGCAGTCAGATACACGGTTGCGCCGACAGCATCCCGTGGGCTCCTGGGCCCGCCCACAAGTTTCAATTCAACCCAATGGTGATGATCCGGATTGACGTTCTTCAGCAACACCGGAGGTCCATCCACCGGATTGATGACCACATCGATTTTTCCGTTGTTGAACAGATCGCCGAAAGCCGCTCCACGTCCCCTGGTGACCACCGCGAGACCGGACCCCTTTACTGGCGGTACGTAGTCAAACTTGCCTTTGTGGTTGTTGTGAAACAGCAGCGGACGTTGGGCGTATGTCGTGCCCCAATCATGATCGTCAACCTGGGGATAGACGTGGCCGTTCACCATCATCGCGTCTTTCCAGCCATCGTTGTCGTAGTCGAACAGGCCGGCTCCCCAACCGACAAACGGCACGGGGATCTGAGCAATTCCCGCGTCTCGGGCCGCTTCAGTAAAGCTGGCGTCGCCATCGTTTCGATACAGAGCCTTGTAGTCGTCTGAAAAATCTGTCACCAGAACATCCACACGGCCATTGTTCAGATAGTCGCCTACGCCCAATCCCATGGAGGCGATCTCACGGCCATCGCTGTTGAAAGCAAATCCGGAGATGAGGCTCTGATCGTCGAAAGTGCCGTCGCCCTTATTGATATAGAGAAAATTGCGCTCGGAGTCGTTCGCAACCATCAAGTCCACTTTGCCGTCGTTGTTCACATCCACAAAGATCGAAGTGAATCCGTAATACCCTTCAGGATCGGACACTCCCGCCTGTTTACTGACATCGGTGAACTTCCCATTTCCATCATTGTGGAACAGGTGGTCGGGTTCGCCTTGCAGCCCGCGTGGCCCGCACTCCACTGGCTCGCCACGCATCTGGCAAAAGGCTGGATTCGTCGCGCCCATTTCAGAACTTGGCTGGTTGTGAATGTCATCATGGACATATCCAGAGACAAACAGGTCCAGCCGGCCATCGCCGTCGTAATCGCCCCAGGTTGCTCCGTCAGACCAGTTGCCCAACGTCACTCCAGCCTGTTCCGCAACATCGGTAAACGTTCCGTCATGATTGTTGTGATAGAGACGGTTCTTGCCGAAGTTGGCCACAAATATATCCGGCCAGCCGTCATTGTCATAGTCACCGATGGCAACACCGAATCCCCATCGATCATTCGCGACGCCGGCTTTTTCTGTAACGTTGGTAAACGTCCCGTCATGGTTGTTATGAAACAGGGCCGCATGCGGCGGTTCTTCCTTGCCTTCAAGGGCGTTGTAGGTGGACCCGTTCACGAGGTAGATATCGAGCCATCCATCATTGTCATAGTCAATCAGTCCGACGCCCGATCCGTCCGTTTCCAGAATGAATTTCTTTTGAGGAGTGCCCATGACGTGATTCCACGAAGCCAGACCTGCGCCCTTGGTCACATCTTCGAAAACCACGGTTCCCGTGTCGACAATTCCTCCAGCGGTGATGGGCCGCTTCTCGGCATCGTATACCGGAGCGAATGTGCCGGCAGAAGCAATTCCTCCCATCCCCCCTTTGACGGGCTTCACGGGTTCCTGCGCCTGCCCGATCCAGCCTTGAGAGGTCGCTACCACGCAAAGGCTTAAGACCGCGGCAATCCCGATAGGGCGCTGACGGCTGGCGGACCGCTGGTGAGCATGCCGATAACGTGCGAACAACAGGGACCCTCCTTGAAAGAGTCGAACGCGGAGGCTGGCTACGAGTCGCTGCCCAGGAAACTATTGAGCTGACGGTGCCGCCTTTACGGAACCCGCGGCTTTGACCTCCCTGCACGGTCTACCGCTGCACAATTCCCCAATAATTCCATGGCCCTCTGCGATGGTGTAGATGCGGTCCACCGCCGGTAGTTTCAGGGTTTCCTTTGCGCCATCGGGCCAGTGAATCTCCGCCGTACCGGCATCTGCCGCTTCGCCAAGCCCAAAGTGAAGGCGCCGGTCGCTTGCCGAAATATAGCTGCCACTGGCAAGAACGTCCTGCCGCATCCGCAAGCCGTTTGCCTTCAGGTAGACCGTGGCGCAGGTCGCATCCCTTGGACCCTTCGGTCCACCTACCAGACTCAGTTCAACCCAGTGGTGATGGTCCGGATTCACGTTCCGCAGCAACACCGGAGGACCGTCGATTGGATTGATGATTACATCGATCTTGCCGTCGTTGAACAGGTCGCCAAACGCAGCTCCGCGCGCCGGAATCACATCTGCCAGCCCCGTGCCCTTCACCGGCGGCACGTATTCAAATCGTCGCGCCTTCGCTTCACCGGGGACGTTGTGAAACAGCAGCGGACGCTCGGCAAACGTCGTTCCCCAGTCATGTTGGTCCACCTGGGGGTAGACGTGGCCATCGACCATAAACAGGTCCAGCCAGCCATCGTTGTCGTAGTCGAGGAAACCGTCACCCCAGCCCACGAACGGAATTGTCGTTTGCGCAATTCCGACGTCGTAACTCACATCGGTAAAGCTCGCCGCGCCGTCGTTGTGAAAAAGCACCTTGTAGTCGTCCCCAAAGTCCGTCACGAAGAAATCGACCAGGCCATTGTTCTCGTAATCGCCGGCTGTGATACCCATAGACGCGATTTCGCGCCCGTCCTTATTCAGACCAAAACCGGAGATATAGCTTTGATCGTCAAAAGTCCCGTTACCCTTGTTGATGTAAAGGAAGTTCGGCTGCGAGTCGTTGCCGACCACAAGATCGGGCTTGCCATCCCCGTTGATGTCGACGAAGATTGCGGTGAAACCGAAATACTTGTTCTTGTCTTCTACGCCGGCCTTTACGGTTACATCGGTAAACGTCCCATTGCCGTTGTTGTGGAACAGATGGTCTGCCTCGCCCGGTAACCCGCGCGGGCCGCAATTCACCGTTGCACCCCTGTATTGGCACGACGAGTTCGCCATGTCATTGGCAAGTTCCTCGGCCAATTTGCGGTCGTAATGGACGTAGCCCGACACGTACAGATCCAGCAAGCCATCGCCGTCGTAGTCGCCCCAAGCCGAACCGGTTGACCAGTTGCCCAACGTGACTCCCGCCTGCTCGGCCAAATCGGTAAACGTGCCGTCGTGGTTGTTGTGGTACAGGCGGTTCTTCCCGAAGTTGCCCACGAAGATATCCGGCCATCCATCGTTATCGTAGTCGGCAACCGAGCACCCGTAGCCCCAGCGGTCGTTCATCACGCCCGCCTTCGCAGAAACATCCGTAAAGGTTCCGTCATGATTGTTGTGGAATAGAGCCGCGTGCGGTGTTGCTTCCTTGCCATCGAGCGCCGCAAAGGTCGAGCCGTTCACCAGGTAAATATCGAGCCATCCATCATTGTCGTAGTCGACAAGGCAAACTCCCGACCCGTTCGCCTCCACAATGAACTTCTTTTCCGGCACCCCCATCTTGTGAATCCAGCCGGAGAGTCCCGCCTTCGCGGTGATGTCTTCAAACACCACAGGGCCCTTGTCGACAAACCCTCCCGCCGTGATCGGCCGCTTCAGTTCGTCGTAGACCGGTTTGGCTGCCACGCCTGAGGCAATTCCGCCCATGCCGCCTTGTGTGGGCGTTTGCGCTGGTTGCTGTGCTCCGCAACTGCCAAACACGACGATCCCGCTGACGGCGGCACCACAAATCAAGCTACGAAAGCGCAAACACGATCCTCCGGCATATCACGATTCTAACGTAGTGCTTGTCCCGTAAATTCATCGAATGCCCTGTGCTATTCCGTGGCTCACTTCGCGTCTTTTGCAAAGGTCAACCCGAGTTCGTTCTTGATGAGCGGACGGACAGGAGCATGCAGGTCCATCGGATCATAGCGTTGAGCGAAGTCGATCGGCATCACATAGGCGAGCGACGACCACCCCCAAAATGGGTTCATACCGTTTCCTTTGCCCGTGTCGGAGTCATAGAATTCGCGCGTAACAGGGTTGGCCACCATGGCCAGCTTAAGCGTTCTTAGCGCCAATTCCTTTGCCGCATCGTTGTACCCGTATTGAAGCAAACCATGGAAGATCATGTAATTGGTTGGAATCCATGCCGGCCCCTCCCAGTTACATTCTCCCGACCTGCTGCCCTCATAGAATTCAGGCTCTGACTTTGCATAGGTTGCAACAGGATAATCCAGCCAGAACTCTTTCAAGTTCAACAGATGATCGCGCACAAGCCGGCGTGCTTGCGCCGGGCTCGCGACTCCGGCCCACATGGGTAGAAATCCTGCAACGGACTTGATCTTGATGGTCTCGCCAGTCTTCTCATCATGATCGTAATAGAACCCGTCTTGTTCGTTCCAAAATACCTTGTTAATCGCCTTTGCCAGCTTCTCCGCATGATCGGCGTACATTTTGCTGTCAGCAGGTTTGCCCAGCTTCGCCGAAATGACCTCCATCGCCTGAAGTTCCCGGTAGAGATAGCAGGCGAGATCTACGCCTTCATCGCGATAAGATTCAAGGTCGCCGGATCGGGAAATCTGGTTGTCCATCCCGCTCGCATCGGAGCTATTCCAGACCGGGAGCCCATTTCCGTCATGATCGTAGGCAAACCAGCGGTCGATGTACTTTTGCAGCCGGACGTAATACTTGGCTCGCAGCCACTCGTAATCGCCGCCGTTCTGGCTGGCCCCCAAGACCACAAGCTGCGCCATGAAAGGCTTGAACATCTGGGTCGGCCGCGGATAGGTGATTCCAATTGTTCGAGCAATAAACCCGTCAGGTTGCTGTTTGTCGAGAAACAACTTCAGGTTCGTGAAGTCATAATCACTAACTCCGTAGTAAGAAAGATATATATTCTCGAAATATAGGTCCCAGTCAAAGAATTCGCCGTAGGCATATCCGGTGATCAATCTCCCGTCCACTCCGGGATAATTATGTAGCCCCCTGGTCGCGATATCCCGGTTAAGGCTGGCGAGGCGTAGCTGAAGCTGCCTGTATTGATCCTGCCCGATGAGAGAGACGAGGTCGGTTGCGCTTTTGTCTTGAGCATTGTGTTGCGCAAAGCAACTACAGTTGCTGCCCAAAAGCAGCCCGACCAGAAACATGAACTTACGCATCTGTCACTCCATTCAGCAACTAACCTGCGACCTCTGTTAACCAATCGCTGGCAGCTGGTGGGAATCGAGACCGGGCGCCAAGAGCGCGAAGTCCGATAGGAGCAGTTGACGCATGGCGATCCGCATTGCCCAGCATACTCTAAACAAGTTGCGACTAGATTTCCAGAGTTTGTCGCGGATCTCGCATCGGCCGCGAGCGGCAAAAAAAAGTGAGCCGCGCAGATAAATCAATCGCACGGCTCACTGGCATAGGAGGTCATCAAGGAATACGCAGGACTACTCGGTGTCCCAGAGACTTGGCAGCCCTGGAACTCCGGTGCTTGGCGTATCTGGACCGGCGGCAGGCTGCACCGCCGGGTCAGAGTTGGCAGAGCCAACGAGCGAGTTAGAAGCTCGCCCGAAGGTGAAGCTGCAAGCTGCGCGGCGGCAACTGGCTGGTGGACTGGCCGAACGTGCCGTCTCCCATGCCCGAGTCAACGCCATTCAGGTTGGTGCGGTTAAACAGGTTGAAGACTTCGCCCTTGGCTTCGATCTTCATCTTTTCCGCGAAGAGCCACGGAACACTGAAATGTTTCTCGAAGGTGAGGTCCATGTTCTTGTATCCGGGCCTGTCGTAGGTGTTGCGGCCGAGATTACCTTCCTGCCCCAGAGCCGGCGCCGGGAACTGCGATGCCGTGAAGATTCCGCTCAGGAATTTGGCCTTCGATTGGCCGCCCAGGTGTGAGCCAAAGGTCGGCACGTTGGGCAGTTTGGTGTTGTAACCGTCGGCGTTGTAGTCGCCGCCGTTATTGCCGACGATTGTGGTGCCCGCCGGGCATTGGTTGTTGACCAGTGCCGCACCGCCGCTGCAGACCGGCGCGAAACCCGAGCCGTTTACGACTGTGAAGGGCAATCCGGTCTGACCGATCCACTTGCCGCCGAATTGCCATCCGCCCAGAATGTCCCTGAGCGCGGCACTCGGATAGTTGTTGGGAACATCCCAGGTGCCGTCAGCCGAAATCTGCTGACGGATGTCGAAGTCAGCACGCCCGCGTTGTGCGTGGAGAGCGTTGTTCACATAGAAGTCGGATCCGGACGTAATGGAGCCGCTGTCCAGTGATTGAGCCTGGCTCATCTCGTCCAACGCCTTGCCATAGGTGTAGATTCCGCGGAAGGCCAGGCCGTGGGTAAACGACCGGATCACCTCCGCCGAACCGAAGTTCCCAGCAGAATTGCCGTCGGAGCTGGCCCACGCCGTTCCCGCGAAGTTCGGGTTCAGACGCTGCAGCTGGTTGTTGTTGATGATCAGGTCGCCGGCAAAACGGTTGGCATCGTTTTGGAAGACCAGTAGGTGATGCGCTTCGGTGCCTGAGTAGTTCAGTTCAACAATCAGGTTGTTCTGAAGCTGCTGCTGCAGGCTCAGTGACCATGCTTCAACTTGCTGCATCTTGAAGTTGGGATCGTAACCGCCCATGCCCGCTCGCGAAATGACTCCATTGATTACGAGTCCGCCGCTGGAGTTCAGCACGGCGTTGCTGGTGTTCAACACTGGGCAGACCATATCCCAGGCACCCTTCGGAGTGCAGATGAAGGGCTTTGGGGTCGCTCCACCCGCCGTAACGTCATCGGACGGACTGAAGAAGTTGGGCAGGTTTCCAGCCGTCGAATCCGTGATGTGCAGATAGGGTGGCTGGTCCTCGAACATGCCAAAGCCGCCGCGCAGTGCCGTCTTGCCCGTGCCAAAGATATCCCACGAGAAGCCGAGGCGCGGCGTAAACCCGCCGATATTGTGGTCGAGGACGTCGTGCGTGTTTGCCAGTGAAGCCGTACCCGAGGCGATTTTGGCGTTCCATGTCGAGCCGCTGCCAAGGTTGAACTTAGACAACGTTGGACTATAGATGCTGAAGAAGTTGACCATCGTATCGTAGCGGACTCCCATGTTCACTGTGAGCCGCGGCGAAACCTTCCAATCGTCCTGCAAGTAATAACCTTCAATCAGGTCGCGATAGATGCGGTCGTAAGGCGCCTGCTGGTGGTTTTGCAGGTTCACGGCCGGACCCGATTGGGATACAGGCTCATCCTGAATGAGATCGATGAGGTTGCGGTAGTTGAACGTTGGACGCGTGAATGCGCCTCCCTGGTGGTCCACCTCGCGTGTGTTAAAGAGGTCGGCTCCGAACTTGAGGGTGTGCGTCTTGATGGTCGCCGTCATCACATCGCGCCAGCTGTACGTGGTCTGCGAGAAGTTGCCCGGCGCCCATGACCCGAATCCAGCCAGGTTGTTGACGTTGACGTACGGAATTCCTTCCGTTGCCACTTGTGTCAGGTTCGCTCCGTACGGCCGAATGACATTCGCCCCGGTTTGATTGAAGAGGTGCGAACCGAACGTGTGGGTCCAGTTGATGTTGACGAAGTCGGAGCTGTTGCCGTTGCCCTGCACACTTGCCGGGCGGGTTCCGCCTCCCGGGCCTGAGTAGTCAGTGCGGATAGCGTCCACGTAGATGCGGTCTTTGCTGCCAAGATAGTCGTCTACGCGGAAGCTCCACTGGTACCCGTTTTTGGGCGCGCTGTAGCTCACGGGAATGGTGCCGATGATGTTAATGCTCTCAAGTGCGGTGAGTGCCGCGCCTGTGGGAGCCGGGAAATAGCCGGGCGTACCACCCTGATTCGATGGCAGAATGTAGGTGCTATACGGAACCAGGCCCGTCGTGGGGTAGGCGGCCGGAGGCGCCATGGTGAGGAACTGATAGCCTACCGTGTTGGGTTCCCAGGTTTTGGCCCAATTGACGAAGTCCTGCGTTTCCACTGTCGCCGTATAGCTGCTGGGCTGGCTTTCGCGCAGTACATCGATAGCGCCGAACCAGAACAGCTTGTTCTTGAAAATCGGCCCGCCCATCGTTGCGCCCATCTCATTGCGCGTGAAAGTCGGAACCGAGCTCTGGAAGTGAGTGGTCGCGGAGAGATCGTTGTTGGTGAAGTACCAGTCGATGTTCCCGTGGAACTGGTTTGATCCGGAGACGGTGTAGACGTCGACCGTGCTGCCGGCGTTGCGCCCCTTCTGGGCATCGAAATCGTTGGTGCGGATGTCCATGGATTGGACAATCTCCGGATTCGGAGAGATCGATGAGCCGCCGCCGCGGGAGGGCGTGTTGGTGTAGCCGTCGTCGATCTGGTATCCGTTCTCTTCCTGCCGAAGTCCCGCCGCGTTCAGGTTGATCGCGTATTCGTTGGTGTAGTTGTCGTTGCCGGCCGTTGTCACGCCGCCACCGGTCATGCCCGGCGTCAGAGAAGCGAGACCGTAGACATTCTGCCCGGTCAACGGCGTTTCCGCCAGTGTCACGTTGGAAATAATCGACCCGGTCGTCGGGGTCACCAGATCGACCGACGCCGCTGTTGCGGAGACTTCAACATTGGTGGAAACGTCGCCGACCTTCAATTCAGGCGTCAGACTGCGAACTTCGTCAATCTGAAGCGTCAGCCCGCCCTGTTTCCAGGTTTGGAAGCCTGCCATTTGAATCTCGACCGTATATGTGGATGCGGCAATGCCGTCCACTCGGAAGTAGCCATTTTGTCCGGTGACGACCGCCTTTGAAACCCCGAGGCGTGTGTCGGTCACGGTGACCTTCGCTCCGGCAACTACAGCACCTGTCGTATCGTGTGCGGTACCTTCGATTCCGCTTGAGAACTGGGCGACCGCAAAACGTCCCCCCAATCCCACCAAAAGCAGAAGCACCGCCAGAATCCTGTACGCTCTTCTGTCACTAACCATTTTTGTCTCCTTAGTAAACGATTTCCGGGTTTGGGCCTTCTGCTCTCGTAATGCGATCCAACCTGTTGGGCTTAGACTTGGAGCAGTTTGTAGGCGAAGTCAGATAACTCTTGGCGGCATTACCGTGCGCCGCTTCATTCAGATTTAATCCACGAGAAAACTAGGCGCTTTGTGCAGAGTGCACAAGTATTACACTGTACATTACGGTAAGTTTGACAATATCTCTTTTATTATCAATCATTTAAATGGAACGAAGGAGGCGCACCCCCACCTTTTGGAGGAGGCATTTCCCCATCTCAAGTTACAGTCGCCGCCTTGTTCGTGCCTTCCTTCACTCGAATTCACTCATCTTGTATCGCATCAAGAGCCCTTTTTGCCGGCCAAGCCGGGGCGGTTCCCGCAGACTCCTATTGCCAAAAGGGTCAGCACAGACACGCAACCCTCCGTGCGGCGCTGCATATCCTTGATTTGATTGGATTTTCCAATTGCCGTATGTCCGGCGGCTACCAGACGTAGAGAGCAACAACCTGGGCAGGACCAGGTAAACCCTCAGTGACCGGGGTTTGAAGAACAATCTGCAGGTTCTTCTTGTCCCAGTCCGGCGGAGCGGTCTGAAGGGCCGCCTGAAGGGCCGCCGAATTAGAAACGAACTCTCCGGCAGCCTGGGTGCCGTAGGACTTGATTCCAGCCACGATTACAACAAATTGACCGGTTTTTGAGTTGAGAAGTCTTGTGACAACTGCGTGATCCTCACCGGACTTTTCGACTGCGTCAGTTCTTGCATTCCATTTTCGTCCTGACGGGCCAACTTCCTTGATGAGCGATTCGCCTCCCTCATCGACGAATTCAAAGCGAAGGTTGGATGTGATTTGCATCGTCCAACGATTGTTGAACGCTCCAATGACGACTGCGGGAGAGCTGCGCAAGTCTTCGAATGAGTAGTCGTCTCCAATTCTGACTTGATTCTTTTTCCCCGTCTGGGCAAAAAAACCAGCCAGTTGAATCGCCGTGTAAACATCTCCGCTCGCAAGCCCATAGTCGGGGTACTCGATCATATCGCCCCATTGGAGCTTGTCATCGGGCCCCAGATCGGGTTTATGCGTGAGCCTCGCGAATTGACCCTGGAACTCCTCGGGATTCTTGGCACGTCTTTGGTAGAGTTTGACCGACGGTAAGTAGACCGAAGGTTTGGCCAGGCAGATCAGTACCGGTTCTGTTGAGGATATCGCGGGAGCCCAGAACCTTTGCAAAACTGATTGGGGTGCTCTGGCACGATAAATTGATATCCCTACCAAGGTCAGACCGGCCAGAAGGACGAGGCCAACCCCGGCCAAAACCCACCAGAACCATTTGTGCTTTCCGGTAGCACGCTTTGTTTCTGCAGGCAATGCCGATTTGACCGAACTTAATTCTTGGCCCCTGCCCATTTGTTGGGGAGTTTCTTGAGATTTTGCCACTTCCGAAGGCAAAGACGGTTGGCCCACCTGGTCAGGTGGTACCCACTTGAATTCGGGGGTGTAAGACCCCACGTGAAGTTCGATGCGGACTGTCGAGGTATTCGGGTTGGCCTGGTAATACTGGTCCAGCCTTCTGCGTACTTCCCCGGCCTGCACCCGAACGACAGGATCGTCCCCGGTTGCATACCCGGCAGGGCGCTGAAAGAGATCGACTCCGATGGTGCGTTCTTTCAGCCGCTCGTGGTTCCCTTCAAGCCGGTGATGGACTACATAGGTCAAAAACTGTTTGCCGCGCTTGCTTGGCTGAAAAACCGGACTGTTCAGGATCGCGTCCAATTCACGAAGGACTGACTCCTTCTCAACCTCGTTGAAAATGCGGCGATCGCCATCAAGTTCTTCATGTCCAATCGGACTTGTCGCCAGACCCATGACAATCCCCACTTTCAACGAGAGAGCTGCGACCGCGAAAACCAGTACCCAAGTGTACGCTAAACTCCTGTTTTCACGGGCGCTACGGACTCGAAGCGCCGACCCCGGCAGCCTACATAGATGGCCCCTGGCCGTCTCTTACGGCATATTCTGTTTCGGTGTCATCGTGCACAATCAGAAGCAGTTAACCAGCCTTCCGATGCGCAGTCATGTCTACCAACACACTGTAATACACAGTGTTGTACTTGAAAAGCCCCCCACGACGGCGGATCGTTGCTTGGAGCCGCACCATCGGTAGCATCCAACCTGCCAGACATTCGGTTCCCTTCAAACGCGGAACCGAGGGTACAGTACTGGATTCTACCTTAGCTTTCGTTTCCGGAGCCAGAGTTACCATTGCGGAACTACAGATTGGAATGACTAGAGTGACCGAAAGCAACCGGGCTGGCAAATTCAGTATTGATCCGGCCGGCACATTCAATTACGAAACTCGTCCTGGACGCAACCGATTATGGACCTTGCAGAGCAACTGCCTTTCCATTCGGGCCGGCGAAAGACAATCCATCGTCATTTTCTTGGAATTGGAACCCGTTTCCTCGGCAGTCCCGCCCACTGCGCAGTGCTGCGGCGTTCTCAACCCTACACGGTTCCCTCGCAATCGTGATTGGAGATGCAACAATGCTCGGTAGAGCAAAATTAGTATTTTGAACCCAATGGAGATAAATTGATGCCGTCCCTGGTGCGTTGGAGCAGATTCTTGATATGGCAGCTGGTCGTGTTGTGCGGTGGCTTCACTCTCGCCGCCCAGAGCACAAGCCTGACACTCGATCGAAACGGCAGTACGATTGTCCTCGAGCCATATGCGCCGAACATCCTGCGCGTGACCCTGAGCCTCAAGCGCGAACCGGCGCTTGCCGGCCCGGGATACGGCCTTGTTGCCAGCCCGTCAGCGGCCGGGTGGAGCGCAAGTCAAACGGCGCGCGCTGACGTGTACCGGTCTGATCGAGTCGTTGTGACGGTTGACCGCAACCTGCCCGATCACAAGCCACCGGTTCAGACGCAGGTCGATATTTCGAAATTCTTCAACGGCACGACTCCGGGCGCCCATATCTCCTTCACCACCCCCGAGGGAAAACAGATTCTGGAACTGACCGACTGGTCGCAGGGCGTTCCCAATCACAAGGATGGCACCGCAGCAGTGTTGCAGGACCGCCGTCCCGGAGATCCCGAGTTCTACACGGTGGGCGCCACCTTCGCCTCGCCCGACGATGAGCACTACTACGGGCTCGGACAAAGCCACGAGGGATTTCTCGATCACCGCGGCCACCAGGTTCGTTGCTGGGCCGATTACCTGGCCACCGGGGGCCCAAGTTTCTGCGTGCCGTTTCTCGTCACCAACAAGGGCTACGGGCTGTTATGGGACAACCCTTCGCGGACAACCATTGAGCCTGGATTCAACGAGCAAACCCGGTGGAAGTCCGAGGTGGGCGACCGCGTTTCGTTCTTTGTGATTACCGGCAACACCATGGATGAAATCTACGCGGGATACCGCCTCCTGTCGGGCCCGGCGCCGATGCTGCCCAAGGCAGCCTACGGATACATCCAGTGCAAGCAGCGCTACGCCAGCCAGGACGAATTGATGGCAGTGGCCAAAGGCTATCGCGATCGTCATCTGCCGGCCGATGTGCTCGTCGTCGATTGGTTCTACTACACCAAGATGGGTCAGATGGATCTGGACCCGAAGTTCTGGCCCGATCCAAAGGCGATGAATAAACAGCTCCACGACATGGGCTTCGAGACCATGATCAGCGTGTGGCCGCGCTTTGTTCCGGACGACCGCTTCTATGCCGAACTGCGCCAGAAGGGATGGTTTATTCACTTGGCTGACGGCACGCCAATTGATGGTTTGCCGTACGACCGCGCCGGTTCCGACATCGACACCACCAATCCCGATGCGGCCCGCTGGTATTGGAAGA
>Ga0182012_10002731_pt1 | contig 19011 bp, 20 predicted proteins | sample 612S2SmetaG_FD_120486 | JGI IMG/M metagenome (GOLD analysis project Ga0182012, IMG submission 120486) | Permafrost microbial communities from Stordalen Mire, Sweden - 612S2S metaG | ecosystem: Environmental > Terrestrial > Soil > Wetlands > Permafrost | place: Sweden: Stordalen | collected...
GCGAAGGAGCATATTTCAACATGATTCCCTTTACGGGCATTGTGGCAACGGGAGGCTCCGGAACGCCAACGACGACACCAGCCACCGACGCGTGGACGTCGTAGGAAAAAATGAAAGCCTTTTCCAGACTTCGTAACCTTCGATTTTTTATTGCAGCGATCGTCCTTAGTTCGCTGGTAGTGGCGCCGTTTGCGGCCGCGACGACGAACTGGACGACGACGCTCAATTCTGGAGGTGGAGCGCAGGCGGACGCCGCTTTTGTTACGACCGCGACGACGACCCCCACCACCTTCACGGCCGCGTGCGACGGTTCGCTCGAAGAAGCGACACTTACGTGGACCGCGGTGTCGGGTGCGACGGGCTACCAAATAATGGTGAGTTCGACCAGCGGCGGGACGTACGCCGCTGACGGCACACAACCTTCGGGTACCGCCTTGACAATTAATGAGACCTATACCTCAAGTTCAAATGGGGATAAGTACTACCGCCTTGAAGCAAAGACTTCCACCTGGACATCGTTTCCAGGCGCCACCATTGTCAACGCACGCGAGGCAACCGAAGGGGCCACACTGAATGGCTTTCTCCTTATGGCATCGTCAGGCACAAAGTGCACCGTTAATTAGCGAGACCACGGATGTCTAAAGTTGCCAGTTTTCTCGTAGGCTCGAATTATGAATGAGTCTTTGTCGGCCCCCGACGAAACCGAAGCAGGTGCCCTTCTTTGGAATGACGATGAATTGGCGGCACTAGCAATGTCGGCGGACTCGTCGGTACCCTTTGATGAAGATGCTGTTCCGTGGACGGGGGCATGGCAGGCGTCGATGAACGTGTTGCCGGAGTGGTACATGCCTCGGGCCGTGGCAGTTGGTCGAGGACGCGGTACGAAGGTGGTTATCATCGCCGTTATTGCTGGCTTCGTCATCATCAACGCTTTTGGCCTCTGCATCACGTCAGGCTTTTTAAGTTTCGCCTGAACCAAAAGGACCTATTCAGTACCGAGGTAGGCCTTTTTGATTCGATCATCGTTGAGAAGCGCGGACGCTGCATCTTCGTAGAGGACGTGTCCGTTTTCGAGAACGTAGCCACGGTCGGCAATCTTCAGGGCTTGATTGGCGTTCTGCTCTACGAGCAGCACGGTCACACCTTCGGAACGAATCTGCGTGATGATTTCGAAAATCGACGCAATGATCTTTGGGGCGAGACCGAGTGAGGGTTCGTCCAGAAGTAAAAGCTTCGGCTTGGCCATGAGCGCTCGACCGATCGCCAGCATTTGTTGTTCGCCACCGGAGAGTGTTCCGCCGAGTTGCTTTCGACGTTCACCCAACACCGGAAACAACTTGAAAATGTGATCGAACTCGTCGCTGTAGTTGCCCTTGCGACGATAGGCGCCCATCTCAAGATTCTCGAGCACGGTCATCGTTGCAAAAATTCGTCGACCTTCAGGGACGTGACTCATACCCAGATCGACGAGTTTGAACGCGGGCGTCGTCGTGATGTTCTCTTCGTTGAACGTCACCGTGCCCGAAAAAGGTCGATGGAGACCCGAGACCATCCGGAGCGTCGTGGTTTTTCCTGCTCCGTTCGCGCCGAGAAGAGTAACGATCTCTCCTACGTTGACGTTGAAGTTGAGGTCGCGGATGGCTGGCACAGGCCCATAACGGACCTCGACGTGCTGAACACTCAAAAGTTCCGTACTCAACCGCTGACTCCTTCGGTTTCCGTGGTGCCCAGATAAGCGGTAATGACCGCGGGGTTCTCCTGGATTTCCTTGGGTGGACCGGTCGCAATGACTTCGCCGAAGTTCAAAACGTAGAGTCGTTCCGCAAGTGACATCACGAGGCGCATGTCGTGTTCAATCAGAAGAATCGAAACTCCCATTTCCTGATTAATGCGACGAATGAGGTCGGTGAGTTCGAGCTTTTCAGAAGGGTTTGTTCCGGCCGCTGGTTCGTCAAGCAGCAGCACCTTTGGATTCGTTCCAAGAGCGCGCGCAATCTCGAGTCTTCGACGGTCGCCGTAGGGGAGTGAATCCGCCAACGTGTTCATTCGATGTTCGAGGCCAACAAATGCGAGTAGTTCGAGCGTTCGCTGGTCTGATTCGCGTTCTTCGCGGTTTCGTCGCGGCAAGTGCAACATCGCACCGATTGGACCCGTCTTGTGTCGCGCCTCAACACCGATTTTCACGTTCTCAAAGGTGGTGAGAGCGTTGAACATTCGGCTCGTTTGAAACGTGCGTGCTACGCCCGCTTGTGTGACCTTGTGAGGTAATCGACCCATAATCGAAACGGACTGATCTTGGCTGGGGTGGAAAATGATCTCACCTACTTGGGGCGTATACACACCCGTAAGGCAGTTGAAAAGTGAAGTTTTTCCGGCGCCATTTGGTCCAATGACGGCGAGTATTTCTCCACGACTCTGTTGGATAGAGACGTTGTTCAAACTGGTGACGCCGCCAAAACGAAGCGTCACATCTCTCACGTCAAAAATGAGGTCGTCGGTGCTCATGACAGTGGCCCCTCTACTGCAGTGCCGAGAGCGTCAGCGCTGCCCAGGCCCGCTTCTTCATCTTCGAATTCGCGAACCCTGCGTTTGGAAGGAACCAAACCTTGCGGGCGAAAAATCATTGCGAGAATGAGCAACGCACCAAAATACATGAACTTATCGGCGTCCTGATAGTCAATAAACGAGTGGAAAATGAGGTACTGGGTCACCCAGTTCAAAAATGCTGCACCTACCAACACACCGACGATCGAGCCCATGCCACCGAAGATCACGAGAATAACGACGAAGATTGACAATTGCAACGCGAAATCCGAGGGAAAGAGTGCTCCGAGCTTCGCCGACGAAAGCACTCCCGCGACGCCCGACGTCGAAGCGCCAATGGCAAACGCCATCACCTTGTATTTCAACGGATTAATGCCCAGTGACGTTGCGGCGACCTCGTCTTCACGAATTGCGGCCCACGATCTGCCAACTCGCGAATTATTAAGAGAGGTGAAAAGGAAGAGAATGGGCACCATGAAACCTAAGAGCAAATAGTAATAACTTAAATCGCCAGTTAGTGCCGCTGACCAGGCGTAATGAATGCCTGGCAAGTTGATTGAAAATCCACCGGCGGGGCCTGTACCGCCTGCGCCGTCGGTGACGCTGGTCAGGTTGCTAATTAGCACGTAGACAATTTCTCCAAAACCAAGAGTCACGATCGCCAGATAATCACCCCTCAGCCGGAGCGTCGGTAGTCCCAGTAACACGCCCGCAAGCATGGCGACAATTACAGCAATGGGAACCACGAAGAACGTGTTCAAAATGAAAGGTGGATGGATGGGCAATGCTCCGGTGAAGTACGCATTGGTGTAGGCCCCGAGTGCATAGAAAGCGACGTAGCCAAGGTCGAGGAGTCCGGCAAACCCAATCACGACATTCAGGCCTATAGCCAAAAGTACGAAAATTCCGATTTGCTGATAGATCGTGGACTGCCAGAAAGCATTTAGATACTTGGGTGCTTCAACAGCCACGAAAAGACAACCGGCGTACATCACGAATCTCGTTGAAGCTGAAACTTCCGCGCGAGGACGTCGAAACCTTTGGGTTTTCGCTCTTCGAATATCACTCGTCTTTACGAAGATGTACCGACCAGCGAGGAGCCCTCCCATGACAATCCATAGATAGGTGGTCCAGTGGTGGAAGAACGCATTGTTGCTCGGACCACCAAAGGTGAAATACGACCAACGGAATCGAGGTGGCAACCAAGGATCGGCAAACAAGGCGAACAAAAACCCACCAACAAGACCGTAAATGACGGTTGCCACATTTGAGGAGAAAATTGATCCCTGAGCAGGGGTTGATTTTTTCAATCGAGTTCGCACCAATCGAATAACGAGAGGGGCCTCAGCGATTGAAATGTAACCATACGTCCGTGAATTTACGAATTGATGAAGCAACTGACCAAATGACAATTTGTTTGGCACGAGTGGTCCAGTGAAATCTGCCACCAGCAGTGCTGCAATGAGGGCAATGAATGCCACGACACCGAAGATGATCGCGGGATAAGTATTCGTCAGCGTTCGGATTTTCTCCTTAACGGTGACGAGGCGCAAGGAAACAGGTAACTCCCACACCCCCATCTTGGATTTTCGTCGGGTGACCGAAAGGGCGCCGAGGAGCAAGCCGAAAATTACAAACCCATAAACGTGCGAGGAGAAGATTGAATGCTGAAAGGCGAAGCCAGGAGATGAAAGATTTCCTTCAGGACCAGTCATGACCGCCAGCAATAGCCCTCCAAAAAAGCAAGTAACGGCCAGACGGAGGTCGTCTTTATCTAGACCAAGTGGCCACTTTCGTTCGTTGATGCTCATGCGGAACGCCCTAAAGCTTCTCCCAGTAGTCCGGTTGGACGAAAGAGTAGAACAAGCACAAGCACGCCAAATCCAATTACCGGCTCATAAAAAGGTTGATGGATCCAATAAATAGGCACGTACATGAGTATTCCGAGCACAACTCCGCCGATAAGGGCTCCCTTTATATTGCCAATGCCACCAAGCACTGCCGCCGTAAAGGCAAGAAGCGCAGGCGTAAAACCCATGTTGTACGAAACTTGGGCGCTCATTCCAATAAACAGGCCAGCGACACCGCCCATAAAGCCACCAATGGCAAAGGTTGAGGCGATCGTGGTGTTCACATCGACACCCATCAAACTGGCGGTTTCTGAGTCCTGGGCGACGGCACGGATGCTTCGGCCGATCTTGCTATGCGATACGAGGGTATTGGTAATGAAAAAAAGTATGAGCGTTACGACAAGCACCGAAATATCAAACGCCGATATTTGTCCGCCAAATATCGTCACGTTGAAGTTCTGCGTGATTGGTTGTGGCGTGGCAGTGGGATCACGACCAAACTCTTTGCCTACGAAGTTCAAAATGAAATAGGAAGCTCCGATGGCCGAAATGAGGTATGTCAATTTTGGAGCGTTGCGCCTTCTCAGGGGTCGGTAGGCAAAACGCTCGATTACGACAGCCAGAACTGCGCCCACTATGCCGCTGACGGCAATTGCGCCTATTAAAAGCAAAAATCTAAACGGCGTGGAAAATGATGTTCCGGTCATTGAGTAATGCAGAAAGAAATATCCCGCGAAAGCACCCGTCATCAAAACTTCACTGTGTGCGAAATTAATAAGTCGGAGCACTCCATAAACGAGCGTGTACCCAAGTGCCACCATGGAGTAAATGAGACCGGTGAAAATTCCCAGTACAAAAAAACTTGCCATCGATATCCTTATTTGGTTAGTTGGACAAACGTAGGCCAAATAGTAGGCGTACTAGAAAGCCGGCTGCGTTAAGCAGCCGGCTTTCTAGTACCTATTAATCAGTTGTTAATTATTCAAGACCGAGCTGAACCAAGGTTCCGTTCTCGTCCTTACTAACAAAGATGAACTTTCCAGCAACGTCACCAGCCTTGTTGAAGGTAATGGTCTTGGTAATGCCCTTCCACGTCAACTTGGCAACTTCGGCCAAAACGTTGGCACGGGTAATTTTCTTAGCGTGTGCCATCGCGTTGATAATCACATTCGCAGCGTCAAACGACTCCGCCGAGTATGGGCCGGGGGACGAGAAGCCCGAAAGCTTGTCGTAAGCCTTAGTCCAAGCAGCGGGCGTTGCCGATGAGCAAGCACACGTAACAAGTACGCCATTGCCGTCAGCCTTGTTTGACAGCGAAGTAATCAACTGAGGCTCGTCACTTCCGTCACCACTCATGATGGCGCCGGTGAAGTGTTGCGTGCCAACCAAGTTGTCAATCACCTGGGCGAAGTCACAGTAGTAACCACCGTAGAAGACGGCGCTTACGCCGGTCAGACTTGCGGTCACCGCGTCACTCGTACCGGTTCCACCAGCGGTGCAAGCGTTCGAGTAAGGAAGGGCAAGAATCTGTCCACCGTTCGCGATGCTTCCGCCAGCTGCCTTAACAGCGTTGGCAACCTGAGTTGCAATTCCCACGCCGTAAGTGCTGGTGTCAGAAATAACTAGGACCTTGCCGGTGCCATAGTGCTTCTGCAGGTAGGTGCCGTCAGCAGGTCCCTGAACGCCATCGTTCGCAACAACTCGGAAGAAGTTGTGGTAGATGTTCAGCGGTCCTGATGGGCTTGCCGTCGGATCCTTTGTCGTAATGGAGACGCGAGTAGCCGATGGGCTTACTTCTGCAATGTGATTCGGTCCGTAGATACCAAGACCAGCCACTGTTGCACCCGAGAACGCAGGTCCAACAACTGCAACCAGGTTGCTGTTCAGGGCAAAGCCTGTAGCAACGCTAGGAGCGATGGTCGGGTCGCCTTGGTCATCACCAGGAACCAACTTCACGTTGAACTTACGAGCCTTGTTGGCGTTCCACTCGTTAACAGCAAGCTGAGCACCAAACTTCTCGTAAATACCCGTGGCAGCGTTGCCACCCGAAAGTGGTCCTTCAAAACCAACTTCGTAGGTCGGCAATTTCGCGCTTGCGTTCGCCGTAGCGGAACCCGCAACGATTGCAAGCCCTGATAGCGCCATGATGCTGGCTGCCGCCACTGCACCAATCTTTGTCAGTCTTAACTTCATTAATTCCCCTCTCCGGAAATCTTGGGCATTTGCCACCTCGTGAAATTATCACTGACCCATTTGAATTGTCAGTGGTTTTGTCGTCAGTCGTGTTAAATCTGTGAATCCACTGAGAGATTCACAGAAGCTGTTAGTCCAGGTGCGTGATTCTCACGAAACTAGGCTGGTTCGGTGGCGAAATGGGTTCCTTCACGTTCGGTGCCTATGGTTGCCTGGCGAGCACCGAACCCATGGCGAACATCACCGCTCACTTTTTCACTACTCGTCACTGGTCTTTCAATCTTTGGCTTCGGCGAAGGACTCCTCGTCCAATCTCGGTTAGGAGCGACACCGTGGACCGTGCTGGCCCAGGGAATCTCACATCAGCTAGGGATAGCACTAGGAGCGACGACCTTCCTCCTTTCAGCCGTAGTTCTTCTTGGGTGGATTCCACTTCGCCAGCGCATTGGGATTGGAACGATTGCTAACGCCATTGTCATAGCAGTGGTCCTGGAGTACACGACGAAATGGCTATACATTCCTCACGGATTTGTTCTACGTTTCGGATATTCGGTCGGTGGCGTCTTAGCGATTGGCTTTGGCGGTGCCTTGTATCTCACGTGTGGTCTTGGTCCTGGGCCACGAGACGGGCTTATGACTGGTCTACAACAACGTCTTAACTCCACCGTCGCGCGAGTTCGGTTTTGCCTAGAAGTCAGTGTTCTCGTGATCGGGTGGCTCTTGGGCGGCGTGGTCGGGATAGGTACGGCAATGTTTGCCTTTGGCGTTGGCTACGCGTTGGCGCTGTTCTTGTCTTTTTTTCGAATGATTTCGCATCGGGTCGAGGCATGATCAGTTCCGGACGGCTCGTCGAATTCATTGCGACGTCGATGGCCATCATTATTATCCCTGGTCCGAGCGTACTTTTTACCCTCGCCCGAGGCGTGGCGTGGGGACGTTTCGTCGGCGTCTTGACGGCCGTCGGCAACGGACTTGGCATGTTCCTCTTGGCGATTCTCGTGGCCATTGGGCTTGGACCGGTGCTCAGTCACTCCAAGCCGGCGTCGGTCACACTGCAAATCCTGGGCGGCGCGTATCTCTTGTGGTTAGGTTCGCGGGCTTTACGTCATCGTCACGAACACGCGGCCGCAATGACGCAGCGTGAAGAAGTAAAACCTCGAGCGATTGAGATTATCCGTCAAGGTTTCGTGGTCGGATTCTTAAATCCAAAGGTACTGATTTTCTACATTGCTATTTTTCCTCACTTCGTTAACCGCAACCACGGCAACACGTCGTTGCAACTGCTACTGCTCGGTGTGATCTTTTGTAGTTTGTCAATCCTTTCGGATGGGACGTGGGGATTCATTGCCGGGACGGCGCGCGCCTGGCTGTCTGAGAGTCCACATCGCTTGGTGTTTCTTCGAACAGTCGGAGGTGTCGTGATGGTCGGGCTCGGGGTGCTGATCATTACGACGGCGTCAGTTTCGGCTTAAACGTTCAAGGCATGTCACAGCACCAGTTCACAATGGAGTGTGGCTCTTTCACTACCCAACAGTTCGCGTTCGCCAAGCACCGTTTCTTCGTTCCTGGGCAACCTGCCTGAACTTATTGGGGCGATGTCGCACGACCCTCGCAAGTGTCTCGTGGTTATAGCTGAATTCAACAATGGTCGCTACTTGCAACTTTGGGTTGATCACGGCAACTACATAAAGCTTGAAGTGCAGTCCAATCAGGTTCGAGGTGAGGGACCCTACCTATCGATGGAAGAAGAGCGGCGGCTTCGAAGCGTCGGATTTGGTAAACCAAGCACGTACTTCGGTCCCAACTGGTGGATTATTAATGATTGGCAAAAAGGATTCTTGGACCTTTTTGCCAAGATTTCTGTCGTGGTCAATGACGTCTGGAATGAAAGGCCCGAACATGTTGTTTGGGTGAAACAATTTGAGGCATTGCATAATCAAGATAGTGATCCGTCACAAGGGATTCTCTCGGTCGACGAATGAGGCGTCGCTCGTAGACTGGTTAACGGTCTAAGGGAGTCGACGTATGAGCATGGGTGGCCACGGTGGCGGTGGCGGACCGCGCGGCGGGATGCGTTCACTGCAACGCAATCGCGACGTCCTCGAACACCGCATCAAAAAGGGCACTTTTCGTCGGGTCCTGGTGTACGCCAAACCCTACAAAATTGTTCTGTACGTCTTTTTGTTTGCCGTCGTGCTCGATTCGCTCATCAGCGTCGTGTCACCGCTGATTCTTCGCGACATCATCAACGTAATTACCAAGCACCATTTTGTCGGGGGAGACAAGACCCACATCATCGAACTCGCCTTGCTGGTGGCCTTTTTGGCAGTGATTGATGCGGTGCTGTCGCTGAGCGAGCGTCGAATCTCCGCAGTCATTGGCGAGGGGCTCATTTACGATCTTCGGTCCAAGGTTTTTGCGCACATGCAGTCAATGCCGATTGCCTTTTTCTCGCGGACCCAGACTGGCGCTCTTATAAGTCGACTCAACAATGACGTCATAGGAGCCCAGCAAGCCTTTACCGATCTATTTCAAAACGTCGTGGGAAATGTCATCTTGGTGATTCTGGTGCTGGCGGCGATGTTCTGGCTCAGTTGGCCCATCACTCTCGTGGCGTTGGTGCTTCTACCGATATTCTTGATTCCGGCCCGTATCGTCGGTCGCCGTCTTGGCTACATGTTCCGCAGAGGCATGGAAATGAATGCCGAAATGAATATGGTCATGACCGAGCGCTTCGGGGTGGCCGGTGCCATGCTCGTGAAGCTCTTTGGTCGTCCTTCGAGCGAAGCGTCGAACTTTGACACGCGAGCGGCCCAGGTGCGCGACAACGGTATTCAACAAGCGACGTATTCGAGGTTCTTCTTTGTGTCGTTGACGCTGACGGCGTCCATTGCCACGGCCTTCGCGTACGGCTTTGGTGGCCTTGCCGTTATCAATGGAACGCTCACGGTGGGAGCCGTGGTCGCTCTAACGGCGTATCTCACGCGGCTGTATTCACCGCTTACGCAACTTTCTAATTTGCAGATCGATTATCTCTCAGCCATGGTGAGTTTCGAGCGGCTCTTTGAAGTTCTCGATCTCGAGCCCATGATTGCCGATAGTCCTGGCGCCGTGGACATTCCCTCTGTTCCTTGCACCTTGACGTTTGATCACGTGTCCTTCTCATACCCGAGTGCAGAAGAAGTGTCGCTCGCATCCTTGGAAGCGGTGGCGGTGTTGGACGACGCGCCAAGTAGCCAGGTGCTTTTTGATGTCAACTTCGAAGTTCAGCCGGGCTCCATGACGGCACTCGTTGGGCCGAGCGGTGCCGGCAAGTCCACCATTTCTCTTCTCGTATCACGCCTCTACGACGTCACCGGAGGGGCAGTGAAGTTAAACGGTGTTGACCTTCGAAACGCCACCGCGGCTTCCATCTCCGCGACTGTCGGTGTGGTTGCCCAAGACCCACATCTCTTTCATGACTCCATTCGCTCGAACCTCGTGTACGCGAAACCCGATGCGACGTCGGAAGAGATTGAAAAAGCCCTCCGATCAGCGCAAATATGGGACCTCGTCCAGTCGTTGCCGGCGGGGATTGACACCGTGGTCGGTGAGCGCGGGTACCGACTTTCGGGTGGCGAAAAACAGCGCGTGGCCTTGGCACGACTGCTGCTTAAATCGCCGGCATTGATTGTGCTTGATGAAGCAACGGCGCATCTTGACGCCGAGAGTGAAGCTGCAGTCCAAAGAGCCCTTGAAGAGACCTTAACGAGTCGCACGTCGCTCGTCATAGCCCACCGGCTTTCAACAATTAGAAACGCCGATCAGATTTTGGTCATTAATCACGGTCGCATCGAACAACAAGGAACGCACGACGAATTGTTCCAAGAGGGTGGTCTATACCGCATGCTCTACGAGACGCAATTTGCCCACCAAGAAAAACGCTCCTAACAAAGCGCATACCTCTATATAGAGTTTGATCGTGAGCCCTATTGCTTATCCACGTCGACCAGAGCCACCTCGAGAGGCGAACGAAGTTGACACGCTTTACGCAATGCTCGACTACTACCGAGCAACACTCGTCACGAAGTGCGCTGGACTCAGTGATGTCCAGCTTCGCCAACGCTCCGTTCCTACGTCCGAGTTGACACTGATGGGGATCCTTCGACATATGTGTGACGTGGAGTCGTATTGGTTCAGCCAAGTCTTTGCTGGGAGTATCGATCCAACGCCGTTTGATCCTGGAAACACTGGTGTCGATTTTTACAACGTGGAGGATCATTCGGGCGACGAAGTAATGGCCACCTTCGAATCCTGTGTTGTCGCTTCGCGATTGGTCTTAGGTGGCATCAGTCTCGACGCCACGGGAACGCCATCACCTAAATATGGCGTTGTCAATCTTCGCTACATCGTGGTGCACATGATTGAGGAATACGCACGCCACTGCGGTCACGCGGATTTTCTTCGTGAGGCCATCGACGGATCGATAGGTGACTAAGTCACCTCAACCCATGGCGTTGGCACCGCCGTCAACGTGAATAATGGCGCCGGTAGTGGCACGAAGCAACGGTGAAAGCAGCGCGACGGCGGTGTCCGAAACCGCGGAGTCATCGCGGACGTCCCAACCGAGCGGAGCTCTCTCCGACCACGTGTCCTCAAAGAGTTGAAAACCAGGAATGGACTTGGCGGCCATTGTACGAATGGGTCCCGCCGCCAGCATGTTGACACGAATTTTGTCGCGGCCCACTTCGCGAGCGAGGTAGCGGCCTAATGATTCCAGTCCGGCTTTCATGACCCCCATCCAGTCGTACATGGGATAGGCCCTTGAACCGTCAAAATCGAGCGCGACGACGGAAGCACCGCCGAGGGCTTCGCTCTTTATGAGAAGCGGTCGAAAGGCGCCGACGAGGGCCGCCAGCGAATACGTCGAGATCTGCATGGCGAGAGATATATCCTGATAGGAGGCCTTAAACATGCCCGAGCCGAGGCAGTCCTCCGGGGCATAACCAATCGCGTGAACGAGCCCGTCCAGCCGACCAAAACGTTGTTCAATTGTCGCAACAGCTTCGTCAATCTGCTCAGGACTGGTGACGTCGAGTTCGACAACTTCTCCTACGTCGCCCAATTTCTTAGCCGTACGTCGGGTTAGATTCGTGCCTCGCCCAGCTCCCGAAAGTGCCACCGTGGCGCCCTCTTCGAGTGCCCGCTTTGCAATACCAAAGGCCAGCGAATCATCGGTGAGAACACCGGTAATGAGCAATTTGTGGTCGTCGAGAAGTCCCATCGCGCCAGCGTAACCCTGACTATCTACTTAACTAGATACATGACACAAACAGTTGGCATTTTGGGCGGTACCGGTCCTGCGGGCCGAGGCGTGGCGATTCGATTGGCGTCGGCCGGTTACGGAGTAACTCTCGGTTCACGAGACGCCGATCGCGCGGCGGAAACAGCGGCGACGCTGCACCCTCGAGGAGACGGTCACGTGGGAGGCGGTACGAACGAAGACGCCGCGAGTTGTGAGATTGTCATCGTGGCAACGCCCTGGGACTCCGCAGTTGCGACCGTCAGCGCACTAAAAGAGCAACTCGCCGGAAAGGTCGTCATTTCAATGGTGAACGCTCTAACTCGGGAAGGTCGAGAGTTGCTTCCGCTGTATCCGCCTCGCGGATCCATGGCCGCGCACATTGCCCACGCTCTGTCGAGCAGTCACATCACGGGCGCGTTTCATCACCTTCCGGCCGCGCAGATGGAAGATCTTGATTCTGATCTGAAGGCCGACGTCATAATTTTTGGCGATAACGCCGAGGCACGAAAGACAACGGTCACTCTCGTAAATGATATGTCAGGTCTGCACGCGATTGAGGCCGGAAGTCTTTCTCTGGCCAGTGCAGTCGAGGCCTTTACCGCCGTGTGCATCTCCATCAACATTCGCCACAAGGCGCACACGTACGTGCAGTTAGCGGGAATCGATCACTGATGCAGTTGTACGACACCGCTCGTCAAGGTGTATTCGAGATGGAAACGGGACCAGTGGTCTCGTTGTACAGCTGTGGCATCACGCCCTATGACTCCGCGCACCTCGGACACGCCTTTGTCTATTTAACCTTTGACGTCTTGCAGCGTCGGCTTCGTGACGAGGGTTTGGAAACACGCTGCGTGCGAAATGTCACTGACGTTGACGACGACATTCTTCGTAAGGCGAGAGAACTCGGCGTGCACTACTTGGACCTCGCCGCCGAAGAGATGGCGAAGTTCGACCGCGACATGAGCATTCTCAATCTTCTTCCGATGTACTCAGAACCTCGCGCCACGGGAGCCATTCCCGAAATCTTGACGTTGATTGGTCAACTCTTGGAGAAAGGTCACGCGTATCAGGTGAACGGATCGGTCTACTTTGAAGCGTCGACCTTCGAGCGATTTGGTCAGGTGTCACACGATTCTCGTGAAGAGATGATTGCGCTCGCCAAACAACATGGAGGCAATCCCGATGATCCCCAAAAACGCGATCCGCTTGATTTCATTTTGTGGCAACCATCGCTCGATGACGAACCCAGTTGGGAGTCGCGTTGGGGAGCGGGACGACCAGGCTGGCACATTGAGTGTTCGGCGCTCGCACTTCGCGATCTTGGCCAAACACTCGACGTCCACGGGGGAGGGCGTGACCTCGTCTTTCCCCACCACGAATGCGAAGCCGCCCAGAGCGAGTCCGTTACCAATGTAAAATTCGTGAAGCACTGGCTGCACGTGGGTCTCGTGGGTCTCGACGGAACCAAAATGTCTAAATCGTTGGGCAACCTGGTGTTCGTGGACGAACTCGCCGAGGTCGCTGAACCCGCCGCCGTTCGCGTTGCACTGCTGCAACAGCATTACCGCTACGACTGGGAATGGACGAACGACATCTTGCTTCGAGCTCAGTCGCGTCTTTCGACGTGGCGATCGACGCTTCTATCGGGTCGCACCAACGATGTAATCGACGAAGTACGTGCGGCTCTCGACAATGACCTTGACACTCCCAGCGCACTAAACGCCATTGATCTCGCGGCGCAGTCGGGCTACGTCGTAGGCCCAGCCGCGGCCTTGCTCGGCGTTACGCTGTAGACGACGAAAGGTAGAAATGTCGTCTGTCGAAGTACGTCTCCCCGACGGAAGCGTAAAAACGCTTGAAAAAGGTGCCTCTGGTGCCGACCTCGCGGCCGCGATTGGTCAACGACTGGCTAAAGACGCCATTGCCGCGGTAGTCGACGGCAACCTGTGCGACTTGTCGAGCCCACTGCCGAGCGGTGCAACGGTGTCAATCGTGACCCCGGCGTCCGAAGAGGGTCGAGAAGTTCTGCGACACTCAACAGCGCACGTGTTGGCCCAAGCCGTGCTTCGCCTCTGGCCCGGAGCGCACTTCGCCATTGGGCCGGCTATTCGAGATGGTTTTTATTACGACTTTGCGCTTCCCGACAACGCACGTTTTTCTGCCGATGACCTCGCGCGCATTGAAGAGACAATGCGCACAATTGTGAAGGAGGACCAGCCTTTTATTCGTTCGGAGCACACGAACGCTGAAGGTCTGAAAATATTTGCGGATCAACCTTTCAAGGTCGAAATCATCGAAGGAGTCCGCGACGGCGCGACGAATGACGACGTGAGCGAAGGCGTCAGTGCGTCGTCGGTCTCGACGTATCGCAATAGTGATTCCTTCGTGGACCTCTGCCGCGGACCGCACGTTCCTTCAACTTCGAGATTGGGATATTTCAAATTGATGCGGGTGGCCGCTGCGTACTGGCGCGGTGACGAAAAACGTCCACAGCTGCAACGCATTTACGGGACGGCCTGGGAGTCAAAGGACGCACTGGCAAAGCACTTCGCATTTCTCGAAGAAGCGGAGCGACGAGACCATCGCGTGTTGGGCCAACAGCTCGATCTCTTTTCTTTCCCACGCGAAGTGGGACCGGGGCTCGCTGTTTTTCATCCCAAGGGCGGCACGCTTCGACGTTTGATGGAGGACTATTCGCGAAAGCGTCACGTCGAAGCGAACTACGAGTTCGTCGTGTCGCCGCACATTGCCAAGGAAGAACTCTTTCAAACCTCAGGTCACCTTCAATGGTTTGCCGATGGCATGTACCCACCAATGGAACTTGACGAGGGCCAGCGTTACTTCTTAAAGCCCATGAACTGTCCCTTCCACGTTTTGATTTTCAAGGCGCGACAACGCAGTTACCGAGAATTGCCACTTCGGATGTTCGAGTTCGGTTCGGTCTATCGCTACGAGAAGTCCGGCGTGGTGCATGGACTGACGCGTGTTCGAGGGATGACGCAAGATGACGCGCACATTTTTTGCACGAAAGAACAAATGGCCGACGAGCTAGCGAGTTTGTTGAGTTTCGTTCTCGATCTTCTTCGGGAGTTTGGTCTCGAAGATTTCTACCTTGAACTTTCGACGCGGCCTGAAGGAAAAGCCGTAGGCAGTGACGAGGAATGGAGCGAAGCAGAATCGACGCTCGAGCGAGTGGCAACGGACGCGGGGCTCGAACTCGTTCTCGACGCTGGAGGCGGAGCGTTCTACGGTCCAAAAATCTCGGTACAAGCACGCGACGCTATTGGTCGCACACACCAGATGTCGACCATTCAATTGGACTTCCAATTGCCACAGCGATTTGACGCAACGTATATCGGACCAGATAACGCTCGACACCTTCCAGTCATGATTCACCGAGCGCTCTTTGGATCGGTGGAACGTTTTATGGCGGTGTTACTCGAGCACTACGCTGGCGCACTTCCGACGTGGCTAAGTCCCGAACAAGTGCGCGTGCTCTCGGTACGTGACATTCATGACGACTACGCCTACGAGGTCGCGAGCGCACTGCGAGCCGACGGTGTGCGCGTCCACGTCACCGAAGCCACGGAACCCTTGGGCGGAAGAATCCGCAACGCCAAGTTGGAGAAGATTCCGTACATTGTGGTGGTTGGTGATGATGACGTCGCGGGTCGAACCCTCGGCATTAATGCTCGAGGATCCAACGATCCAGAACGAGGCGTCACTATTGACGCGTTCCGCGATCGTCTGCGCAATGAAATCGATCGACGCGGTTCGCCCGAGGTGACTAGTGCCGCTTGAGCGCTTTAGCGCTTCGTGGCGCGAGCAGTACGTCGAGAGCGCGACGATTCAAGAGCGAATTGGTGAACCCGACATCTGTGTTTTTTGCGAACTCGCACAGATGGAAGTTTCAATCGACACTGGGGTGTTGTTGATTGGTGAGCACACGTTTGTATGTCTGAACGCCTACCCCTACGGTTCAGGCCACGTGCTCATTTTGCCCAAGGCGCATGTTCCCGATTTGGAATCGCTCAGCGGTGAACAGACCACGGAATTGTTTTATTTCGTTTCCCGCATTTCGAGAGCGCTGCGTGGCGCCTATAAGCCCGATGGTTTGAACATTGGCATGAACATTGGTCGAGCGGGGGGAGCAGGGATTCCTTCGCACCTGCACGCTCACGCGTTGCCCCGTTGGAGCGGCGACACCAATTTCATGGCGACCATTGGTGAAGTGCGCGTGTTGCCCGAATCACTGGCGTCAACGTGGCAAAAGGTCCACGCCCAGCTTTGAAGACGAAGGCCCCACGCACCTTTAGTAGGATGCGGTTACCGAATCGATGGGCGTCGTAGTGCGGAGGATTCATGTTTGACGGTAAGTTTCGACAGACCGTGGACGCCTGCACGGCTCCGGTCGGTAAGGCACTCGTCAAAGTTGGTTTTTCGGCAGACGTTCTCACGGGTTCCGGACTCGTTTTTGCGATCGCCACGGCCTGGTCCATTGGAGTGGGATACCACGTATTGGGTGTCGTGCTCTTGACGCTCACGGGTGCGCACGATCTCTTTGATGGACCAGTGGCCAAGGCATCGCAACGCACGTCAATTCGTGGTGGCTTTTTCGATTCCGTCGTTGACCGACTCTCCGATTCGCTGCTGATGGGTGGCTGTGCTTATTACCTAGTGGCCCACCACCACGGTCAATTGGTGCTGTTGCCTTTCGCGATTATTACTTCTACCTTCTTGATTTCCTACCAACGTTCGAAGGCGGAAAGCCTTGGTCTCAGTGCCAAGGGCGGACTGATGGAACGAGCGGAGCGCATGATTTTGCTTGGGGTGGCACTACTCGCCAACGTCCTGTTCATTCCGGTGCTGTGGCTCATGCTCGCTCTCACCACGATGACGGCGCTCGGGCGGTTTGCCCGTGTGTGGACTTCTGCGGAACGTCCACCGTTAGCGGTCGAGTCTTCGCCACATAAGACCACGACGCATTCGTATCGTCGACGACTGGGCCTCAGTCGCTCGGCGAGAAATTAGTGTGGCTCCCTTTTCCACGCGACTCGCGGTTTTTAAGGGACTCAGTTCTGTACTAGAGATACTCCCCGAGCGAGTCGATGTTTGGTTGGGCAGCACGATTGCCGAAATCATTGGCAAGCGATCCAGTGCACCACGTGACAATCTTCGAGAAAATCTTCGCCGAGTGTTGAGTTATGGCGGAGCACACGTCGACGAGGCTCTGCTCGAACGCTTCGTGAATCGTGGCTTCTCGAATTACGGTCGCTACTGGGTCGAAGGTGCCAAATTGCCGGCGCTATCAAAGGACTATATTGACAAGCGATTCGTGGTCGCTGAAGGCCTCGAGCACTTGCGTGCGGCCAAGGCTGCTGGTAACGGCGTCATCGTGGCACTGCCGCACATTGGTTCGTGGGAATGGGGCGGATCACATCTTTCGCACATTGATCTCACCATGACGGCGGTTGCCGAAGCATTGGATCCGCCGGAACTCTTTCAGTGGTTCAAGAAGAAGCGAGCTTCCGTTGGCATCGACATTGAGCCCCTCGATGAACACGCCGGCACGGTTCTGTTGCAGAAACTCAAATCAGGCGGCGTCGTGGGCCTGTTGTGCGACCGTGACATTCAAGGAAACGGCGTGGACGCTGAACTTTTTGGATCCACGGTGACCGTGCCTGCCGGTCCCGCCACGCTGGCACTGCGTACGGGGGCCACGTTGGTAGCGGCAGCGTGCTTCGCAGGGCCTGGACGTGATCATTTTGCCGTGGTCACGCCACCGATTGACACGACGCGACGAGGAAAGATGCGTGACGACGTTCAACGGGTCACGCAAGACGTCACACGGGAACTTGAATTTTTGATTCGCCGAGCGCCCGAGCAGTGGCACGTCCTCGAGTCGCGATTCGCTTCACCAACCGTCGCGTGAGTATTCGCCGCGTCGCACTCTTCTCGCCTTATGCCCTGAGTGTTTTTGGGGGCGTCCAAGAACAAGTACTCGCAATGAGCCGGGAACTCTCGTCGCGCTCACTTGAGGTGCTCGTCATTGCTCCCGGCGCGAACCACATTGACTACGAAACGCCAGCGCGCGTGGAGACGTTCGGCAACGTTCTCAAGATCCCGGCCAACGGTTCCAGAGCCCCCATAACCCTTTCGCTTCTTTCGTCGTGGCGAGCGTCTCGGGTCGTGGAACAATTTCGCCCGGACGTTGTTCATTTTCACGAGCCATTCGCTCCTCTCGTAGGTTGGCGAACACTTCGACGACACGGCACGGCTTCGGTGGCCACCTTTCACCGCAGCGGTTGGGGTCCGGGATTTCAATTAACAGGGCCTCTGCTTCGGTACCTCGCTCGAGGAATTGATACGGGTGTCGCCGTTTCTGAGGCTGCCGCTTCGACGATTGCCCGCGGAGCGAATGTTGAGACGACGGTGCTCTTCAACGGATTTGAAACAAGTCGCCTGCGAGCGTTTACTCGCGTGGCGACGACCGGACCCACGGTGTTGTTTATTGGTCGCTTAGAGCGACGCAAGGGAGCCGACACGCTCGTACGGGCCATTCTCGAACAGCACGCGAGTAGCGAACTTCCTTGGCGGCTCATCGTGGCGGGTGAAGGCCCGCTTCGAAATGAACTGGTGTCGCTTGGTGGAGGCGATAACGACATTCAATTTCTTGGCGCGGTCAGCGATGAGCAAAAGCGTCGACTGCTTCGAAGCGTGGATGTTCTCGTTGCACCTTCGACGCACGGCGAAAGTTTTGGTCTCGTATTGCTTGAAGCAATGGCCGCGGAAACAAGAGTGGTCGCGAGCAATATCGATGGCTACCGAGACGCGGCGAATGCGCACGCGGTGTTCTTTTCGCCCGGTGACGTTGGCGACCTGGGCCGCGCTCTTACGGAAGCCCTGAGCCAAACACCAGCGACAACTATTGACGAAGCACGCGCGTACGCCGAGAACTGGTCGATGGCTCGTTTGGTTGACGAATACCTCGAAATTTACGAGCAGGCGCGAGGAGCGTACGAAACGGCGAACTAACCTTTCGTTGTGGCATCAACTAAAAGGGCGCATTCGCGTCGCCCATCTTCTCATCGCGACCGAGGCGAACGATTTGTTGCTCCGGTGCTGGATGCCACGTGGACA
>Ga0182012_10002732_pt1 | contig 19005 bp, 11 predicted proteins | sample 612S2SmetaG_FD_120486 | JGI IMG/M metagenome (GOLD analysis project Ga0182012, IMG submission 120486) | Permafrost microbial communities from Stordalen Mire, Sweden - 612S2S metaG | ecosystem: Environmental > Terrestrial > Soil > Wetlands > Permafrost | place: Sweden: Stordalen | collected...
CTCAAACCGGCGGAACTCTGGAAACACCGCAGATCCTTGGGCCACCGCTGAGCCGGAACGCTGTGTTTCAACCGTCCCGCAAAGCGGGGAAGCGAAGGCTAAAGCAGGGCCCCCCGGAGGGGGCTGACTTAGGAAGAAATTACGAGAGATCAGCGCCTCCTCTCGCCGCCCCTCTCCTCCATTTAGGCATGGAGGAGAGGGAAAAGACGCCGTGGCCGCATGGTTTAACGCGATCTCAAGTCGCAGGAATTCAACGGGTTGCACAGGGTTTTTTAAGAGGCTAAAAAAGCGGAATAGAAGGGCCGATATTCGACCGTAAATTGCAGTGCATAGAGCCCAAAGAGAAACCGGGGAGTTTTAACCATCCACCGTCGCCAAGGCTTTGGCGGACAGGCGCAATACCCGAAATACGCGAACAAAAGCGGTGGATCCGGTCCAAACTTGACCGAAAAGCAGTTGACGCGCAAATCGAGTGAAAACTTGAACTTGCATCGGGGCTGAAACAAAACTAGGCTTTTGGCTCTGTGATGGCGGGGTAGCCAAGTGGTAAGGCAGGGCTCTGCAAAAGCCTCATCCGTCGGTTCGATTCCGACCCTCGCCTCCATTCGTAAGAGGTTGTTTAAGGAGCGTTTATAAATAAAAAATGGGCGTTTGTGTGTGAAAGTGTGCATGGCTTCGGCCGGGTTTGCATGTGGATTGCAGTGACCGGCCACCAGACCGCAACTACGCATCAACACGCCGGAACGGGTTTCTGCGAGGCTTGTCCCTGACAAGTCTTGAAATCACGTTACCAATGCTAACCGCCGGGAAACCGTCATTTTACAGCAGATCCAGTCCTTTGAGGTTGAATTTCACGCGCTCCCGTCGCATATCCTGCGGGGATCGAATGGTCAGGACCAGCGACCCTTGGATGGCGGGGCTGTTTCCCTCGCTCATGATGAATCCATTCAGCATCAGGCTGCGGGTGGTTACACCCCCTTTTGTGGTGGAATTGCGTTCATTGGTGTTGCTGTTGAATTCCTCATTGCCCGGAAGGCGGGCCTGCACGTCCAGGCCCTGCACGGTGCGCGGCCCTTTGAGGCGCAGCTCCATGCTGAATTGGTGCTCCTTAACCGTGAATTTGCTGATCACCAGTTTCGCCCCGGGCAACACGGCGGCCAGATCCACTTCCACGTTGGTGTCGGCCTGCAGGTTGGTCAGCGTCATTTCCTTCCAGGCGCCGACGGTGACCGCCACGGCTTCGGCCGAAAGCTGATCAATGGCCTGCGCATCTGGTTGCGGCAACTGCAGGTGCAGTTCGATGGGCACCGAAGCGGCCGCCTTCGAATCGCGTGAAAAACTCTCGGCGGTGAATTCTTCTTCATCGGCTTCGTCCGCCGCCGCCACCACCGAGCGGCCTTTGTCATCCACGGCCGTGAGCACCTGCGGGTTGATCACGGATTGCATCGTGCGCCCCTTGGGCGCAAACAGCTTGACGTTGACCACCATGCCCGTCTGAGCTCCAAACGGATTTCCGTTTTGTTTGAAATAATCCGCCCCCCCGGGAAAGACATGAAGCACCGTCGTGGTGAGGCTTTGGGCTTCGGCCACAAACCCCGGCCCGGCGTCGGTGACGGGCTGGTCATTGTCCACCGCTCCGGAGCGTCCCCGCTCCCGCTGAAGTTTTCTAGATTCCAACGGCTGGTCCAGTTTGAGTCCGCCGGCCTCGGCGGTGATGACAATTGGGGCGGCGTAAAGCTTTGCAACGGCATCCAAGGAGGCTTCCTGTTTGCCGTCCATGGCCAGCCAGGTGGCGTTGGTTTGAAAGGCGGGCAGGCCGCTGGCAATGACCTGGCCGGGAAAGACCAGTTTTAATTCGCTTTTGGTGCCGCTCAATTTCATGGCGGCCCGGGTTTGTTTGAGATAGCGCTCCATGCCTTTTTGCGGCGTGAGGGTGACCTGCAGGTGACCGTTGGTGTCGGTTTCGAAACGCGCATTTTCAAACATCACCCCGCCCCGGGCCCAGAGGGACTCGCTGTCCTTGAGCATCTCTTCAAGGGAGGAAAATGACTGGGTGGTGCGGGTGGTGACGGTGTCCTTGTTCACGGCCAGGCTGATTTTCTGGCCGGAGTCTTCCGCCTGATCTCCGGCGCGTTCATCCAGGTTGGCCATGATACTATTGGAGAGTTCCGCGTCGGTGAAGGGTTTGGGTTCGGCCACGCCATTGGTGGCCGGTTGGGCCGCGTCGGGGGGTTCCGTGCCCTCACTTTCAGCCACCGCCCGGTAGCGCGCGAGCATCCGCGCCTGCCGCTCGGCCATCGTCCGGGATTCAACGGACTCGCTGGTGGACAAACAGCTTCCATCCGCATGAATGGTCAAGACGACCACTTCTTCGGTCCCGCCCGGGGAAAACCCGAGGTCTTCCGTGTCGAAATCACCGTAAACCGGCTGGGCGGACGCCGTGCCGCACCATTGCACGACCGCCATCCCGGCGGCGAGGGTCAACATCCATCGAATCAATGAGTTCATGTTCTGGTTCCTTTCGGGGATTTATTTTGAAAGCGGCACGTGTTCCACCAAGATCGGCACCGTAACGGCGGTGACGCCGCCGCTGGCCTGCAGGGCCAGGGACAAGGGCGGCCGGGGTTGCCCGGTCACCATTATCTGACAGCTTCCGGAATCGCCCATGCCGAAGTCCTGGGCTTGCAGAAAGGTCGGCCAAGGCCGGCCATCCGCGTCAAACACCTGCGCGTCGGTCAGCGCCGACCCGGCGCCTTTGACCTGCAACATCAGCACCGTCATTCCGCTTTGAAGCATGCCCATCTGCAAAGCCACCGACAAACCGGTGGCGGCCAGTTCCGGGCTGTTCAGCGGCTTTTCCGACTGGTCAAAGCCGCCGCCCCCCATCATTTTTTCCGGGTCCATCAGCCATTTGGCCGGAATGGCGTTGGTCAACTTCACGACTTGAGAACCCCCGAAGTATTGCAGACTGAGAGAACCTTTGATCCGGGCGATTTCATTGATCTTCCAATCCGGGGGGCGGAAACCAAGGGTGACGACGTGTTGCTTCAGATTGTTGGTGGCCTCGGCTTCGTCGTCGCCGTTTTCCATGTTTTCCATCCCTGAATAACGGCTGGCCATTCCTGGGTTGGTCGGCTTGAGGTCGTTCCCTTTGGCATCCACTGCTTCCTCCAACTTCTGTTCCCCCCACCGTTGCGGCGTGAATTCCCTGGGAAGCATCACCGCACCGATCAAGCGCGCCTCGTTTTCCTGGGAGTCTCCGTTGCCGCTCAAGTCCAGGGTCCGGGTCACGGTCACTCCATAGGGCACAAATTTGGCCGCGGCGGCGATCTGGTTGGTGTCCACCGCCGGGCCGGCCTCGGCGACGCCCCCGGCCAGTTCGCCAAAGGGCAGCAACCCCATCCGCACCGGGCCGGCCGGCACCGGCTTCAAGCCCTCCGCCGGACAGCGCGCTTCCGACACCGTGCCGAGTTGCCGGGCAAAGTCATCGGCATCCTTGCACTTGGCCCGCTCGACGATCCAAGTGGCGGTTTTCCCTTCAACCACGCCGTTGGTGGTGGTGATCCCATTGGGCAGGGTCACGCAGAATTCCGCCCGCATTTCGCCCTTCTTTTTTTGCAAGTCGGCCAGCCCGGACATCATGCCCAGGCCCATGCCGCTGTCGTCCTTCATTTCGGCGTACCGGGCGGCCGCTTCCATGCCGGTGACGCCTTTGACCACGAGCGAACCGCCGGCCATGGTCACCGACAATTGGTGGGCGCGGCCGTAAGGACTGGCCAGCAAGGCGCGGAGGCTCGTGAACTCCGCCTCGATGACGGTCGTCACCTCGTCGTTGGCGCCCTTTTGCTGGGTGACGGTGACCTTAAAATCGTTCCCCGGAAAAAATTTCCGGGCCTCGGCTTCGCTGGTCGGCGGATAAATGGCGAAGCCCCCCATCCCCCCCATCCCGCCTTGCAGTCCGCCCACCAGTTCGGGCGGAATGTTGCTCTGCGTCTCAATGTGCACTTTGCCCGAGCCGTCGGCGTTGATCGTCAGTTCGTCCTTGGTTTTAAGGCAGCCGCACAATAAAACCAGCAGCAATCCGACCGTCATTTGTTTCCACATAACCCGTTCCTTTCTTGTTAATCCATCGCGTTTCCGGAGCCGCCCGCGTTCCGGATTTTTTTGTTGATCTCCAACCGCAATTGCCGGACGTCCGGCCCCGACATGCCTTTCATGGCCTGCAACACTTTTCGCAATTCCGACTCCTCCGACCGCACCGCCGTCATTTGTCTCAAAACCGGCAGATATTTGGCGTCGCCGCTGAGCGCGATGCCCGTCAAGAGGACATCCGCCTCGCCGGTTTCGTTCCCGGATTTTGGCGCCACCCATTGTGCCACCAACCGGTCCACACCGTCAAATTCACCATGTTGCGCCAGCAAAACGGCGAAGGTCGCCGCCGCTTCGGGCGGCGCGTTTGTCGCCCAGGCCCGGGCCGCTGGCAAATAAGCCGGCTTGGTGTCCAAGGTCGTCACCGGCCGGTCGTCCGTTTGGTTGTTGTACCGCACGCGCCCGCCACGAACCGACTCGAACTCAAAAAGAGTCAACTCCTCCCCCAGCCCGGCGGCCTCGCGGATTTCCGGTTCCAACAGCGCCACCGCCGCCGTGGCGGCCACCGGCAGGTTCGTATCCGCCAGCATCGGCGCCAAAGGTGGTTCCAAGGCCGGCCGGTCCTTGGCAATTCGGACCATCGCCTTGATGGCGGATTCGCGCACCCAGGGGCTAGGATCGGCCAAGGCCTGTTCAAAAGCGGCCCGGCTTTCAGCGGCGTCCGCGCGCAAGGCCAGGGAAAAAATCGCCGCCGCGCGCCACGCCGCGTTGGTGGATCCGGCCAGCGCCAACGTAATTGCTTTCGTGGCGGCCGAATCCGTCCATAACGACCACGAGGAATGTTCATCAAACTGCACATAATCGTAACCGGCCAGCAGTTCCAACGCCTCGGTCAAGGCCGGGCCGTCTGCCCGCGCCATTGCTGATTTGAACCGCGCCGGTTCCAGCAGCTCATCCCGCACCGCCGGCCGGCCTTGTCCGCTCTGGCTGGCGGCCACCGCCAGCCAGACGGGCGAAGCCGCCATCGTGTCCACCACCGGCCGGCCTTCCGGCCAGGGCAGTTTGTGAAGCACCAATCCCATCACGGCCAAATTCATCTCCCGCTGCGTCCGGCTTTGACCGGCCCCACCTTCCGGCTGACCCAGCGCCGCCTGCAGCACCGGCAAATCGGTCTTCCCATCGCCCGTAATATAAAGGGCGGCCGCCCAGCCCAAGGTCGGGGCGGGTTCCGGATGTTGCTGCAAGGCGGCATGCCACGCGGCCAGCTTGGCGGTCGTGCCGAAAGGTTGGTTGGTTTTCGCGGAGCCTGAGGCGGAGGACGTACGCGGGCTTAACGAACTATGGTTGTCCTGGTCGAGAATTCGCACCACCACCACCGCCGCCGCCAGGCGGGTTTCCCGGTCTTCATCCGCGAGCAGCGGATCCACCAGGTCCGCGCCCAATTTCGGCGCCAGGTTCCGCAGGGTCTCCGCCGCGCTCCGGCGCAAGCGCGGATCCGGCGCGGTGATGGCCTCGGTCAACAGTGGTTTCCAGGCGTCATCCAATTTGGCGTCTCCCGGGGTTTCCCGTTGCGCCAGCGCCTTTAAAATGGCCACGCGGCTGACCGCGGTGCTGGAGTCATACAGATCCGTCACCGTTTTGGCCGTGTCCTCGGAAGCGGACTGCAACAACACCGCCACGGCGTCGCCTTGAAGACCGGGCAGGCGCTTGCTCAAGGCGATGAGTTGTGCCGGCTCCGGCGCGGCGTTCAATTTGCCCAAGGCGGTCAAGGCGCTCTTCACGACAAATCCATCCGGATCATCGAGCAATTTTTTCAATTCATCTTTAAGCGCATCCGCGCCCAATTTGCCTGCGATTTCAGCGGCGGCCGCCCGCACCCGCCAACGGGTGTCCGCCAGCGACAACTTCAAACCCGCGGTGATTTCCAGGGGTGGCTCTTTCTGCGCGGGGCTGTAGGTGTCGCGGGCCTGGGTTTCCTCCAGCGCCGACAAGGCGGCGCAGGCCACCACTTCGTTGGGATCGTTGATCACCGTCAGCAACGGTTTGACGGCCTTGGAGTTTTTCGTGTGGCCCAGGGCCTGGGCCGCCGTCATGCGCAAATTGCTGTCCCCGGCCTGGAGCAGGCCGGCCAGCGCCAGCACGGCCTCATCCCCCCCGATGTCCGACAAGGCGCGGACCGCGCTTTCCACCACCATGGGATCGGAATCACCGGCCAGCTCGGCCAGGGGCCCGAGGGCGTCGCGCCCGAAATGGCCCAACCGCTCCGTCATCGCCTGCCGTTCCGAACTTTTCCCGCGCGCGAGCACTTGGCGGACGCCGTTGCCATGTTGCTCCAAGGCATCCGGCACAAGGAGGGTCCAGCGCACATCCTCCAGCAACCCAAGCGTCCGCAGATCGCCGGTGCCCTCGGCGCGTTTGACGGCCGCGCGCACGGCCGGCAGGACGCCCACACCCTGGCCGGCGAGCAGGGTCATCGCCGCCGTGCGCCGCCCGGGATCGTCGCTGCGCAATTGCTCCAGGGCCTCCTTGACGGCATTGTCCGAACGCAAATCCACCGCCGGACGCGCGGCCGGGGCCGGCAGCCGGCCGGTTTCGGCCCACCACGTTTGCAACCCCGCCACCGTGGTGCTCAATTCCACCGGTGACTGCCAGGGATCAACCGGGTCAAGACCAGGCGCAAGTTGTTGCAGCAACTCGCTGGCGCCAATGCGCACCCCCAAATAAGAATTGGTCACCGCTGCGATGAGCGCCGGCACCGCTTGCTCACGCTGAGCCAGCAGAATGTCGGCGGCGCTCGCACGGTCGGCGGGATCGGTTTCGCCCAGCATTCCGGCCAGCTTTTCCAGATCATTCGTGCCCAGGGCGTCCGCCGCCGCCTTCTTGGTAAATTCGGCGATCTGCGGCCCCGGCACGGTGCCCTCCCATTCCCCGGCCGTCGCGCGGCGGCGGCCTTCCTGCAGCCACTTCAGCAATTCGCCGATCTCCATGAAACCGGTTTGCCGCTCGATGATTTTTCCCTCGCCCGTCAGCAAAATGAGCGTCGGGACCGCTTCCACGGCGAAGTCATGCGCCGTCTTCTGATTGGCATCAATATCGACCTCCGCGATGTGCAGGGCGCTTTCCTGCCGGACGAACGCCGGCGCGGAGAGCGTGTTGCTTTTCAAAAGCTGACAGGGGCCGCACCATTCGGCGCCGAAAATCAGAAGCACCAGCGATTGGTCCGCGGCGGCGGCCGCCATGGCGGTGTTCAAGGAGGCATGATATGTGGGCGGGCCCGCCGCCGCGAGATGCACCCAGACCGCCAGCAGGAACGGCGCCAACGCACACGCCGCCCGTCGCACCGGACCCGGGGGCCGGTGGCGGCGAAATTGCGCGGCGGTCTGGCCAATATTCATAAGGGCGTCATCATTGCAGCAGCGCATACGCGAGCACATTCGCATTTACCTTCTGGCTGTTTTGAATTTCGTTCCCCCCGCAACAGCAGCAACCGTGCATGGTGCTGGTGTCATTGAGGCCGTCGGGCGAAAAGATGAGCACGATCTTGCCTCCGATGGTCATTCCGTGAAGCTTGGCTTCGCCGCCATGGCTCATCGCCAGCTCTTTCACGTCAAAAATCGTCCGGAAGATGGGATGATCCATCGGCACCTCGGTCATTTTGCGGTCGGGAAAAATGGTTTCGATTTCATGCTCGAAGGAGTCCGCCCATTCCTTGCTGCTGCAGCCAGCGCTGGCGAGCAGGAAGCCGCCCTTCTCCAAGTACAATTTCAAATTTTGCCGCTCTTCATCCGTGAGGTTGAACGCGCCTTCGCCCGTGATGACGGCGAACGGAAAATGGAAGATCTCCTTTTCCGCGAGCTTCACCGGTTTGAATTTGCGCGAGGTGTTGATGCTCGTTTCACTGGCGACCGTGCTGAGAAATTCCTCGCTGAAACAAACCGAGCTTTTGGTGCCGGCATAGATCAAGTTGGCGCATTCCACGGTATCGCCCGGCGGGGTGTCCGGGGCGTCGGCGGCGCGGCCCGCCGGCCAGGCCAGCAGCGCCAGCAGGGTCGTGAGGGCCAGATATTTGAACAGTTTCATGGTTTCTCTCCGTCCTTTCCAGATTCCGCCATCACGCGGAAATATTCGCCGACCAAATCGCGGTAACGCAGGGGAAATGTTGCATCCGGTTGCAGGCGCACCCGGCCGCGGGTGTCCGTCGGCGGCAGGCCGGCATCCGGCGCGGCACCCGCCAAGGTCGCCGCCGGTGCTCCGGCGGCGCCGCCGGCGGCACCGCCACCGCCCGCCTGTTCGCCGGCCAGTTCGATGTTCGGCCCGTACAGCGCCACATCCTCGTTGAACAACCCGTAACCGTCCCGGCCGCCCTGGCCGTTGCCCGTGTTCAAAGCGGCCAGGATTTGCCGCAAGGTGTTCCCCAAGCCAGGCTTGGATAATTTGGGCTGAAAATGCGCGGTCAGATCTTGCTCGCCTTGATCGTTCATCCCGTTGCAACGGCCGATGAGCTTGTCCATTTCTTCGGCCGCGCGTTGCGCAAGCTGGTGACCCGCCAGGGCGTCCGGCTCCTCCAGCAAGCTGATCGCGCCGGCCAGATAGTTTTCAATCTGCGCATCGGCCACGGCTTTGAGGAAACCGTTCACGTCCGCCCGCAACGGGTCAAACTGCGGGTCCGCCGGCACCTGCTGCAGCAGTTCCGGCATCTGCCCGAGCAATTCGTGGAGGGCCGCACCGATGCGGTGTTCCTGATGGGTCAATTCCTGGACCTCGCTTTGTTCGAGGTGGGTCAGGGCGTCGGCTTTGGCCGCATACCGCGCCAGCATCTGCGCCAGCACCGCCTGTTCCTGCGCCAGTTTGACAAAGGTGTCCGCCTGCGAAACCAGCCGGACCACGGACGCGATTTGCTGCGCGGGTTGTTCCACCTGGTCGTCCTGCGTCCGCGCCAGCGCGTTCAGCCGGTCGCTCCAGGCTTTCAACTCTTTTGCGTCGGGGACGCCCCCGCCGGCGAGCACCGCCTTCAGTTTTGCCGAGAGGTCGCCGAGCTCCGCCTGCTGCGCGGCCAGGGTGCTGCGGAAGGAATTCTCCACATCGAACATCACCGGATCCTGCATCAGTTTTCCCAGCGCCTCGCGGTACTGCGCCAGTTGGCCGGCGATTTCCTCCGCTTCGGCGCGCGTGGCGGGGTCGGCGTTGTCAGACTGGGCGGCCTTGGCGGCCAGGGTGCGCGCGCGTTCCGCGAGCCGCCGCTGCCAGGCGTCCAATTTGAAATAAGGCTCGAACAGCGCCTTGCGCGCGGCGGCCTGCCGCAGGACCGACGCGTATTCCTCCGGCGAAATGATTTGCAACCGGTAGGGCCGGCTGAATGTGACGTTCGGCCCCTTGGGATAATTGTCCATCGCTTCAAAGTAATACTCGATCATATCGCCCGGGCGCACGCCCAGTTGGTCCAATTCAAACGCGCCGACCGCCTCCACCGACTGCGGGCCGTTTTTCAGCGTCAGCTTCAGGTTGAACGGACGCTCGACGGACTGATTAAGGCCGCGCAACCAGAGTATCCGCGTGACCGCATAATCATCCGACGCCTGCACCCGCACCGGCACCTTGATGTTGGGCGTCGCCACGGCATCCCGGCCGGGTTCCATCACGAACAACCGGGGCGGCCGGTCCGGCAAAATATTGAACCGGCCGCGCTTCGGTTCCGTGCCATCCAGGTTCCCGATGTCACGCACCGACAGCTCGAACACCACGGGGTCGGCCAGCACAAACCCGCCGGTGACCACATTTTCCGCCGCCGGCCGCAGCGTGAGGCGGACCGGCTGGCCGCCCAGCACGGGCGTCAAATCGAGCGCGCCGGATTTCAAGGGCCGGTTGCTCGCCACCCGGAAGGCCACCCGCGTCTCTTCCGGCAGGGCCTGGGCCTCCTCCGCCAGTTTCCCGGTATGCGCGGGCAGGCCGGTGTATTCCGGGAAAACCGTGGTGACCTCCACGGAGGCTATTTCGGGCGCATAGCGGATGGCGATGGGAAAACGGCGGCTGCGCGCGGCGCCATCGGTCACGAAGTATTCGGCGGGCGCGCGCAGGTTGACTAGCGTCTGGAAAAACGATTTGTCCGGTGCCAGAAACATGATGGTTCGGGTCTCGTTGGTGGCCGACCGCATCACAAGCCACAGTTTCTCCACCGGCCGCCCGCTGGTGGTCGCCTGGATGTCCAACTGGCCGCCATAAATCACTTCCGAACCGTTCGCGGTCACCGCAATTTTCAAGCGGCTGAAGGGCGGGTGATCTCCGTGCGGATCTGAATACCGCGGCCACACGGCGCGAACGAGATCCGGTTCCACTACCGGCAAAACCGCCCACGCCAGCAAAACGAGGCCCAGCCCGGCAGCCGCCCGTTTGAAACCGGTCCGCACGACGGGCCAGACCGCCAGTTGCGCCGCCGTTCGCCGGCCAAGTTCAACCGCCTGCCGCCGGAACAATTCTTCGGCCCCGCCGCCGCCCGTTTTTTGGGCCAACTGGACCGCATTGATGAGGCGGTTGCCCAGCGCGGCATCGGACTGTTCAAACCGCCGGGCCAGGCGCGCTTCCGCCAGCCGCCGCCAGGCCGCGATCGTGACGCCCAGCGCGATGACCGGCACCGCGCCCAGCAGCCAGGGGGCGGCGGCCCGCAGGCCCGCCGGCAAATCCAACGCGGCATCGCACAGCATCCCCGCAAGCGCCATACCTCCGGCGACGCCCAGCGAGGCGAGCAACATCAGCAACGCATACCAGCCGGCGAAACGCCGGCGGACGTGATGGAGCACCGGGGCGCTCATAGCAACCCCTCCCGCCGCCGCAGCCACCACTCGGCGCCCAGCAGTCCAAAAATTGCCAGCATCAACCACCAGCGGTCCCAGACGGATTGCCGCACCTGCGAAAGCTGCCGGGCCGCCTCCCATTGCCGGACGATTTCCGGCAGGCGCGCCACGTCGCCCGCCCCCACCACCGCGCCGCCCGAGGTTTCGGCGAGCTGGCGCATCATTTCCGGGGCGGCGCTGAGCTCGCGCTTTTCCACGGACGCGCTGACCACTTCAATGCTTTGCGAAAATTCGGCGGGTTTGCCGACATTGTTCTTCAAGGTGACGGTGTACGTTCCCGGCGCGAAGGGGCCGGCCTCGGCGGCAAACGACTCGCCGCGCGGCCGCGGTTCGACTTCAGTGGTTTTCCCGTTGCCGCTGATAAGCAGGCGCGGCTGGTAAGCCGCGCGGTCGAGGTTGCGGGTGGAGATGAGGAATTGCATCGGCTGCTCGCTGGTATAATAACGCCGGGCGCTGGCCAGCGCCACATCCGACCCCGGCAGAAATTCGTTCCCGCCCAACAGCCATTGCAGCAGGGAAATCCAGAAATGCTGATAGGCGGTTTCGCTCTCCTCCTGGCCCGTCTCGCGAAACGACCAGCGCCACAATCCGCTGGCGTTCAAACTGATGGTCCGGCCCTGTCCGTACCGTTGATAGGCAATCAACACGGGTCCGTCCGGCAGGGCCGAGCCGGCCAGCACCACCGCCAAAGGCTTTTCGCCCAGGGTGACGCTGGCCTGATCCAGCGCCGGCAAACGGTCCGTGAGTTCTTCGAGGGTTCCGGCCGCGCCCAGGTCAAACAGCGGATTGTCCCGCGCCGCTTCGGTGGGCCGCAGCTTGATGCCGGAAACGACGCCCTCGCCCCAGGCCAGCGGCTCCAGTTTGGCCAGCGCCGGAAAACGTCCGCCGTAAGGCTTGCCCCGGGAAAAAATCAGGCTGCCGCCGCGTTTCGCCAGAAAGTCGGTCAGCAGCGGCTCGGTGTGATCATCAAAGAACGCCTCCGACTCGCGTCCCAGAATGATGATGTCAAAGGCGTTCATGGCCTCCGCCGTGCGCGGAAAAAGATCCTGCTCCGAACGGGTTTCGGTTCCGGCGGTGGAAACCACGGCGACGTGGCGGGTGGCGTTCAGACGATATACCGCCGTCAATTCGACGTTCGTATTGCGTTTAAGCGACTGCACCAGAAACTTGGTGTCCCAATACGGCTGGCCCTCCACCACCAATACCCGCGCTTTGCGCCCCACGGCGCGCAAAAACACGGCGTGTTCATTGTTGGCCGTATCCGCCTCGTCCGGTTCCGGTGGAACACGAAAAACGTATCGCTGCTCGCCGTCGTTGGGCGCCCGCACGCGTAAGGAAATGCGCGCCACGCCATTCGTGTCCGGCAGGCACTCCCGGGTGGCGACCACATTGTCATCCTTGAGCAAATCCACCTTGAAGCTGCGGCTGGGATAGCCGTCCGCGTGCAGCGTGGCGGTCAAGTCCACGTCATCACCGCTGAACGCCAGGGCTTCGGCCGACGGGGCTTCAATCCACAAATCATGACGCGGCACCGGTCCGCCGACGGTCCACGTCCAGAGCGGCACGGAGCGGGCCAGCGCCAGTTGCGCCGCCTCCAGCGTGTCCGGCGCGGTGGCCCGGCCATCCGAAATGAGCAGCACGCCCGCCTGGGCCGGGCCGTCGCCGAGTTCGGAAACCACGCTCATCAGGGACCGGCCGATTTCACTGGCGTCACCAACGGGTGTCTGGCCGGCCAGTTGCGACAATTCTGCCGGCCGGACCGTCCGGTCGAATTGCCGGAAATCCAGAACAAAATTCCGGTTCAGGGCGGCGAGCGTGGCGGGATTGCCCAAGGTGTGAATCGCGGTGGCGAAGCGTGATTCCCCGCCCACATCCCGCGTGGCCATGCTGGCGGAGGCGTCGAGCAGCACCACCAGCTTCGGCTTTTCCGTCTTGCTCCGCGACCTCAGCCACTGCGGGTTGAGCATGATGACCAGCAGGGCCAAAATGATAAGCGCCCGCAAGGCCAGCGTCGCGCCGCCGCGGCGTTCCCGCCACCGGCGGAACACGGCCAGCGCCAGCAGCGCCAACGCCAGCACGGCGATGGCCCGCGTGCTCCAAGGCGGCAAAAAGACCCAGTTCATCCCGCCACCGCCCTTCGTTTTTCGGCGGTCGCGACCGGAGCGCTCCCGGCATTCCGCCAACACGCCGGCAGCAGCATTTCCAACCCCAGCAGGATGGCGGCGGCAGCGGCCAGGGACGGCCAGAGCGGCCGGGTTTTGCCGGCGAACGCAAGTTCCTCCTCGTCGTGCAGGATCGTTACGGTTGAACCGGCGCCGGTCTTAAGATTCTCCAAGGCCAGCGGGCGCGTGTCGCTTTCCTGCGGATCCACGTTGACGGCGGCGCAGGCCACCACGGCCTCCCCTTGTTTGACCGTATATACACCGGGAATTTTGGCGGCGCGCAGCGCCAGGCGGGTGTTCCGGCCGCTGGCCAGCACCTGCACCGCCCCCGGCTGGTTCTCCGGATCAATCACCGTCACCGCGCCGTCGCCCGCCGTGGGCACGTCCAGCATCCAAGCGGCTCCGGGGGTGACGGCGTGTTCGGCGGCATCGTGGCGCACCGCCCGGAGCAGTTCATGCACCAGCGCCGGGAACAACGGATGTCCGATGAAATCTCCGCCGTCGGGCGTGAGCGGCAGGTTGGCCAGCACCATGGCCCCTTGTCCCGCCGCGCTGAGGGTCAGCGCGGCCGAGCCGTCCGGATAGGCCAGCAGCACGTCGCCGGCGCGATTGGTCAGCACCTGATTTTGCAAGTGGCGGTGAAAACGCAGCGCGGAAAAATCAGCCGCGTCCAAATCTTGGAACAGCTTGTGCGGGCCGGTCAGCACCGGCTCCCCGGACCCGGATTCGACCGCCCGTTGCAGTTGGAACGGCGGGGCCAGCGCGGCGATCATCAAATCAGGGGCGGTGGGGCCGTCCAAAAACGTGATGAGCCGGGCCCCTTCCTGCACCCGGCGCGTGATGATTTCGAGCGCCTCCCCGGTGAGCGTGACCGGCGCCGCGAGGACGAAAACATCCGCCGTTTCCAGCACGCCGCGATCCAGATCCTGGCTGCGCCGGAAAATCAACTGGAGCCCGGGCGCCGCCTGGGGCGAGGGCACGAGCGCATGGCCCAGGTAAAAGGCGGGGCCCTGCCAGTCGGTGGCATCGGCATCACAGACGAGCAGAACCGCCAGCGACTTGCCGACATTGGCCGCCAGATACCGGGTGTTGTCCTCCGGCAGGTCGTCGGGCGGCAGCGTAACTTTGCCTGCGAACGAGCCGGCGCGGGGAAACGCGAGGTTGAACACGGCGTCGGCCGAGCCGAAGGGCGGGAGGGCAACCCGTGTTTCACGGGTAAATTCCCCCAGCTCCAAACGGACCGTTTCCTCCCGCGGGCGGGCCGTGCAATTGAACACGGTGCAGACGACCTCCACCGGCTCCCCCACGACCGGCGCGGCAGGAATGAGCTGCGCGGTCGTGATGGCCACATTATCCTCCGCTTCCGTGACGACCGGGCGGAGGCGGCAGAGGATGCCACCCGGCAATTCCCGAACCCCCTCCCAGTTGGATTTCTGAAAATCACTGAAAATGTATATCGTGCCGGCGCCCCCGAGCAGCTTTTGGGCGAGCGCCAGGGCGGCGGCCGGGTCGCCGCATTCATAGGTTGACCGGGCCTTGACCAGTTCGTCATGCAAGGCCGGCAGGTTGGCGGACAAGGCGGGCAGCAACGAACGGGGCGTGGCCCCTTCCAGAATGACCGCCGCCTCGGTGCCGGCGGGCAGGTCGCGCAACACCCCGGCGGCCTCGGCCTGCGCGCGGTCAAAAAGGGAAATGCCCTGATGCACGGCGCGCATGGACAGCGAGGCGTCCAGGAAGAGCACCACCCTCCGGGCGGCCTGCGGGTTGGCCGGCGCGTCATTGGGTTTCAGAAACGGCCGGGTGAACAGGAGGGCCAACGCCAGCACCAGGAGACAGCGGAGGGCGAGCAGCAGCACGGTGCGGAGGCGATGGACGGATTGCCGGCCGGCGCAGGCCGCCACCAAAAATTTAAACGGGGGAAAGGCGATGCGTTGCGGCCGGGCGCGGGTGAGAAAGTGAATCAGCACCGGCAACCCCACCGCCACCAACCCCGCCAGCATCCAAGGGTTGGTGAAGGCCGGCCAGTTCATGGTCCGCCCTCCCGCGCCAGGAAACAACGGCGCAAGAACCCATGGACGTCCTCTGCGGTGTTGGCCAGATACCAGTCACAGCCCCGGGCCTGGCAGTTGGCCTTGATTTCAGAAACGAAGGCGGCAAACCGCCGGCGGTAAAGGTTCCGGATGGCGTCGGGTTCGGTGTTGAAGACCCCGTCGCCTTCGGGATCCAGAAACCGCGCCGCGAGGACGGCGGGAAGTTCGAACTCCTCCGGATGGACAATCTGAAAGAACATCACGTCAAACCGCGAACGGCGGAACAAATCAATGGCTTTCCAAAAGCGCGGGTCCGCCTCCAGAAAGTCGCTCAAAATGATGAGAATGCCCCGCCGTTTGGTCTGGGCGAACACCTGTTCCAGCCCGGCGCCCAGATCAGTGCGGCCTTCCGCCCGGAGCCGGCCCAGGGTGTCCAGCACCCGGTTGAGTTGCGCCCAGGAAGCGGCGGCCGACAGATGCTGGTGCAGGCGGGTGTCCACCAGGGAGAGGCCCAACTCGTCCCCTTCGCGCAGCACCAGGTAACTGATCGCGGCGGCGAGGCGGGCCGCGTGTTCCAGTTTTGACGCCGTGCGGGTGACCACCCCGGCAAATTCCATCGAAACGCTCTTGTCCACGACCTGATAGGTCAGGAGATTGCGCTCGGCGTCGTATAGCCGAAGATAGTGGCGGTCAGTCCGCGCAAACACCTTCCAGTCCACCTGGCGGATGTCATCCCCGGGCGAATACTCACGGTAATCCGCAAACTCCACCGCCGTGCCCCGGAAATGCGATTTGTGCGGGCCCGCAAAGGCGCCTTCGGCCTCACCACGCGGACGAATGCGCACGGTGCGCAACGCTTCCATGGCGGCGAGGTCGAGGTAAGGATGGTGCGAGGTGGCCACAACCTGGCGCAGGGGTCACCGGCCGGCGGCGGGTTCGCGGATGGTTTCGAGCAGATGCTGGACGATGTCATGCGCTTGGATGCCTTCGCCCAGCGCGTTGTAATTGGGGATGATGCGGTGCCGCAGCACCGGCACCGCCATGCGTTGCAGGTCGGCCGCTTCCGGGGTCGGCCGGCCCTCCAGCAAGGCCCGCGCCTTGGCCGCGGTGACCAGGTGTTGCGTGGCGCGCGGTCCGGCGCCCCACGCCACATAGCGGCGGATATAATCATCGGCGCCGGAAGTTTTGGGCCGGCTGGCGGTGGTCAGCGCCACCGCGTAGGTCAGCACATGCGGCGAGACGGGCATCCGGTCCACCAATTCAATGAACCGGCAGAACTCCTCTTTGCGGACGAGCGGCTTGAAGGCGTCCCACCGGGCGCGGAGGGAGCGCGCGGCGATTTCCTCTTCGTCCTTGGGCGAGGGATAATCCAAGTGGATGCTCAACATGAACCGGTCCAGTTGGGCTTCCGGCAGGGGATAGGTGCCCTCCTGTTCGATGGGATTTTGCGTGGCGATCACGATGAAAGGCGGGGGCAGCGGATACGTCTTCCCGTTCACGGTGACCGCCAGTTCCTGCATCGCCTCCAAAAGGGCGGCCTGGGTTTTCGGCGGCGTGCGGTTGATTTCGTCGGCCAGAATGAGATTGGCAAACACCGGGCCGCGCTGGAACACCAGCGCCCGCCGCTGGCCGCTTTCATCGGCCTGGAGAATTTCCGTGCCGGTGATGTCGGCGGGCATCAGGTCGGGGGTGAACTGAATCCGGCGAAAATCCCAGCCCAACAAGTCGGCCAGCGCCTTGACCATCATGGTCTTGGCCAGGCCGGGCACGCCGACCACCAGCATGTGGCCGCCGGAAATGAGGCCGGTGAGCAGCAGGCGCACCACCTCTTTTTGGCCGATGATCACGGCGCCCATTTGTTCCTGCAACGACTGGCAACATTTGCGCAGGTTCTCCAGATTTTGCTCCGCCATCTTCAGCTCATCATTCATAGCCTCATCACGCGTTCCCAAGTTGAGTGTTTCTAATCATTGGTTGTTACCGCTGTTTCCCCCGGCTGTCAACACCCAATTCTTCATGTTTATAAGATCACCGGGAGCCAAGACAACCTGAGGGTGGAGCTTGTCTTCTCGCTGTTGCCGAAAGAGGTCGCGGATCTGAAGCGCGGCGAGCAGGGGGCGAGGCTGGTTGATTCTGCCGGGGTCCGCCGGCATCCTGCGGTTCCCCTTGGTGGGCACTGAAGAGGCCACATCCCGCTCCCGCAGCCCGGCGACTGGAGCGGCTCCTTGACGAACCGCTCCGCCCCCACCACCGCCGCCTCCTGCACCGGCTCACCAAAATTCCTGGTTCAAGGTGGTTGTCCGGCGTGCGGGCCGGAGACCGGGCCACGGAGTTTGGCCAACGTTGCCGCCAGCTTGGCATTAAGGGCGTGACGCTGCACAGCTACCGCTATACGTGGGCGGAACGGGCCAAGGTGGCGGGCTACCCGGAAAGATTCGCCCAGGAGGCTTTGGGACACGACAGCAAGGCCGTGCATCGCGACAACGCCAAACGCGCCTTGATGAAAATCCCGTCGTTGGAAGATTACGAAATTCGAGCGGCGACAAACATTGCAACGAAAACCTGAAAAGGCGGATCATCCAATATTAGAAGGCCCAGCCAGGCCTTCATGGTGTTTGCAGCACTTAGTGGGTCAGCCTCATAATTTCTATCATCCCCAGCCATGCTGCCGTGACGCAACCGCATACCACTGCTGCCTGTTAGTCGCGCCGTCGGAGGATTTCCAATATAGCTTTAATTCCCCAGATTAGACTGTATATCTGACAAGCTAAAAAAACAGGCACAACCGTTACTAGAAACTGAAGACTGTCGCCAAAATCGGAATAGCTCCGCTCCTCCTGCTTTTCCATTTGGAAGATGGAATTGACAAATACAAAAATTAGAAATAATCTGAACAGATTTGCATATATGTAAATCATTAAAGGCCGCCTCATCCTAACGGCTTGAAGCGGACGCAATGCTCGATTCATTTTTCCCATAACTTTGACCTTAGTGTCGGCTTTCCCTTATGTCGACATCAATTTTGTCCTGTCTGTATTCACGCGAAATCAGGCAGAAGCAGCAACTTGCACACGGCTGGTATTCTGACCAATCCGCCTGTTTATTCTACACCCTCGAAGCCTCCAGGATCGCTGTCCAATGGCCATTCAGCATACCGTGTTGCTTGCCAGCATTTTTTCTTTTGCCAATGCTGAATTAAAGTTTGGGTGACCTTGGCCAGCCAAGCGCGGTCTTTGGTCTGGTCCAGGACATCCGACGCCGCGAAGAATTTGACGCTGTTGGGCGGCGGATTACCCAGCGGCTTGAGCAGCCGCGCGGCAACCAAAATCGGCACGTTATGTGCAGCCGTTGCTGACGCTGTGAACTCGACATTTGCTGGTTAAGTTTGTTGCAACCGCGCTGACGAAACGGCGGCCACCTCTCGCGCCGTCTTGCCCGGCAAGTCCGAATCGCTGTTAAAGGCACCGAAAACCGGATTCCATTCCGTGATCGTCATCTCGCCAACCAGGCCCTGGGTGACGAACGGATCGGTGGCGATAAACGCGGCGGCCGACTCATGGTGGGTTGCGGCAACGACCAGAAGCGCCGAGCGAATCGGGGACCGCCGCGTGTCGCCCGAGGCGCGCAGGTGGCCGGATTCCACCCCGGCGACCAGCCAATCGAGATGCGCGGGCAGGTGCCGTGCCCAACCGGCGGGATCAGGATGCGTATACTGCCAAGGCCGCAGGATAGGCGACAGCGGCGCGCGCCCGCCCCCGGGCGCAGCAACGCCGGATGGCACCGAGACGTACTGGTTTTCCAAGGCCTTTTGGCATTCTCTCGTTGCTGCGCCCGAGGACGGGCGCACTCCGGCTTGGTCGTGCATCCCAGCGTCTC
>Ga0182012_10002733_pt1 | contig 19003 bp, 14 predicted proteins | sample 612S2SmetaG_FD_120486 | JGI IMG/M metagenome (GOLD analysis project Ga0182012, IMG submission 120486) | Permafrost microbial communities from Stordalen Mire, Sweden - 612S2S metaG | ecosystem: Environmental > Terrestrial > Soil > Wetlands > Permafrost | place: Sweden: Stordalen | collected...
CCAGGGCAATGAGGAATGGGCACATCCAGGATAGCTCCATGTAGACGTCCTGGTAACCCTGTGTGTGGGCCTGCTGGATGAGTTGCCTGTAAATGCTGGCCAGTGCCATGCCGCTTGCGTTGGCTGATCCTACACTGTTGCCGAGAAATCCCGTGAGCGCCTGTTGATGCTGCTGGAAAGCCAAGTTGCCGGATTGCATCGCCTGCTGCAAGTGCTGTTCGTGCCACATGCTTCTGCTGGTGACTTGTGCATTGGTAAGGGCGATCAGGATGCTGCCGCCGATGTTGCGGGAAAAATTGATGAGGCCTGCCACCTGATTCGAATCTTCCTTGGGAATGCCCACATAGGCAGCCGTAGTGATGGAAATGAAGCAGAAGGGCAGCGGCATCATCTGCACGACCCGAAGCCAGGAGGCGGCGGCGAAGCTCATATCCAGGTTGGTTACCGCGGCCGCGTAGCGGAACGATATCAGCATGAGGGAAAAGCCTACCAGCGTAAGGGTGCGCGCCGAGACCTTGCCGGTGGCGTATCCGGCAAAGGGCATCATGACAACGAGAGTAAAGCCCCCTGCGGTGAGAGCCATGCCTGCGCGGGTTGCCGTCCAGCCCAGCAGTTGCTGCGTAAACTGCGGCTGCAGCACGGTGTTGGCATTGAGCACGCCGCCCACCAGCGCCATCAGAAAACAACAGATGGCGAAATTCCTGAACCGAAAAACGCGCAGGTTGATGAGCGGCTCCTTGGCGCGCAACTCCCAAGGGACCAGAGCAACCAGGCCGGCGACAAACAGAAAAGCGCAGATGCAGATGAACCGCGAGCTGAACCAGTCGTTCTCTTCGCCCTTGTCGAGCATGATCTGCATGGCCGCCATGGAGAGGGTGAGAAAACCGAGGCCCACGTAATCCATTCGGAAGAGGCGCGTGCGGTCGGGCTTGATCCACGGCGGATCCTCGACCATGCGAGTGACCAGAAGAATGGCAATGATGCCAACCGGGATATTGATGAAGAAAATCCAGCGCCAGGAGAAGCTGTCCGTAATCCAGCCGCCGAGCGTGGGGCCGATGGAGGGCGCAAGCACGGCAACCAGGCCATAGAGCGCAAAGGCTTGTCCGCGCTTGTTGGGCTCAAACGAATCAGCCATGATGGCCTGTGCCATAGGCTGCAGGCCGCCGCCGCCCAGGCCCTGCAACACGCGGAAGAACAGAAGCAGCGGCAGCGAGGGCGCGGCTCCGCACAGAAAGCTCGAAATGGTGAAGATGGCGATGCACAAGACGAAGAAGTTGCGCCGGCCCATCACGCTCGAAGCCCAGCCGCCCAGGGGCAACACGATTGCATTCGATAGCAGATAGCTGGTAAGCACCCAGGTGCCTTCGTCCGTACTGGCCCCTAGCGCTCCGGAGATATGGGGCAGCGCGACGTTGGCGATGGAAGTATCGAGAACCTCCATGAACGCAGCCATGGCAACCGTTGCTGCAATCAGCCAGGGATTCGCGCGCGGCTTCCAACTCGAATGGTCATCGAGTGCGGGATTCACCATTTCCTTGGGCGGCGACTTTGCGCCATCTGCGCCATCTGCGGCTGGTGTGCTGGCTACTGAATCGGGCAAGGAATATTCTCCAGAGTTCATACTGCGGTTTCTATTCAAATCGATTCGCGGTTCCTATGAGCGGTAAGCCGATCTTTCTCACCCACGGCAAGCCAAGAATTGAAATGTGATTTAGCGAAGGCTCGGATAGCTGTCAAGTTGGAGAAGACTACGATGCCGCTACTAATAGATTCTCATGCAGGTCGTCGGGTTGCAGAAATTCCCTGCTGCCTGGTGATTGTGTGGACAGAAGGGAATCCGGTGTGATGGTCTGGAAGGAGGATGAGCGAAACAGCAACCAAACCAACAACGAATCCGGCAGTGGCGGTAAATTCGGCCCGTCAGGTGCTCGTGGCCAGCATGGTAGGCACGACGATCGAGTTTTTTGACTTCTACATTTATGCGACAGCCGCGGTGCTTGTCTTTCCTGGGCTGTTTTTTCCGTCCAGCGACCCCACGACTGGCCGGTTGGCCTCGCTTGCCACCTTTGGCATTGCCTTCCTGGCGCGGCCCATCGGCTCGGCGCTCTTTGGGCACTTTGGAGATCGCATAGGGCGCAAGGCGACGCTGGTCGTGGCGCTCAGCCTGATGGGACTTTCGACCGTCGCCATCGGCCTGCTGCCCACCTACAGCCGCATCGGAATCGCCGCGCCGATCCTGCTGGCCGCGTGCCGGTTTGGGCAGGGCCTGGGCCTCGGCGGCGAGTGGGGCGGCGCGGTGCTGCTGGCCATTGAAAATGCGCCGCCAAAACAGCGCGCCTGGTACGGGATGTTCCCGCAGCTTGGCGCTCCGCTGGGTTTCTTTCTTTCCACTTCGGTTTACCTGCTGCTCACGCAGGTGCTTACGGATAAGCAACTATTCGCATGGGGATGGCGTTTGCCCTTCCTGGCCAGCTCGGCCCTCGTGTTTCTGGGACTGTGGGTTCGCATCGCCATCCATGAAACGCCTGCGTTCAGAGCCATGGTGGAGCGCGGAGCGGTGGAACGCGCGCCCGTATGGAAGGTCATGCGCAGCCACGCAAAGCAGGTTTTGGCCGGCATCCTCATCTGTGTTGCGACGTTTGTGCTCTTTTACCTGATGATTCTGTTCTCGATCTCCTGGGGCACAACAGCCCTCGGTTATCCGCGCAAAGAGTTCCTCATGATGCAGATCTTCGCCGTGCTCTTCTTTGCCGCCGGAATTCCCGTCTCGGCGCTGCTGGCCGAACGCGGGCGCAAGATGACCATGATCTCCATCACCGCCGCCATTTTTCTCTTCGGGCTCATCCTCGCGCCGATGTTCTCAGCCGGACCCGGCGGCGCGCTGGGCATGATGTGCCTGGGTCTGCTGTTGATGGGCTTCACCTACGGGCCGTTGGGAACGATGCTCTCCGAGCTGTTCCCAACATCTGTTCGTTACTCGGGCAGCTCCCTGGCATTCAATCTGTCGGGCATCGTCGGGGCATCGTTTGCGCCCTACATTGCAACCTGGCTGGCGAAGACTTACGGCCTGCAATATGTCGGCTACTACCTTTGTCTGTCGGCGACGCTCACGCTGATCGGGCTGCTCATGGTGCATGAGACCAGGGATGAGGATGTGGCGGCGCGCTAGGCTCGCCTACTTAGTCAGTGCCGCGTACAGCATGCGCTTGTACTCGCGACTGATGGCGACGCCGCGACGCTTCTGGATCATGTAGACGGTGATGAGCTTCTCTTTGGGATCAACGAAGAAGATGGAAGAGGCTGCGCCCTCCCAGTAATACTCTCCCGCTGACCCGACGCTGGCGGTTTTGGCGGGGCCGCGGTTCACGGCGACTGTCAGTCCGAACCCGTAGCCGGGAACAACTGGCCCGCCGTAGATAGGCAGGTCGCCGAGCAGGTCCGAGCTCATCAGCTCGATCGACTTGGGACTGACAATGCGCACGCCGTCGAGCTCGCCGTTGTTGAGTAGCATTTGGGCAAAGCGGGAATAATCAACTGTGGTGGAGGCCAGACCGCCTGCGCCGGACTCGAAGATGGGCTTCTGCTTGTAGCCTTCTTGTGCCGAGTCCGTAGCACGGATGAGTCCGCCGTCGGGGGCCGCGTCATAGAGCGTCGCGATGCGGTTCCACTTGGGCTCAGGAACCCAGAAGCCGGTGTCGACCATGTGCAGCGGCTTGAAGATGGTTTCGTCGAGGTACTGGTCGAGGGGTTTGCCGGACCAAATCTCTATCAAGCGGCCCATAACGTCGGGGCCAGGGCTGTAGTCGAAGCCGGTGCCGGGCTGGTGCACAAGCGGCGCGCTGGCCAGCAGCTTGATGCCTTCTTCTAAGGTGTGGTCCTTGATGTCCAGCTTTTCGAAGATAGATTTGCCGTCTGCGTCCTTCGGGCCGGCATTATTCATGCCGCTGGTGTGGCGCATCAAGTCAAGAATCGTAATAGAGCGCTCGGCGGGGACGAGGCGGTAGTCGTGTTTGCCTGACGCGTCCCTGGTGTCGATGGCAACCTTCATGTTGGCGAACTCGGGGATGTACTTTGAGACCGGGTCGAGCATCGAGTACTTGCCCTGTTCGTAGAGCGTGAGGGCGGCCACGGCGATGATGGGCTTGGTCATCGAGTAGAGCCGGAAGATGGCATCCTTGGGCATCGGCTTGCCGGACTCCTTGTCGATGGCGCCGAAGGTGTCAAAGTAGACCATCTTGCCGTCGCGGGCCACGAGTATGGTTCCCCCGGCCAGTTTGCCGTCTTTCACATATTGATTTTGGAGGGCCTTGATGCGGGCGAGCTGGGTGGCGGAGATGCCGACCTCGGCGGGCGCAGCTACCGGGAGTGTTTGCGCACTTGCGATGGTGAGTGCGGAGAGGATGAACGGCAGGATGATTGGGGCTTTTAGATAGGACTGCCTCATGGTTGGTTTCTCCGATTGCTGGTTTTATCTACAGTTCCGGTGCAGCGCCGCAAAGATGGAACGCGGCTGAAAGTGATTTCAGCTTCGCGCGGATTCTACAGAGAAGGATGCGGGAGAGGCAAGGAGAAAGTCGGGTCAGGTGAACTTTGCGCGAATGCCGAGAGATTCCGTAACCTTGCCCAAAGGCCCGTCGATGGTCCAGATTTGCGTACCGGGCATTGTCAGGCAAGATGCGATCAGGTGGAGATCAGTGAGGCCGATGCCCTTGGACCACAGGCTGCGCGCTTCGATGATGAATCGCACGTCAGTGAGGTTCACGATGGGCAGGGTTGTGAGTTGGTCGAGGTATGCCAGCGTTATTTGCCGAGCAGGAAGAGTGCCGCAGGCCAGTTCCGCAATCACGTGGGGATGGGTGCAAAGTTCGTTGTTCGTTACCAGAGTCCCAATCTCCGCCTTGAATCTTCCCTTGCGGAACATCTCGATCCAGACGGAAGTATCGACAAGGATCACCGCTCGTTGACTCGCGTTCTGCGCACTGGCTTCATGTTCGGCGCGGTGCCGGCGAGCGCTACCAGCCTTCGACCGGCTTCTCTGGCGATCAGCGTCTTTAATCCTTCGCGAATCAACTCAGCCCGTTCTGTCACGCCCGTATATTCATGCGCCATTTTCAAGAGATCGTCGTCAAGTGCGACCGTAGCTCTCATAGTATCCCTCCAATACACCAAATATAGCACCGAACTGCGTCGATTGTGATTCATACTTTTCTCATATATCAAATGCGCGGGTTGGCCAGGCGCGAATACTATTAGCGTTGTCAGGTACATTGGCAAAGGGGAGAACGACATGTCGCATAGTTCGCGTTCCGGCAGGCGAGAGTTTTTGAAAATGGCAGGGACTGGCGCGGCGGCCGCGCTGATAACAACGGGTTCTGCATTTGGCGCGCCGTCCAATTCCATTCCGGTCATGAAAGTTGGCGCTCTGGGCCTCGATTACTCCTTTTGGGATATATGGGCCAATCTTCTCAGCCCCAAGGGGAAATATGAGGAGACAAGCCTGCTGCGTATGAGGCCCGCATATGTGTGGGACAAAGACACTCAGAAGGCGCGCGATTTTGCCGACAAGTGGGATTGCGAGGTTGTATCTCGCTACGATGCCATGCTCGGCAGAGTGGATGCCGTTTTGGTCGGCGATCTCATTCTTGCGCCCTGGCAGCATCTTCTCTTGCGGCCCTATATTCAGGCCGGAATCCCCAGTTTTCTTCAGCGCCACTGGTCAGACTCGCTCGTTCATATGGACGAGATGCTGGAGCTGGCTGCGAAACACAGCACACCCGTGATGGCGACGGTTCCCTTTGAGCATAACGATCAGGCAAGCATCGCTCTGCGCCAGTTGAAAACCGCGGGCGAAGTGGGGGGAGCCTTTGCGACGGCAGAGATTCCGGATGAACCGCACTTCCACATTCCCTACCTGATGATGAAGATCCTCGGCTACGACGTGGAATCCATCAGCATGAATACCTACGACGTGCGCAAGACGGGATTCCTGAGCGTCGACTACTTTTATCCAGAGACTGCCCAGCGGAAGCCGTTCGTGCTCTCCATGCAGGGAGCGGGGACGGATCTTTTCTCGTTCAACATCATCTGCAAGCAGTACAACGTGTCGGCCAGCATACCGGCCGGTTCCGATGCCATCACGCGATTCCTGCCTCAGTTGATCGATATTCAGCGAACCTTCGAAAAGAGGACGCTGTATCAGCCGCTGGAGGTAATGCGCAAAAAGTTTCGCTGCCTGCAGACCGCCTACTACTCGAAGATGGAGCGCAATGGCGCTCCCGTAAAGATCGAGACGGTTCCCGCGGATTGGGCCATACCGCGCTGGAAGCCGGACGCGTACAGTGCGGATGATTTCAAGGCATAGAGCGTTTCACGAAAGTGCGGTGCCCCATGTGCATTGGCTAGAACGGAATGTCGTCGTCCGTGATTTCGGCTTGCTGGGCAATGTCATCCGATGCAGGGCGCTGATCGTAGCTGGCCGTTGAGCTGGCGCGGCTACCGCCGCCACTGGAGCCCTCTTCACGGCCGGAGAGCAGCGAAAGATCGTTGACGATAATTTCAGTCCGGTACTTCTTTGCCCCGGTCTCCTTGTCGTCCCAACTACGGGTTTGGATCTTGCCCTCGATGTAGAGCTTGGACCCCTTCTTCACGTAGTCGCGAATAATTTCCGCGGTGCGGGTGAAGGCGACAAGATTGTGCCACTCGGTGCGGTCCTGCCAGTTGCCCTGGGCGTCTTTGGTGCGGTCGCTGGTGGCGAGGGTGAAGTTGGCCACCATGGTGCCGCCGGCGGTGGAACGGATCTCAGGGTCTTTACCCACGTTGCCTAACAGGATGACTTTGTTGACGCTCTTGGCCATGGCTCACTCTCCGCGCAGTTCGAATTGCAAGCCACAGAATACTACGACGGGGGGAAGAAAGCAGGTTTCAGGGATGAGGGAGCAGAACGGCCCTCTGCCTCATCCTTGCGCTTTTTTCAGGCAAGGGTGGGAGACGACGACACTATTTGGGTGCCGGAGCAACAGCGAAGGAGGCATTTGTACAAAGCCAGCACGTCAGCCCCACTTTGCCGATTGAGCGAGTCAGCAAGTCAGCGAACTACCGTGAGCCAGTAAGCCTACTGGGGTCTGGGCCGTCGGGGCATCGCGGTTGTGGTATCGGAGGGCGCGGGCATTACGTTGACCATGGTGGCGGTGAAGGTTCCGTTATTGGTGGCGCCTTCTACGCGGATCGAGTCGCCGACCTGAATGTCGGCCAGTGTAACGGGGTCGCGGATCTTGCGGAAGACGGTGTTTTCGTCGGCAAGAAACGTATGCGGGGCATTGTCGATGACACCGAGGAGGGTGACTTTGACTTCGTCGATGGCTGTGACTTTGCCCTGGAGCCAGGTCTTGCCGTAGTTGGCCTCAAGCTGCTGCATCTCCTTGGCCCGGGCGGGGTCGATCTGCATCACAATGACTGCGCCTACGGACTTGGCTGCGGTGTCGATTTCGCCGCTGGCGGCGATGGCATCGCCGACCTTGATGTCGGTCGCTTTGATCTGCAGCTGGGCGCGCATGCCGCCGCCAGCACCAGAGCCAGCACCGCCTTGCAAGTTACCCCTGCCGCCTCCCTGACCCTGTCCTGCGCCCTGGGCTTGGCCGCCGCCCTGGGCTTGGCCGCCGCCCTGACCTTGACCTCCGCGCTGGCCCTGACCCAAGCCTGCGCCCATGCCCGCGGGCTGCTTCAGGAAGCGCGTGTTGGCACTGAAGTGGACGGTGTAGCTCTCGCCGGCGTAGGTCTTGATGGTGAAGTGGTCCGCGCCGGCCTCGGTAACCGTGCCTTCAACGCCGCGGCCTGCGAAACCAGCGCCCATGCCCCCCATGCCGCCACCCACGCCGGCGCGCCGGCGGATTTCCGTGTTCTGGCCCGACGACGAGGCGGGGTTGGCATCCTGCGCCATGGTGGTGGCGGCCAGGCCAAGGGCGATAACGATCGATGTCAAGTGACGGAGGTTCATGGCAGTTCCTCGTTTAGAAAAGAAGTCTTCAGCATGATAGACGTTTGGGTGGAGGGTGGGGACTACGGATTGTGTGTGGGTGGATGCAACGATTTTCAGCCTCCGGTACCAGCCTGCCGCGCCCTGCGAGCAAAATTCCACCTGTTGAATGGGTCAAAGGAAGCTGGGACGCCGTCAGACGAATATCAAGCTTGTCAGAACATCAAGCTTTTCAGGGTCTGATTGTCTTGCTATGATTATGCGGCTTGGATAGAGATCTATAAATTGGAGGGATATTTTGATGAAACTAGCTTTAGTTGCAACGATAGCTGCATTTGCCGGTTGCGGAAATGCATGGGCCGCAGGAACATCTTGTGATGGTCTGAAGAATATAAACCTAGCCCATACTGAAATCACAGTCGCCACTCTGGTAGAAAAGGGCGCGTTTACCCCGCCGCCGAACCCGCAGCAGATGCAGATGGGTCAACCTCAGGGCGCGCCTGGCGGTGGGCAAGCTGGTCCGGGCGGGCCGGGTGGCCCAGGCGGTGGCGGTGGCCGCGCGCAGAATAACCCCTATAAGAACGTTCCCGCATTTTGCCGCATTGAAGCTACCCTGCGCCCTAGCGCGGACTCCGAGATCAAGATGGCGCTCTGGATGCCTGTCGACGGCTGGACCGGTCGGCTGGCAGAGGCCGGCAACGGCGGCTTTGCCGGCAACATCGGCTACAACAACCTGGCTGGCTATGTCACGAAGGGCTATGCCGGCACGGTGAGCAACACCGGGCATGACGGCGGCGCCAATGCGCTCATCGGCCATCCGGAGAAGCTGATCGACTGGGGATATCGCGCGGTTCACGAAACGACGGTGACGGCCAAGGCTCTCATCGCCGCCTACTACGGAACGCCAGCGAAGTACTCGTACTGGGATGCCTGCTCGACCGGCGGACGGGAGGGCTGGATGGCTGCCGAGTATTATCCAGACGACTTTAATGGATACGCGATCGGCGATCCAGCCAATCCCATGACGCGGTTGCAGTCGGGTTCGATTTGGACGAATCGAGTTGTCCAGAAGGATGCGGCCAGCTTTATCAACGCGGCTAAGTTTCAGATGATCCACGACGCGGTGTTGAAGCAGTGCGACGGCAAGGATGGCGTCGTGGACGGCCTGATTCAGGACCCGATGGTTTGCAACTTTGACCCCAATACCTTGCTCTGCAAGAACGGCGATGCCGACACGTGTTTGACAGCGCAACAGATCGATTCGCTGAACAAGATTGCGCAGGGCGCGGTGAGCCCGACCACGGGCAAGAATTTTTATCCCGGCTGGCCGATGGCGACCAGGCAGTTCCCAGGGCCGGTGCTGGGCAACAAGCAGGGCGCCGATCCGCAGGGCGACGCCATCGATACCTTCCGCGTTCTGTTTCAGGACGCCAACTGGGACTATCACACCATGGACTTCGACAAGGACATTGCCAAGTCGGACAAGATGGGCGAAGGCCTGATGAACGCTACGGACCAGACGAAGATCAAACCGATCTTCGACAAGGGCGGCAAGATCCTGCTTTATCACGGCTGGGCAGACCCGAACATTACGCCGCTGATCAGCGTGCAGTATTACAACAGCGCGGTGGAATCGAACGGCGGCCTTGCGAAGACCTACAACGAGATTCGACTGTTCATGGTACCGGGCATGGGACACTGCGGTGGCGGCGACGGGCCGAACGCATTCGACAAGCTGGATGTGATTTCAGATTGGGTGGAAAAGGGCAAAGCTCCCGACTCGATCATTGCTACGCATACCAACTCGCAGGGTTTCGTGGACCGCACGCGCCCGTTGTGCCCGTATCCGCAGGTTGCCAAGTACAAGGGAAGCGGCAACATCAACGATGCGGAAAACTTTGTCTGCGCTGCGCCGTAGATTGTGTGGATGGTGACGGCTGGTTTGATAGATAGCCGGATAGATTTCAAGTCTCCCCGGTCCCCAAATGCGAGGGACCGGGGGCACCCGCTATAGGTGGTTTACGAATCACAAGAACGAAGACGTGCAGTGTTTCGTTATTTACAAACGGCTATTTAATTGGAGATCAAAAAATGACAGCAATCGCAACGACTTCCATGAAGCGCATCCAGCAGGCTGTTTTTTCGCTGGGCGCATGTATGTTTCTTGCAGCCGGCATTCAAGCCGGCGCTCAGTCCTCCGGACATGCAAACCTGGCCGTCGTAAAGCCCGTCATGAGCTGCGATCAGCTCGCGCAGGCCGACGTGAAAACCGCTGACGGAGCGAAGATTACGATCAAGACCGCCATGCAGCGCGACACGGACAAGGGGCCATACTGCCGCGTGACAGGGTCGGTTGAACCCGGTATTAATTTTGCAGGCGATCTGCCGCTCAACAATTGGACCCAGCGCTTTCTTCAGGGTGCGCAGGGCCGCGAGGGCATTGAACGCGCGGGCGGCTGCATGCCTGCGCTCAATGGCGAGATCGCTGTGGTCACCGAAGGCGGAGGCGGGGGTGGCGCAAACGCCACCCCTGACCCTGCGGCAGCCTATTGGGGCACGACGCCGCAGGCGCGCATCAATCAAGCGTATCTGGGCCAGCATATGACCGCGGTCGCGTTCAAGGGCGTGATCAAGGCCTTCTACGGCCAGGGGCCAAAGTACTCCTACCTGGTGGGCTGCTCGGGCGGCGGCGGCACATCCCTTGGAGAGGCCCAGCACTACCCTGAGGACTTCGACGGCTACTCGATCGGAGCCCCTCCGATGTACCTGACCGTTCACGATCTCGGATTCTGGCATGGCTGGGAATATCATGCCAACCAGAGGGCGGACGGGACGATCATTCTGGGTAAAGACAAGCTGCCCATTCTTCATGACGCGGTCATTCAGCATTGCGCGGCGGTCTCCGGCCTCATCGACAACGATCTGCAGCAGCCGACGCTATGCACCTTCGACAAAAAATGGGTTGAGTGCGCTGCGGGCGCTGCGGATACTTCGAAGTGCCTGACGGCGGAAGAAGCCAACGTGGCCGAGCAACTTTATCTCGGACCGAACGATGGCAAGAATTTCTTTGAGCCCAGCGGATATCCTCTTGGCTCCGAGTTGAACTGGCGCCTCAGCACAACAGGCAAGCCCTCGGACGGCGAGGGCCTTACGCCTCGTGGAATCCATAGCTACATCATGCCTCCCTTGAGCGGGCAGTCTACAAAGGACATCATGGCCACGTTCGCCTTCACTCAGGAGTGGTACGACAAGACCATACCCATGCGGCCACTCTTTAACGCGACCAATACCAACCTGCGGCCGCTGGCCAAGACCGGCCACAAAATCATTCTCTGGAACGGCGCGGAAGATAATACCGTGGAGCCGGCCGGCACCATCGCCTACTACGAGGCGGTGCAAAAGGAGATGGGCGAAAAACTGACGGATAGTGTGATGCGCTTCTTCCTGCTGCCGGGTGTCGGCCATTGCGGCGGCGGCGATAGCGCCAACCAGATTGATATTCTCACTCCGCTGATGGCCTGGGTGGAGACAAGCAAAGCTCCCGAGGTGATTGTTGCCGGCAAGCCGGTGCCGCAGACCCGCACAGGCGGCGGCGGAGGCCGCGGCCAGGCTGCTCCCGGCGCTCCGCCAAGCTACCCGCCCTATGCCCTGCCGGATGGGCCGACTGTCTATACGCGCCCGATTTATCCGTTCCCAAATGTTGCCAAGTACAAGGGCAGCGGAGACACCAACGATGCGGCCAACTACGTGGAAGACAAGGGCCCGATGACGAAGCCGCAGGTGTTTACCAACGAAGCCATCAAACTGCTCGGCCCCAACGCCCAGACCTTCTACCACGTAGAAAATGGAAATCTGGTAGCGGACAAAGCCAAGTAACAGACCTGGAGAGCGTCCTCGTTGATTCGTTCTTGGTTGATTCGATGGCGAGCTTGTTCCGTGCCGGCCAGAGGCACGGCCAGTAGCGTGACCGCGTGAATTATTAATTGCGTTCCACAAATCTGGGTTTCCCAGGTCTCAAAATCGAGACCTGGGGCACCCCGATTTAGGTCCCTACTCCTCAACCGGCGGCGTTCCATAGGTGTGGAATGTGCTGACGGTTTGCAATCCCCATGCCTGGCCCTTTTTTCTCTCCTGCTCGTTCCAGACAACGGGCTTCCAGTCGGGGTCGAAGATGAGGTATCCGCCGGAACCGATCTCAAAACGATTGCCGCCCGGCTCATAGAAATAAAGGAAGAATGTCTGCCCGATGGTGTGCTTGTGCGGACCGGTTTCGATGAAGGTTCCGTTCTCGGTGAGAATGTCGGCGGCTCGCAGCACGTCTTCCCGGCTGTCCATGGCATAGGTGAGGTGGTGGAAGCGGGCGTGCGCGCTGCTGCGATCTTTGGTGAAGGCAATGTCGTAGGACTTTATGGTTGCGGCCAGCCAGCCGCCCATCTCTGCGCCGCCGTCGAAGATGATTTGCTCGGTGACGCGCAGCCCCAGCATCTTGTTGAAGAACTCGCGGCAGGCTGTGACATCTTGAGCAAGAAGATTGATGTGGTCCAGGCGCTTGGGCGCGATGCCGTGCGGCGAAAAGCGCTGAGGCAGATTTTTATAGCCGGGAATCTGGTCGCCCACGGACTTGAACTTTTCGATGTCGTAGAAGATTTCCATTGGATGATTGTCCGGCGTCGCAAAGCGGAATGCGCGGCCTTGGCCGAACTCCGGCTCCCGCCACTCGCCTGCCACGCCGTTGGCCTGAAGATAAGCAACCATGTTCTCCAGAACGGCCGCGCTTCGTGTGCGCCACGCCATGTGCCCCATGCCGGAGGTTTTGGCGGAGGTAAGTTGAAGGGTGTGCACTGCGTAGTCGCCCCATGCGCGCAGGTAGACGGAATTTTCCGTGCGCCCGCTTTCATGCAAGCCGAGGATGTTTTTGAAGAAGGCAGCGCTCTCTTCAATCTTGGGAGTATAGATTTCGGCGTGGGCCAGATGGGCGATGTCCTGAAATGCCGGCGTATAGCTCAATGAATTTGACCTCGGAAGATATGTATTTCAGATTCATTGCAAACTTCGCGTTCGAAGTTTGCTGTGCCATGCAAACGGCATGGCAAAGGGGAAGGGTGCGGTTATTTTATCGCCGAGCCAACGAGGTCCGGCACCTGTGCCGCGGTCGTATCCGTCTTGGCGGCGGCATCCCGGGGGAATACGAAGCCGTCGAAGATGGCGCGCGCGGTGCGGACGATTCCGGCACGCTCGACCCTGGGTTTCTCTTCGGTGCCGCCCATCTCCAGGCGAACGGAGAAGATGCCCGAGGGGTGTTCGATATCCATGCGCTTGATGGAACCCGCGGGAATTGCCGCGAGCCGATGCGCCACCGAGCCGGGCAGAACGCAAGCCGTGGCAATCGATGCTGCAGCGAAGACTCCGACGGAGTCATGGCAGCGTTTCGGGATCAGGCACCGGGTTTGAAGCGCGCCGCCATGTTCGGGCGCGGAGATGATCGCCATCTTCGGAACCACAGCTTCCGACACGTCGCCCATGCCCATCCGGCGCGCGGCTTCGAGGCGAATAGCCTCAATTTTCTTGAGAGATTCCGCGGCTCCTTCCACTTCCTTGCAGCTCTCGGAGCCGGTCAAGCCAACATCCGATGCCCGCAGTAGAACAACGGGCATTCCCTGATCGATGCAGGTAACTTCAACTCCCAGGACCACGTCGGCCTGATTGCCGGTTGGCAGAAGCGAACCGCAAACCGAGCCCTCCGCATCCAGAAAATTGATGGGAATGGCAGCGGCAATACCGGGGACTCCGTCGATCTGTTCCATGCCGGAGTAGGAAACTTCGCCGCCGGGCGTACTGACCACAAGCTCCGCGCGCGTTCCGGTATTCAGCGTATTGACCCGCACTCGCGTGATGGGGTCTTGAGCCTTTACCAACCCGCGCTCGATTGCGAACGGCCCAACTCCTGCGAGTATGTTGCCGCAGTTGGGGGTTGTGTCCACCAGCGGCTTGTCGACATTGACCTGCGCAAACAGGAAGTCAACATCGGATTGCTCGTCCTGGGACGCGCTGACGATGGCAACTTTGCTGGTGAGCGGGTGCGCTCCGCCGAGGCCGTCAATCTGCTTGGCGTCAGGCGAGCCCATGATTCGCAATAGTAGGTCATTGCGCCCCTCGGGTTCAGGCGGCAAGTCGGCGTCGAGAAAGTATGCGCCCTTCGAGGTGCCGCCCCGCATCAACATGCAACGTATTCCCTGGCGCGCCATGATTCTCTCCTACTGTGGATTCAAGAAGAATTCTACACTTGCGGTGCTGCCTGGTTTCCTGCTCCGCGCGGCGCATTTGCCTGAAGGCGGCAAGGGATACAACCACGCGCAGTCTTCGATATACTCTCCGTGTCCCAACAAGAGGCGCAATCGCGCCGATTCGACGCAAAGATATTTCCGCAGATCTATAGCAAGCCATCCTGATCTCCGAGGTTTATTTGTGCACGATATGGAAGCAGCATCCGCAGCACCATCCCCCGCAGCATCCGTCGCCCAATCCGGTTCGTCCTCCTCCCTGCAAAAGACAAATGTTCCAGCCGTGATTGCCGGCTTCTCGGGATGGCTGCTCGATGCGTTCGACTTTTTCATGGTCACCTTTTGCCTTACGGCAATGGCCCATGAGTTTCACAAGTCTGATAAGCAGATCGCGCTCGTCATCACTGTAACTCTGGTGCTCCGGCCAGTGGGCGGATTTTTCTTCGGCTTTTTGGGCGACCGGATTGGCCGCCGCGTGCCGCTGATGATTAACATCGGCGTCTTTGCCGTTGCCGAAGTCCTAACCGGGCTGGCTCCCAACTACACCACGCTGCTGATTGTGCGCGGGCTGTTCGGCGTAGTGATGGGAGGAAACTGGGGCCTGGGAGCATCGCTGGCAATGGAAGGCGCGGCCACTCGGCATCGCGGCGTTCTCTCTGGCCTGTTTCAGGAAGGCTATGCCGCCGGCAACGTATTGGCTGCAGTCTGCTTCTTCTTGCTCTACGACAAGTTTGGATGGAGGCCGTTGTTCTTCATCGGCAGCCTTCCGGCGGTAGCTCTGGTGCTGTTCACTCAATTCGTTGTCAAGGAGTCCACGGTCTGGAAGAAGGCCGTAGGCACTCGCCTCACCGGCAGTGCGCAGTGGCGTGAAATCTTCTCCCACTGGAAATTATTCTTTTACCTCCTCGCTTTCATGACCATGATGTTGTTTGCCTCGCATGGCACGCAGGATATGTACCCGACGTTCCTGCAGCGGCAGTGGCACTTCACTGCCCAGCATCGCTCGGCAATCACAGCGTTCGCCGGAATTGGCGGCCTTCTGGGCGGACTCACCTTCGGTCACTTCTCCGACCTTTGGGGACGGCGAAGAACCATTATTGCCGCATTCATCCTTGCAGCGTGCATGATTCCGCTGTGGGCCTACTCGCCCAACCAGATTCTATTGATGGTGGGCGCGTTTCTAATGCAGTTTATGGTCCAGGGAGCGTGGGGTGTGATTCCGGCGCATCTTTCTGAGCTCTCGCCGACCTCGGTGCGCGCACTGCTGCCGGGGTTCGCGTACCAGAGTGCCGGAGTCATCGCCAGTTCGGTCGTATATATTGAAGCGGCCTATGCGGAGAAGACAAGTTACGGAACGGCGATGGCGCTCACCGCCATCAGCGTTTTTGTCCTGGCATCCATCATGGCGTTTGTGGGCAAGGAAAAGCACGGCGTCGAACTCGACGCCGTTGCCATTGAGGCCGTGGAGTAAGTCCACGGTCTCCACATCGCGAAGATCGCGCCTTACCATTCTGCGCGATCAGAGCCGTCCCGGCTTGTCAGCGCGATCAGAACCGTCCCGGCTTGCTCAACCAGCTGTCGACATAATCGTAGGCTCGTTTTGACGTATCGCCGTACTCCGGCTTGCACGCCGTCAGCCCGTGGTTCGCGCCCTCGACGCCCACGATGTCCTTGTCCTGAGCGGCGGAAAGATCATAGGCAATCTCCTGGTACACGATATGCGGCGCGCAGGTGCCCGACACAATCAATGTAGGAGCATGGATGCCTTGGACGTTGCCCTCGATGCTGTTCGGCACGCTGCGCCAGTCAACCCCGTAGATGTTGTCCTCGGTCATGTGGTAGTCCGGCGTCACGCGCAGTGCCTGGAACGAAAGATACGTCTTCACCGTGGTATTTTGCGTGTTCGACCACAGATTGCCGTTGTCTGCGGGGCTGGCTTCCGGATCCATCACCTCAGGATACTTCAGCACCGGCGTCGTTCCATCCGCCTTCAGCAGCATGTGCGGCGCATGTACATGGCCCATGAGCTGAGTATCCGCCAGCAGCAGTCGCGCGCCATTAATGGCCAGCGTCGAGCCTGTCACGATGAACGGCTCATCGTCCTTGAAGTTGCCGTCGCCCTTCTGAATGAGCGCCAGACGTGCTTGTGCTTCGTCAATCAGGGCTTTCGATTTCGCGGCCTGGGCGGCAAAATACTTCTTAATAAACTCGTCGCTGTATTTACCGGCATGCGTGGCGGGATCGTAACCATTCGCCGGACTGAACATGTCCAACTCTGGATGGATCACTTTCCAGTCATGCAGGCCGACCGCAGGGTTTAGCGCGTCTGTCCGCTCCGGTGCCCCGGCTGCGCTCTCAAGCAGCATCACGCCGTCGGCTTTGGGCAGATTGTCCAGGCCTTTGCCGTCGCACTTGTATACGCGGTTCGGTTCCTGGCAGGCCTTCGGCCCGTTCTCCGCGACATCCTGGTAGGAAGTCAGCTCAGCGCCGCCGGTGCTGAAACCCAGCAGCACAACCTTCTCCACGCCGGGGATTGCTCTCGCAGCTTTAATCGCCGCTGCAATCCCGGGAATGAACTCGTAGTAGAGCTGCTCCCGGCCGTAGTAGTTCAGCGCCATCACCCGGTACCCGTAATCGACCAGCGGCCGGCCGTCCTGGCTGATGTTATTCACGTGCTCCGGGTGCGTGCGGACGATCACGATGCGGCTCTTGGCATTTAACGTCACCGGTTCAACCAGCGTTGCATTCGCGTTGCCCGTTAGCTGAAGGAACGTGGTCTTTGTTGGCGGACCGGCCTGCCGTGCCGCGCGGCCTCCACCGCCTCCGCGGCCCTGTTGCTGGCCGGCGGCCTGTTCCGGAGTCGCCGGATTGTTTTGTGCGCCTGCGGCTATCGCCTGCAAAAGGGCCAGGGCCAAAATCCCAGCCCCCAGGATCTTCTTATCGAAATGCTTCATATCTATATGCTCCTTCTATTGGAATATTTCAGTGCGGGGAATCGCGCGGCTTCAACCGACTATATCGATCCCCAACCTGAATTGAATTCGCGCTAAGTGTAGCAAGCGTTGTATGCGGCCAGCAAGCTGCGCTACCATGGTGAGGCACTTTAAAAATACAGCACCAACACAAGGAGCACCCTGCTAATGATTGCCTCAATAGTTACAGCCTCTAAGCCCGCGGTTCGCACTGCAACATCGGCCCTTATCGCCTGCTGCTTCCTCGCCACCGCGTTGCACGCGCAGGTTACAACCCCTACGCCATCGCCCGCCTTGCTGATCACCGGCAGCGCGGGCTTGACCATCGCCGATCCCAAGACGCTCCAGATCGTCGCCACCATCCCCACAGGCTCGGCCACGCGCGAGATCGCTTTCACGCCCGACAGCAAGCTGGCCATAGTTACGAATTGGATGGGCAATACTTTCTCTCTCATCGATCTAAAAGAGCAAAAGGAACTCGACCGCTATAAATTCGGCTTCCCCGCAGGGCCCAATTCTGTGGCCTATGCCGATGGCAAGTTTATATTTACCGCGGAGACGGCTGACTCCATCGGCCGCTACGACCCGGCCACCAAAACGGTTGACGCGATGATCGGTACCGGCCAGATCACCGGTCATGTCCTTGTTTACGATGCGGCGATCAAGACGGTCATATTGACCGCAAGAAACTCCAACTCAGTGACATTTATCGACTCCATCCCCATCGAATACCGCGGCAACTCACGGCCCAATTGGAGAGTCACCCCAGTACCGGCCGGAATCACCTTCAATGAGGCCGAGGACCTGTCGCCTGACGGCAAAGAGTTGTGGACAGCGGAGTTCCGGGGCTCGAAGGTTGCGGTGCTCGATGTCGCTACTCATTCGTTAAAGACGACGTTCGAAGTACCCGATTTGCATTCCGACCGGCTGAAGTTCACTCCCGACGGCAAGCGCGTGCTTCTTTCCGACCTAGAGAACGGCCAACTCAGAGTGATCGACGTTGCAACGCATAAAGAAATCCAAAAGCTGCAGATCGGCAAAGGCCTCGAAGGCGTTAACATCACTCCGGATGGAGCGACGGCTTACATATGCGCGCCCAGCGACAACGATGTCTCGGTTGTCGATCTGAAGACTTTGACGGTTACGGGGCATATCAGCGTGAAGGGCGCACTCAGCGCGGTTTGGATTCCGTAGTAAGAGAACGCGCATTCAATTTTTTTAATATTGTGGCTGTCCCGCAGGAGGTTATGCATGTGCGATTGAGTGCCAACAGACAAAGAGGATATTTTCATGAGCAAAGCAAATCCCTACGACAGCTTCCTCGATGGGCGTCCTGTGTTGGAGATTCTTTCCGCAACGCCTGACGCGGTCTCAGCACTGTTGGCCAAAATTGGCGAGGCGCGGGCCACAGTCGCTCCCGCCCCAGGCAGATGGAGCGCGGCGGAGATCGTCGCGCACCTGGCCGACTGCGATCTGGTCTTCGGGTTTCGCCTGCGGCAGACGCTGGCCGAAGACGAGCCTGTGATTCAGCCCTTCGATCAGGACAAGTGGGCTGCTACCTATTCCGGCGTCAGCGCCGCGCAGGCCTTCGCGGCGTACACTTCTCTTCGCGCATGGAACCTTCGTCTCATCGAATTGGCTCTTCCAACTTCGGCCGACAGAAAGATGACGCATCCCGAGCGCGGTGAAATGACATTTCAAACCGTTGTCGAAACCATGGCCGGCCACGACATGAATCATCTTGGCCAACTGCGCAGAATAGCCGAGGCCAAGAG